>Ga0070670_100002501_pt1 | contig 15160 bp, 12 predicted proteins | sample KBSS63metaG_FD_64665 | JGI IMG/M metagenome (GOLD analysis project Ga0070670, IMG submission 64665) | Switchgrass rhizosphere microbial communities from Kellogg Biological Station, Michigan, USA - KBS S6-3 metaG | ecosystem: Host-associated > Plants > Roots > Rhizosphere > Soil ... | reverse complement strand
CTGGACGGACTCCGGCACGTCGAGCCGGCCCACGAACGCGCGATCCAGTTCGCGCACCGAGAGACCAAGCGGCACGTTCACGGTCGGTTCGACCGGCTTCGGCCGGCCACCGTTGTCCAGCGGATCGCGGTCCGAATCCGGCCGCACCGGCCGTTCGGCCAGTTTCACCGGGACCGTGAGCTTCCGTGCGTCGCGCATGATGCTCAGGCGCGCGACCGTGCCGGGGTGGCGTGCCGAAATGTCGCGAATCAGATCCTCGTTGCCGCCCACCTCGCGCCCCTCCACATCGAGGATCACGTCGTAGGTGTGCAGCCCGGCGCGCGCCGCCGGGGACCCGGCCGTCACGTCCTGCACCAGCGCTCCGTGGCTCGCGCTCAGATTGAGCGAGCGCTGCAGCGCCGGCGTCACGTCGGTGAGAAACACCCCCATATAGCCGCGCGAGACGCGGCCGGCCGTCTTCAGCTGCGGCACGATGTCGACCGCCTGGTTGATGGGGACGGCAAACCCGATGTTGCTCGCCCGCGAGCTAATCGCCGAGTTGATCCCGATGACTTCGCCGCGTGTATTGATCAGCGGCCCGCCGCTGTTCCCGAAATTGATCGACGCATCGGTCTGAATGTAGTCGTCCAGGCTGGGATCGAACAGCTTGCGGCCGATGAAACTGACTACGCCCACGGTGACCGAATGCACGTACCCGAGCGGATTGCCAATCGCGCAGACCCATTCACCGACCCGCAGCTCGTCGGAATTGCCGAGCGGCGCTTCGGGCAGGTCGCGCGCGCCCGGAATCTTGAGCAGCGCGACGTCGATCGCCGGGTCGGTGCCGACCACTTCCGCCCGGAACGTGCGCCCATCCGCGAGCGTGACGGTGATCCGCTCGGCCGCCTCGATGACGTGATGGTTGGTAAGAACGAACCCGTCGCGATCGATGATGAAGCCGCTCCCGGCGCCGACGCGGGGCGCATCGAGGTCACGCGGCGACGGCCCTTCAAGCGGCCCGTCGCCACGGCGGAAATAGCGTGGATCGCGATCCGGTGTCTTCGACGTCGCGTCGATGTTCACCACCGCGCCGTTGATCCGTTCCGCGACGTCAGCGAAGTTGACGACCGTCGGCAGCGCGGCGACCGCGCCGGCGCGCGCCGCATCCGTGCGGGCCGGAGGTCGCGGCGCGGTCGCCACGACCGGCGACGGCGTGAACTCTCCGGCGATGATCAGGCCGACCAGGAACGCCACGGCGGCGCAGAGAGCAACGGTCACGACGGTGAATCTTTTGGACATTGGGACTGACAACTGACGCTGTCCGTTCGGCGTTACGCCGTTATGCGTTACGCGTTATCGGATCCCGCACCCCGGATCCCGCATCCCGGATGCGACCCTTCATTTCATTATAAGAGCCTTGAACTCCTCTTCGGTGAGAGTCGCCACCCCCAGCCCACGGGCCTTCTCCAGCTTACTGCCGGCCTCCTCCCCAACGACGAGGTAAGAGGTTTTTCGGCTGACCGACCCGGAAACTTTGCCTCCCAGCCGCTCGATTTCGGCCTCCGCCTCCTCGCGCGCCATCGTGGCCAGCGTGCCGGTCAATACAAAGGTCTTGCCGGACAGCGGCCCGGCGGCCGTCGTGCCAGGGTCCGGCTGGCTGGTCGTCATGTTGACGCCCGCCGCGGCGAGCTTCTCAATGAGCTGCCGGTTATGGGGCTCGTCCGCGTAGGCGCGCACCGATTCCGCCAGAACAGGCCCGATCTCCGGAACGGTCTGCAACGCCTCGATCGGAGCGTTCAGCAACCCGTCCATCGTCCGAAGAAACCGGGCCAGGGTTGCCGCCGCCTTCTCTCCGACGTGCCGAATCCCGAGCGCGTAAATCAGTCGCGACAAATCGTTCTCTTTGCTGCGCGCGATCTGATCGACGACGTTGCGCCCCACCTTGCCGAGTTTCCTGGGCACGGCACGGTCTGACCGCGGACTGCGCGGTGCGACGACCAGGTTCTCGAGCTGTTCCGCGGTCAGCGCGTAGAGATCCGCGAAGTCCTTGACGAGGCCGCGTTCGATCAGCTGATCGACCAGGGATTCGCCCAGACCCTCGATATTCATCGCGCTGCGCGACGCGAAGTGCTCGAGACTCCGTCGCAGGCGCGCGGGGCACGAGGCGTTCTCGCAGCGCCAGACGACTTCCTCTTCGTCGCGGTGCAGGTCGCTCCCGCATGCCCGGCACGTCGCCGGCATCGTCCACGGGACGGACTCCGCCGGCCGCAGGCTGAGGATCGGGGCAACGACGCGCGGAATCACGTCGCCCGCCTTCTCGATGATGACGGTATCCCCTTCGCGGAAGTCCTTGCGCGCGAGGTCCTCCGCGTTGTGCAGCGTCGCCATCGAGATCGTCGAGCCGGCGAGGAAGACGGGCTCGAGCACCGCGTACGGTGTATTCGCGCCGGTGCGTCCGACGTTCACGTCGATTCTCAGCAACTTCGTGTGCGCCTGCTGCGCGGGGAACTTGAACGCGGTCGCCCATCGCGGAAACTTTGCGGTCGTCCCGAGCCGTTCTCGCAGCGCCAGGTCGTCGACTTTGACCACCACGCCGTCCGTATCGAACTCGAGCGATTGGCGCCCGTCGGCCCACGTACGGCAGAACTCGATGACCTCGTCAATGCTGGTGCACCGCTGGTGGTGACGCTCGACAGGCAAAGCCCAGTGCTCGAGCGCCAGCAGCATCTCGTGATGGGTCGAGGGGAGTCCTTCGTTCCCACCCACGACCTGGTAGGTAAACGCCGCGAGACCTCGCCTGGCGACCAACGACGGATCAAGATTCCTCATCGTCCCCGCCGCAGCGTTGCGCGGGTTCGCAAAGAGCGCGTCGCCGGCTTCCTCGCGTTCGCGGTTGATCCGCGCGAACGAGCTGCGTGGCAGGAACACCTCGCCGCGAACCTCGAGCCGTCCCGGTGGTCCGTTGCGCAGCGACAGCGGGATGGGACGGATGGTGCGCACGTTTGCGGTCACGTCTTCACCGCGCACGCCATCGCCACGGGTCGCGCCGCGCACGAGCCGTCCGTCCTGATAGGTGAGCGCGATGCTGAGCCCGTCGATCTTCAGTTCCGCCACGTAGGCAACCGGCGCGACGCCGACACCCGCACCCTTCCTGATGCGCTCGTCGAAGGCGCGCAGTTCCTCTTCGTTGTATGCGTTGTCGAGGCTGAGCATCGGGGCGATGTGTTCCACCGTGGGGAAACCTTCGGTCGGCCGCCCCGCGACACGCTGCGTCGGCGAATCAGGCGTGACGAGATCGGGATGCTCCGCCTCGAGCTGCTCGAGCTCGTGCAGCAGCCGGTCGAAATGCTCGTCGGAGAGTTCCGGCGCGTTGTGAACGTAGTACAGCTCTTCGTGGCGGCGGATGGACTCGCGCAGCTGACGAAGGCGCTCGTCGGGGGGGCTCATGGCTTAAGGCTCAGGGCTTAGGGCTTAAGCCTCTTTGAGCCTTGAGCCTGGAGCCTTGAGCCGTGCGCGAGCATTCATCGATCCCGCGCGAGCACATAGTCCGGTAGCGCCATCAGCGCGTCGCGCTCGGGTCCAGGCGGGAAGGCCGCCAGGGAGCTCTTGGCGCGGGTCGCGTATTCGACGGCACGTTCGTACGCCATATCAATGACGCGGTGTTCGCGCAGCAGGCGAAGAATGTCCCGCCACTGCTCCTGCGAAACCGCGCGCTCCTGGACGACCGTGCGAATCAGGCGATCCGCTTCGTCGCCGCCGCGCTGCAGCAGGAAGATCACCGGCAACGTGACTTTCCCCTCGCGAAGGTCGCCACCGATTGGCTTGCCGAGCGCAGCCTGATCCGCGGTGTAATCGAGCAGGTCGTCGACGAGCTGAAAAGTGACGCCGAGATTGAAGCCGTACTCGCGCAAGGCGCTTTCACGCTCGGGGCCGACGCCGCCCAGCAGGCCGCCGATCTGTGCGCAGCCGCCGAAGAGAAATGCGGTCTTGCGCCGGATGATCTCGAAATGCTCGTCTTCCGAGATGTCGACGTCGCCGGCTTTGGTGAGCTGGTACAACTCCCCTTCGATCATCCGCAGCGTGACATCGCAGAGCAGCCGGATGATCTCCAGCGAGTCCTGGGTCAGCGCCATCGCCATCGATTTGATGTACAGGTAGTCGCCGAGAAGGACCGTAATGTCGTTGCCCCACCGCGAGTGCACAGCCATCCGTCCACGGCGGAGATCCGCTCCATCGATGATGTCGTCGTGGACGAGCGTCGCCGTGTGGATGAACTCGACCACCGACGCGTAAAGGATGGCCCGCTCCCCCTGGTATCCGGCGAGCCGCGCCGCCATCAACAGCACAGCCGGCCGCACCCGTTTGCCGCCGCTCTTCTGGATGTAGCGCCCCATCTCTGGAATCAGTGCGACGCGCGACTGGATGTGGCGCACGAATTCCCGCTCGACCGCGTCCAACTCGTCGCGGATGGGTTCGAAAATCTGGGCCAGATCGGCCAGACGCGTGGTGGAATTCTGGGTGATGTCGGTCAAGGGGTCCGATTATGTAAAGACCGCTTCACAATACTGGACGAGTGCGCGGAGTGTCAACGCGCTAAGCCATTCCAACGACGATACTTGTCAGTGCAAAGCGGCGAAAAGCGTGTCGAAGTTGCGGGTGACTTGCGCGCCGAGTTCGGAGGGAGAGATGGCGCGCAGCGCCGCCAGCCGTGCCACCACCTCGGCCACGAATGCCGGCTCGTTCCGCTTTCCCCGGTACGGAACCGGCGCGAGATAAGGCGAGTCGGTTTCCACCAGCAGACGGTCCAGCGGGACGATGCCTGCGGCGGCGCGGATGTCTTCGGCCCGCGGGAACGTCAGAATCCCCGCAAACGAGACGTAGAAGTCGACGGCCGCCGCGCGCCGGGCCATCGATTCATCCCCGGTGAAGCAGTGGAAGACGCCCCGGACACGACCGGCCTCTTCGATCAGGCGGAAGGTGTCGTCCGTGGCTTCGCGCGTATGAATGACAACCGGGAGATCGCGCTCTCGTGCCAGCTGAAGCTGGGCCCGAAAGACGTCCTGCTGGACCCCGCGAGGGGAGAAGTCGTAGTGGTAGTCGAGGCCGATCTCGCCGATCGCGCACGCCCGGTGCCAATCGAGCGCTCGACGAACGGCCTCGATGCCTTCCGGCACGCGCCCGGTGAACTCACCCGCCTGGTGAGGGTGGATGCCGGCGGCAAACCGAGCCGCCGGCCACGCCGCGGCAACTGCTGTGGCACGGGCCGACTCCGCTTCGTCGCCTGCCGCAAGGACGCAGAGTGCGGCGCTGACTCCTGCGGCACGGGCGCGCGAGACGACCGCCTCGAGATCGCCGGCGAATTCCTCGCCGGCAAGATGACAGTGCGAGTCAATCATGAATGAGCCGGGATCCGGGATGCGGCGTCAGGTCACCCGTTTATCGCACCCGGGTCCCGGGCGGGATTTCCTGGTCGAAGGCGACCAGCGTCGGTTTGCCGCCATCGGGACTTGCCGCGAGCACCATCCCGTTCGATTCAATTCCCATCAACTTCGCCGGCTTGAGGTTGAACACCACCACGATCGTGCGTCCGACGAGCGTCTCCGGCTCGTAGGCCTCGGCGATGCCCGCGACCAGGGTGCGCTGCTCGGTCCCGGCGTCAATGGTCAATTTGATCAGCTTGCGCGAGTTCGGCACTTTTTCCGCGGTCAGCACCTTCGCCGTGCGAAGGTCGACCTTCATGAAGTCGTCGATGGTGATCTTGCTGTCCGCAGGCGACGCCGACGGTGCCGGCGGGGCCGCTGGTGCCGGAGTCGCCGGGGTCGGCGGCGCCGGGTTCTTCACTTCGTCCACGCGTGTGCTCCTTTGAGGTGTGTCGGACCGCGGCCACATCGCATCACCCTTCGCGATCAGCCGCTCCCCGTCGTTGCGCCATTCAGCATCCGAAAGCCGGATTTGCGTCCCCGTTTCGCCGACCCGGCGAAGGATTTCAGCCGCGGCCCTCGGCATGATCGGCAGCAGCAGGATCGCGACGATCCGCAACGATTCAGCCAGGTCGAACAGCACCTGGCTCAATTCGCGCGCTCGCGCCGGGTCGCGGGCGAGCGCCCACGGCTCGGTCGCCGCGATATATTCGTTGGCCGCGTCGATGAGGCGGAAGACTGCCGCCGATCCTCCTTCGAGTGCGAGCGCGTCCATCGACGTCCGATAGTCCGCCACGGACGTGCGGGCAATCTCCGCCAGTCTGCCGGGTGGGCCAGCCGGCGCGAGGCGCGCGTCGCGGTACTTCTCGGCCATCGCGGCGACGCGGCTGACGAGGTTGCCCAGGTTGTTGGCCAGGTCGACGTTGTAGCGCTCGTCGAACCGATCCCACGAAAAATCGCCGTCGCCGCCGAACGAAATTTCCTTCACGAGATACAGGCGCAGCGGATCGACGCCGTGCCGGCCCGCCGCCTCGATCGGATCGACGGTGGTGCCGAGCGACTTGCTCATGCGCTGTCCGTTGAGCGTCAGGAACCCGTGGCCGAACACCTGTTTCGGCAGCGGGAGCTTCGCGCTCATCAACATCGCCGGCCAGATCACCGTGTGAAACCGCGTGATGTCCTTCCCGATCACGTGCAAATCGGCCGGCCACCATTTCCCGAACCTTGCCTCGTCGGCACCGAGGCCAACGGCCGACGCATAGTTCACGAGCGCGTCGAACCATACGTACACCACGCTGGACGGGTCGAACGGCAGCGGAATTCCCCACGCCTGCCCGGCGCGGCTGACCGAGATGTCCTCGAGGCCGCCTTCGATCAGCCGCAGGATCTCGTTGCGCCGTCCTTCGGGATGGAGGAACTCCGGGTGCGCCGCGAAATGCGCCGCCAGCGCCTCCTGATACTTCGACAACCGGAAGAAGTAGTTCTTCTCCTTGATCCATTGCAGCGCCGTCGTCGGATGCAACGGGCATTTGCCGTCGACCAGATCCTTTTCCTGCTTGAACGCTTCGCAGCCCTCGCAGTACCACCCCTCGTAGCTGCCTTCGTAGATGTCCCCGGCGTCGTGGATCCGCTTCACGATCTCGGTGACCCCGGTGCGATGCCTTGGCTCCGTGGTGCGGATGAAATCATCGAAAGACACGTCGAGATGGCGCCAGGTGCGGGTGAACTCGACCTCCATCCGGTCGCAGTACTCGAGCGGTGAGAGGCCCTGCTCCTTCGCGCTGCGATACACGTTCTGCGAATGCTCGTCATTGCCCATCAGGAAGTGCGTCTCGAAACCGCACAACCGCTTGTAACGGGCGATGACGTCAGCGGCGATCTTTTCGTACGCCGTGCCGAGATGGGGTCGGCTGTTTACGTAGTCGATCGCGGTGGTCAGAAAGAAACGTGACAATTCCAATCCCTAATCCCTGATCCCTGAATCGCGAATCGCCAGCCGCCAGCCGCCAGCCGCCAGCCGCCAGCGGGGCACGGTTACTTCGACTCCAGCCACGCGCGGGTGGCGACCGCCTGCACCTCTTTAATGGGCAGGCCGCGTTCGGCGGCGATCCGAGCACAGTCGTCGAACTCCGGCGCCGCATTCAGGACGCGACCGGCGCGTGTCGCCACCTTGAATCGAACGGATCCGAGCGGCGTCTCGATGGCTCGCATCTCCCGTTCCAGCACGTCCCGGTGCAGCTCCTGATATCGCACGCCGATCGTCGTCGAATGCGCGAACAGTACCGCGGTGACCGCTTCGCGGCACTCCGTCGGTGCGACGACGGTCACCAGCGTGCCGGGGCGGTTCTTCTTCATCTGCACCGCGCTGTAAAACACGTCGAGCGCGCCCGCTTCGGACAGACGATCCATCAACGGCCCGAACAACTGCGGGTTCATGTCGTCGATCTGGCACTCAATCTGGACCACGCGGTGCCCGGCCGCCGCGTCGGTCCGCTCGCCGCGGAAGATGCGCAGGACATTCGGCGTTTCCTTCGGATCGCGATCGCCCGCGCCGTAGCCGATGGCCTCGATGCGCATCCCCGGCATCGGGCCGAAGGAGCGCGCGTAGCTCGTGACGAGCAGCGCACCCGTGGGTGTCACGAGCTCCGTCGTTCCGTTGCCGTACACAGGCACATCCGCAAGGAGCCTGGCGGTGGCGGGCGCCGGTACCGGAAAGACGCCGTGGGCGCACTTGACGATCCCACCGCCGACGTTCAACGGCGACGACACCACATCGTCGATGCCGAACCATTCCAGCCCGAACACCGCGCCGACGATATCGATGATGGAATCGAGCGCGCCGACTTCGTGCAGGTGAACGCGTTCGATCGGGGTGTCGTGGATAGCGGCCTCTGCCGCGGCAAGGCGCTCGAACAGGTGGACCGCGCGATCCTGGGCTGGCGCGCTCAACGACGAGCGGCGGATCGCGGCGACGATGTGCTTCAGATGGTGATGGTTGTGCTGCGGTGCCCCGCCGTCGCCGGTCTGTTTCTCGAGCAGCCGGAACTTCGTCGCCGACACACCGGCCCGGGACACGCGCTCGGCCGTCACGTCACCGTATTCGATCGCCAGGCTGCCCAGCGCCGCGCGCAACGCGTCGAGCGGAAGGCCGAGATCGAGCAGCGCCCCCAGCATCATGTCGCCGGACGCCCCGGAGAAGCAATCGAGATAGAACGTCGCCAACTAGAACGTGTCCTCTTCCTTGAAGCTGTAATACCGCACATCGGCGAGGATGATGTGATCCACCACGTCGATCCCCATCAGCACGCCGGCCGCGGCGAGCCGCCGCGTCAGCTCGACATCGTCCTGGCTCGGTTTCGGATCGCCCGACGGGTGGTTGTGAAACAGCACCACCGCCGCCGCGCCCGCGGCGGCGGCCGCCCCGAATACCTCACGCGGATGGACGATGCTGGCGTCGAGGGTGCCGACCGACAGCAGGACCGTCCGAATCACGCGGTGCTTCGTGTCGAGCAGCAAGACGCCGAACTGCTCGACCGGCCGGTTCCCGTACTCCGGCAGCAACAGTTCCGCGGCGGTTCGCGCGCTGCGGATCTGCACGCGCTCGCGCGCCGCCCGCGTCAGCGTCCGGCGCCCCAGCTCGACCGCGGCAAGAATCTGCGCGGCGCGAGCGCCGCCGATGCCCGGGATCGCGCACAAGTCGTCGTAGCGGGTGCGCACCAAGCCGTGCGGTCCGCCGGTCACGCCGAGGATCGCGTTCGCCAAGTCGAGCGCGCTCGCACGCGCACTGCCGTGGCCGAGCACGATCGCGAGCAGCTCGTTGTCGCCGAGCGACGCGGCGCCGAGCCGCTGCAGCTTTTCACGCGGTCGATCGTGCGGGCGAACGGCCTTCATCGTACACCATACCCTGCTATACTTTCGTGTTGATGCCTCGCCTGTCCGTCCTGCTGTGCACGACCGCACTGTTCGTGCTGAGCGCAGGATGCTCAGAACCTCCCCAGAAAGAAATCGATCGCGCCCAGCAGGCGATTGACAGCGCACGCGCCGCCGGTGCGGAGCAGTACGCGCCCGAGACCTTCGCCGCAGCGACCGGGGCGCTCAAGCAGTCGCACGAAGCCGTCGATCAGCGCGACTACCGGCTGGCGCTCTCGCGTGCCGTCGACGCCAGCGATCGCGCGCAGGAAGCGGCACGCGAGGCCGGCGACAACAAGGCCAAGGCGCGGCGCGACACCGAGTCGGCGATCAACGCCGCCAACGCGGCGCTCATGCAACTCGAGGCGCGGATCAAGACGGCCGACAACGCGCGCGTGCCGGCTCGCGAAATCGAGCCGGCCCGGGCGACTGTCAAAGACGCGGCTGAAGCTTTGCAAAAAGCACGCGCGGCGCTGAGCACCGAGAATCTCGGTGCCGCCCGATCGGCGATTGACGGGTTACAAGAGGAGATTCGTTCGGAGATCCGCGTCGTGGAAGCCGCGACGACGCTGCGGACCACTCGGCGCCCGGTCAGAAAACGGTAGCGCGCATCGCAGCTTGCGCACCGTCATCGGCCGATGACGATGGCAGAATCTGGCTGGCTAGCGCGGCCGAAGCCACGCGGCTTCGGCAACGAGCTCGGCCCAGCCGGTGAGAAACAACCCCTGGTCGGTCCACTCGACGCGCTGCACGCCGCCGGGCGACGCGACCTGCACGTCGCGCGCGGCGCCGCCAAATTGCATCGCGGCGACCGCCGCCGCGCAGGCGCCCGTGCCGGACGCCTCCGTCGGTCCAACGCCGCGCTCCCAGATCAGGATGCGCACGCGATCGGCCGCTTCCACCGTGGCGAGCTCTACGTTCGTGCCTTCCGGAAAGTGAGGATGCACGGCAAGCACGGAACCGAGGGTCTGGAGGCGCTCCTCGGTGACCGGGCCGAGCACCACGCACTGTGGATTGCCGACCCGCAGCGTGACCGCCTCGATCGCCTGACCGTCGACGTCGAGGCGTTCGAGTGCGACCCGCTCGGGTGAGCCCATCGCCGCCCGGAACGTGTAGCGGCCGTTGGCGCAGGCGAGCAGCTCGAGCCGCTTGACCCCCGCCTCTGTCTCGATGTCGATCGGCGCCTGCTGCCCCGGCATCGCCACCCCGCGTTGCGAGACGATCCAGGCGGCGAGGCAGCGCACGCCATTTCCCGACACCTCGGACCGGCTCCCGTCGGCATTCAACAGCCGCATGGTCGCGCCGGCACCCGTCATGTGGTACACGATGAGACCGTCGGCGCCGAGCCCGCAATGCCGATCGCAGACGTCGCGGGCGAACGCCGCGAGATCCGAGGGGTTCGCGCTGGGGCCGGCCATGAGCTCCGGGCCCACACCGCGCGCCTCGGCGAGAATGAAATCGTTTCCGAACGCGTGCGCCTTGACGAGCGTCATCGGCTTCATTTGCGGCAGAACGCGAGCAGATGCCACCCGAACCGCCGCACGAGCGATCGCGGCAGCGCGTTGAAGATCCCAACGAACAACGTATTGAACAGCGCCCCCTTCCATCCGCCGTGCAGCCGCGACTTCACCGGGAACCGCTCTTCGATGATCCGGACTTCGCGGAAACCCTTCAGCAGCGCGCGAAACTCCGCGACGCTGTACTTGAGCAGGACCGGGGCGTCCTCATGTTCGAGCGGTACCTTCATCAGTTTGGACAGTGCGTTCAGCCACGAGATGCGGTTGTAGACCTGGAAGACCGCTTCGCCTCCAGGCTTCAGCACCCGGCGGCACTCATCGACGAGCGCCTGCGGATGCGGCGTGTACTGCACGACCCCGTGCGCATAGACGAGCTCGAAGGTATCGCTGCCAAACGGCAGCCGTTCGCCATCCGCCTCGCGCAGATCCGCCGGCAATCCGTGCTGCTCGAAGTTCGTTCTCGCCAGCGCAATCGCCGACGCCGACAGATCGACGCCCGACACGAGCGCGCCCCCTTTCGCGAAGCGTACGAGATCGGTGCCGGCGCCGCAGCCGACTTCGAGGACCCGTTTGCCGCGGTAGGCGTCGAAGTCGACCAGCCGCAGCAGGTGATGAAGCTTTTCGAAATGATATTGATCGAGGTCGGAGAAAAACCCGGCGCTGCCGACGGGATGGGTCGTGATTTCGAGGTCGTGAATGTGGTCGTTCCAGTAGTCGCGAACCGCTGCAGTGGTGGGAGCGCCCGAAGGTGACACGGCGCTCTACTATAAGATAAAAACTCTGGCATGCGCGCGCGCGATCTGGCACGGCTCGAAGGCGGGGCGTACGATTTGCTCGTCGTCGGCGGCGGCATCCACGGGCTCGCGAGTGCGTACGAGGCCGCGAGCCGCGGGCTGCGCGTCGCGCTGATCGAAGCCCACGACTTCGGCAGCGGTACATCATTCAATCATCAGAAAACCGCGCACGGCGGGCTGCGTTCGCTTGGATCGTTGCAGCTTGGACGGGCGCGCGAGTCCGTGCGCGAGCGGCGCGCGCTCGCGCGCATCGCGCCCTGGTTTCTTCGGCCGCTGCCGTTTCTCATCGGGACCTATCGCTCCGTGACGAAAAACCGGCTCGCGCTGCGGGCCGGCTTCAAGCTCGACTCATGGCTGGGGCGTCATCGCAACACCGGCCTCGAGCCGGAGCTGCATTTGCCAACCGCACGGCTGGTGTCGAAGGCCGCCACACTGCGCTTGTTTGCGGGCATTCGCCAGGAGGGACTGACCGGCGGCGCCCAGTGGTACGACTATCAGATGGTCGAAGCCGATCGGCTCACGCTCGCGTTCGCCGCCGCGGCCGACCGCGCCGGCGCCGATCTCGCGAACCACGTCGAAGCGACCGCGGCCCTGAAGGAAGGGTCGCGCGTCGTCGGCATGACCGCGCGTGATACGTTGACCGGCGCGGTTCTGACGCTTCGGGCATCGGTCACGCTGAACGCGGCTGGCGCGCGCGCTGGAGAGATCATGCGGCTGTTCGGAGTCGAGCGTCCGCTGCCGCTGGTCAAGGCGATGAACCTGGTGACGACGAAGCCGGCGAGCGACATGGCGCTGGCGGCGCCGGGACGCGACGGGCGCATGCTGACCCTGACGCCGTGGCGCGGACGCGCGCTCGTCGGCACCAGCCAGTCGTCCAGCTTCGTGCAGCCGGGGGACACCGCCGTCACCGCCGGCGAGATCGACCGCTTCATCGCCGAAGCCAATCATGCCTTCCCTGCGCTGCGGCTGCAACGCGGCGACATCACGCTCATCCACCGTGGCGTCGTCCCGGCCATTGCGCGAAGGGATGGCAAGCCCGATCTGAAGCCGTCGTCCGAGGTGCTGGACCACGCCGGCGACGGAGCCGCCGGGGCCATCACCCTGATCGGCGTGAAATACACGACGGCGCGCGCAGCCGCCGAGCGAGCGGTGACTGTCGTGTCGAAGCGGCTGGGCCGCCGCCTTCCGCTGTCACGCACGTCAGTGACCACGCTGCCCGGCGCGGGAATCGCAGATCACGAGGCGCTCGCGATCGAGGCTGCGCGTCGGCTGCGGATGGATGTGCCGTTGCCGCTCATCAGGCACTTGATTCGGCTGTATGCCGAGTCGGTTCCGTCGATGATCACACTGCTGCATCAACGCCCCGATCTTCGCGAGCCGCTGGATCCATCGGTTGAGACGATCGGCGCGGAGGTGCTGCACGTCATTCGGCACGAGATGGCGCTTCGCCTGAGCGACATTGTCGTGCGGCGGACGGGAGTGGGCACTGCGGGACCGCCGCCTCGCGGCGCGATCGAGACGGCAGCACGGATCGCCGCGGAAGAGCTTGGATGGGATTCGCAACGGATGGCGGACGAAATCGCCGCCGTCCGGAAGATTTACGAGATTACGGAATCGTAAAGCCCTTGAAAACCCAGGTCGCGCCGACGGTGAACCCGAGGCTCGTGTCGAGTGACGTCAGTCCGATGATCAGGCCGCCATCAAGGCGCACGGTCGATTTGGTGTAACGCCCGCCGACGCGAATTGCGCCGCGGCTCTCGGTTCCGACTGGCGGATCCCCTGCACGGGTATCGAGCCGCCCGTTGACCTCGCCCACGACCTCGAGCCCTTGCCGCACGGCGCGCGCAACCGACACGCCGTAGGTCAACACGTCGTTCTGACGATTCCCCTCGATCGGATCGCCCAGAATCCCGAGGCCGAGGTTGCCGACGAAGCGGATCGACTGGACGGTCTTTCCGAAGAGGACGGACGCATGAAAATCGGTCGTGTCCAGGCCGAGACCGCTCTCGTTGCTGGCATTCGGCAGGCGCGTCGCGAAACGGATTCCGAACGCCGGCCGCCCGGGCGTTTCCGACAGAAGCCGGATTTTCGTCGCCACCGTGAGGTCTTCGACGTCGTGCGTGCTGTCGCCCGAGAAATTCAGCAGGCTGGAGAGTGGCGCGGTCTGCCGCGACGTGACGTTGAGGCGGTTGTACACCCCGCCGTCGATCTGGAGCTCCGCGATCGAGCTGATGCCGAAACTCACACCGAGCGTCGGCAGGCGCAGCAGGGTCCCCTTCAGGCCAGAGACCGGATAGAACACGTCGGGCTGCCGGTCGACGCCTCCTTCGAGCAACACGAGGCCCGCACCGATCGTTTCGGGATCCTCGGTGACGAGGGGTCGCTGTTGCGCCGACGCGCCGGTGCTCCAGCTAAGCGCAACAATTGCCACAAGAACTACAAGCACGCGTTTTTTCATAGAGTCCGGCGGCATCTTCCGCCTACAGGCGGAAGCCACGGGTTAGTGGGAGGGGAACGGCGTCGGTGGAAAGCGCCGCCTCGCGAAGCTCCGGCAGCGGGTTCAGCCGCTTATCCAGCAGGTGGCGGCCCGCGACGTTGCCGAGCGCGCGGATCATCGAGTTCTTCACCTCGGGATGCTCGACTTCGAGCTGCGCGACCAGCCGCTTCACGCGCTGGCGCTGCAGGCTCAAGTCTCCGCAGGCGGGACAGCAGCAGCTGATGATCGGCAGCGCCTCGTCTTTCGCATACGTGCGCGCTTCGCCCTCGGTGACATACACGAGCGGACGAATGACGACGTGCTCGCCGTTGTCCGAGACGAGACGGGCCGGCATGGCTTTCAGCGCGCCGGCAAAGAACAGGTTGAGCAGCAGCGTCTCGACGAAGTCGTCGAGATGGTGGCCGAGCGCGATCTTCGTGGCGCCGACTTCCTTGGCAAGACGGTACAGGACGCCGCGGCGCAGGCGCGCGCACAGCGAACAGGGCGTGGCACCGTCGAGGAGATCGTCCATCACCTCGCCGATCTCCGTGTGCTCGATGCGGTATTCCCAGCCCCGCTCGGTGCAGGTCGCGGCGATGAGATCATGGCGATAGCCGTCGTAGCCGGAGTCCACCGTCACCGCGACGAGGGAAAACGCAATCGGTGCGCGCTTCCTGAGCACATCGAGGATGTTGAGCAGCGCCCAGCTGTCCTTGCCGCCAGACAACCCGACCATCACGCGATCGCCGTCCTCGATCAACTTGTATTCCGTGATCGCCTTGGTGACTTTTTTCGCAAGACGCGTTTCGAGCGGAGATTTGTAGGACATTCTTTTTCAGCTACCAGCTACCAGCTACCAGCTGTCAGCCGCCAGCCGCCGATCTATTGTGCCGTAAGCTGCCGGACCGCGTCTGCCCAGGTCAGCCGCGCGCCGGCGGCGAAGGCAGCCTCGCCCATCCACGTCGCATTCGCGACGTCGTTCATCACCCGCGCCAGCGCCGCCGCGAGCGACTGCGGATTGGGTTCGGCGATGAAACCGGTCACGTTGTCCTCGACGAGCTCGGC
>Ga0070670_100002497_pt1 | contig 15173 bp, 16 predicted proteins | sample KBSS63metaG_FD_64665 | JGI IMG/M metagenome (GOLD analysis project Ga0070670, IMG submission 64665) | Switchgrass rhizosphere microbial communities from Kellogg Biological Station, Michigan, USA - KBS S6-3 metaG | ecosystem: Host-associated > Plants > Roots > Rhizosphere > Soil ... | reverse complement strand
ATCTCTTCGCGAACGAATTCGCCGGCCTGCGTGCTGCCCGCCTTGCCCTGGCGCTTGTCGCGCCTGGCGCGTGCAATGGTGGATTGCTCTGGCATGACGTTCTCCTGCAACCGGCCGGAAATGGCCACTGCAACAGGTGTAACAGCCAAAAAGTAAAGAACCGGCATAAACCGCGCGAAGCGCATGTGCACTGTCCACGCTTGCCTGCGGACAGCGTGGTTCGGGTCGGGACGCAGCGAGGACGTGCAGCAGCAGTGCCGACCACTTGTCGCCGCAACATCGCCAGCGCGCACAGGCGACCGCGCATCCACGCTCACCGCGTGCGTATCGCGCGTCGCAGGCGAGGCCGCGCCCTGCTTTGGCTGCTCACGTCCTCCCGCGACGTTGGCGCCGGCAAGCCGCGCCCATGCCGTCCGCGGCGGCGGCCGAGATCACTGCGACGCTGGGCGGGTAGGCAGGCGCACGCTGCGCAGGGCTGCACTGTGCATGCGGTGCAAACGCCGTTGACACTGCATGCGATGCGCCGACGCATACCGGAATGCGCGCGCCCTTCTTCGCAGCGCCGCATCGCACAGTGCAGCGCGGCATAGACTCCAGCGTGCGCGATGGCTTAGCGACCGCGCACGCGCCGGTTCGGCACCGCATCGGCACCGTCCACCGCATCGGCCGGCGCCGGTTCCCAACCGAACACGCTGCGCCCGCCATAGCGGTGCGACAGGCGCCGCTCCTCGGCGATCAACGCTTCCACCAACGGCCCGCGCGCCTGCGGCTCCAGCAGGCGTGCCTGCGCGTCCAGGCGCCGGATCGCCTCCAGCTTCTCCTCGCGCCCCAGCTTGGCCTGGCCGACCGCGCTCTTGAGCACGCCGATGGTGTGGTCGTAGACGCGCGTCGGCACCGGGAACGGATGCCGGTCCTTGCCGCCGTGCGCCAGCGAGAAGCGCGCCGGGTCGGTGAAACGGCACGGGGTGCCGTGCAGCACTTCCGCCACCAGTGCCAGCGCGCGCACGGTGCGTGCGCCGACGCCGGGCACCTGCAGCAGTTCGGCGAAATCCCGCGGTCCGCATTCGGCGGCGGCGGCCAGGTTGGCGTGCAGGCGCCGGGTCACGATGTCGCTGCCGCGCACGTCGTGGTGATCGGGCAACGACAGATGCGGCAGCCCGGATGGCAGGCGCGCCGGCGGCGCCGCGGACGCGACGGCGAACAGATCGCCGCTCGGCGCGAACAGCGGATCGGCCTCCGCGGCGCGCGCGCCAGCTGCGGGGTCGCGTGCGGCGCGTGCGGTCGCGACGGCACGCGGCGCGGGCGATGCCGCATTGCCCGCGGCGGCCTGCAAGGCGGCGCACTCCCGCGCGATCCGGTCCGGTCCCAGCGCCTGCAACAGTTCCACCTGCGCGGCACGCGCCGCGCCGGCGCGGTGGTCGGCGAGATTGACGATGCGGCCCTGGCCCGGCCCGTCGATCGCCGCATGCGGCGCATCGACGAAACTGGTCAACCCGTCGGACAGCCAGTGATAGCGCCGCGCCTGCTTGCTGGCGCCGTTCATGCCCTGCTGCACCACCACCCACTGCCCGTCGTCGCCGACGATGAAGCCGTGCAGGTACAGATCGAAACCGTCCTGCACCGCGGCGCTGTCCACCTTCGCCACCAGCCGGCTGGCGCGCGCCAGGCCGGCGCCATCGATGCCGGTCAGCTCGCCCACCGCGAGCAGCTCATCGGGCGTGGCGCGCGAATGCCGCCCGCGGCCGCCGCAGACATGGATGCCCAGTTCGCCGGACAACGGCGCCAGCCCGCGCTTCAAGGCGCCCAGCACGCTGGTGGTGATGCCCGAAGAGTGCCAGTCCATGCCCATCACCGCGCCCAGCGACTGGAACCAGAACGGATGCGCCAGGCGCCGCAGCAACTCGTCGCGGCCATAGCTGTGCACGATGGCCTGGCACATCACCGCACCGAGCCGGGTCATGCGCTCGCCCAGCCAGTGCGGCACGCGGCCGCCATGCAGCGGCAGATCGGCGCTGCCGGAACGTCGGCTCATGCAAGGAACTCCGAAGAAACGGAGCGCCAGCGTAGCCAGGCCGCGTCTCATCGCGCGACCCGGCGGCCGCGGCGTGACTGAGCGATTCAGCAAGGAAGCCTCACGACTCCCACCACCCTGCAGCCGGATCCGAGGCCCCCGCTTACGGCGTATCCAGTCGGCTCCCCGCAAGCCTCTTGCGGGGGAGGAGCGACATCAGGGCACATCCAATAGCGCGCCCACACCGTCGAGACGCCTCGCGTGCAGCGTCTCGGATACGAGCGGCATCGACGCAGGCAACGCGCCCACGTAGACTTCCGCGGCAATGAAACATGCTCCGTATGCGCAAGTGCAGGCCACCTGGCCACGGCAGGGCCGCCACATCCTGGCCCACTTCGACGCCACCTCGATCGACGTCTACCAGGCGTATCGTCCCGCGATCGCGCAGTACGCGGTCGCGCAGCAGCGCTTCGGCGGCGAGTTCAGCTACGCGCGGATGAGCTGGATCAAGCCGAACTTCCTGTGGATGATGTATCGCTCTGGATGGGCGCAGAAGGAAGGACAGGAACGGATCCTGGCGATCCGCCTGCCGCGCGCCTTCTTCGACGACCTGCTGCGCGCCGCGGTTCCCTCGGCGTTCGATCCTGCGCGCTTCTCCGGCCGCGATGCGTGGCAGGCAGCCGTCCAGCATTCCGACGTGCGCCTGCAGTGGGACCCCGACCATGCGCCCGACGGCGGCACGCTGTCGCGTCGGGCGCTGCAGTTGGGCCTGCGCGGCGAGACGCTGCGCCGATACGGCGAACAACAGGCCATCTCGATCACCGACATCACCGACTTCGTGCACGCCCAAGCCGCCAACCTGCGCCATGGCGAGGCGTCGCTGCGCGTGCCGGACGAACGGGTCTATCTGCCGGAAGCGAGCGCGGCGCAAGCGGTCGGCCTCGACGGCTGAGGCATCGGCCCTCGTCATGACGGCGCACGCCATGCGCGCGACGCGCATGCATGCGGCGTAGCGTCCGAACTGCAACGTCGCGCAGTGGCTGCGCCGCACCGGCATGCGCCCGGGCATACTGTCGGCCACACGCCTGCCGCAGGAAGCCGATGTCCTACACCTCACTTCGCCCATTGCTCGCACCCTGGGGCGAATTGCGCTCGCAACCGGCGTCCGACTGGCAGGGAACGCTGCCGCTGCCGCAGGCGCTCGCCGATTTCTATGCGCAGGTGGGGCCGTGGGGCGAAACCCGCCACGCGCAGATCGGCCCGACCGGCCTGTCGCTGGAGATCGGCGGCAACCCGGTCGACATTCCGCCATTGCACAAGCTGTGGCCGCTGCAGGCCGGCTATCGCTGGAACGCGGCCGACGGCAAGCGGCTGGCGGACTGGCCGGAGTACTGGCTGGTGATCGCGGACCAGGGCGCGGACCCGTTCATCCTGGACACCGCCAGCGGCGAGGTCCTGTTCGCGTTCCACGGTGCCGGCGCATGGGAACCCCATCGGCTGGCGGCCACGCTGGAAACCGCGTTCGGCGGCCTGGCGACCATGGCCAACACCATGGCCGAACTCGGCGACGATGCGTTCGACGACAGCGACGAACTGCTCGCCACGGCACGCGCCGCGGTCGCCACGTCCCTGGCAGCGTACCTGGGCAGTGCGGCCGAGGCGGCGCACTTTCTGGATGCGCTGGCGTGGTACCAGGCCTGAGCCGGATCGGCATGGCCTAGCGCGACACGCCCGCAGGCGACGGAGACGCCTTCGAGACGGTGGCCACAGCGCTCGCGCGCGTCCGCGCGAACGTAGAAGCCAGACCTGGCGCCCATCGCGCTTACTGCGGCGCTCGCAGGAGCGGCGTCAGCCGCGACGGGCACCATCGGTACGCCTGTCGCGGCTGACGCCGCTCGGCGACCCGCTACCCTGGCAGCACTTCCGCCAGGAACGGCGCGGTGCGACTACCCGCATGCCGCGCCACCGCTTCCGGCACGCCCGCGGCGACCACCGCCCCGCCTTCGTCGCCGGCACCCGGCCCCATGTCGATGATCCAGTCGCTGGCCGCGGCCACGCGCATGTCGTGCTCCACCGCCACCACGCTGTTGCCCGCCTCGACCAGGCCATGCAACTGGCGCAGCAAGGTGTCCACGTCGGCCGGATGCAGGCCGGTGGTGGGCTCGTCCAGCACGTACACCGTGTCGCGGCGTTGCGCGCGCTGCAGTTCGGTGGCCAGCTTGATGCGCTGCGCCTCGCCGCCGGACAACTCGGTCGCCGGCTGACCCAGCCGCAGATAGCCCAGGCCCACTTCGCCCAACACCTGCAATGGCCGCGCGATCGCCGCATCGTCGGCGAAGAACGCCAACGCCTGCGTCACCGTCATGCGCAGCACCTGCGCGATGGTGTGCCCGCGCAGTTCGATCTCCAGCGTCTTGGCGTTGTAGCGCGCGCCGTGGCAGGTCGGGCACGGCGCGTACACGCTGGGCATGAACAACAACTCCACGCATACCGCACCCTCGCCCTCGCAGGTGGCGCAGCGGCCCTTGGCGACGTTGAACGAGAAGCGGCCGGCGTCGTACTTGCGCTTGCGCGCCGCCGGCGTCGCCGCGAAGCGCTTGCGCACGTGGTCGAACAGCCCGGTGTAGGTGGCCAGATTGGAGCGCGGCGTGCGCCCGATCGGCTTCTGGTCCACCTGCACCAGCCGCCGCACGTGCTGCAGGCCATCGGCGATGCGGCCGTCGGTCGCGACCTGCGCGCCGCGTTCCAGCGGGTCCACGTCTTCTTCCGGATCGGCATGCGCCTGGCCCAGGTGCGCCGCGAGCAACTCCACCAGCGCCTGGCTCACCAGCGAGGACTTGCCGGAGCCGGACACGCCGGTGACCGTGGTGAACACGCCCAGCGGAATGTCCACGTCCAGCGCGGCCACATTGTTGCGGGTGATGCCGCGCAACTGCAGCCACGCGCGCGGCGTGCGCGGCGCGTGCGCGACCGGCGCCTGCTCGGCGAACAGATAGCGGCGCGTGGACGAGGCGGCGACCCGCGCCAAGCCCGCCGGCGGCCCGCTGTACAGCACCTGCCCGCCCTGCTCGCCCGCGCCCGGGCCGACATCGACGATCCAGTCGGCGTGGCGGATCACGTCGATCTCGTGCTCGACCACGAACAGCGAATTGCCCGCCGCCTTGAGCTGGTCCAGCGCCGCCAGCAGCGCCTGCGCGTCGGCGGGGTGCAGCCCGGCCGACGGTTCGTCCATCACGTACACCACGCCGAACAGTTGCGAGCGGATCTGCGTGGCCAGGCGCAGGCGCTGCAGTTCGCCCGGCGACAGCGTCGGCGTGCTGCGCTCCAGGGTGAGGTAGCCCAGCCCGAGTTCCTGCAGGATGCGGATCCGCGCCAGCAGATCCTCGGCGATGCGTTGCGCGGCGATGGCCTGCTCGGGATGGCGCTTGGCATCGCGCATGCGTCCTTCCGCCGCCGGGCGCAGCAGGTCGGCCACTTGCGTGAGCGGGCGCTGCGACAGCGCGCCGATATCCAGCCCGGCGAAGGTCACCGACAGCGCCTCGCGGCGCAGACGCTTGCCGTCGCAGGTCGGGCATTGCGTGCTGAGCAGGTACTGCGCCACGCGCTTCTTGATCAGCGGGCTCTGCGTGGTGGCGAAGGTGTGCAGCACGTAGCGGCGCGCGCTGCTGAAGGTGCCCATGTAGGCGGGCTCCTGCTTGCGCTTCAGCGCGCGCTGCGTCTCGGCGAGGGTGAAACCGGGATACACCGGCACCGTCGGCTGCTCCTCGGTGTAGAGGATCCAGTCGCGGGTCTTCTTCGGCAGCTTCGCCCAGGGCACGTCCACGTCGTGGCCGAGCGTGGTGAGGATGTCGCGCAGGTTCTGCCCGTGCCACGCCGGCGGCCACGCGGCGACCGCGCGCTCGCGGATGCTCAGCGTGCGGTCCGGCACCATCGACGCTTCGGTCGCGTCGTAGATGCGGCCCAGGCCATGGCAGGTGGGACAGGCGCCGGCCGGCGTGTTCGGCGAGAAGCCGTCGGCGTAGATGATGTCCTGCCCCGGCGGATAGTCGCCGGCGCGCGAGTACAGCATGCGCAGCGAATTGGAGATGGTGGTGACGCTGCCCACCGACGAACGCGTGCTCGGCGCGCCGCGGTGCTGCTGCAGCGCCACCGCCGGCGGCAGGCCTTCGATCGCGTCCACGTCCGGGACCCCGGCCTGGTCGATCAGGCGCCGCGCGTACGGTGAGATCGAATCCAGGTAGCGGCGTTGCGCCTCGGCGAACAAGGTGCCGAACGCCAGCGACGACTTGCCTGAGCCGGACACGCCGGTGAACACCACCAACGCATCGCGCGGCAGCGCCACGTCCACGTCCTTGAGGTTGTGCTCGCGGGCGCCGCGGACGCGGACGAAGCCTGAATCGATGGAAGCGGGCGACTTGGACATGGCGGGCGATCGGCGAGGCGGCGGGCAAGCTTAGCGGGTCGCGCGCGGTCGCCATGTCCACGCGGGCCGCCGCGCGGCGGCGCGACCTCCATCCAGTATAAGGTTGCCGCCCCGTTCGCCTCCTGGAGCACGACCGCATGGACATCCGCCACCTCGACCCGCACGCGTCCGCCGTGCCGGTGCTGGCCGCGTGGTATCACGCGGCGTGGGGGCGGGACGCGGGCTTTTCGCTGGAGGACGAACTGCGGCAACTGCGGCGCGTGCCGGATGCGCGCGGCCTGCCCCATGTGCTGGCGGCGTTCGAGGGCGAGCAACCGGTGGCCGCCGCGCAACTGAAGTCCCAGGAAATGGATGCGTTTCCGCAATACCGCTACTGGCTGGGCGGCGTGTTCGTGGCCGAGCCGTATCGCGGCCGCGGACTGGCCAGCCGCGTGATCGCGCACGCGCTGGGCGCGGCCGCGGCCCTGGGCCTGGATGCGCTGCACCTGCAGACCGAGGCGATGGACGGCGGCCTGTACGCACGCCTGGGCTGGCAGCCCGTCACCGAGGCCGACGCGCACGGCACCCGCGTCCTGGTGATGGTGCGCCGCGTCGACCAAGCGGCCGGCATGCGCGCCAGCGCACGTGGTGGACCGGAGCGCGGGCTGGGCGACGACCGGGGCTGACTCACGCCGATGCAGCGCGTGGCGGCGCCGCAACGCACCGCGCAGCGCGTCCTACACGTAGCGCGGAATCGGCCCCAACTGCGGCGTCTGGTCCGGCAGTTCCACCTCCGTTTCGTCCACGTAGCACCAGCCCCAGCCTTCGGGCGGATCGTAGCCTTCGATGATCGGGTGCGCGGTGGCGTGGAAGTGCTTGCTGGCGTGGCGGTTGGGCGAATCGTCGCAGCAGCCGACATGGCCGCAGCTGCGGCACAGCCGCAGGTGCACCCACGGGCTGCCGATCCTGAGGCACTCCTCGCAACCGCGTGCGCTCGGGGTGACCTCGGCGATGCTGGAAAGATGCGTACAGCGTGCGCTCATGCGCTGGCCCTCTCGTTGGCGGCGGGCGCGCTGCGCCGCGCCAGGAACTGATGGATCTGCGCGACCACCGCGGCGCCCTCGCCCACCGCCGCGGCCACGCGCTTGACCGAACCGGCACGCACGTCGCCGATCGCGAACACGCCCGGCCGGTCGGTCTCCAGCGGCAGCGCCGGCACCTGCCCGAGCGCCGGCTCGGCGCCGGTGACGACGAAGCCGGCGTGGTCCAGGCGCACGCAGCCGTCCACCCAGCCACTGTTGGGGTCGGCGCCGACGAACAGGAACAGATGGCGCAGGTTGCAGCGGTGGGTCGCGCCGGTGGCGCGGTCGCGGAACTCCGCGCTGGCCAGGCGCTGCGTCGCATCGGCCTGCAGCGACACCACCTCGGTGCCGGTATGCAGTTCGACGTTCGGCAGCGCGGCGATGCGCTCGATCAGGTAGCGCGACATCGACGCTTCCAGCCCGGGGCCGCGCACGATCAGGTGCAGGCGCTTGACCTTCGGCGCCAGGAACACCACCGCCTGGCCCGCGGAATTGCCGCCGCCGACCAAGGCCACCTCCTCGCCCTCGCACAACCGCGCTTCCACCGGCGAGGCCCAGTACGACACGCCGTTGCCTTCGAACGCGGCCAGGTTGGCGATGTCCGGACGGCGGTAACGCGCGCCGGAGGCGATCACCACGGTGCGCGCCTGCACGCGCAGGCCGTCGCGCATTTGCAGTTGCAGCGGTGCGGCGCTGCACTCCTCGGCGGTGGCCGCATCGCAGTGCAGATGGCTCACTTCCAGCGGCAACGCCAGTTCCGCGCCGAACTTCAGCGCCTGGTTGTAGGCGCGCCCGGCCAGGGCCTGGCCGGAGATGCCGGTGGGAAAGCCCAGGTAGTTCTCGATCCGCGCCGAGGCGCCGGCCTGGCCGCCGATCGCGCGCTGGTCCAGCACCAGGACCGACAGTCCTTCGGAGGCGGCGTACACCGCGGTCGCCAGCCCGGCCGGGCCGGCGCCGACGATGGCCACGTCGTAGCGCTTGCGCGGATCCAGCTCCGGAATCATGCCCAGGCAATGCGCGGCCTCGGCATCGCCGGGACGCCGCAGCACCTCGCCGCTGGGGCAGACCATCAGCGGCAGCTCGTCGTGGCGGATGCCCAGGCGTTCGACCAGCGCGCGGCCCTCGTCGTCGTTGGCCGCGTCCAGGAACGTGTTGGGATAGCCGTTGCGGGTCAGGAAGCCCTGCAACTGGGTCAGGCGCGCCTCGCCCGGTTCGCCGATCAGCACCGAACCGGCGGTGTCGCCTTCGATCAGGCCGACCCGGCGCAGGATCAGCGCGCGCATCACGATCTCGCCGACATCGGCCGAGCTGATCATCAGCGAACGCAGATGCGCCGCATCGAACGGCACCGCGATACAGCCCTCCGCGCCGGCGCGGCCCCCGGCCAGCGAGGCGCGCCCGGCCAACTGGCTGACCTCGCCGGTGAACTGCCCGGCGGTGTGTTCGGTGACCGGCTTCTCGTGGCCCAGGCCATCGCGGCGCACCACCGCGATCGAGCCCTGCACCACCAGCCACACCGGCGCCGGATGATCGCCGACCGCGAACACCTCCTCGCCCGGAGCGAAGTTGCGCGGCGCGCCGCTGGCGAAACGGCGCGCGGTCTCCATCTGCGTCGGATCCAGCTCCGGGAACATCTGATGGCGACGGGTATCGGCCAGGCTCATCGGCATCCTTTGGGAATCGGGCGGCGCGCACAGCATGCGACGCGGGGGCGGCCCCGGCAATCACCCATTTTGGGAAGACGCTTCCGCTGCGGCGCGGTGCTCTTGTGTTCGCGCGGCGATGCCCCATCCAGGTGTGGCGAGGTTTCCGCTGGCGTTCGTCCGGCCCCATCGCCCACAAGGAATCAGCCCCATGTCCGTCTCGATGTATCGCCTTACCGTCCCGGTGTTCCTGCGCGGCCTGGGCGTGCTGCACCACTACGTGGAGTTGGCCGAGCGCCATGCGCAGGACACCGGCCAGGATGCGCAAGCCCTGGTCGACGCGCGCCTGGCCCCGGACATGCTCGGCTTCGCCGGACAGATCCAACGTGCCTCGGACACGGCGAAGAACACCATCGGCCGCCTCAGCGACATCGCGCCGCCCCGCATGCCCGACGACGAAACCACCCTGGCGCAGTTGCGCGAGCGCATCGCCGCCACCCAGCGCTTCCTGCACGGCGTGGACGCCACGGCGCTAGATGGCGCGCAGGAGCGCGCGGTGTCGCTGAGCGCGGGCAAGCTGAAGGCCGAGTTCAACGGCAGCGACTATGTGCTGACCTTCGCCTTGCCGAACTTCTTCTTCCACGTCGCCACCGCGCACGCGATCCTGCGCCAACAGGGCGTGGCGGTGGGCAAGCTCGATTACCTGGGACCGTTCGACACGGTAGCCACCGAGACGGCCTAAGCCCCTCTCCCGTCGGGAGAGGGCTGGGGGGTGAGGGTCCGGCGCGAAAGCGACTCGCGGAGTGTGGGCACACGAGGCTGCGCCCGCACCCTCATCCGCCCCTGCGGGACACCTTCCCCCGAAAAGGGGGCCGTGGTCCCGATGGGAGAAGGAACGGCGGTGCGCAGAAGGGCTGTCGGTTCGACAGCGCATCAGGAACAACTACGCCAACGACGGCGCGGCACTTCTCCCTGCCACATCCGCATCAAACGCCACATCCGCCAACGCATGCATCCGCGCCACCGCCGCCGCGAACGGGCGCAGCACCGCGACACCGCGCTCGGCGAAGACCGCATGCAGCGCCGCGTAGTACCACAAGGTGCCGTCGCGCCCGGTGGTGAAGCGCTCGAACACCTCCACGCCCACCTCCGGATCCTCCAGGTCGGCGACGATGCTGCGCGCGTTGTACAGCTTGTCGCAGGCCGACACCAACAGCACCGCGTCCGGCGCCTGGCCCAGATGCACCAGATAGGCCTGCTTGCGGATGCGCCAGTCGCGGCGCTTGGCCGGCACGTCGTCCTGCGCCGCCTTGTGCTCGGCACTGGCGTCGGTGCAGGCCATCACGATCGCCGCGACCGCATCGCCGAACTGCGCGCGGATCACCGCCTCGTGCCCGGCACCGCAGTCCTCGACCACGTCGTGCAACAAGGCCGCGATCGCCTGGTCCTCGTCGCCCCCGGCCTCCAGCACCAGCGTGGACACCCCCAGCACATGGCTGAAGTACGGCACCGTGCCGCCCTTGCGGAACTGGCCGGCATGGGCGATGCGGGCGTAGTCCACGGCGCGCGCGTAACGTTCGGTGAGAGCGGTCATGCGGGCTTCCTGACGGGACAAGCCCGCATTATCGCCAAAACCGCGCGCCGCAACCGCCGCGCGGTCACCCCGGCCGCACCCGGAATACCACGCTCATCCGCGCCCCCACCGGGCGCACGGTCTTGGGGATGCCGTGCTCGTGGGTAAGTTGCGAGGCGTGGCTCATCGCCAGCAGGCTGCCCGGCGCCAGGTCCAGCGAGAGCGTACGGCGGTCGCCGGCCTTGGCGCGGAGATTCATGCGCCGCGGCGCCCCCAGCGACACCAGCGCGATGGGATGCGGCGCAACCAGCGTGTGCAGCTTGTCGTTGTGCATCGCCACGCTGTCGCGGCCGTCGCGGTAGAGATTCAGGCCCACCGTGGTGTACGGCGCCGGCAGCCGTGCCTGCACCAGCACGTGCAGATCGCCCAGCGGCAACGCCTCGGGCAGCGCCTGCAGGCCATACGACGCCAGCAAGCGCGGCACATCCACCACCCGGTCGTACATCGGCCGACGCAGGCATTGCCAGGCGGCCCCATCGCGCAACGCCGCGAACCAGGCGTGGGCCACGGCCGGATCCAACACCTGCGGCCAGTAGCGGATACCGCCCTCGGCATCATCCACCAGGCAGTGCGGGGCAACGTCGACGTGGGCGAACAGGTCCATGCGTGCAAGATGGGGACGCGGTGGAAGAGGCGCCATGGCATCATCTGAACGGCTCAGCGGCTGCGAGTGGCGCGACCGGACGCGCACTGCGACGGATGCTTACTTTTCGCCTGCACCGCGTTAACGTTAGGCTTGCCAGCATGCAATGCAGGTTTCCGTCCCATTTCAGCACAGGCGATACGCACGCATGAGCGCAGCGCGCACCACGACAGCAGGCATCCCGACCGATCACGGCACCTCCAGCTCCGGCGCGCACGGCGCGGCGCCGGCCTCGCGCGCGCCGCCGCCGACCGCCGCACTGGCGCGCGGCACATCCCGTGCCTCCAACAGCAACGTCTTCCAGTCGCCCTTGTCCGCGGGCGGCGCGGACGCCGAACAGCGTCGGCGCGCGCAGCGGCTGACCCAGGTTGCCGCGATCGGCACCGTGGCGGCGCTGGCCGCAATCGCCCTGATCGCCTGGCGTCGCGCGCGCCGCTGACCGACACACGCCGCCGCACCGTGCTCTGTGCAGAGCTGCCGTGCGACCTCGATGGGCGCCGCACACCCTGATGCCGAGTGCTGGCGTTAGTTCGTAGAAGGCCGATCTCGCGAGTCACGATGGCCCCGTTGCGGCGAAGACGGTTGCTACCGACGCTGCCGTATTCAGCGACGCCGCGACCGGCTATGGCATCCTCGGCCAGTCGTCCATTCCCATGCGGTGGACGCTGGCCGCGACTCAAGGACAGAGATCATGCCCGAACTGGATATCGCCGCCTCCGCAAACGAGGTCGCCGCCTTGCTCAACCAGAACCGGGGGCGCGACGACGCCGCCCGCCTGGATGCCTTGCCTTGCGCCAGAACGAAAGCCTGGTAGTACAAGAAAGCCTGGACCGCATGGTCGCCGCGCGCGCTAGCGAGCGCTTGGCGGCAATGCGCCAGCCAGGCGGCGTTCCGTCAGCGGACGCGCCTGCCGCGGCCCCGATGCTGGAGCGCGACCGGCCCCGCCTCGACCAGGGGGGCCATGCCCAGCGCCGAGGTGGCACAGGCGCCAATGCAGGCAAGCCTGGACCGGTTGCAGCAGCAGGCACGCGAAACGGCCGCGCAAACACGCACCGCAGAACCGCCACAGGCATCTCAGCACGCGCCGCCCGCGATGGGCGGGCGCTGATGGCTGCCTCGGTCGCGCTGGCCGCGGGAGACCAGGCATGAGCCCATGTGTCACGGGCCTGGTGCTGGCCGCGGCGCTGCTGTCCGGCTGCGCACAACCGGCCGCCAGCGGCCCTGTGGCGGCACCCGCCGCGGCGCAAGCGCCGGCGAGCGCAGCCGGACGCACCGCCGACGCTCCCTCACCGGCCATCCCGTTACCCGGCGACAACGCGTCCGGGCCAGGCATGCGCCTGCCCGGCCTGCCGTCGGCCAGCGGCCCGCAGCTCGATGGCGCGCGCTTGCAGCGCCTGCCTGCCGACGTGGCGGCCGTCCTCTCCGCATTGTTCACGCGCCAGGCGCCGCTGCCGGCCGACATCCGCCAGCGCATCCTCGCGCAGGACGCCTACGTCGTCGATCTTCCGCAGCCTGGTGGGCGTCACGACTACCTGGCCGCCGACCGCGATGGCCCCGACTTCCGTTATTGGCTGCGCACATTCAGCGGGACCGCGCCGAACGTCACCGGCTATCTCGTGCAATTGCGCGTGCCGTGCCGAGAACTGGCCACCGCCAATCCCGCGGACGAAGCGTGGCAGCGCTGCAGCGCGCAGGGAACCGGCGTCGTCGACACAGGCTTGCGCGCCTACCGTGTGGTGGACGGGCACGCACCGGAAAACGTCACCGGCGACATCGCCCCCGCCACTCTCGCCGCTGTGCGCAAAACCAGCGACGCATACCAGCGCCAGGGAGCCGGCGACGTCTTCGCCGATACCTCGCGGCTGACGCAGGGACCGGTGCTGCGTTGGACCGCCGAAGCCGACCCCGAGCAGCCGCTGCCCGCCACAGCGGCAGGCGTCTTCGACCACGGCAATCAGGTGCACGCCGGCTTCCTCGTGTGGGAGGGCGACCGTTTCCACTACCGGCAGACGGTAACCGCTGCGCAGTGGCCATGCCTCGCAGGCAAGCCGTCGCTGTGCACCGACGAAGACCGTTACGTCACCGCCGGCAAGTGAGCGCCACGCTCGCCTTTCCACGCGAGCGGCCGCCGGCCACGCCGCGCCGGCCCGCTCGACAGCCGCGGACCACGCGCTACAGTGAGCGCATCAGCGCAACGCAGGAAGCGACACTTCCCGCCGTCCATTAGGAGACCCCGCATGAAGCCAAGGCACGCCACCGCCCAGATCGCAGGCCTCATGCTTGCTGCCAGTGCCTGCATGCCCGCCGCCGCGGGCAAGACACCGATGGCCTTCGATGTGCTGGCCGTCCCCGCCGACGTGCCGACCCACGTGCTGTTCACCTGTGCCGAGGACACCATCGCCCGGTTTTCCGACACCAGCAGTTCCTGGCCGAAGGTCACCCGCAGGGATGTCGTCGCTGGCGTACTGGAATCGGGCGATTTCTCGGAAAAGAACCGGACCGGCTTCCGCATGCGCATCGAGCGCCCGCAGGGCGCCGTGCAGGCGAAGATCACCCTCAAGGGCGCGGGCGCCTACTTTGTGGATCTGGGCGTAGACCAGGCGATGAAGGAACTCAAGTCGGAACTGAACACCTGCATCGCCAGCCAACCGCTGTAGTTCCGCTCACCTGAAAGGAGCGCTGCATGCCCACCTACTCCATCGAAGCGCGCTCGCTCAGCGTCCTCGGCATTGCCGGCCATGCGTTCTGGGTGCTGCGCGACGAACAGGGCAAGGCCCTGGCCGAACTGCACGGCCTGGCCACCGACCGGCAGACCGGCACGCCAATTCCGATCGGCACCGATGCACGCAGGCACGCGCTGCGCGCCTGGCACTATCCGCATGACACCGGCTACGCCAGTTCCATCGGCGCCGAGGTCGACAGCACCAGCTACATCCGGCCGAACCAGCCCTCCCTTGCCGTGGCCACCGGCGACAAGGACGATATCCTGGCGCGCTGGAACGCCGCCGTGCGCGCGCTGCCCGAACTCAATGCACAGGATCTGGACTACCCCAACTACGGTTTCAGGCTTTTCGGCGAAACCGTTAACAGCAACTCCGCCTTTCGCACCTTCGGCGAACTGATGGGCCTGCCGGTGAACGGTTTCCGCAGCCGCATCGAACCGGGCATCGGCAACCGCATGCTGTTGCTGGAGCGCACCGAGGAACTGCGCTATCGCGGGCAGCACCCGCGCAGGTACATCCAGTCGACGAGTCTGCGTTATGGCCAAGGGCGCAGGCGAGGCCGCATCAACACATTGACGCACTAGCCGCGTTTCACGAAACGGCGCGGCCACTAGGTCCGCTCACGCATACCCGGCCGAATTAGCGGCAGGTGTGTAGCGTCGAAATCTTCGCTTCGACAGTCACCACGCTCTACAACAGCCAAGGCGGCTGTGCAGCAGTCTTATGCCTCCGCGCTCACTCATCCCCCGCAAGGAACAACACCGGCTTGAACGGGAGTCGAGCGCGCGCGATGTCGTCCAGCTGAGCATAGTGCGAAGTCCACAGGCCCAAGAGCTTGCGCGCTTCGATCAGGCTGATGCGCCTGGCATGGAACAGTGCGGTGATCCGGTCCGCGCTGAAACGGATATCCAAGTCGTTGGATCTGGCCATTGCGATGCTGCGTGCGTGAATGACGTGAGGTTGCCTACTTGACGACGAAGGGATCCTCGCCGGCATCCGGATAATCCGAGCACTCGGGCGCATGCGAGCGGACCTG
>Ga0070670_100002496_pt1 | contig 15177 bp, 13 predicted proteins | sample KBSS63metaG_FD_64665 | JGI IMG/M metagenome (GOLD analysis project Ga0070670, IMG submission 64665) | Switchgrass rhizosphere microbial communities from Kellogg Biological Station, Michigan, USA - KBS S6-3 metaG | ecosystem: Host-associated > Plants > Roots > Rhizosphere > Soil ... | reverse complement strand
CTCGCCGCGCGGCATGGACGTCGATCGCAACGGGGTCGTGTGGATCGGCATGGCGAGCGGCCACATGGGAAGCTTCGATCGGCGCAAGTGTAATAAGGAGCAACTCAAAGGGCCGAACGCGACCGGTCAGCACTGCCCCGAGGGTTGGACGTTCTACAAGGAGCCGCTCCCGCAGCTCAAGAACGTCACGGACTCGGGCAGCGCGGAAGCGAGCTATTACACCTGGGTCGATCAATTCGACACCTCCGGTCTCGGCGCAAACACACCGATCAATACCGGCAACGCGTCCGAAGGATTGCTCGCGCTCAAGGACGGAAAGTTCGTGGTCTTCCGCGTGCCGTATCCAACCGGCTACTACACGAAGTGGATGGACGGCCGCATAGACGACGCGAAGGCGGGCTGGAAGGGGAGAGGACTGTGGTCGACCGTCAGCACCCGCGCGCCGTTCCATATGGAAACCGGCAAGGGGACGACGAGCAAGGTGATCAAGTTCCAGCTGCGTCCCGACCCGTTGGCGAAATGAGAATTGCCAAAATCGGCGCAATCGCCGGTATTGCCAGAATTGGGTTTTCAATTGCGGCGATTCTGGCAATTTTGGCAATTCCGGCGATACGCGCGCAGCAGCCCAAGCCGAACATCCTGTTCATTCACGCCGACGATCTTGGCTACGGCGATCTGAGCGTCTATGGACAGCAGAAGTTCCAGACGCCCAGCCTCGATCGGCTTGCCTCGAACGGCATCAGGTTCACCAATTACTACGCGGGCAGCACGGTCTGCGCGCCGTCACGCAGCGCCCTGATGACGGGGCAGCACACGGGCCACACGTGGATACGCGGGAACAAAGCCGGCAACAGCCTGCGCGGCGACGAACGGACGATTGCGCGGGTGCTTCGCGACGCCGGGTATCGAACCGCGCTCATCGGCAAATGGGGGCTCGGCGAAAGCGGATCGCCCGGTCAGCCGGATCGCCAGGGATTCGAATACTCGTTTGGCTATCTCTCCCAGACGCATGCGCACCGCCAGTTCACGGATCATTTGTACCGGAACGCGCAACGCGTCGACGTCGCGCCCGGCGAGTACTCGAACGATCTCTTCACCCGCGAAACGATGTCGTTGATCGAAAAGAACGACAATCGGCCGTTCTTCATCTACCTGAACTACACGGTGCCGCACGCGGAGCTGCGTGTCCCGGAGGACTCGATCGCGCCGTTCAAGGAAAAGTTCGCTGAGAAGCCCTTCGTCAACGCCACCGCGGACGCGAAGCTGACCGGACCGGACGAACCGTCGCTCGGTTACCGCTCCCAGCCCATGCCGCACGCCGCCTTTGCCGCGATGATTACCCGCATGGACCGCGACATCGGGCGCATCGTCGATCTGCTGCGCACGCGCGGTCTCGCCGAACGGACGCTCGTCATCTTCACCAGCGACAACGGCCCGCACCAGGAAGGCGGCGCCGATCCGGCCTTCTTCAACAGCTCCGGCGGGCTGCGCGGCATCAAACGCGACATGTACGAAGGCGGCTTCCGCGTGCCGATGATCGCCAGCTGGCCTGGCGTCATCCCGACGGGTGGGAAGAGCGATTACGCCGCGGCGCACTGGGACTGGTTCCCCACGTTCACTGAGCTCGCCGGTTTGCCTGAGACCAAAGGACTGGACGGAGTCTCGCTGACCCGTGCGCTCCGAGGTCAGAGTCAGCCGGCGCACGAGTTCATGTACTGGGAGTTTCACGAGCGCGGCTTCCAGCAGGCCGTGCGGATGGGCAACTGGAAGGCGGTGCGGCTCGCGAAAGACAAGCCGCTCGAGCTCTACTACCTGTCCAGCGACGTGAAGGAGACAACCGACGTCGCCGCGAAGCATCCCGACGTGGTTGCCAAGATCGAGAAGTATCTCGCAACCGCGCGGACGGAATCGGGGGACTGGCCGATCAAATGAACCGCCGCGATTTTCTGACGAAGGCAAGCGCGGCGGCCATACTGCCGACGCCGCGCTTGTCCCGCCGAAGCCCGCAGGGCGTGGGCGGACCCCGAACCTCCGATCGTGGCCTCTGGGTCGACCTGCTGCGGAAGGTTGCGGATCCCGTCCTGAAGAACCTGGCTGCTGGAACGCTGAAGGCGCGCATGCCGGTCGAGCAGCATGCGGGAGGGAACCGGCAGACCGTCACGCATCTCGAGGCGATCGGCCGGCTGATCGCGGGCATCGCGCCGTGGGTCGAGCTGTCCGCGGATGCTTCAGCGGAAGGACGCCTTCGCAGCCAGTACGCGGAGCTCGCGCGTCAAGCGATCGCCCGCGCGGTCGACCCGTCATCTCCGGATTTCATGAATTTCACGAACGGCGGTCAGCCGCTGGTCGACGCCGCGTTTCTCGCCCAGGGGCTGCTGCGGGCGCCGCGTGCGCTGCTCGAAGCGCTCGACGGCAAGACGAAGCAGAACCTCGTCGCCGCGCTCGAGTCGACGCGGGTCATCCAGCCCGGGTTCAACAACTGGCTGCTGTTTTCCGCGACCGTCGAAGCCGCGCTGGCGAAGCTGGGCGCACAGTGGGACCGCATGCGCGTCGATTACGCGCTGCGCCAGCACGACCAGTGGTACAAGGGGGACGGCGCCTACGGCGACGGTCCGGCGTTTCATTGGGACTACTACAACAGCTTCGTCATCCAGCCGATGCTGCTCGACGTCCTCGACGCGTTCCGGAGCGAGCACGCGGCCTGGAAGGATCTCGCTCCCAAAGCCGACGAGCGGGCGCGCCGGTACGCCGCGATCCAGGAGCGGTTCATCGGTCCCGACGGGACGTTTCCACCGATCGGCCGCTCGCTGGCCTATCGCTGTGGCGCGTTCCAGCTGCTCGCGGCGATGGCGCTTCGCCGGGCGTTGCCGAAAGAGGTCACGCCCGCCCAGGTCCGCGGCGCGTTGACCGCGGTCATCAGAAAAACCCTCGAGGCCCCGTCGACGTTCGACGAAGCCGGCTGGCTGCGCATCGGCTTCTGCGGCCACCAGGAAGGCATCGGCGAGGCGTACATTTCGACCGGCTCACTGTATCTCTGCTCGGTTGCATTTCTCCCGCTCGGCCTCGACGCAAGCGATCCGTTCTGGGCGGCGCCACCCGAGCCGTGGACGCAGGTCCGCGCGTTCAGCGGCCAGGCATTTCCCATCGATCACGCGCTCTAGTGGGGTCAGATCTCGATTTTCCATTTCTTGCGAAACATCGTGCGAATTGGTCATCTTTCAAGAAATGGAAAATCGAGATCTGACCCCACTTGGGCTAAGCTTCCTCCCATGAAACGACGAGACTTTCTTGCCACGGTTGCGGCGCTGCCAGCCTTCCCGTTAGCCACGTCGATACGGGCCGACGCCCAAGCGCAGCCCGCCACCCCGCCGCCCGCGCGCAACGGGCTGCACCTCGGCACCGTCACCTACAACATCGCGAAGGATTGGGACGTCCCGACGATCATCAAGAACCTGACCGAAGCCGGATTCGAAGCGGTCGAGCTGCGAACCACACACAAGCACGGCGTCGAGATTACGTTGACGCCGGCGCAGCGCGCGGAAGTGCGCAAGCAGTTCGAGAGCTCGCCGATCAAGATCGGCGGCCTGGGGACGACGTGCGAGTACCAGGCGGACGATGCCGCGGTCGTGCGGAAGAATATCGACGAGACGAAGGAGTGGATCAAGCTCGCGAAGGACCTCGGCTCGCCGAGCGTGAAGGTGCGGCCGAACGGCCTGCCGCGCAACTCGAAAGTGCCGGAAGAGAAGACGCTCGAACAGATCGGCAAGTCGCTCGCGGAGTGCGCGAAGTTCGCGCAGGACAACGGCATCAAGCTGCAACTCGAGGTTCATGGCGAAACGACGCAGCGCGTGCCGCGCATCCGGAAGATCTTCGACTACGCCGGCAATCCTCCCGCGCTCTACGCGTGCTGGAACTCGAACCAGACGGATCTGCTCGACGACGGCTGGGATGCGAACTTCAATCTGTTGAAGAAGCAGATCGGGCAGGTCCATATGCGCGACCTGATGCTCGACGAGTATCCCTGGCGGAAACTGATTACCGGCCTGAAGGACATCAACTTCCAGGGCTACTGCTTCGCCGAGATTCCGGAGTCGACGGACCCGATACGCGTCTTGAAATACTTCCGCAGCACGTTCCGCGCGTATCAGGGCCTGTAGGCCGGCCCTTCATGGGCCGGCATTACCGGTTCGCCTTCTTACCTTTGGGCGCGTACAAATCGCCGAAGTAATCCTTCGAGTACCACTGCGGTCGCGAACTCTCCTCGGCCAGCATGCGGACGACGCGGTAATTGAGCTCGGCGAACTTCGCTCCGGCGCGCCAGACGATCGGCTGCGCCAGGTCGTCGGAAGGCTGGTGGTAGTTCGTGGAGAGGAATCGATCCCACGCCTGCTTGCCGCCGTTCGCCATGCCGGTCGCCAGCATGACCGCCGGCACGCCCGCCTTTACCATCGGATAGTGATCGGACCGCACGAAAATGGCCTGTTCGGGCATCGGGTCAGGCGATAACGTGACTCCCATCGCGGCGCCCGCGCTCTTGAACTCCCTCTCCAACGTCGAGTGCGTTGCGCCGTAGGCGACGACGTCGGTGAAGTCGTAGAGCAGCATCGGCATGTCGAGATCGATGGCCGCGGCGACACGTTCGATTGGAACCGTCGGGTAGTGCGCGAAGTACTCGGCGCCGAGCAACCCCTTCTCCTCGGCCGTGTTCGCCACGACGAGAATGGAACGGCGCGGCGGGTCCGCTGCTGTCGCGAATGCGCGCGCGACTTCCAGCAGCGTCGCCACCCCCGCGGCGTTGTCAAGAGCGCCGTTGTTGATCCGATCGGTTCCCTCGCCGGTCATGCCAATGTGGTCCGCGTGCGCCATCAGCGCGACGTACTCGTTCTTCAGCCTGGAATCGCGACCGTCAATCACCCCGATCACCTCGGGGCTCGTGTATTGGCGTGTCGTGGTCTGCACCGAGATCTCGACGGTCGCTTTCATGTCGAACCCGCGCGGGCGAGCGCCGGGTTTTTTCATCTCTTCGGCGATGCTCGCTAGCGTTTGCGGACTTCCCTCGAACAGCGCCGCCGACGCATCTGGATCCAGGAATGCTGCCGCGCGCATTCCGCCCGATTCGTCGAACGGCGTGCCGTCCTTCTGAACGAACACGGTCGCTGGCTGGCCGATGTATCTGACGATGATCGGCCAAGGGAGGCCGTGGCCCGGGATGGACAGCATGATCAGCGCCGCTGCGCCGTGGCTTGCGGCGGTGCGCACCCGCTGGTTCCCGAGGTGTGCGCCGATCTCGCTGTCGATTCCGGCCGGCGCACCCCACAGCACGGCGACGGCTTTTCCGCGCACGTCCAGCCCTTGGTAATCGTCCATGCCGACGGCCGCGTCGGTGATGCCGAAGCCCGCGAACACGACCGGCACCTTCACATGAGAGGCGCCGCCGCGGAGCAGACCGCGGACCATCGCCGTCTCTCCCTGTTTCAGCGCCTTCGTGCCCGAGGGGGTCGCGATCGAGATCTCCGGCATTCCGGCCAGCCTCGATTCGAACAGCGGTACCTGCTCGAAGAACGTACCGTCGGCGCCGCCCGGCCTCAGCCCCATCGTGGCGAACTGCGCCGCGACATATCGCGCCGCGATTTCGTGCCCGCGCGTGCCCGCCTCCCGCCCTTCGAGCGCATCGTCCGCGAGAAACGTCACGTGCGCCCGGAACCGCTCGGCGCTGAATTGCGGCTCGGACCGGGCAGTCGTGCTGATGGTGATCGCCGCGCACAGCACGGCAACCGCGGCAACGCGTCTTCGCATGGACAGTAGTCCCTTCGTCGCTCGATGGCGTTACAGATATCGTGCCACAGACATCATGGACTGAAGTAGCTGCGTTGCGCCCTGTGAGATTGTGCGTGTCATCTGATATAGATCCACCTGTGATTGAGACTCTGGCCGCCACCGCGAGAGAGATCGCCAAACATGAACTCGTCGAGTACGTGCTGCGAACGCCCGCGTCCGAGCGTGCGATTGCTCGAGCCGAGCGCGTGCTGCCGCTCGGAGTTCCTTCCAGTTTTCAGTTCTACGAGCCGCATCCGCTGGTGATGTGCAGCGCCGAGGGCGGTCGTATCACGGACATGGACGGCTTCGAGTACATCGATCTCACCATGGGGTACGGCGCGCTGGTGACCGGCCATGCGCATCCCGCGCTTCGCACTTCGCTCACCGCGCAATTGGCGCGCGGTACGCTCTTCGTCAGCCCCTGCGAAGACAACGCCGTCGTCGGCGAACTCCTGTCCGCGCGTTTCGGGCTGCCGAAATGGCGCTTCACGAATTCCGGTACGGAAGCCACGATGGACGCGATACGAGTCGCCAGAGCGGTGACCGGACGCGATCGCATCGTGAAAGTCGAGGGAGGGTATCACGGCCACCATGACTCGGTGCTGGTGTCGACGAAGCCACCTGCCGGCGCGGCGGGCAGCGGCGGTCCCGTGCCGGTACCGTCGACCGCCGGGCTACCCGCCGGGGCGCTGGCCGACGTCACCGTCGTGCCCTTCAACGACGCGGAGGCGCTCGACGCGGCGCTCGCACGGCGCGATACCGCCTGTTTCATCGTGGAGCCGGTGATGGAGAACATCGGCATCTGCCTCCCGGATGAAGACTATCTCCAGGCGGTGCGGGAAATCACGTCGCGGTATGGAACGCTGCTGCTGTTCGACGAAGTAAAGACGGGGATCACGGCGAGCTGGCGCGGCGCCGGCGGGATGTACGGCGTCGTCCCGGATCTGATCGCGGTCGGCAAGTCGATCGGCGGAGGACTGCCGCTCGGTGCGTTCGGCGGAACCGACGAGTACATGGACGCGATTGCGACCGGCGGCGTGCTGCACGTCGGCACCTACAACGGGAATCCGCTCTGCATGGTTGCCGGCAAGACCGTCCTCGGCGAGGTGTGCACGCCGGAAGAAACGGCGCGCATCATCGAACGCAATCGCCGGTTTGTCGCTGACTGCCAAGCCGAACTGTCGCTGCGCGGCATGCCGGCGCACGCCGTCCAATGCGGCGCGAAGGGATGCATCACCTGGTCGTCAGGCCGAGTGCGCAACTACCGGGACTACCTGGCGACCGATTTCGATCTCGCCTTTGCGCAATGGATCTGGGGTGTGAATCGCGGGGTGCTCCTGCCGCCCGGTCTCGATGAGCAGTGGCTGCTCTCCGTGGCGCACACCGAGGCGGATCTGGCGCGTGCGCTCGAGGTTCTGACCAGTTTTCTCGCGGCGGTCACCGATCCGTCCAACCTCGACTAGGCGAGGCTCAGGGCCGGCTGGCGGTCGCCGGGTCACCGCACTGCTGGAGTTTGCGTTCGAGGAACCTCCGCTCCGGCTGCGAGCAGTCGCACGTGAGCGCCGCTTTGAACGCATCAGCCGCTTGTGACATCCGTCCGAGGTCGAGCAGCAGTTGGCCGCGCACCGCGAGCAGCAGGTGATAACCGCGCATATGAGGATCGCGCTCGAGCGGCGCGACTGCGGCGAGGGCCGCCGCCGGCCCATGCACCCTCGCTATCGCCACGGCGCGATTCAGCGCGACCACGGGCGAGGGATTCTTCGTGAGCAAATCGTCATAGAGCCGGAGAATGAGTGGCCAGTCCACGGACGACGCGTCGGGCGCGCGTGCGTGCGTCGCCGCGATTGCTGCCTGCACATGGTATTCGGAGACGTCATCGCCCGCCATCGAGCGATCGAAATAGCGGAAGCCGAGCGCGATCAGACGATCGTCCCAGCGCGCACGATCCTGGTCTTCGAGCAGCACGAGATCGCCGAGCTCGTCCACGCGCGCGGGGAGTCGCGCGGCCTGCAGCGCCATAAGCGCGACCAGCGCGTGCACACGCGGCGTGGCTATCGGCGCGGACGCCACGAGCTGTCCAAGACGTAACGCCTCGAAGCAGAGATCCTGCCGGATCAGGGTCTCGCCCGACTGCGTCGCGTAGCCCTCGTTGAACATGAAGTAGAGGACTTCGAGGACTGCGTCAACCCGTACCACGAGCTCCGGCGCCGCCGGCATCTCGAGGGTGAGCTGCTCTTCGCGAATCTGCCGCTTGGCACGGACGAGACGTTGTGCGATCGCTCGTTCGTCCGCGAGGAACGCCCGCGCGATCTCGCGCGTGCTGAAGCCGCCGGTTGTCTTGAGGCTGAGCGCGACGCTCGCCTCCCGCGCCAGCGCCGGATGGCAGCACATGAAGATCATCCGCAGCTCGTCGTCTCGCAGCTCGCCGTGATCCGGGTCGGCGAGGGCCTGCGATGCGGACCGCGTCAGCTCGGCGACGACCGAATCCGTCTTTGCGGCGAACGTTCTGTCACGGCGCACGGCGTCGATCGCGATGTTGTGGGCCACGCGGAAGAGCCAGCCGGCAGGGTTGCCGGGCGCCCCCTCGTAGGGCCACGTTTGCAGCGCGCACATCAGAGCGTCCTGTACCGCCTCCTCGGCGAGCGCGAAGTTCGCGGGGCCGAGAAGCCGTACCAGACGGGCCGTGATGCGGCCCGCCTGATGGCGGAACAGGTGTTCGAGCAACGGACTGGTGTCGTCGAGTGCGTTCACTGGCCGTAGAGTTTGCGGATCTCGATTGTGCCGCCGTGCTCGAGGTGGGGATGATCGCCCGTCCGCGCGACCGCCTCGTCGTAGTCAGCCGCTTCGATCAAGTAGAAGCCGCCCAGCACTTCCTTCGTTTCGCTGTACGGACCATCGGTCGGTTTCCCATTCACAGATTTCATCACCCGTCCGCGGTCCTCGGCGAGCCGCTTGCTGTCGACGGTGAACGGCTTCTTCGCCCACGCCATGTATTTCTCCAGGCCTTTCTGCATTTCTTCAGGACTGAGCGATTTGAAATGACTGACGGCGGCAGGCGAATTGTAGAGCAGCAGCAGGAACTGAGGCATCGTGGTTCTCCAGGTGACCCGGTCGGCGCGCGACATGCGCGCCCGCTTGCCGTATCACTTCTCAGCTCAGAGACGAATGAGGCGACTGGGAATCGACAAATGACGAATGAGGAATGTTCAATGATGAAGCATCAAGGTCCGTCATCGGCCTCGTCCGGAACAATTCCGCGTTCGGTGAGTAAGGTCAGCAAGGCGTCCCGGTTCCGGGGCGCACGGTCAATGGCATCGAATACCGATTCGTCCAGATCCGTGCGGTATCGCGGATTCGCGCCGGCATCCAGCAGCGTCCGCACCAGAAGCACGTTGCCCGAGCACGCGGCGGCATGCAGGGCATTGTCCTGTGTGGCAGAACTCGCGTTCGGATCCGCGCCATGCCGCAGGAGAATCTCCGCGATGTCGTGATATCCGAGGACTGCGACATCGACGAGCGGCGGGTCACCAAATTTGTTCACGAGGTTCACATCTGCTCCTCGCGACGCCAGGAAGGTCACGCCGTCGGCGAATCCCTCGACGGCAAGGAAATGGAGCACGGTCTCGTCGTGGATCCAGCGCGCGTTGAGGAGATCGGGATGCGCTGCGAGCAGCGAAGCCGCCCTCGCGGGCTCTTTCACGACGGCGTCGATGAATTCGCCGATGACCGTACGCGGAGTGTTTTCCACAGCTGGTCAGATTGTGCCTCACAATTGCGCTAGCGAGCAGCGGTCAGCGCGCGGAGGACGTACCACGGATTACCGCCGAGGAATCGGAGGAGTGCGAAGAATGCCGACCACGATCTTCCTGCAGGCCGCACTGAATGGCGACCGCATCCACCCGGCGGCACCGCGTACGCCGACCGCAATCGCGGAAGCGGCTCGGGCGTCCGTGGACGCCGGCGCTCAGTCGGTGCACGTTCACGCGTTCGACGAATCTGGTCGGGAGACTCTCGAGGGGACCGCTTGCGCCAAGGTTCTGCGCGCGATCCGAGCTCTGTGCCCTGACACTCCGATTTCCTTGACGACGTCAGCCACGATTGTGGCGGATCCCGGCGAGCGTTTCAGTGTCGTCGAGGCGTGGGAGGAAATGCCTGACCTGATAACTGCGAATCAGGGCGAACCCGGAATCGTGGAACTGTGTGAGTTACTGCTGTCCCGAGGCGTTGGTATCGAGGTTGGATTGCTGAGCATTGAAGATGCGCGGGCATTCGCGCGTTCCGGCTTGTCCGGCCGCTGCCGCCGCGTCCTGATCGAGCCGCTCGACGCCGATCCTGACGCGGCCGTTCAGCACGCTGCGAGGATGGAAGACATTGTGGTGTCTTCGGGCATCACGCTGGAACAGGTTCATCACGGCTACGGCACGGCGTGTTGGGCAGTAAATCGACGTGGGCTCGAGAGGGGACATGGTATCCGGACTGGCTTAGAAGACATCACGCTGCTCCCTGACGGTCAGCCGGCACGGGACAACGCTGATCTAGTCGCCGCCGCCGTGCGCTTGATCCGATCGCGCTAAACCCCCCAGGGGCGCCACCGCTTTACCACTGTGGTCGCACCGCCACCACCCGTCCGAATACCAAAGCGGGTGATTGGGATGCTCCGGACACGCAGGCCACGCCGTGTCCACGAACATGTCATGGAGGGCCTGCTGAACGTCGTCGACGACGCGCTGCTCGAAGTCCGTCGGTTCGCGGGAATACAGACGAATCCGCGCCGCAGCCTCTTTTACGACAAACTCATGACCCGCCGCGACTGTATGTTGGAGATCTTTTAGCAGAAGGCTGATCACACGCGCTGCCTGAGCATCGGTGACTTTGTCGGAATCCTCCAACATGCTCTTCTCAGCGTCACACTCCGCGCAGGTTGGAACCTCGTTGCGTACGATTAGGTGTCGCACGCAGAACAATTGTGAGCAGGCACTGCAACGATGGCCCGACACCGAATCGGGCAAGGGCTCCCCGCACTCGGCACATTGCGGTTCAACGGGAACGCGATGGGTCCACATGGTAGTACTTATCCCAAAGTCGGTTCCGGAACTTGCCTGTTGGATCGAGCTGCCGCTTCAAGGCGAAGAACTCGCTTGCCCGCGGGTAGGCACGGCGAAATTGCGCCGTAATTACTTGATCCCAGGCTTCTGGACGACACAAAAAAGATTCGCGTCCGCACCCCAGAACGCCACGGTCCGGTCGAAGTCGTGACAGTGCGTGACGATCGAGCCGATCTTGATCAGCTGACTATGTGGTCGTCGTTCGGCGTGCCAATCTCACGCCGCCAGATGCCCAGGGTCACAAGGACCTTCAAGAAACGCTCGAATGGGTTCCGTTGGAACTCCTGCGATGCCCGTGCAAGCGTCGCGTCGGACGTTTGCATCCAACTGGTGAGCGATGTCTCCTCCCCTTTACGCAGCTTCCGCCCGAGCCCGGCGCGGAGGATGCGCCGTGATTTGATGGTGGTCCACCACAGCGACAACGCGGTGATTGCCAGCACGCCCCACGCAATCAAACCTCGCATGACGGCTCCTCGGGTGGCTCACTGTGTTCGCAGTATTTCCGCTCGTTCGACTGGCCCGATACTCGCGCGACGCAATACTACTCCGGCGGGTCAAGCATCGATCAGGGATTCCTGATTCACCGTTAGGGATTCCGGATTCAGGGATTTCAGGACTACGGATTGGGGATTTCCGGAGAGAATTACAACCCCCGTCCCATCCAGTGCAGCAGCCCCAGCGTGAGCCATGGCACGTAGGTGATGAGCAGCACACCGACCGCCAGAATGCCCAGCATCGGCAGAGTCGCCCACGTGACTTCGAGTACCGGCTTCTTGAACCGTACCGACGCGAGCAGCAGGTTGAGGCCGAGCGGTGGATGGAGGAATCCGAGCTCCAGGTTGGCCACGAAGATGATTCCCAGATGCACGTAGTCGATGCCGTAGACCTCCGCGAGCGGCAGAATCAACGGCACCACGACCACAATCGCCGAGAAGATATCCATCAGCGTCCCGACTAGGAGCAGAAAGACGTTCAGGGCGAGCAGGAACACGAGGTGTGAGTGGATGTGTGACTGCGTCCACGCCACCAGCCGCGTCGGGATCTCCGCGTAGACCAGGTAGTCGGTCAGGCCCGCGGCAACGGCGAGGATCAGCAGCACGCCGCCGACGAGCGCGACGCAGTCGGCGACGACGCGGAGCACGTCCTTCCACGTCGGCAGATCCTTGTGAATGTAGCGCTGCACGATCAGCGTGTAGAGCGCGGCGAGCGGCGCGGACTCGACGAGCGTCGCGACGCCGCCGATGAAGGCGCCGACGACGAAGACCGGAAGGAAGAGCTCGAACTTCGCCTCCCAGACGGCGCCGAGCGCTTCCCTGAAGCGGAATGGTGGGCGCTGCGCCCCGGTCAGCAGCCCTTCGCGGATGCCGAGCACGGCAAGCAGGCTCAGCATCAACACGCCCGGCACCAGCCCGCCGATGAAGAGATCCTCGATCGATGCCTTCTGCGAGACGATGCCGTAGAGCATCAGCGGCAGCGAGAGCGGAAAGAGCAGCCCGAGCGAGCCGGATGCCGTCAGCAGGCCGATCGAAAATCGTTCGCGATATTTATCGCCGAGCAACGCCGGCAGCAGCAGCCCGCCGAGGACGAGGATCGTCACGCCGGATCCGCCGGTGAACAGCGTGAAGAAGGCGCACAGCGTTGCCGCGGCGACGGCGGTGCCGCCGGGCGCCCAGCCGACCCACGCCCGGAAGACGCGCAGCAATCGCTCCGACGACTTGCCTTCCGCAAGCAGGAATCCGGCGAGCGTGAAGAGTGGAATCGCGGCAATTCCCGTCGAAGTCGTCAGCTCCTGGTAGGCCATCATGGGCAGGACGACCGGCGGGTTGCCGCGCGTCAGCGACGCGAACAGCGCGAAGCCGCCGAGCAGCGCAAAGATCGGCGCGCCGAGGACGCCGGCCACGATGACGAGGAGGAACCACGGTCCGACAGCCGATCCCTCCAGCACGCCGCGATATTGATTCAGCAGCAGTCCCGCCACGATGCCGAGGGCGGCGATGCCGCGTCCCCACCTGTGTGGCGATGCGTGCCAGACCAGACGCAGCGCGATCAGGCCGAAGCCGATCGGCAGCGCCAGATCGGCGACCCACGTCGGAATTCCGGCGGTGACGACATCGCCGGCGATGCGATCGCTGCGGACGAGCGCGCTGCCGCCGGCGGCGAAGATCGTGGCGATCATCGCGCCGATGGTGCCGGAAATGATGTGCGCGACGGCCTTGATCGGCCCTTCGGGGAGGAACTCGCCGGTCGCCAGGGTGAGGAGCTTGCCGTCGCGGGCCGCGATGGCGGCGCCGAGCATGCCGAGCCACAGCGTCAGCACCGCGGCGACCGCGCCGGAGCCGGGGATCGCGGCGCTGAAAAACTTGCGCGACGCGATCTCGGCCAGCGGCAGCAGCATGATGCCGCCGAGCGCGAGGCTGGCGATCTGGTTCTCGGCCCGGACGGCAAACGCCTTCATCAAAACTACTTGCCCTTGGACTTCCTGACGGCGTCACGCTCCTGGACGGCGATGTCGTAGATGTCGGGGGGCACCATCGATCCGCGCATCGACTGATTCAGCGTGGTCGCGGCGCTGCGAAACTCCGCCGCGGCCTTCGCATCGAGCGTGATGACCTGCAAGCCGCGCGCGACCATCTGCTTGACCGACTCCGCATCCTGCGCCGGCGCCTCGGCATGCACCCGCTTTTCGAGCGCCTCGGCCGCCGCCGCGACCTTCGGCTTGTCTTCCGCGCTGATCTTGTTCCAGGCGGTGTTCGACATGATCATCGCCCCGACGAGCGGGGCGATGTGGAGATCGAGCATGTATTTCGCGTCCCGGAAGATCTGCAGGTTGAGCGCGAGGTAGGGTGGATTCGGCGCGGTGTCGATCAGCCCGGTCGAAAGCTTCAACTGCGCCGGGATGTCCGCGGGGAGCAGCGCCACCGGATGGAAGCCGTTCGAGACGTACCATTGGACCCATTTGTCCGAGCCCTTGGTGGTGAAGAGCTTTGCGTTCTTCACGTCGGCGAGCGAACGGAGCGGCTTCTTCGAGAACACCTGGACCCACCCGGCCGTGCCCCAGGCGAGCAGGTGAAAGCCTTTGGCCTGCAACTTCTGTTCGAGGACCGGCGTCAGCTTTTTCTCGACCGCGATCTCTTCCGCGTCGCTCTCGAAGAAGAACGGCATCATGAACACGTTGAACGACTCGTCGAGCTCGGCCAGGCCGGCGGCGGTCAGGAAGGACGCCTGGAGCTGGTCGATCCCCGGCCGCATCTTCTTGATCGTCGTCGTTTCGTCTCCCTGCGTGCCGCCGGGGTACACCGTGAGAGTGACGCGCCCCGCGGTGTCCTTGCTCCACGCGGCCCCCATGTCGAGCAGCGCCTTGTGCCAGGACGTGTTCGCGGGAAACAGCGTCGCGAGCTTGATCTCGCCGGGCGCGGCGAGCACCACCGTCGCGGCGGCAAGCGGCAATACGACGAGCAGGAACCTCTTTATCCGTGACATCGTGGGCCTTCTCCTTCAGTTGACTCCGGTAACGCCGGCCTTCAGGCCTGGCATCATTTGGTGAACATCGTCTCGATGTGATCGAGGAGGGCGCGCGCCCGCCGCTGCTGCACGAGCGTGACGAGCCGCATCGACGGATCCTTCTCCGGATCGATCTCGAGCGCCGTGTGCAGCAGCTTCTCGAACTCCTCGCGGTTCTGCGCCGGCACCGCCACGCCGGTTGCGAGCGCGACGTACGGACCGGGGTAGAGCCCCTTTTGCAGCTCGACGGCGCGATTGAAATGCTGCCGCGCCTTCTCCGTCGAGCCGCCGAGCGCCTCCGGCAGGCTGTCGAGCGAGATGAACATCTCGTGCAGCGCGCCCTTGCTCCAGGTCTCGTCGAGCGCGATGGCGCGCTCCGCGAGCGCGCGCACGGCAGGCATGTCGATGGCAATCTCCGGGCGATCGATGCCCAGGGCAATCGCCGAGCCCCAGGACGCAGCGCTCCAGTAGAGGAGCGGGACGTCCTTCTTCTCCGCCTTGGCGAGTGCCGGCGCCGGATCGGTCAGCAGCTGTTGGCCGATGCCGCGAAATCGCAGCTCCATGGCGCGCATGCAGTAGCCCTTGGCGCGCAGATACAGTTTCAGGGCTCGTGCGTTGAGGTGTGCAACCTCGTCGTGGTGCTGCGCTTCGCCGAGCACAGTCGCTTCGGTTTCCAGAAAAGCGACGCCGTACTGGGTGAAGTTGCTGCACGTCGCGAGCAGCAGCTCTTGGTTGTTCGGCGAGGAGTCGAGGA
>Ga0070670_100002494_pt1 | contig 15179 bp, 11 predicted proteins | sample KBSS63metaG_FD_64665 | JGI IMG/M metagenome (GOLD analysis project Ga0070670, IMG submission 64665) | Switchgrass rhizosphere microbial communities from Kellogg Biological Station, Michigan, USA - KBS S6-3 metaG | ecosystem: Host-associated > Plants > Roots > Rhizosphere > Soil ... | reverse complement strand
GGCTGGCGTCCCCATCACCGGAGGCGCGTTCTGGACGACGTTCGCGCTCGACCAGCAGGCCGGCGTCCTTTTCGTACCCGCCGGCAACCCCGCGCCTGATTTTCAACCCGACGCGCGACCGGGCGAGAACCTCTATTCGAATTCCGTCATCGCCATCAACGCGAAGTCAGGACAGCTCGTCGACTACATACAGCTGGTCAAAGCGGACACCCATGACTGGGACGTGGATGCAGGGCCGGTTCTGCTCACGACGCGCGGCGGGCGGCAGATCGTCGCGTCGGCCAACAAGGACGGACTACTGTCGTCCATCGATCGGTCGCCGATGAAACTGCGCTGGCAGACGCCGACCACGACGCGCGAAAACATCGCGGCGCCGCTGGTGCCCGGGCGCTCCGTTCGCTTCTGCCCGGGGACGACCGGAGGAAACGAGTGGAACGGCCCGGCGTTCGACCGCTCGCTCAACCTGCTGTTCGTCGGGGCGGTCGATTGGTGCTCCACGGTGGTCGCACTACCCGCGGACCGTCCGGGAGGCCGAGCCGGAGGAGCGTTTTCGGGCGCCGCCAACGGCTTCGGCGACAAGGATCCGTACGAGAAGAGCCAGGGCTGGATCAGTGCCATCGACGCCGACACCGGCGCGGTGCGCTGGAAGTACCGATCGTCGATGCCGGTCGTGGCCGGAGTGACGCCGACGGCCGGCGGCCTGGTCTTTGCCGGCGAGCTGACCGGCGACGCGATTGCCCTCGACGCCAAGACTGGTGCGGTGCTCTGGCGTCAGCCGACCAAGAACGCCATCGGCGGCGGCGTGCTCACCTATCGCGCGGCTGGCAAGCAGCTGGTGGCCGTCGCCGCGGGGTTCAAGTCGCGGGTCTGGCCGGTGCCCGCCGAGTCGAATCGCATCATCGTCTTCGGACTGCCTTGAATGAACGAGATGACCCGCCGACGCTTCATCGAGGCCGCCAGTCTGGCGGCCGCCGCGCCTGCCGTGGCCGCCGCCGCTCAGACCACGGCCCGGCCGCAGCCGGCCGCTCCAACCCGCGCCGCGGCACCACGCACCACCTCACGGGCACGCGACCTCACGGACGCCGAGCTCGAAGCGATGTTCCGGCGCTGCTCGAACACGGGGCGGTGGGGCGCCGACGACGAGCTCGGCACGTTGAACTACATCACGCCCGCCAAGCGCATCGCGGCCGCCGCGCTCGTGAAGACCGGTGAGGTGGTGTCGGTCGGCCGCGATCTGACGACGCGGCAGTCGAAGACGAACGCACAGCCGCTCGTGCACAACATGATGTTCAGCGACGCGAACAGTCCGAGCGTCGTGGACGGCTTCACCATCGCGTCACACGGCATGGTGGTGACGCACATGGACGCGCTCTGTCACTTCTCCTGGAAGGATCAGTTCTACAACGGCCGGAAACGATCCGACACGCTGACCGCAAACGGGGCGAAATGGGGATCGATCTACGCCCAGCGGCAGGGCATCTTCACGCGCGGCGTGCTGCTCGACGTCGCGGCGGCGCGTGGCGTGCCGTGGTACAACCCGGACGAATACGTGACGGTGGCCGACTTCGAAGCCGCCGAGACGCGGCAGCGCGTGCGGGTCGGTTCTGGCGACGCGCTGTTCGTCCGCACCGGCATGGAACGCATGGAGGCGGAACACGGCGAGCAGGACATCTACCCCCGGGCGGGCCTGCACGCCGAGTGCGCCGAATGGATGCACGACCGGCAGGTGTCGGTCTATGGCGGCGACTGTATCGAGAAGCTGCCCTACCCGAGCGAGAGCTTCACGTCGGCCGTCCACATGATCGTGCTGGCCTCGATGGGGCTCCCCATCCTGGATTGGCCATCGCTGACCGAGCTCGCCGCGACGTGCGAGCGCCGGCAGCGCTGGGACTATCTCCTGACGACCGCGCCGCTCCGGCTGCCGGGAGGCACCGCTTCGCCGATCAACCCGTTGTGCATCTTCTGACCCGAAGCGACACGGGCGTGCGTCAACGTTTGAGTTTTTGGTTCCGCCATGCGGTGCCGACAAGAGCCCACGGCACGGTGATGCACCACATGACCGGGACGACCACGTACAACGGATCGATTCGGCCGCCGAGGGCGACCGCGATGTTCAAGCCGACCGTGCGCGCGATGGGAATCACGGTGAAGAGCGCGACGAGGCCGTGCAGGATCCCGACGTAGAACAGCCCGAGCGGTCCGAAGACCACCGCCAGCAGGACCGCGAACGCGAGGCTCTTGTGAGGGTCGAGAACGACGTTGGCGTGCGAGACGTAACCGCTGCCGACGCCCCCCGCGCCGCTCGACGGAGCGGCAGGCGCCGGCCAAGCCTCATTACCGCCGCCGCCGATATTCGCCCAGGAGCCTTGCGCCGTCGTGCTCTGCAGCGGTTGGTCGTGCCGCGGCGCGTGGTCGGGCATTCCAAAACGTTCCTCGCTCATAAGCTCGACATGCTAACCCTAACCAGCGTCAGATGCGCCGGCCTTTGCGGTTTCCTGGCGTGTCGACAAACGGTCACCGCGTCGGCCCGCCGAGCGAACCGACCCATGCGGTGATCGTGACCGGGCCGGCGAGGCGCACGCGCGTCCCGGTTGGGCCGATGAACTCGGCGCCGCTGAGGCGAATCGAGGCGCGACGGCGCCAGGGCTGACTGACCCGGATTCCCGGCGGCGCAATCTCGATCGTGAGCAGCCCGGACACGGCTCGCCACGCCTCGTCCTCATCGCCGATCTGCACCCCCCGTACGTCCGTGCACAGCCCCCAGTCGTATCCCGCGCGATTGGAGACCCTGGCCACGACCTCGAGATCAGCTCCGGCTGCCGACAGGTCGAACGTTCGCGGCGCGGCGATCGAGAGTGGGACGGCATCCCGGTCGGCCCGTACGGTCAGCACTTCGGCACCATCGGCGGACCAGGCAAACACGAAGAGGTCGGCGCACCCGTCTGCATCGATATAGCGGAACGCCGGAGCGCGCGGAAACGCCAGTGGTACTCGTGGCTGCGCGATCGCCTTCCGCCTGTCCCGTGCTGCGTTCTCCGCACGTATTTCACCTAGTTCACTTCGAGTCGGGATGAACTCGCTGCGCGCCCCTGGTGCGGACAGCAGCGCCCACTCGGCGCGTCCCGCGTCGTCGTTGCGCACCACGACGACCGAGCGGAGATCGAGCGGCTGGCCAGGCGCGTCTTGTCCTGCCGAATCGATTACGATTTCGCGCGCCACGACGTCCACGGCGTCACCCACGATCTCCACCAGGGTCCAGTCCAGTTGCCAGGATGTGTCCGAGGCTGGTACCCACATCAGGATCTCGACGAAGTGTCGGCTGCCGAGCGCCGGTGGGCGCGCCGGGAGCTCGGTGTATCGCAGTGGCAGGAACATCAGGCCGTCGACCTTGTTTGCTGCCACCGACTGACGTACCTCATGTCCCTGGTATCTGACCGCAGCCTCGACCCCGTCGCGCAACGTGAACGCCACAGAGTGCCCTGGCCCGAGCGAGAACGTGACCGGCTCGAATCGATGCTCGAAGCCGATCATGCCGAGCAGCTGGCACAGGTCCCTCTGCTCTGCCGGCACCTCGTTGTAGGTGTCCCTTGCGAGCGTGAGATTCAGCCGTTCGAACCAGGTGGTGACGTCCGAGTAGATCGGTCCCGCGCGCATGTACAGCGCGCACGCGCGCAACGGATCGCGCGGAAGGCCGATGCCGCTCTGGTACATCGCCGCGGTGAAGAACGCCGCCACGGCATCCACGCCCAGCCGTCGATTGCGCTCGGCGATCGGTCTGAGAATGGCGGCGGCCGTCGGATAGTCACCGGCGACGAACGCCTCCACTCCTGCCCGCGTGCTCCGGTCGTCGGCACCACGCGCCGCAGGGGCCGGCTTCGGCTCAGAGCCAGGTCCTTGCTCACTCGCGCTGTCGCAATGCCCGGCGAGGTCTGGGCTCTCTTGCAGAATCCACTCGACACGAGCGCGTGCCGGCCCGCTGAGCGGGGTCGGCGCGCCAGCGGCGGACATATAGAGATGGCACGCCAGGAACGGATCGTCACCGGTCCCGAAACCGGTTTCATCCAGGGCGGCAAGAAAGAACCGTGCGATCGGATTCGACGAGGCTGTCGACCGGGCCAGCGGAGCAAGGATTCGTCCGGCCCTGGCAGGGTCGTTGCGGCCCAAGGCCTCGATGCCGGCGGCCGTCGAGTTCTGCGCGTGGGCGAGTGTGGGCGTCCGCAGCAGCAGGAAGACGGCAACGACGAGAGCCGAAGCAATGGGCATCGCGGTGGCTGCTGTACAGGTGAGTGCCAGCAATTCGAGGGCCACTGGAAGGACCACACCGGCCGCGAGGAACCGCCGCGCCCTGGCTCTGAATCGTCCGATTCTTGGATCCCGCTCGACAAAAACCGGATCATCGCTGCTCGCCGACGTCGATCGCCCGGCGGCGGTGCTCGGCAGCGCGGTGCGTCAATCGCGCAGTGCGAAGGTGATGAGCGAGTTACCGGAGATCACAGCGATGTACTGCTTCCCATCAACTGCGTAGCTGATGGGACCGTTGGCGATCTGGCCGCCCAGGCTCGCCTTCCACAGCTCGGTCCCGGTGCGAGCATCGAGCGCATAAAAGTACCCCTCGCGCCCGCCGGTGAACAGCAGGTCGGTCGCCGTCGTGAGGTTTCCGCTGTCGGTGACGTCGAACTGCTTGAAAGTCCATTTCTTCTGCCCGGTCTGGGGATCGATGGCGACGACGCCACCGCTGCCGGCCGCATCGGTCCAGGTGTTGATCGGCGTCGCACGGCCCACGCGTACGCCGGGCGCCCCCAGCACGCCCGCATATGGCGTGGCGCCACCGCCGAGGAAGTTGCGGCCCGGTACGTACTGTGAGGATTCCGGCTTGAACACCGACGCGTAGCCGTCCCACACCGAGAGATAGAACAGACCCGTTCGCGGGCTGAACGACGGCGAGTACCAGTTGGTGCCGCCCTGGACACCGGGCCAAGTCGGTTGCCCCTCGGGCTGTGGAGTGGGAATGGGCTTTCCCTTCTCATCGATGCCGCTCGCCCAATTGACCTTGACGAACGGCGTCGCGGAAAGAAAGCGGCCGTCCGTCCGGTCGAGCACGTAGAAGAAGCCGTTGCGATTGCCCCACAGCAGCGCCTTCGTCGGCGTCCCTTTCCAAGTGATATCGGCGAGTACGCCGACCTGGACCGAGTCGTAGTCGTAGGGGTCGTGCGGCGAGAACTGGAAGTGCCACTTGAGCTCCCCCGTATCGGGGTTCAGCGCCACCACCGAGTCCGTATAGAGGTTGTCGCCCATCCGCTGAGCCGGGTTGAAATCCGGCCCGGGATTCCCCACACCCCAATACGTGAGATTGAGGGCCGGGTCGTAGGACGGAGTGACCCAGACGGACGCTCCCCCCGATTTCCAGGAATCGCCGGACCAGGTGTCGTGGCCTTTTTCTCCCGGTCCTGGAATGGTGTAGAAGCGCCACAGCTCTTTCCCACTCTTCGCATCGAAGGCGGCAATGAAGCCTCGAATGCCGTACTCGCCACCGCCCGAGCCGACCAGGACCCTGTCCTTGACGATCAGAGGCGCCATGGTGATCGAGTAACCCTGCTTGGGATCGCCGACGGCCACATCCCACAGCGAGCGACCGGTCGTCTTGTCGAGCGCCACCAGATGTCCATCGAGCGTGCCGGTGTAGAGCGTGTCGCCGAGAATCGCGAGGCCTCGGTTGTTGGCGCCGCAGCACACCCGCGCATCCGGGGAGAGGTTGTAGCGGTACTGCCAAAACACACGGCCCGTCTTCGCGTCCACGGCGAGGACGTCGTTCGGACGCTGCGTGACGTACATGATCCCGTCCACCACGATCGGCGACGATTGCCACGCGCCGAACACCTGGTTCGGCAGAATCCATTTCAGCTCGAGGTTCCTGACGTTGGCGGGCGTGATCTGGGTCAACAGGCTGTGCCGTTGGCTGGCGTAGCCGCCAGAGTAGGTGATCCAGTTCTGCGGCTCCTCGGCCGCGCGCACCAGCCGATCGGAGGTGACCTGCGCTCCGAGCACGACAGACCACACCATCAGCATCGAACCGATCAGCGTCACACGTCGTGTCATAGGGGCCTCGCCTATTGCTTCCTCAGGGTCAGCAGATACGCAACGACATCTGCGATCTCGTCACTACTCAGTTTCGTGGCATAGGCCGGCATCGCCGACTCGGTTACCACATCGAAGGAACGCATGTCCTTCTTCAGGACAGACACCAGGCGCTCCTTGTCGTCGATGAGCTGCACGGTGTGCGTGTCCTCGTTCAAGCGACGCCCTCGGATCGCTCTGCCGTCGCGCATCACGATCCGCACCGGCCGGTTGATCGGAAGCAGGGCCGCGGATGGATCGCGGACCGCGCGTTCGAGCATGGCGGGGGCACGGGCGATTCCGATGTCGCTCAGATCCGGTGCCGAGCGCGGGCCCTTCCCTGCCACGCGGTGGCAGGCGACGCATTCCCCCTTGCCCTCGAACACTGCGCGCCCGCGGGACGCGTCACCCACTCTAACGGACGCGCTCGTATCGAAGCCGGCGCGGATGAACGCCACGATACCGGTGAGCTCCGCCGGATCCAGCTTGAACGCCGGCATGCCACCCGGTGTGCCGCGAGTGATGGTCTGCGCCAGATCTTCATCCGACTGAGAGCGCCGGAACAGACCGCGCCGGAGGTCGATGCCGGAAATCTGGCCGCCGTCCCCGCCGTGGCACTGAACACAATTCGCGGTGTAGAACAGGCCGCCTCTGGCGATGTCTTCCTGAGTGTACTGTCCGGGGTGATCGACGGTCAGCAGTTGTGCGTCGGCCGGCGCGACGAGGATGGTCAGGCCGACGGACGCCAGCAAACAGGCTCGTAGGCGCATGCCCGGACCTTGTACACGACGGCAATGTTGATGTCTACTGCCGTCGCGGCTCGGAGGATCCTGGTTCGCCGCACACGCACAGGGGCGAAACACCTCCCGCGGGACCGACGGGCCAGGAGGCCGGCGGGACCCGCGGGGCCAATGGCGCACCTCGAACGTCGGCCTTTCAATCCGGTCGTACGCGCTTTCCAGTGATAGTTCCGGTTCCCCCGCCAATCTGGTTGCTCTCGTCGAACGGCTCCTCAGGGGTCACGGCGTAGGCAGCAGCCGTGTAGGTGCCGGAATACGTGTCGCCGGCGCGATCGACCGTGACTACTGCGTGGATATGAATCCGCAGGCCGAAGAAGCCGAGATCCCAACCCATGGCAATGTGGTTGAGTGAGTAGGTCCGCCGGTCAATCTGTCGCCAGACGCCTTGACACACGGCGCCGATCGCGGGATTGCGTCCCGCCGAGAACATGACTTCGGTGCCATCGGAGTGCCACGCCTGTGTCCCGAAATCCGGCGGCGCGCCATCGAGCCGGAATTCCCACAACCCGACAATCGACTTGTCACCATCGTCATTACGATCGTCGACCTTCAACAAAGCGCTTTCCGGGGCGTCCCCGGGGCGGTACACGGCCGACCGCACGCGCACGGACGGCGCGGCCTTGCCGTGAATCGAAGATTTCGACGGTGCCGCTTGCCGGAGCAGGCCGTCCAGACATGCCGTGTTGGCTCGCGTCGCGACGGCTAGTGCGATGAGACCGAAACTTACCACGCGCACGACTGACTTGAGCGGCTGCCGCGCTCTTCCTGTAGTGGTCATTGCAATCCTCCTGTCCGATGCTGCCGGACATCTCCGGCGCCCCGGAAGCTAGCACCAGTGGGGGGAGTTCGGCGCTGAGTTGCGCATGAGGAGTCGCTGATCTGAAGATGAGGATGTAACCTACTGTCTCCAGCGACATGCAGAGTGCGACGCGCGGGCGGCGGCTGCGATTTGCCCAATTCGAGCTCGATCTCGGCGAGCGGGAGTTGCTTCGCGACGGACGTCCAGTTCGCATACAGCCGCAGCCGCTGCGTGTCCTCGAGATCCTGGTCGTGCACCCGGGCAAGGTGGTCTCGCGCGAGGAGCTGCGCCAGCGGATCTGGGATGAAGCAACCTTCGTCGAGTTCGACCAAGGTCTGAACTACTGCATCCGCCAGATTCGCGTGGCGCTCGGCGACGACGCCGCGAACCCGATGTTCGTCGAGACGCTGAAGAAACGCGGCTACCGATTCGCCGCTCGGGTCGAGGAAATCGGTGAGGTCTCGGAGGCGGGGACCGCGGAGGACGCGCGGCCGGCGCTGGCGGCGCACACCGAGCGTCACTGGCGGGTGCAGCCCACCGTGGCCGCCTTCCTGGCGGGGGTGGTGGGAGTGGCGGCGATGTCAGTGTGGTGGTCCTTCCGATCCGCCGCGCCTTCCCGGCGATGGCCGCAAGTCTCCCAGGTGTCACTGATAACGGCCTATCCCGGGAACGAAGCCATGCCGGCAGTTTCGACGGACGGCAACTGGGTGGCGTTCCAATGGCGACGGGAGCAGACAGAACGTGCCGATATCTACGTGACACGGTCTGACGGCTCGGAACAACCCCGACGCCTCACTCACGATGCATCTGCAGACACCGCCGACGCGTTCCCAGCGTGGTCTCCCCACGGAAGCGAGGTGGCGTTCGTGCGCAGGCGCGGGAGCGGCGCCGGAGAGATCATTCTGGTTCCGGCGCAGGGCGGCGAAGAGCGCAAGCTGCGCGAGATTCGCTTGCTCACGTTCCCGGCGTCCAGTTGGCTGACCTGGACTCCCGACGGCGGGCAGATCGTGTTTGCGTCGGCGTCGCTCGAGTCCGGCAGGTCCACGTTGTTCTCGATAGGCGTGGGGGATGGCCAGGTGAAGAGTCGGACGTCTCCACCGGACGGCGTGATTGGCGACGCTTCCCCGGTTTTCTCTCCCGACGGACGGTCGCTGGCATTTCTGCGCTGGTCGTCTCCAACCGTTTCCGCCCTGCTCGTGCAGAAGATTGGGGCAGATGGGGAGGCGTTGGGTGAACCCGAACTGGTGCCCGGCACCGGAATCGCCGGGGGATCACCAAGTTCGCTGGCCTGGGCTGACAATCGTCGGCTGCTGTTCACGGAGGGACAACGAATCCTGGAATGGGAGGCGGGCGCGGAGATCGAGCAAATTTATGTGTCGAGTTCGACACTGGCCGGTCTTGCGATCGCCGGTCGGAACGAGCGAGGCGTTCCGCGGCTCGTCACCGCGCAACAGGAGCGACCAGCTCCGAATGTTTGGACCGTTCCGTTACGGCGTGCCGGGCTGGCGGCCGGGCCGCCCGCACCTTTTTCGCAGCTCGGCAACGACAGCAGCAATCCGGATTACTCGCGAGACGGCAAGCACCTCGTGTTCGTCAGCGGCCGAGCGGGAAATCGCGAACTCTGGATCGCCGATCCCGACGGAGGCAACGTGCGGCAGCTGACGATGCTCGGGCTCAAGAGCCTCGGAGTGCCGCGGTGGTCCCCCGATAGCCGACACGTCGCCTTTTTCGCACGCAAGAGCACTGAGCCGCAGATCTTCGTGATCGACGCGATGCAGGATCACGCCGTTCCGAGACAAGTGACTGACCAAGAACCGGGATGCATCATTCCCACCTGGTCGAATGACGGGAAGTCTGTGTACTGTTCCCGGCGGATCGAGGGGGAGATGCGACTTTACCGGGTACCGCTCGGAAACGAGGCCGTGGAGCCCGCCAAAATGGAGAGGTGGTTCGAAGGCAAGGAGGCCAACGAGACCTCGGATGGGCGCGTCCTCTACGTCAAGGATGACCGTCCCGGCCTGTTTGCCCGAAGCCTTGCCGGAGACCCGATTGCGAACCCTGACGAACGGCTCGTGCCCGATATCCAGGGCCCCATCGCCTATCTCGCACCCGTCGCAGAGGGCGTCTACTACACAGCTCAGGATCCGCCTGGAACCTACGTGGCTCTACGCTTCTTCGATTACGCACGGAAAGAGAGCGTGCAAGTAGAGTCCCGCGCGAACACTGGTCCGGTAAACTCCCTCGCCGTGTCGCCGGACGGCCGCAGCTTGATCTACACCCGTCCAACTCGGTCCGAGATCAATCTCGCGCTCCTCAAGTTCTAACCAGACTCCAAACCGCGGTCAGGACCCGCCGCCTGCAAGATGGCAGGGCTCTCGATACGTCGTGGCATCTGCAGCTCCCGCAGCGGAACGCTACACCCTCAATTACACATGGCCGGATCGGGCCATTTTGATCACGCGCGAGAAATGACCCGATCGGGCGAAGCGGCGCACGCGGGTGCCTGTCTAGAGTCCTTTCAGCCGGCGGCTGTTCGGCCGTCGTGTTTCCTCAGGAGGAAAAATGAAAGTTGCAATCTCAGCAGCTCTGTCTCTGGCTGGCGCGCTCGGTATCGCGAACGCCTGGCCGTCGCGCGTGCTGGCGCAGCACGGCGATCATGATCACGCGCTCGTCGCGCCACAGCGTGAGACCACACCCGAGCAGAAGCAAAAGGTGAGCGACCTCGTCGAGGCCGTGCGCACGGCGAACGACCGCTTCAGGGATGTCGAGGTCGCGAAATCGGAGCAATACGAGGAGCGGTTCGGATGCGTCAGCGGCGGTGATCTCGGCGCCATGGGGGTCCACTACGTCAAGGACGCGTTTGTTGGGAATCCAGAGCTCAAGATAGACGAGCCGGAACTGCTCGTGTACGAGCCTCAACCCGACGGACGTCTGCGCCTGGTCGCCGCCGACTGGCTGGTGCCGGCCGAGTTGTGGCACACCACCAGCCCGGCACCGCCCGACCTCGCGGGCCAGCTGTTTCATCTGTTCGAGTTCCCGAACCGCTTCGCCCTGCCGGCGTTCTACACGCTGCACGTCTGGGCGTGGAGGAGCAATCCCAACGGCACGTTCGCCAACTGGAACCCGAACGTGTCGTGCGACCACTTCAAACCATCCAACCCGCACCCATAGCTACGACAGCCCACACAGGAGGATTGCCATTCCACTGGTCAACGTACGAGTTAGTGAAGGTCTCTTCACGCCGGCGCAACGGCGAGACATGATTCGCCGGTTGACCGAGGCGATCGCTTCGGTCGAAGGCGAGCACCTGCGACCGCTCACTAGGGTCGTCGTCGAAGAGGTCAAGGGCGGCGAGCGGGGCGCCGCCAATATTCCTTCCGCGACCGGACGTCACGGCGCTGGCCGCCGGCGCGGCCACGGCCCGCCCTGAAGGCGGGCGGCCGACCGCCGTTTCGACTCCGGTCGTCACCCCAGGCGATTCCGGCCATCGGATTTGAACCTCTCGTATCCGATCGCCGACCGCCTGGGCCGCTGCCTCAGTGGAGCCTCAGCTTCTCCGACAGCTGTTCGATCAGCGGCGAGGGTTTACGCCCGTCTGACGCGGGACAGGCAGGATGGTCTTTCCGCCGCTCATCTCGCGGGTCGCAACCCGGCGCAGCGTCATCATCACGTGAGCCCCAAAGCTAGAATGCCCGCTCGTGGCCGCCAGGAAGGCACCCTCAAAAGGTGCAAAGACACTCGAGCCCCGCGCAAGGCCGGCGCCGAAGCCGAAGCTCCCCGTGCGAGCCTTCGAAAGCGCCGTTGGGTTCGAGCGCTGGCTGCGTGCGCACCACGAAAAGTCCCCGGGGATCTGGCTCAGGCTGATGAAGAAGGCTTCCGGTAGAAAGGGCGTGACCTACCTCGAGGCGCTCGACATCGCGCTCTCGTTCGGTTGGATCGACGGCCAGACCAAGGCCCATGACGCGGATTCGTGGCTCCGCAAATTCGTGCCGCGAGGCGCTCGCAGCATTTGGTCCAAGATCAATCGCGCGAAGGCTCTGGCGCTGATCGCCGCGGGGCGCATGCAGCCCGCCGGGCTCGCACAGGTCGAAAACGCGAAAAAGGACGGGCGCTGGCGCGCGGCCGCCTTCTTCAAGACCTTGAATGGCGCCAATCGCTACGCGGTGCTGTTTCGCGTACAAGCGCCGAAGGCCGGAAACGCGCGCCCGAAAGATCCGCGAGCTTCTCAGCATGCTCGAGCGCGGCGAAAAGATTCACGGTTGAGGTTTCGATGCGACGCTTCGTGATCACGTGCGACGTCCTGGTTCGTAGCTACACCACTCAGGTCAACACGCGCGAGATCGTCTGCGGCGCACAGACGACAATGACTCGGCAACGAAGAACGGAGGCCAGGAAAGCTATGCTGAAGCGGGGACTCGGGCTGGTAGTGGCTTTCACTCTCGGCGCAGCGACGGGATTTGCGCAGAGCAACGATGACCTGGTGAACGACGGGCGCAAGCCGCAGAACGTGACTACCCAGAGCATGGGCTATCACCGGCGGAGCTATAGCCCGCTGAAGCAGGTCAACACCTCCACGGTGAAACGCCTGGTGCCAGTCTGGAATTCGAGCTTGATGAACGACCTGGGCGAGCTGGCGGCGCCAGTCGTGTACGACGGCGTGATGTATGTCATCAACGGCAAGTGGACGTTCGCGATTGACGTCGACACCGGCCGGCAGATTTGGCGCACGGCCGTCAGGCTCGAGGCCGGTGCCCGCGGACCGGCCATCAATCGGGGAGCGCCGGCGATTTACAACGGAAAGCTTTTCCGAGTGACGATGGACAACCACGTCCTTGCGCTCGACATGAAGACAGGCAAGGAGATCTGGAACCAGAAGTTCGCCGACACCAAGGAGGGCTACTACGCGACGTCCGCCCCCATGGTCGCCAACGGTGTCCTGATCTCCGGCATGGCTGGCGGCGAATCCACCACCCGCGGCTTTCTCGACGGCTGGAATCCCGACACGGGCGAGAAGCTGTGGCGGCGTTACACGATTCCCGCGCCCGGCGAGCCGGGCTCCGAGACGTGGCCGAGGGATGATGCGTGGAAGTACGGTGGCGGACCCACCTGGCGCACCGGTTCCTACGATCCAGAGCTCGATCTCGTCTACTGGGGCGTCGGCAACGCGGAACCCTACGACCCGCGTCCGCGAGGCGCCCTTGACAGCTTGTACACGTCGAGCGTGCTCGCGATCCGTCCGAAGACCGGCGAGATTGCCTGCTTCTATCAGTTCACCCCCAACGACGTGTACGACGTGGACGGCACCGACGAGTTCGCGCTCGCCGATCTGCGGGTTGGCGGGCGCGTGCGCAAGGTGATGATTCAGGCGAACAAGAACGGCTTCCTGTACGTGCTGGACAGAACCGACTGCTCGCTCATCGCGGCGCATCCGTACGTGAAGGTCAACTGGGCGACCCACGTCGACCTCAAGACCGGCCGCCCGGTCCACACCGATCTCTACGAGAAGTTCCTGGCCGGCGAAGAGGTGGCAGTCTATCCGTCGAGAGGTACCAACGCGGTGCCGATTGCCTTCGACCCGCAGCGGCAGCTCGTATTTGCCAGCACATGGGACATCCCGCGCGTCCAGAAGCTGGCCGAACCACGAGCGGCGGTGATCGGCGGCAACTCCTCCGGGGTCACATCCCGGGTTCCTGACGTCACCCCAGGCGAGGTGCTGGGACATTTCGTCGCCATCAATCCGGTGACCGGCGAGAAGAAGTGGGAGGTGCCACTCGTGGATTTCCCAGGTTCGGCCGGCATGCTCGCCACCGCCGGGGGTCTTGTCTTCAGTGGCAAGCTCACCGGAGAAGTCGTGGCGCTCGACGCGGACACCGGCAAGACGGTGTGGTCCTTCCAGACGGGCTCGAGCGTGAACGCCACTGCCGTCACCTACATGCACAAGGGGCGGCAATACGTGTCGATCGCTTCGGGCCGCGGCGGCATTCTGGCCACGCGCTACACCAGCGACAAGGTGCCCACGGGCGGGTCGATGTGGACGTTCGCGCTGCTGCCTCAGTGACCATACTCGGACAACGGCCGCGACGAGGATACGGCCGCGGCGCGCGGCCGCTCCCTAGTGGGGATGCGTCGCGAGGTGTTGTCGCAGCAGGTCTTTCCCGTAATCGTTGCCGTTGGGCGTCCGCACGATCACGTGGATGTGCTGCTTGGTGGGCTTGCCAGGCGTGTTGATGGACGTCGTGCCCACCGGCCGTTGATGGTCGAATTCGATCAGGATCACCGGGCTGTGAATCCGGTAGTAGAAGGGGTCGGCATCGGTGGTGCCGCCGTTCCACGCGAATCGGGTCTCGTCGAGATGCGCCTCAACGTCCTGCATCCGCACCCGGGCCTGGTCCTCGCGCATGTTGTCGACGTAGAGCGCGATTAGCTCCCGCAGGCGGACCTTCAGCGGCGCGGAGAGCCCGCCGGCTTCGAGCCCCTGATACGGCAACACCAGGTTGTCGAGGTTCATCCCCGCCTGCATGTCGTCGCGCGTCTTCTCGGGCGACAGCGTCGCCTTGCGTTGTTGCCCGGCATCGAGCGCCCGCATGAACGCGAGGCCGCGTTCCTGTTCAACCTGGAGAATCGTGTTGCCGGCGTACTTGCCGGTGGTGGTCAGAACGGGCTCACCGCCGACGAACAGCGGCGTCATCACCACCTGATCGCGAAGGACGAAGTAGTTGATCACCAAGTGGTGACCTTCGAGCTGCCACCCCCACGGCTCGGTGGCGGACGGCTGCCCCATCATGGTGAAGAAATAGAGCTGCTCGTCGTAGCGGTCGACGTCGTTGTTGATCTCGCGCAGCGTCTGGTCGGTCTTCATGATGTCTTCGGTCAGCTTCAGGCCCTTGGCGCTGAGCGATGTCCGCACGAGAGACATACCGGCCTGCCGCTGGGCCTCGGTCATCTCACGCAGGCTGACGCCCTGGCGAACGTAGATGCCGTTGTCCACATTCGACCAGCGCCGCCACTCGGAATCGTCGATCGCAAACACGGTGCGGATCGCTTGCGCGGGCGTCAGCGTGGCGATGAACGCTTCCGCGGCGGCGCGTAACGGTTCGGTGGAGACGCCGGTCGCGCGGATGGGAAAAAGCCCAGGCCGCAGGCCGTCGGGGGTCCGGAGTCCGGTGAATGGCGCCGCCAACGCGGCCTGCTGCTGGTCGCCGATCGACTTTTTCGCTGCCAGCAGGCGCGGATCCAGGCGGGCCTGAGCGAAAGTGGCCACGGCCCACGCTGCCACCAACGTGGCCAGAAGTGCGCCTCGGCGGCCGATGCGCACGGCGGAACGCAGATTGAGTGTCATGGCGTCTCGTCTTTCAGGGGACCACCTTGAAGCGCGGGAACAAGCGCTCCGCGTTGCCGCGCAGCATCATCTGTTCGAACGCCCGCGGCAGCTTCAGGCCCGGAAGCTGATCAACCGTGGACTCGAT
>Ga0070670_100002493_pt1 | contig 15184 bp, 11 predicted proteins | sample KBSS63metaG_FD_64665 | JGI IMG/M metagenome (GOLD analysis project Ga0070670, IMG submission 64665) | Switchgrass rhizosphere microbial communities from Kellogg Biological Station, Michigan, USA - KBS S6-3 metaG | ecosystem: Host-associated > Plants > Roots > Rhizosphere > Soil ... | reverse complement strand
ATCGGCAAGGCCTGGGAGCGCTACAAGCTGCGCGACGGCCGCTGGATCGACCGGCGCCGGCTGCGCGAGACGCCGCACTACATGCTCGGGCTCAACTTCCTGGTGGATGGCCAGGTGGATCTCGCGATCGACGAGCTGACCCAGGCCACCAGTTCGGCCGGCGACGCCCTCGAGATCCAGATGATCCTCGGCAACCTGCTGCGCATGAAGGGGCAGGTGGCGCGTGCCATCCACATTCACCAGTCGCTGCTGCAGCGTCCCGACTTGACGCCGATCGAGCACGCCTACGTGCTGCTCTGCCTCGGCCTCGACTTCCGGCACGGCGGCTTCGTGGACCGCGCCGTCGGCGCGTTTCAGGACGTGCTGCGTCTCGACCCCCGGAACCGCTACGCGCTGGTGAACCTGCAGAAGCTGCACGAGGAGCAGCATCAGTGGACCGACGCGCTGCGAGTGCGGGAACGGATTCTCGATCTTGCCGCCGGCGACGGGGTCGAAGATCGGCGCATTCTCGGGTTCCTGCACAACGAGGTGGGCCAGTCCGCGGCGGCCGGAGACGCCGCCATGGCGGCCGCCGCCTTCCACCGCGCGCTCGACGCGGATCCGCTTACCGCGCCCGCGTACTTGAACCTGGGCGACGTGTTCGAGCGCCAGGGCGACCTGGCCGCGGCCGTCGGCCAGTGGGAGCAGTTCACCCGGACCCAGCCGGATCGCGCCCACCTGGCCTTCGAGCGCCTCGAGCGCGCGTATCAGCGGCTCGGGACGCCGGCCCGGTTCGTCGAGCTGTGCGAACGACTGATCGCCGGGCAGCCGCGCGACTGGCGGGCGCGGCTGGCGCTGTCGCGCCACTTCTCGGCCGCGGCGCAGCACCGCCGGGCGTTCACGCTGCTGCTCGAAGCGCTCGGCCACCATCCGCACGGCATCGCCATCCATCAGGAAGTGTGGCGCACCCTGTCGGCGCTGGGATTCGACGAGCAGCTCGTGCGCGCCTATACCGACCTGACGCGCGAGGCGGTCTTCTATCTCGATCCCCACGTGTGCACGCGCTGCCGCTACCGCAGCACCGAGCTGCTGTGGCAGTGCCCGCAGTGTCACGAATGGAATACATTCGTCGAGGAACGGTTGACGCCGGCACGCCCGGTGCCGACGTCTAGCGAGGCGCCATGACCAGCGAGGCTCCGCCTCAGAGCAATGCAGGCTCCGTCTCGCTGGTGGCAGTATTTGACTGCCCGCCCTCCGGCGGGCGTAGGAGCAGAACATGAAGCGGATTGCCCTCACGGGAGGGATGGGAACCGGCAAGAGTCACGTGCGCGCGGTCTTTGCCGCGCTCGGCGTGCCGACCATCGACGCCGACACGCTGGCGCGCGACGTCGTCGCGCACGGGACGGCGGGCTTCGACGCCGTCGTCGCCGCATTCGGCCGCGGCATCCTGAACGCCGACGGCGATCTCGACCGCCGCGCCCTCGCCGCTCTGGTGTTTGCCGACACCGCCCGCCGCCGCGATCTGGAAGCCATCCTCCACCCCGCCATCCGCGGCGCCATCGATCAGTGGTTCACCACCCTGGACAAGACCGCGTTCCCGTTTGCGATTGCGGACATCCCGCTCCTGTACGAGACCGGGCTGGACAAGGAGTACGACGCGGTGATCGTCACGTCGTGCGCGCCGCAGACGCAAGTGAAGCGCATCATGGCCCGCGACAACCTCGACGCCACCCAGGTGCAGCACCGCCTCGACGCCCAGATGCCGCTCGAGGACAAGGTGAAGCGGGCGACCTACGTCATCGACACCAACGGCAGCCTGGTGCAGACCAACGCACAGGTGCACAAACTGTATAGAGACCTGTCGGGCGGGTAGGCCGGGTGGGTCAGGTGGGTCGCGTAGGCGGTCGGGTACGTGGTTGCGGGTCTTCAGACCCGCCTCACCACGTCACCTTCCGCGCGTCGGCTCGTACGGCCTCGGCGTACTCGGGCAGGAACCAGCCGGCTTCGACGAGCTCCGTGAGGCGACGATCGACCTTGCCAACGTAGTCGTCCTGGCTCTTGTAGAGGCGCCGGAGTTGCTCCGGCTTCAGCGGCACCTTGGTGCCGGCGAGAAAGCACAGGCGATCCTGCGCGGTGGTCTTCCCCTTCCCGATGACGCCGTTGGCGGCCACCGGCACGTCCACGTAGACGTTGCGGATGCCGCCCTTGGCGTTGCCGAACTCGTCGAGCGCCAGAAAGGAGCCGTCGCCAACGGTGCTCTGATCGACCTCGATCGGCGGCGCGTGCGGCGGCGGCGTGCCCTTGGCGATCCAGTCCACGAGATAGTGCAGCCCCAGCGCGGTGAACGCGCCCGCCGGGAAGTCGGTGACCGGCAGCGTACACGGATCGTTCAGGAAGCCGGGGTTCTCGCGCGAATTGTTGTGCGGCATGCCGGCCACCTCGTAGAGGCGATAGCGGTTGCCGGGCGCGTCGCTGTCGGGACGCCGGTACTTGATGCCCGCCTCGGCCCACGTGGTCACCTCCGTCTGCGTCGGCATCTGGACGATCGGGACGTCCACGATCGGCAGCGGCTCGTTGCCGTTCGTGCTGGTCAGCAGGAAGCCGTCGTAGATGGGCCCGCCGCTCGGCAGACGGAGCGCCGCATGGGCCGGGAAGTAGCCGCGCACGGTGCCGCTCGACGCCGACGTCCCCATCAGCGTCATCTGGCGTATGGCGTAGCCGGCAAACGGCGCCGCGCCGCTCTTCACCAGCCGCCCGACCTGCGCCAGGATCTCGTTGGTCTGCCCCGAAGCAATTACCAGCGATGCGTAGCGGTCGGAATTGAACGCCTTGAGCAGGGCGATGTTGGCAGGGCTGTGCACGATTTCAACGAACAGGTGCCGGCGCGTCAGGATCGACACGCGTGACCACTCGAAGATGAGTGAGCGGCCGCCGGCGTGTAGCGCCTCGGCGACCACGGTGCCGCTGAACTGCGACGGCTCCTTCGGCCGCCGCACGATGATCCGCGTCGTGTACGGCGCGTCGTTGGCGGTGCCGGTGACGAAGTACTCCTCGGTGAGATATGGGAAGTCCTCGACCTGCGGCGAGCCTGGCACGACGCTGACCGCCGGATCCGGATACATCCGCGCCGGTCCGGTGACCGGGGTCGAGATCGACGGCAGTTGCGGCAGGTTCGAGGCCGACGCCCCGCGCGGCTGCACCGCCGTCGGCCGGTTCGGCGCGCACTCGCCGCATGGCTCGAGCAGCGACATGTAGACGTTGTCGGGCATGCGGACGGTGATGCCCCACAAGTTCGGCGGCAGCGACGCGCGGACGCCGCCGTCGCTCAGAACGGCACCTCCCGCCTTGGTGATGGCGGCCGTCATCTCGTTGATGCCGCGCACCATCACCTGCAGCCTGACGGAGCCGGGATCCTGCAGGCGCGTCTGCAGTGGCGTGCGCTCCACGCCCTTGAACTCGGTGAGCTCGAACAGCTGACCGGTGCCGGGCGACGTGGCCACGGCCCGGCGCACCTCGCCGCGGACGCCGGTGAGCGTGCGGATGAACGGATCGACGGCAAAACGCGTCGGCGGCGTCACGTCGAAGCCGAGCGCGGTGCGGTACACCGCCACCGTCTTGTCGAGGTCTCCGACGGTGACGGCCAGCCGCCCGCCGACGATGTCGCCATCGGCCGGCGCCGAAGCCGGCAGCGACGCCAGCTCGCGCAGCTCCACCGGCCGGCCGTCGGGATCATCCACGAGGACCGATCGCGCGCCGTCGCGCACCGGCACCGGCTTGCCTCCCGGCGTGCGCACCGGAACACCGGCAGCCGTCAGGCGCGAGAGCAGCGCGTCCACGTCGCGCACGAGCAGCACGATCGCCACCTGCCCTGGATCCTGCACGCGCGGCCGTGCGCCGCGACGATCCACGTCGTGGAACTCGATCATTTCGATGCCCATCGAGGTGCCGGGAATCCGCGCGTCCACGTGCCGCTCGGTGGCTCCGGTCGTGCCGAACATCTTGTGAAGACCGGGATTGACCATGAACGGCCGCGGCCCGCTGCCGCGGTTTGGCGGCACCTGCAGGTGCAGCAGCGTCTCGTAGAACGCCAGCGAGCGATCCAGGTTTTCGATGATCGGGCTGATATTCCCGGTCCGCACCACGCCGGGCCGTGGTTGCGGGTCCAATTGCGAACCGGCGTTGAGCCGGTTTGCCAGATACTGCGCGCGGCCCGCGCTCTTGGCGGGCTGCGCCGCGCCGCCGTCCGGCGCGAAGACCAGCACACCGATGACCAGGGGCAAGGCCGCGACGACAAATCGACGAACCATAGATCCTCCCGATGGTCGGCCGGGTCTAAAGATCCGGCCCTACGTACGTGGGGCCTTGCCTGCCTGTGCCGCCTTCAGCGTGTTCTTCATCAGCATCGTGATCGTGAGCGGGCCCACGCCGCGCGGCACCGGCGTCAGCGCGCCGGCCACCTGATCGACGCTGGGATGCACGTCGCCAACGAGCAGCGTGCCCTTCGACGCGAACGTGGCCAGGCGCGGATGCCCCTCGGGAAACAGCGACGCCGCCACCTGCGGGTCGCGCACCTCGTTGATGCCCACGTCCACCACGGTGGCGCCGGGCTTCACGAAGTCCGGCGTCACGAACCCGGGGCGTCCGACCGCGGCCACGAGGATGTCGGCCGTGCGGCAGGTGGCCGCGAGGTCCGGCGTGCGCGAGTGGCAGATGGTGACGGTGGCGTCGCGGTGCAGCAGCAGCAGTGCCATCGGCTTGCCGACGATGTCGCTGCGTCCCAGGACCACCGCCCGCTTCCCGGCGATCTGGATCTTCTCGCGCTCGAGCATCTCGATGACGCCGGCCGGCGTACACGCCACGAGCTGCGGCCGGTTCTGCACCAGCAGCCCGATGCTCTCGGCCGCGAAGCCGTCGACGTCCTTGCCCACGGCGATCGCGTCGAACACCTTCTGCGCGGCACCGGCGCCCATCGTCTTCGGCAGCGGCGACTGCACCAGGATGCCGTCGTGTTGCTCGCTCTTGTTCAGCCGATCGACCACCGCCAGCACGTCGGCCAGCGTGGCGTTGGCACCGAGTCGGGCGCAGTCGGCATAGAAACCCACGTCCTCGGCCGCCTTGAGCTTGTTGCGCACGTAGACGTGCGAGGCCGGATCGTCGCCGACCAACACGATCCCGAGCCCCGGCGGCCGGCCGTGGGCCGTCACGAACGCCTGCACGTCTGGTTTGATTTCCTCCCGCATCGTCGCCGAGAGCGTCTGTCCATCGAGTACCCGAGCCGTCACGCTGCCACCCTTTCTTCGAGCGCCTTTACGCTTTGCGGCCGGCCCAGCACCACCAGTTCGTCGCCGGCCCGAATCACCGACTCCGGCGATGGGTTGAAGTCCATGGTGCCGTCCAGGCGCCGAATCGCTACTACAATCAAGCCGAATTTCTGGCGGATGCCGGCTTCGACAATCGTCTGTCCCACCAGCCCTGACCCTTGCTGAATCTTCACCTGCTCCATCGACAGATCGAGATGCCCGGAGGACGTCGCGAGCTGCACGAAGTCCACCACCGCCGGCCGCAGCGCGCTCTGCGCCATGTGCGTCGCACCGATGTGATACGGGGAAATGACCCGGTCCGCACCGGCGCGCCGCAGCTTCGGCTCCGCGTCGTCGGACTCGACGCGGGCGACGATGAAGAGGTCCGGCCGGACTACCCGCGCCGTGAGCACCGTGTAGACGTTCTCGGCGTCGGTGCCGACCGCCGCGATCAGGCCGCGGGCGCGATGAATGCCGACGCGCTCGAGCACCTCGTCACGGCTGGCGTCGGCGGCCACGGCGAGCCAGCCGCGCAGCAGCACCGACTGCACGCGCTCGGGGCTGCGCTCGATGATGACGAAGGGCACCTTCTGCTGGTCGAGCTCCTCGGCGATCATGCTGCCGATGCGCCCGTAGCCGCAGAGGATGAAGTGGTCGTGAAGTCCTTCCAGCATGTGCTCGATGCGCCGGCGCTCGAACCGCCGGTGTAGCCCGCCCTCCACGATAACGGTGGCGAGGAGTGTGGCGGTGTAGAACGCCGTGCCCACGCCCGAAACGATCAGCAGCAGCGTGAACGCCTGCCCGGCTCCGGACAGCGGGTGCACCTCGCGGAACCCCACCGTCGCCACGGTGGTGACCGTCATGTAGAGCGCGTCCCACACGCCCCACCCCTCGATGGTCACGTAACCGGTCGTGCCGCCAGCGATGACCAGGCTGAGCATCGCCAGCGCCAGGCGCGGTCCGCTCAGCCAGCGTGTCAGGCCTGCCGTGTAGCGGGCCGGCCCCCGTCGCTCCCTCGTGCTCGTACGGTTACGCCCCGTTCAACCGGCTGTGCGACCGCGAGTACCCGAAGTAGATGAACATCCCGACGATCAGCCATACGACGAGCCGCAGCCACGTATCTCTCCCGAGCCCGTAGATCATGGCACCACAGACGATGAGGCCGAGAACCGCCACCAGCGGCAGCGCCGGTACGAGAAAGCCGCGCTGCAGATCCGGCCGCCGCACCCGCATGATCCAGACCGCCAGGCACACCAGCATGAAGGCGAAGAGCGTGCCGATGCTGGTCATCTCGCCGACGACGCTCTCGGGGATGAAGGCCGCAAAGAGCGACGTGAACACGAAAAACAAGGCCTGCGACTTGTAGGGCGTCTGGTAGCGCGGGTGCACGTCGGAGAAGACCTTGGGGACCAGGCCATCCTTGCTCATTGCATAGAAGACGCGCGTCTGCCCCAGCAGCATCACCAGAATCACGGACGAAAACCCGGCCAGGATCGCCACGGTCACGAACTTGGCCAGCCAGCCGTAGCCGGTCATGTAGGTCTGGATGGCATAGGCGACCGACGCTTCCTTGCCCGCGGTGCGAAAGTCGTTCACAGTGGCCACGCCGCTCAGGACGTACGAGAAGGCGACGTAGAGCACCGTGCAGACCGCCAGCGACCCCAGGATGCCGAACGGCATGTCCTTCCGGGGGTTCTTCGTTTCCTGGGCCGCGGTCGACACGGCGTCGAAGCCGATGAAGGCGAAAAACACCACGCCGGCCGCTCCCAGGATGCCGAGGATGCCGCCGTAGGCGTGGGTGACGCCTTGAGTCGTCGTGTAGGTCGTCGGTGCCGGGATGAACGGCACGTGGTTGGCCGGGTTGACGAACCCCCAGCCGACGACGATGACGATGAGGACAATCGAGACCTTGGTGATGACGATGATGTTGTTCACGAACGCCGATTCGCGCGTCCCGCGGATCAGCAGCAGCGACAACAAGGCCAGAATCACGACCGCGGGAATGTTCATGATGCCGGTCACGCCATCCGCGGCCTCGAATGGCGAATGGCGCCATTGGTACGGAATGTCGTAGCCGACGAACTCGAGCACTTTGTTGAAGTACTCGCTCCAGGCGATCGCGACCGTGGCGGCGCCGACGGCGTACTCGAGCACGAGGTCCCAGCCGATGATCCAGGCGACGAACTCGCCCATGGTCGCGTAGGAATAGGTGTAGGCGCTGCCGGCGATCGGGATCATCGACGCCATCTCGGCGTAGCAGAGGCCGGCAAACGCGCAGCCCACGCCGGCGACCAGAAACGCCAGCACCACCGACGGCCCCGACCGCTCGGCGATGGCGGCGGCGGTGCGCACGAAGAGTCCCGCGCCGATGATGCCGCCGATGCCGAGGGCCACGAGCGACCATCCGCCCAGTGTCCGCTTCAGCGTGCCTTCCCCTGCGGCCTGTGACTCAGCCAACAGGCGGTCGATGGACTTCGTGCGAGACAATGCAGATGCCACGGGCCTCCTCTCTCAGACGCGACTGCGACTATAAGCGATCTCGTTCGATGGTCTGAAGATACGCGCGTGTCCGCGCTGCCGGATCGCCGCTGCCGAGCAGGTCGCCGATCACCGCCACCGCGGTGGCGCCGGCATCGAGCACCGAGGACGCTGTCTCCAGGGTGATGCCGCCGATGGCGACGATGGGGACCGTGGGCGCGAGGCGCCGGGCGGCACGCACGAAGTCGAGACCGACCGGCGCGTAGCCGGTGTCCTTCGTGCGCGTGCCGAAGACAGGACCGATTGCGATGTAGGTCGCCGGCTCCTGCATCGCCCGCGCGAACTGTGACGAATCGTGGGTGGAGACGCCGAGGATGGCGTCGGGGCCCAGCTGGGCGCGGGCGCTGGCCGGGGGCAGATCCTCCTGGCCGACGTGCGCCCCCGCGGCTCGCGACAGCACCGCCACGTCCACGCGGTCGTTCACGAGCACCTGCGCCCCGTAGGGCCGCCCCATTGCGACCAGCGCCGCGGAAAGTTCGAGCAGGGGTCCGGAAGCGAGGTGCTTGGCGCGGAGCTGCACGACGGTGGCGCCGCCGTCGAAAAAGCAGCGCGCCAGTGCCGGCGGCGCCCACCCCGCGGCCGCCGCCGCGTCCACGTCCAGGATTGCGTGGAGCGGGCTCAGGCGGATTCGGCCAGTGAGCGCGCCGCCGGCTTCGGCATGTAGCGCTCCATGAACCCGGTGCTCAAGCGCCCGGCCTGGAAGTCGGGGTCGTTGACGATCTTGAGATGCAGGGGCACCGACGTCTTGATGCCCTCGATGACGGTCATCTCGAGCGTGCGCCGCATGCGCGCGATGGCCTCGCGGCGGTCGCGCCCGTGGACGATGATCTTCGCGATCATCGAATCGTAGTACGGCGACACCGTGCACTCGGCGTGGGCAAAGGAGTCCACCCGCACGCCAGGCCCGCCCGGCAGGTTGAAGGCGTGAATCACTCCGGGCGACGGCGCGAAGGTCTCGGGATCCTCGGCGTTGACGCGGCACTCGATCGAGTGGCCGGTGAACGTGATGTCGCTCTGCTTGAATCCGAGGCGCAGGCCGGCGGCAATCCGGATCTGTTCCTTGACGATGTCGATGCCGGTGATCATCTCGGTGACCGGGTGCTCCACCTGGAGACGCGTGTTGGTCTCCATGTAGTAGAACTTGCCTTCCCCGTCCATCAGGAACTCGAAGGTGCCGGCGTTGGTGTACTGCACCGCCTTGGCGGCGTCGACTACCAGGCTGCCCATCTTGCGACGCACTTTCTCGGAGATCACCGGCGACGGCGATTCTTCGAGCAGCTTCTGGTGCCGCCGCTGGATCGAGCACTCGCGCTCGCCCAGGTGCACCACGTTGCCGTGGTGGTCGCCGAGGATCTGGAACTCGATGTGACGGGGATTCTCGAGGTACTTCTCGATGTAGACGTCGCCGTTGCCGAAGGCCGCCTCGGCTTCCCGCTGCGCCGTGCGAAGGTTGGCGCCGAGCTCGTTCGGATTACGCACCACCCGCATGCCGCGCCCGCCGCCGCCGGCCACCGCCTTGATGATCACCGGGTAGCCGATGTGCTTGGCGACCTTGAGCGCCGACTCCTCGCCGTCCACCGGCCCGTCGCTGCCGGGCAGCATCGGCAGCCCCGCCTTCTTCATCGCCTTGCGCGCCCGCGCCTTGTCGCCGAGCAGCTTGATCACGCTCGGGTCGGGCCCGATGAACCGGATGTGGCATGCCCCGCACACTTCGGCCAGATAGGCGCTCTCGGACAGGAACCCGTAGCCGGGGTGGATCGCGTCGGCGCCGGTGATTTCGGCGGCGCTGATGATGGCGGGCACGTTCAGATAGCTGTCGGCACTCTTGGCCGGCCCGATGCACACGTCCTCGTCGGCAAAACGCACGTGCAGCGAGTTCTCGTCGGCCTCGGAGTAGACCGCCACCGTCTTGATGCCCAGCTCGCGGCAGGCGTGAATGATGCGGAGGGCGATTTCGCCGCGGTTCGCGATCAGGATCTTCTTGAACATCGGTCCTGGCTCCTAAGAGGGCTTCACGGCAAACAGCCGCTCGCCGTATTGGACCGCCTGGCCGTTCTCCACGTAGACCTTCACCACTTCCCCGTCGCACTCGGCGTTGATCTCGTTCATCAGCTTCATCGCCTCGATGATGCAGAGCACCTGCCCCTTGCGCACCTGCTCACCCACGTCGGCAAACGGCTTGGCGCCCGGCTCCGACGACCGATAGAAGGTGCCGACGATCGGCGCCTTGATGATCGCCAGATCGACGTCCTCGCTGGCCGACGTCAGCACCGGCTCGCCAGCGCCGGGCGGCGGCACGGCCGCCGGGCCCGCCGGCGCGTAGGCCAGCTGCGGCACGGCCGGCGCGGCGGTGACAAACTGCGGGGTGTTGGGGTGCTTGCGAAGCTTGACCTTGCCTGAGTCTCGTTCGAGCTCGAATTCGGCCAGGTCATGCTCGCGCATGAGGTCGAGAATCTTCTTGATTTCGTCTAGATCCATGCGTTGTGGGGCCGGTGCCTTCGCTACCGGAAACCGCAGTTCCGAAGCTCGCGAGGCACCGACGTCAGCGTCTCGTATCCGGTGGGCGTCACCAGCAAGTCATCCTCGATTCGGACGCCACCCCACCCCGCAAGGTAGGCACCGGGCTCTACGGTGAGCACCATCCCCGCTTCCAGCAGCACGCTCGGGCTGTCGGCCGTCACGCGCGCCACCCGGGGATCCTCGTGCACGTCCAGCCCGAGCCCATGGCCGGTGCCGTGCCCGAACGCCTCACCCAGCCCCTTCGCGTCCAGCACCTGCCGGGCCGCGGCGTCCACCAGGGAGGCCAGCACCCCGGGTCTCACCGCGTCGATCGCGGCGCGCTGGGCTGCCAGGACCGCCGCGTGCACCCTGAGGGCGTCACTCGACGGCGCCCCCACCGAAACCGTCCGGGTGAGGTCGGAGCAGTATCCGTCCAAGACGCCGCCGAAGTCCAGCACGACGAGGTCGCCTTCACCCAATCTTCGCTCCCCGGCACGATAGTGCGGCAGCGCGGAGTTCGGACCCGACGCGACGATCGTATCGAACGCCGGACGCTCGAATCCGCCGGCACGCAGGGCCGCTTCGATGACGCCGGCCACCTCTTTCTCTGCCACGCCGGGGCGCACCGCGGCGAACGCCGCCTCGGCCACCGGCGTCAGGCCGGCAGCCGCGGCACGGAGCCTCCCGATCTCCTCGTCGTCCTTGATCACCCGCAGCCGTTCCACGGCGCGGTCGGAGGCGACGAAGTCCAGCGCCAACCCGCGTTCGCGGCAGGCGCGTTCCCACGCCGCATGGCGCGCCACGCTGACGTGCGCGCTCTCGAACCCGACGGTGCGCACGCCGAGCGACTGGAGGCACTCGGCCAGCGCCGCGTCGTAGCTGCCGGGCACCTGCCGCACGTCGAGCCCCGGACACGCCGCGGGCGACGCCTGCAGCATCTCTACCGACGTCAAGTAGCGGAAATCCACCAGCAGCACGACGGCGTCCCCGGTCACGACGGCCAGGCCGGCCGAGCCGACGTGGTTGGTCAGATAGCGGAGATTCGCGGGGTGGCCCACGACGAGCGCCTCGATGCCGAGATCGGCGAACGAGTCGCGAAGCCGATCATGGCGAGCGCCGAGGCGTGCCGTGAGAACCAGGGACATGGGAGCGGGCACCAAGAGCCTAACGTTTCCGCGGGTGGAAACGCCAGGAGCCGGCTGCGGTCAGCCGGCTCCTGATAAGACACGAACGATGATGCCTATTGCACGGTCACGACTAATAGCTGGCTGTCGGTCCGGCCCAGGCTGTCAGTGACTGTCAGAATGACCGCGTAGCTACCCGCGGTCGCCCAGGTGTGGTTCACCGCCGCCGACGAGCTCGACGCCGCCGTGCCATCGCCGAAGTCCCAGTCGTACTGCGTGATGGTGGCGCCGGTTCCCACCTTGGAAGCCGACCCGTCGAGCACGGCGCTGACTCCATGGGTCGGCGTCGACGGGAGCGAGCTGAAGTTCGCGTCGGGCGCCACCGGGCCGGTCACCGTGAGGCTTCTCGACGTGCTGGACGTGCCGCCACGGTCGTCGGTGACATACAGGGTCACGGACACGCTGCCGGGCACCGCGAATGCCCGCGTTGCCACCTTGCCCGAGATGGTCGTGAGGTTGGGACCGAACGACCACACGTAGGTGCAGCGCGTGTCGCAGATCGCGCCTTCGTCCGTGCTCGTGGACGCGTCGAACGTCACCGTCTCATTGATGTTGGCGACTGGCGGCGAAATCGTGAACGCCGCCACCGGCAGCCGGTTGGGCAGTAACGTGCCGCTCGGGGGCACCAGCTCCACCTCGACGGACATCTTGAACTTGTCGAATCCGTCGGCCACCGTCGTCGCGTCGGTTCCCTGAGCCTGGGCCGAAATAGTGAGCTTGACTGGCGACGTCGGCACCGTCGCCGGCGCCGGCGGGGCGGTCACGATCGTCGTCGCCTTGCCGTCGGCGTTGGTCACCGAAAACGGCGTCGACAGCACGACCTGGCTTCCGTTGGAGGCCTCGACCGTCCAATTGATGCCAAGTCCCGCGACCGGCGCGCCAGAGGCGTTCCTGACGAACGCGGTGACGACCGTTTGCGACACGCCGTCTTGGACGATGTGATCGGGCGCCGCGGTCACCGCAATCGACGTCGACCAGCCGGACGGTCCGGTGAGACCAGGTGCCTTCTGCTCGTCGAGCGTGCACCCGGCGATCGAGACCGCCGTCAGCAAAGCGCCCATGAGCCGCACGCGCATATCCAAACGCAACGCTTTCGTATCCATTGGCCTTTGTCCTAGTCAGGATCGCCGAAGTTCCCGAACGTAATCCCGATGCTTCCCGAGGCGGACACATCGTTACCGGCGTGGTCTTTGCCGTAGAAGGTCACCTGGGCGATGGCGGTGATGAGGTCGTCGTTGGCGGCGAGGCTGACCAGCGGCGCCTCTTCCTTCGCAACGTGCCGAACCAGATCGAACCCGGCCGTGGCCGCGGTGCCCGGTGTCACGGTGAACGTCACCGCGGAGTCGAACCCGTATGGCACGTCCACGCCGGGTGTATTGCGCCCGTCGGCGCGAATGTAGGTGACGCGGTAGCGGTTGAAAGTGATCGCGTTGATCGCCGTCGGACTCGTTACCGTCGGATCCTTCATCTCTGCGGTCACCGTGACTCGGCCGACGTCATTGAACACGGTCGGCACGCGCACTTGGGCGCCGTTGATCGTCTTCTTCACCAAGGTGATGACGTCCGACAGGATGGTGCCGCCGAACTTGCCGGGCTCTGCGCCCGACGCTCCTTCGAGCATCGCGACGGTGGCTTGGGTCGGCCCGTTTCCCTGCCGGACGTAGTCACCGCAACCGCTGGCGGCCACCGCCGCGAGCACGGCGCACATTCCGAGACAATTTGCCTTCATCGCAGTCCTATGCTCCCTGCAGCCTGACGATCTTCGGGGTGAGGAAGATGAGCAGTTCGCGGCTCTCGTCCTCGATGGTGTTTTTCTTGAACAGCCAGCCGAGGAGCGGGAGCCGATAGAGCGCCGGCGTCCGCTCCTGAGTGCTCTGCTCGCGGCTGATGTAGATGCCGCCGATCACGGTGGTTTCGCCGTCGCTCACCAGCACCTGCGTCGCGGCGCGCTGGGTGTCGATCGGCGGGATGCCATTGACCTGCCGGCTGAAATCGGGCGATTCGTTGGCGACCGCGATGCGCATGATCACGGTGCCCGCCGCGGTGATCTGCGGCGTGACCTTCAGCGTGAGCGCGGCGTCTCGAAACGACACCGTGACGGTGTTGTTCGCGATCGTCTGAATCGGAATCTGAATACCCTGCGTGATCTCGGCCTCGATGTTGTTCTGGGTCGACACCCGCGGCGTGGAAAGGATGCGGCCCTGCCCCGTCTTTTCGAGCGCCGACAGCGCCACGTCGAGGTTGAGCGCGCCGTTGATTGCGCCGAGCGCCAGGCTGGCCGTGGACGTGGCGTTCTTTTCCGGCAGGTTCACGCTGGCGCCGACGGCGCCGTTGTTCGGAAACGCCACCGGCAGACCGTTGCCGAGCGCCGAGTTGACGTTGCCCGCCAGGTTCCACTTCACGCCGAGGCTGTTGGCGAACGACCGGTTGGTCTGGACGATGCGTGCTTCGATCTCGACCTGCGGCTGCGGCACGTCGAGCGTCGTCAGCAGGCCCGCCGCGCGCTCGAGACGCTCCGGCAGGTCGTTGATGATCATCGTGTTGGTCCGCGCGTCGGTCTGGATCGACCCGCGCTGCGACAGCGCCGTGGCCGTGAGCAGCGCCTTCAAATCTTCGGCGCGCGCGTAGCTGAGCGCGCGCGTCATCACCCGCAGTTCGCCGGCGAGCGCCTGCTCGTCCGACAGCTTGCGGCGCTGGCTCTCCTCGTCGGCCAGGACGGTCAGCGGCGCGATGCGCACGATGGTGCCGTCCACCGAGTAGCCGAGACGGTTGGCGCGCAGAATGATGTCGAGCGCCTGGTCCCACGGTACGTCGCGCAGCGAGACGTCCACGGTGCCCTGGATGGTCGGGTCGATGACGATGTTCAGGCCGCTGATCTCGGCGAAGGTCCGCAGCACCGAGCGCAGATCGGCGCCCGAGAAATCCAGGCTCACCGGGTGGCCGGTGTAGCGCGCCGGGCTCTGCGGCACGTTCTGCGCGCCAGCCGGCTGGCCACCGGCAGCCTGCGCGGCCGGCGGGACGGGCGTCGGGCGCGGGGCCGCGGCCGGCGGCACGGCCGCCTGCTGCAGGGCCGGAGCGATGGCCGGACGCGCCGGGCCCGCGGGCGCGAGCGGCGATTCGAACACGACCGTGAGCTCGCTCTTGTCCGCCGAAGTTTCGATGCGATGAGCCGACGCGCGCGACAGCTCCATCGACACTTCGGTGATCAGCGGCGACGTGGGGCTGAGCCCGACGCGCACGCGCTGCACCGGCTCCTTGCCGGCGATGACCGGGCTCACGACCGCCGACGACACGTTGGCGAGGTTCAGGACCAGGCGGCGCGGGCCGTCCTTGGGCGTGAACACGTCGGCCGGGACGATCGGGCCGGTGGCGCGCAGCGTCACCGCCGTGCCGCCCTCGCGCGGCTGCACCAGGATGTCCTTGATGGTCGTGGTCGGGCCGACGGCTGCCACCGTGCCCGCGGAAGGCGCGTCGGTGTCGAGCCGATCCGCCTCGACGAAGATGACGTTGCGCGCGCTGCGCACCCGCGGACGCACCGCGGCCGACAGCGTCAGCTGCACGCGCGCGACGTGAGAGCCGTCGGCGGCCACCGTGTTCTCCACCGCCACCGCGGTAAACGGGTTGCGCGGGTCGGCTTGCACCGGATGCGTCGTCGTCGGGGCGACCACGTCACGCAGCTCCACG
>Ga0070670_100002490_pt1 | contig 15185 bp, 15 predicted proteins | sample KBSS63metaG_FD_64665 | JGI IMG/M metagenome (GOLD analysis project Ga0070670, IMG submission 64665) | Switchgrass rhizosphere microbial communities from Kellogg Biological Station, Michigan, USA - KBS S6-3 metaG | ecosystem: Host-associated > Plants > Roots > Rhizosphere > Soil ... | reverse complement strand
CCTCCTGGACGTAGTAGCCCCCGAACTCTCCGGCCCCCTGGAAGTCGCTGGTCACGATGCCTTCAATCGTCTGCGTCGTGCCGCTCAGCAGGCTCACGAGCCCGCTGCCCTGAATGGTGTGAATGAACGTGGCCGGGTCGCCACAGGCTTCGATCGTGGAGAACGTCACGCCGACGTCGGCCGCCATCGGATTCGCCACGCCGTCCTGATCGACGACGTCTGCGGCGTGAATCGTCAGCGTGCACGTCTCGCTCGACATCAGGTCGGTGGCGGGATCGAGGGTAAACGTCGTGGGGCCTCCGCTCACGCCCAGCGTGTGTGCGCCGCTGAGGCCACACGACAGGGTGAACGCCGTCGCGCCGGCCGTGACCGGCTCGCTGAAGGTCACCGAGAGATTGGCGGCAAGGCCGACGCCGCCGGCGCCGGCGTCCGGCACGGTGCTGGAGACGGTGGGCGGGCTGTCAACCAGGCACGGTGCAAGCGCCGACGCGGTGTTGCGCGGCGCCGGGGCGCCGGTGACGAAATCCGCGCTGTTGTCGTCGCTCTCGGTGCAACCGTGCCCCAGACGAAAGATCGCCAACTGGTTCGCGGGCGTGGCGGTCGATGGCGCCGCCGCCGTTTCGAAGAAGTTGGCGCCGTCCCAACCCACGAGGTCCACGATCTGTCCGAGCTGCTGGTCCGAACAGAGTGTCGAACTCCCGTTGCACGCCAGCCCGGAAGTGCCGGTCACGAGCGCTACCTTGCCGCCGCCGCCGGCCATGTTGACGGTGCCAGTCGCGTCAACCACTGGCAGCAGCGATCCCGCGGCACCACCCGAGGCAAGCTGAACGAGGTAGTACTGACCAGGCGCCAGGTTTCCCGATAGTGGCGTCACCGCGTTGGAGCCGAAGTTCCCCGTGCCCGTCGCGCTCGCGTACTGAATCGACATGCCGACGAGCGACACGGAGCTGGTCCCACGATTGAACAGCTCGACGAAGTCGTTGCGCAGCGGCGCTCCCGAATTGCCACCGCCCCCGTACACCTGGCTGATGACGACGCCGGAGGACGGTGTCGCCTCGGGTCCGATGGTGGCAACAACGAGCAGCACGGCGACGAGCATGGCAACAACGGGTCTGGGCATCGTGAGCCTCCTGGTCGAATCGGGGTGAAACAGCGATCAGACGAGAATTGAGCCAAGATGGAGCGGAGTGGCCTACGGCAGCTTCGCGTTCCGCAACTACCGCTACCTTCTCGCCGGCACCACTTTTTCGAACCTCGCGGCGCAGATGCTCGGCGTCGTCGTCGGCTGGGATCTGTATCTGGCCACACGCTCACCGGTCGTCCTGGGCAACGTCGGCCTGGTGCAGATCATACCGGTGTTCCTGTTCACGTTTTCCGCCGGGAACATGGCCGATCGTCACAGCCGCCGCGGCATCTCGGTGTCGATGCAGACGATCGTGGCGCTCCTCGGCGTCGTGCTGGCCGCGCTCGGCGCCCGGCGCGGCGTTCCGGCGATCTATGCCGCGCTCTTTCTGAGCGCCTCGGCCCGCGCGTTCCAATGGCCGGCCAACTCCGCGCTTCTGCCGCAGACCGTGCCGCCGGAGCTCCTCACCAACGCCATCTCGTGGTCGGGCACCGGCCGCGAGTTCTCCACGGTCGGCGGCCCCGCGGTGGCAGGCGCGCTGCTGGCCGCCTACGGCAGCGAGAGCGTCTACATCGTGCAAGCCTGTCTGTCGATGGTGGCGGTGGGGTGCTTCGCGATGCTGCGCGTACCTCCACCCGAGCGCGCACCGGAACGGCCCACGGGATGGCACGCGACGCTCGACGGTCTCCGCTTCGTGTGGCGCGACAAGTTGATCCTGAGCGCGATGAGCCTCGATCTCCTGGCCGTGTTCTTCGGTGGCGCGGTGGCGCTGCTGCCGATCTTCGCCACCGACATCCTGCAGGTGGGAGCGTCCGGCCTCGGCTGGCTGCGCGCGGCCCCCGCGATCGGCGCTGGCCTGATGTCGGTGTGGCTGGCGCATCACGGGGTCACGAAGAACGGCGGCGTCGTGCTGCTCGTCTCCGTGGCGCTCTTCGGCGTCGCGACGATCGGATTCGGCCTGGCCACCGCCGCGTGGCTCTCCTTCTTCATGCTCTTCCTCACCGGCGTCTTCGATGCCGTGAGCGTGGTGCTGCGCATCTCGCTGGTGCAGATGCGCACACCCGACGCGCTGCGCGGACGGGTCGCCGCGGTCAACGCGCTCTTCATCTCGTGCTCCAACCAGTGGGGTGCGGTGGAATCGGGCCTCACCGCCCAGTGGTTCGGCACGGTGCCCTCGGTGGTCGTCGGCGGCACGGCCACCATCGTCGTGGTGCTCGGCATCGCGTTCTGGTCCCGCAGCCTCCGCCAGTGGCAGCACGGCTGAACCAAGGGCGAAGTGTTCTCGTGGCGCTCGTCCGCCTGGGAAGTGATGCGTACGGCCGCGCGATCCTGAACGAAGTGCAGACGCGGCTCGACCGCGAAGTCTCCGCCGGTGCGGTCTACTCGACCCTCGAGCGCCTTGAAGCCAAGGGCTTCGCGCTGTCGCGGCTCGCTCCCGGCACTGCCATCCGCGGCGGCCGCGCGAGGCGCTATTTCGCCCCGACCGCCGCGGGCATTCGAGCCCTGAACGATGCCAAATCAGCGAGCGACTCCCTCTGGCGCGGCCTCGCCTGGCCGCTGAAGGTGCGCACATGATCGACGAACACGCCAACCCTCCGCGGCTCGCCCAGATGATCTTGCACAGTGCGCTGCGGCCTCGAGATGCGGAATCGATTGCGGGCGATCTGCTCGAGGAATACCGCGCGGTCAGGCGACCCTCACTCGGACAGCTGCGGGCCGACGCATGGTATGTCCGCCACGTGCTCAGCGTTGCGGTGCGACCGGTCTGGCCGTTTGCCCTCGCGCTGGTCGCCGTCAAGTTGGTCCTCGCGGCGTTCGCGCTGTTTCCGCTGTGGGCGCGATGGAACCCCAGTCTCGTTCCGGCGCCGAATGTCTCGTTGCTCGACGCGCTGTTCTTCCTGGGCAGCGGCTACTACGCGGCGCGTCGAACCGGCCGTCTCGCCACCGGCATTGTCAGCTCCGGCGCCCTCGGCCTGATCGACTTTGCGCTGTTCGCCGCCTACGCGACGCTCGGGTTCCCGACGCTGTTCACCGCCATCGTGGAGAAACCCTTCATCCTGGTCATCGGGTCCATCTTCCTGGCAATTGCCGCGGCGTTTGCCCTCACGCTCGGCGCGCTGGGCGCGGCGGTCGGGGCGTGGCGCACGGCCTCCGGGGAACTTGACTTGTATTAATGAAGTAGTACAATACGTCACACGAAAGCGAGGTGGCGTCATGGACCGCACCAGAAGCACCGGGTTCCTCGTTCTGCTCGTCCTCCTCCTGCTCGCCGCCACGTGGCTCTTCTTCAAGGCGTTCATCGTGGCCAGCGGGATGACCGGCGCCGTGGCCGCAGTGCTCATCCGCCGCTGGCACACGCGGCATCCCAGCACCCTGCCCTACACGCCGCGGACGAACGTGCCGGAAATCAACCTGTCGCGGATTCCGGTGGGCGGCGACGTCGCGGGGTTGATGTTCGCGGCCGGCGGCGTGGCGGTCGTGATCATCGGCGTGCCGGACATGGCCTGGTACTTCGTGAGCGCGCTGCTCTGCGCGGCGCTTCTGGCGTGGGCGCTCTTCGCCTACCGCGCGGCGCACCTACGGCGGACGCTCGATGCGCGGCCGCTCGGCCTGTCGTAGCCGCTAACCTCCGCCGAGCGATTTGACGACGTCGGCGCGCTCGGCAAAGAGCACGCAGCGGGCAATGGCGAAGTTGCGGTCGCCGACCGGCGTCGGCGCCGATGGTTTCGCCTCCTTGGCCAGCGCCCGCACGGCGGCGAGGTCACGCGCGGTGACGCCGTCGCCGAGCGTGCCCTGATACACGGCGATGACACCCGCGCTGTCGGCTGCGATGGCGGTGCCGGGATAGGCTTCGGCGAGACACACCGCCTCGGCAATGATGCGCCGCACCTGCGCCGGCGTCTCCCGTCCCTGACTCTCGGTGGCGGCCGGTGCGCAGGCGGCCACCAGCGCCGTGGCGCCCAGGCCGCGCAGGATCGCCGCTCTCACTTCGTCTTCCAGAAATAGACGCGCATCAGCCCGTCATTGAAATACGCGCCGGTGCCGATGTCGCTGATGGTGTTCACATCGGCGTCCTGCATGCGGCCGATGTCCACGTGTCCGGTGGCGCCGAACTCGGCGAGAGGCCCCTGCCAGTCGTAGCCGAAGATGCCCTTGATCGGCGGCTTCACCGTCCCCAGCCATTCCTGGTCACTGTCCTTCGCGCCGTCGAAGACGAGCACCGGCTTGCCATAGGTGAGGCGCAGGTAGGCGATCATCTCGTCGGCGCTGATGACGTAGAGGTGGCCGTCGCCGCCCTTCAGCATCCGCACGTGCGGGTTCTTGGCGAGCTTCGCGCCGGCCTGATTCAGGCACCAGCTCATACGGGTGGCGCAGCTGTTGATGTGATCGAGGTCCTCGTAAATGGCGGTCAGCGTCTTCTTCATCTGGCCGCCGATGCGGTCGATCAGCTCGCGGTTGCCGAGCGCGAGCGCGCCCCTGGGGACGGGCTCGACCCGGTGCGACATGCCGGCGGGCTTGTAGGGATAACTCTTGACGAGCGTGGCGAACGACGGGAGTTGGGCCATGGGTAGCTATTGGAGACCGCCCCGCACGGAGGTGATGCGCCCGGTGTTGAACCCGAGCCAGTGCATGCGGCCGGCAAACCGCGCGTGCTCGACCTTGATGCAGCGATCCATGACCACCGAGAGACCGCCCGCCTGGGCGAGGCGGGCACCCTCCTGGTTGATCACGCCGAACTGGCACCACAGGGTGCCGGCGCCGACGGCGACCGCCTCGGCGGCAATGCCGGGCAGCGCGTCGGGCGCGCGAAAGACGTTGACGACATCGATCTTCACCGGCACGTCGGCGAGGCGCGGGTAACAGGTTTCGTCGAGGATCCCCTGCTCGCGCGGGTTGACCGGAATCACGGTGTAGCCGTGGCGCTTCAGATAGAAGCCGACGAAGAAGCTGGCTCTCAGCTCGTTCGGCGACAGGCCGACAATCGCCACCGTCTTCGCCTGGTTCAGGACGCGCTGGATCGTGAGCGGGTCCTGGTAGGGCTTGAGATCGAACGGCGCTGGGTTGGTCGTCGCGCTCATACGACCGCCTCGCTCGTGCCTACCGCTGCGGCCTGGGCGAACCCCCGTTCGAGGTCCCAGATCAGATCGTCCACCGACTCGATCCCCACCGAGAGCCGGATCGTGCCGGGCCCCACGCCTGCCGCGCGGAGCTCGTCGTCGTTCAGCTGCCGGTGCGTTGTGCTCGCGGGATGGATGATCAGGCTCTTCGCGTCGCCGACGTTGGCGAGATGCGACCACAAGGTCACGCCGCGGATGAACGCCTGCCCCGCCGCGCGGCCGCCGCGCAGATCGAAGGAGAAGACGGCGCCGGCGCCGCGCGGCAGGTACTTGTCCACGAGGCCCCGGTAGCGGCTCGAGGGCAGACCGGCATAGGTGACGTTCGACGCCAGGGCGTGGCCGGCCAGGAACGCCGCCACCGCACGGCCGTTCTCGACATGGCGCTCCATGCGGAGCGAGAGCGTTTCCAGCCCCTGCAGGAAGAGAAAAGCGTTGAACGGGCTCATCGTCGCACCGAGGTCGCGCAGCGTTTCGGCGCGGAGCTTCATCACGTAGCCGTACATGCCGAACGTCTCGTGGAACTGCAGTCCGTGGTACGCGGGCGACGGGTCGGCAATCACCGGAAAGCGGCCGTTCGACCAGTTGAACTGCCCCGAGTCCACGACGACGCCGCCGATGCTGGTGCCGTGCCCGCCGATGAACTTGGTGGCGGCGTGCACCACGATGTCGGCGCCCCACTCGATCGGCCGGCACAGGTAGGGCGTGGCGAACGTATTGTCGACGATCAGCGGAAGCTGCCGCTCGTGCGCGATGCCCGCCACCGTTTCGATGTCGAGGACGTTACCCGCCGGGTTGCCGATCGTCTCGCCGTAGAAGGCCTTGGTGTTGTCGCGCACGGCAGCGCGCCACGCGTCGGGATCGTCCGGGTTCACCCACGTGAGCCCGACGTTCATCTTGCGCAGCAGGTGCTTGAACTGGTTGACGGTGCCGCCGTAGAGCGCCGACGACGAGACGATGTGGTCGCCCGGCTGCAGCATCGTGAACAGCGCCGCCGCCTGCGCGGCGATGCCGCTGGCAAACGCCACGGCGCCGCTGCCGCCTTCGAGGTTCGCCATGCGCTCCTCGAACACGGCCACGGTCGGGTTCATGATGCGCGAATAGGTGTTGCCGAACTCCTGCAGGTTGAAATATGCGGCCGCCGACTCGGGATCCTCGAACACGTAGCTCGTGGTCTGATAGATCGGCACCGCGCGCGCGCCGGTGTTCGGGTCGGGCCGTTGGCCGGCGTGCACCTGACGGGTATCGAATCCGAACTCGTGGGACTGGTCTTCGCTGCGGCGGGAATCCATCAGGCCGTCGTCTCCTCAGATTGGCTGACCTGCCAGGAAATTCTGGATCATCGGCGTCTGCCGCGCCTCTTCGAGCAGGAAGCAGTCGTGCCCATAGGGCGCGTCGATGACGTGGAGCTCCACGTCCTTGCCGAGCGACCGCAACGCCGCCGCGATCTCTTCGGATCCAGAGGGCGGATAGAGCCAATCGGAGCTGAACGCGATGAGCAGCGTACGCGCGCGGACGCCGCGCAGGGCATCGGCCAGGCTGCCCAGGCCGTACTGGCGGGCGAGGTCGAAGTAGGTGAGCGCGCGCGAGGTGTAGAGATAGGTGTTGGCGTCGAAGCGCTTGACGAACGCGTCGCCCTGGTGCCGGAGATAGTTCTCCACCTGGAACTCGGGCTCCGTGACGGTAAAGCGGATGTCGTCGGCAAACTGCAGGCGGCGGCCGAACTTGTCGCCGATCGACTGTGCCGACAGATAGGTGACGTGGCCGACCATGCGCGCGACGCTCATGCCCGCGTCCGGCTTCCGGCCCGTACCGTAGTAGTGCCCCCCCTGCCACGCCGGGTCGGCCATGATCGCGTTGCGGGCGATGGCATTCCACGCCACGCCCTGGGGGCGGATGGCGTGCGTGCTGGCGATCGCGACGATCGCGTCTACCCGATCGGGGTACAGGATCGCCCACTCGAACGCCTGCATTCCGCCGAGCGATCCACCGGCCACCGCGGCCAGGCGCTCGATGCCGAGCTCGTCGAGCACCGCCCGCTCGGTGCGCACCATGTCGGCCACGGTGATCACCGGGAAGTCGGAGCCATAGGGCCGGCCGCTGGCGGGGTCGATCGACGACGGCCCCGTGGTGCCACTGCAGCCGCCCAACAGGTTGGTCGAGACGACGAAGAACCTGTTGGTGTCGAACGCCTTGCCGGGACCGATCATGCCGTCCCACCAGCCCAACCCCTTGGGCACCGCATTGTCGCGCTCGTCGGCGCCGAAGCCGTCGCGCGTGCTCTCGCGGGGGGCGGTTCTGGCAATGCCGGCCGCATGGGCGTCGCCGCTGAGCGCGTGGCACACGAGGATGGCGTTGTCCCGCGCCGGCGACAGCGTGCCGTAGGTTTCGTAGGCAACTCGCACGGGGGCCAGCCGGCGGCCGCAATCCAGCTGGACGGGCTTCGGCAGATCGAGAAACCGGGTTTCGACCACCCCGGCCGAACCTGCGGTTGTGGCCGCCGGCGTCGCCATGCGGGCCATCATAGCCCCTGTTCAACGGCCTGAATCAGGGCGTTATATGATCCGGGGCTTTCGCGTCCGGCCGCCGTTGCGGCCTTGACGTCGAAACGTCGCGTTATCTTCGGGAGGAAACACCCATGGCGATGGCAATGGCAAACAACGGTGTGAATGTGCAGGCGCTGCTCGATGCGCGCGAGGCGCTCAAGGGTGCGCCGGGCGCGACCGCGTTCACGTGGCGCGCGTCCTGCAAGTGGCAGAACGGCACCTACAGCAAGACCAACGTGAAAGGCTTCTTCGGCCTCGGCCAGGAACAGTCGCACAAGACCGAGACCAGCTTCGAAGCGGATCACCCGGAGATCTTCGCGTCCGAGGACCGCGGCATCACGCCGATCGAGTACGTCCTGGTCGGACTGGCAAGCTGCCTGACGGCGGGCATCGCGGCGGTGGCGCAGAACCGCGGCGTGCAGCTCAACTCGGTGGAGTCGCAGCTCGAAGGCAAGATGGACATCCGCGGCATTCTTGGGATGGACAGCGACGTGCGCAACGGCTACGACGACATCAAGGTGACGTTCAAGATCGATGCCGATGCACCGCGCAAGGAGATCGAGGCGATTGTCGCCCAGTCGCAGAAGCGCTCCGCGGTCTACGACATCATCAGCAATCCGGTGAACGTCACCGTCGAGGTCGCGTAATCGAACGTCACACGGTCGTCGTGATCGGGGCCGGCCATGCCGGCCTCGCCGCTTCGCACGTTCTTGCCGAACGATCGATCGATCACCTCGTGCTGGAACGCGGCGAAGTGGCCAACTCGTGGCGGCGCGAGCGGTGGGACTCGCTGCGCCTGCTGACGCCCAACTGGCAGAGCCGTCTGCCGGGGCACGCCTACGACGGTGCCGACCCAGACGGCTACATGACGGCTGCCGAGGTGGCCGGCTTCATCGCCGGCTACGCTGCCCTGTCGCGCGCGCCGGTTCGAACCAATACGACGGTCACCTCCGTCAGCAGCGACGGTGACGGCTATCGACTCGTGACCAGCGGCGGCGAGCTGCGCAGCCGCTCGGTCGTCATCGCCAGCGGTGCGTGCAATCGCCCCAACGTTCCGGCACTGGGCTCGGCGCTGCCGCCATCGATCGTGCAGTTCACCACGTTCGACTATCGCAGGCCGGGCGATCTTCCCGAGGGCGGCGTGCTGGTGGTGGGGCCGTCGGCCACCGGCCTGCAGCTCGCCGCCGAACTCCATCTCTCGGGGCGCCCCGTCACCATCTCCGTTGGTGAGCACGTTCGGTTGCCGCGCACCTATCGCGGCCGGGATGTGTTGTGGTGGATGGATCGCTCGGGCGTGTGGAACCAGCGCTACGATCAGATCGACGACCTCACGCGCGCGCGCCGGCTGCCGTCGCCCCAGCTGGTGGGCACCCCGGAGCGCGCCACGCTCGACCTCAACACGCTCGGCGCGATGGGGATCCAGATCGTCGGCCGCCTCTCGGCCGTGCGCGACGGTCGGGCGCTCTTCTCGGGTGGCCTGCGCAACCTGTTCGCGCTTGCCGACCTGAAAATGGAGCGGCTGCTCGACACGTTCGACCAATGGGCCACGGCCCACCCGCAGGACGCCGACGTCGCCGCGCCCGAACGCTTCGAGCCCACGCGCGTGCCCGAGTCGTCGCCGCTGCAGCTCGATCTGCGCGACGGCCGGATTCGATCGGTGGTGTGGGCCACCGGATACCGGCCCGACTATCGCTGGCTCGACGTGCCGGTACTCGACGACAAGGGCCACCTGCGCCATGAGGGCGGCGTGGTGGAGAGCCCGGGACTCTACGCGCTCGGCCTGCCGGTGTTGCGACGCCGCAAGTCCACCTTCATTCACGGCATCGAGGACGACGCCCGCGACGTCATCGAGCACCTCTCGGGGTATCTCGCCGGCGGGTCGGCAGGCGGGCAGGTGGGCAGGTAAGCGGACGGGCCCGTGGTTGCGGGTCTTTAGACCCGCCTGCCTCCGGACGATCGTCAGCGCGTCCGGCCCTCCGACACTCGAACAGCGCTCCCGGCGCGCCGCCGTGCGCGGTGCCGTGCAATTCAAGATCGGCACCGGCGTTGCGACGGGTGTGGACCCGGAGGGCATCGCAGTGATCAACGGCATCGACACGACCGCCATCGACAACCTCGTCAGTCAGATTCCCGGTGGGTCCGCGGTCCAGAAGGACATCAAGCAGGCCTTCGTCGATCTGCTCGACCGCGTGGTGCGCGAGAGCGCGAAGAGCGCCTCGACGCCGGCGTCGGGCGAACCGGCCGTCACCGCGAGCGCGACGCAGCTGCTGCCCCAGGCGGTGCCAGCCGCCGCATCGAGCCTGTGGAAGGACGCCAGCTTGCAGGGCCTGACGCAGCTCTCCGACGAGCTCACGGCCGAAGACCCCGTGTACAACGAGCGCGAAGCGACGCTCCGTGATCGGCTGAACGTGCCCGAGCTCGAGGACCGGCTGCGCGGCTACGCGAAGTCGATGGGCGTCGAGTACTCGTCCACCGACCTCGACGGTGTCCTGCGCAACGCCGGCTACGGCGCCGCGCACCTGGGTTCGAGCGATCGCTACATGGCGGCGGTGGAGCGCTTCACCAACGAGGCGTTCAAGAACTACCGCGAGCGCGCCGGCAACATTCCGGGCGTCATTTCTTAAGGGCGGGCTGTCGCGGCCACGAGGGGCTCGACAACTCGACCCGCCATACCGGGCCGCCGACGTAGAACGCCTGCTCGGCCTTCACGAACGCGGGCGCGTCGCCACCCAGAATCCACACGTGCGAGTCGGGCGGCTGCTTGCCGACCAGCGGCGCCAGCAGCCCGCTGATGCCACCGATCTCCACTTTCATCACGTAATGCGTCGCCGTCCGGCCGCGCTGCCCGGTGGAAAAGCGCGCGGGCGCGCCCGTGGTGATCTCCAACTTCACGAGACGCGGCTTCGGCGTCGCGGCCACGTACGAAAACGAGACCGGCGCCTCGGGCCGCACGTTCTTGAGCAGCGTTTGCACCAAGCCGTTTGCCAGATCCGCCGGCAACTCCATCCGTTCCGACTCGGTCTTCGTCTCACCCTCATCGTCGGTGTAGCTCACCTGCACCTGCCCCGAGCCGCCGTCGATCGACATCTCGAGCGGACGCGGAAACGACTTGCCTTTCTGCACTACCCGGTAGCTCACCAGCCGGAACTGGTCGCGCTGCGTGAAGACCGCTGTCTCGTCGTACAGCGAGCCGTCGCGGAAGCGAAAGGTGAGTCGCGACGTCACCCGCACGCCACTCGCCACCTGGGTGAGATCGCCGTCGGCGATGGTCCGCCCGTCCAACGTGCGCAGAGTGAGGAATCCGTGCACCAGCCCTTCGGGATACCGCACCGGGACCGCGTCCGCGCGAAGCTCGACGACGCCGCACGCGAGCGCGAGTAACATCGACACCCCGACGAGTCGGTTCCACGCCGCGATTCCCAACAGCGCCTGTCGTAACACTCGGGCCGCAACGGCCCTGCCTGACAAGGTGACGTCCACGCCCAACTATCTGCAAAACCTCGTCCTCCTTGTCTTCAGGTTCAACCACGGCCAGAGAGGGGCACATCGCTTGCGTTCTCTGGAGTCGAGGAGGGATCTCATGCCCGACCACAAACGACATGAAGACCAGCAGCGAGAGCAGCGGACGCCGGGGCGTGACCAGAATCAGGGTCAGCAGAACTTCGGCAACACCCAACGCGAACCTGCACAGGGTGCTCGCTCCGATCAGGACCGGATGAATCGCGATCGCCAGAACCAGGAGCGGGGGAACCAGAGCAAGCAGGATATGAACGACCAGAGCCGCCGCTGATTGGCAGACTCGAGCCCGGGCCCGCGTCATACGGGCCCGGGCTACTATGTGAGCGGAGTCAACTGCTCACATGCTCGCGAACGCTGCCGCTCATGCCGAGCTCGTCCGCGGACCGCTGTTCCACACACCAGCCAATGCGTTTCGCTCCAGCACCGCGCTCATCTGCCACGAGGACGGTGGTCTGCTGATCAGTGGCGGACGGATTGTGGCGAGCGGCGACTTCTCGACCGTACGGGCGACACACCCCGACGCGGCGGTCACCGACTGGCGCGGCGGGTTCGTGCTGCCCGGCTTCGTCGATACCCATGTGCACTTCCCGCAGCTCCGCATCCTGGGCGGTCTGGGGCGGACGCTGCTCGACTGGCTCGAGCACGTAGCGCTCCCCGAAGAAGCGCGCATGGCGGACGTCGCGTACGCCACGGGCACGGCGCGGCGCTTCGTGCGCGCGCTCACGGCGCACGGCACCACCACCGCGCTCGTCTTTGGCTCCCACTTCAGCCCCGCTACGGCCGCCCTCTTCGATGCCGCGGGCGAGGCGGGCGTGCGCGTGATCAGCGGGCTCGTCGTCTCCGACCGCTACCTGCGGCCGGAGTTGCATCAGGCGCCGCCGGATGCGCATCGCGACAGCACGGAGCTGATCCATCGCTACCACGGGCACGGCCGCCTGCTATACGCGGTCACGCCGCGCTTCGCGCTTTCGGCGTCGGAGCCGATGCTCGAGATGTGCGGGGCGCTGCTTGCCGAACACGAGGGGCTGCGGGTGCAGACGCACATCAATGAGAGCGTCGCGGAAATCGCCGAGGTCCCGCGCCTCTTTCCCTGGGCGACGGACTACCTCGCGGTCTACGAGCGGTTCGGCCTCACCGGTGCGCGCACGGTGCTGGCGCACGACGTCCATCCCACTGACCGCGAGCTCGAACGTCTGGCGGCCGACCATACGGCGATTGCGCACTGCCCCAGCAGCAACGCCGCGCTCGGCAACGGCATCTTTCCGCTGCGGCGCCATGTAGACGCCGGCGTGGGCGTGTCGCTCGGCACCGACGTCGGAGGCGGCACCGGGTTCGGGATGCTCAAAGAGGGGCTGCAGGCGCACCTGATGCAGCGCGTCGCCGCCGACGGGATGAACCTGGATCCGGCGCGGCTTTGTTATCTCGCTACGAGAGCCGGTGCCGAAGCCGTCGGCCTCGAGCACGAGATCGGCGACTTCGAGCCGGGCAAGGCCGCCGATCTCGTGTACATCCGGCCGCCGGCCGGGACGCCGCTGGCCGACGTCCTGTCGCGCTCGCAGAGCATGGTTGAATCGCTCGCCGCCATCTTCACGCTGGCGGGGCCGGAAAGCGTGCGCGAGGTGCGCGTCGCCGGCGACGTCGTCCATGTGGGTCCGGATCTTTAGACCCGGACACGATTAGTTGTCCGACGGCTTCTCCACCTTGTCGACCACCAGCACTTCGACCGGCGCGCGCGTCGGATCGAGCTTCAGCCCGAGCTGCTCCGGGAACGCGGTGAAAAGACCAGGAGGCGCGTTCGGGTCGTTGGTGGGCGGCGGCACACGGACGCCGAGGCCGGCGAACTGCGATTCGTCGGGCGTCCACCGCAGCTGAAAGTCCCAGCGGCCAGCCAGCCCCGTCTTGTCCACCACGGGCCGATCGAGCACCGCCGACTGCAGCACGCCGGCGAAGTCCGCCATCGTCGCGTTGGTCACCGGCAGCACCCCGAGGCCGCGGAAGATCAGGCCGGGCAGGCCGTTCGGGTTGGTCTCGTTCTTCGTCAGCTTGTGACCGTTGGGACCGACGACGATGGCGTAGACCGGCATCTCGCGCTTGTCGCGGTGGAAGGCCAGCTTGAAGCGATCGGTCAGCAGCTGCCGGATCATGCCGCGCAGCTGCGTGATGCTGGGAATGCCCGGTGCTTCGGGCTGGCCGGTGACGTCGAACTTCTGCGACTCGGCCCAGTCGGGACCGCCCGCGATCTGCTTGGCGTGCAGGTCGTAGGCGAAGACGACCAAGTCGTTGAGGGTGGTGTTGATCGTCAGCACCTGCCGTCCACGCACCGTGAACAGCTTGCCGGGCGCGTCGGGATTACTGAGCTTGATCGTGGCCACCTCGAACGCGAGCGGCGCATCAGCAGCCATCGGCTTGGGCGGTTCGGGAATCGCCCACGCGGTGTCCTTGGTGGCCCGCTGCAGCGTGATCGGCATGGCATTGCCGCCCTGCGTGAAGTTGCCGGTGATGCTGTTGCCGTCGGCGCTCATCGACCCTTCGAAGGTGATGTTGGCGCCGGCCGCCACCATCCGGACCGCAGACCCTTGCGCGGTGACGGTAGCGGGGATGCCCTGCCCGCCCTGATCGATGCTGTACATCACGCCGCGCAGCGCGCCACCGTCGGCGGCGGTGACGGCGAAGATGATCCGCAGCGACCGCGGACCGGCCTGCAGCGTGCCCTGCCAGTTGCCGGCGAGGTTCTGCGCGGCGGCAGCCCCAGCCGAGAAAAGCACCACGAGCGCCACGACGCAGCGGAACAGCGTCTTCATCAGGGATCTCCTTCTATTCCCGTCAATTACGGTCCGGCCGGGTAGAGGTTAACACCGCGAATGGCATAGAATGCGCCGATCCTGCAACTACCCCGTCTGGGGGAGTCGCACTTCGAAGGGTGACCGTAATGAACATGCGATTGATCGCGTCCGTCGGCGCCGTTTCGGGAGTGGTCGCCCTGATGGCGACGTCCAGCGCGCCTCTCCTGGGGCAGGCCGCGCGCAGCACCCCGCCGCCGCTGGTCATCACCGCGTTCGCCGGCAAGGCGGTGGACTACAAGGCGCCGCGCACGCCGTGGGGCGACCCGGATCTGCAAGGCGCGTGGTCCAGCGACGACATGGAGAACGTGCCGATGGCCGTGTTCCAAGGCCGTGGTGGTCCGGGTCGCGGTGGTCCGGGACGCGGTGCCGCAGCCGCCCCGCTGGCCCCGGGACAGGTGCCGCCGCTCTATCTGGACGACGCAGCGATCTCTGCCCGCAAGGCGCAGGTCGATAACGCCGCCAAGCAGCGCGACACCAGCGCCGAGAGCAGCTTCCGCTTCGACTACGCGCGCCGGACGTTTCCCCAGACGCGGTTGATCGTCGATCCGCCGGACGGCCGTCTGCCGGCCATCAAGGTGGACCAGCAGGCGCGTCAGATGCCGCGCGGCACCTACGGACCCGGCCCGCTCAACTCCTGGGAGGACTTCTCGCTCTACGAGCGCTGCATCACGCGCGGCATCGCCGGATCGATCCTGCGGGTCATCTACGGCAACGGCAACCGCATCGTGCAGGCGCCCGGCGTGGTGGTCCTGTCGTACGAGATGCTGCCGGACTCGCGCGTCATCTACACCGACGGCCGCAAGCACATCAACTCGTCGATCAAGCAATATCTCGGCGACGCCCGCGCGCATTGGGAGGGCGAGGAACTGGTGGTCGAAACCACCAACCTGACCGACAAGACCGCGATCGGCGTAAACGGCAACGGCGTGCGCCACAGCGAGCAGATGGTCATCACCGAACGCTTCCGCCGCGTGGCCGACAACATCATTCAGTACCAGGCCACTTACGACGATCCGGTCACCTACGAGAAGCCGTTCAC
>Ga0070670_100002488_pt1 | contig 15189 bp, 13 predicted proteins | sample KBSS63metaG_FD_64665 | JGI IMG/M metagenome (GOLD analysis project Ga0070670, IMG submission 64665) | Switchgrass rhizosphere microbial communities from Kellogg Biological Station, Michigan, USA - KBS S6-3 metaG | ecosystem: Host-associated > Plants > Roots > Rhizosphere > Soil ... | reverse complement strand
CCACATCCCCAGCCTGGTGAAGATATGCGAAGGCATGTGCTGCGCATGAGGGGAGTCCGGCGCAATGCTCGCGTATCTCCTCGCGGCCGGCACTGCTAGGTCGGCGAGCGGGGGATAATCGAAGCCGTGAATGAGATAGTGCGTCACCCCGGGATGATCCGGCTCTTCCTTCAGGACCGCATTGAGGATGGCGGCGGCCTCTTTCTCGCGTGAGAAGTTGGGATCTTGGTCCTGCGTCCCTGCAGCGATCTGTGACAGAGCGTAGAAGATGGCGGCCTCACGATCGGCCGGGTAGCGCTTGTGCAGCGCCGACATCGCCTCGTTGTAGGCGAGCGCCCGCGCCTTGGGATCGAGCTTGTCGGAATCGCGATAATAGGCCGCAACCGCCGCGACATAGTCCCGCTCGCGTTCGCTTTTTGCTGGAGCAGCCTCAGCCTTTGCGAGTGCGGCGTGAGCGCGTTCCAGCTCGGCCTTGCTCGGCGGCGTCCACAAGGGGTGATAGAGGCTCATCGCCACGCCCCAATGCGCGATGGAGCAGGTCGGATCGGCCGCCGCCGCGTCCTTGAACGCCGCTTCGGCCTGCGGATATTCGAACGAGTGAAGCAGAGTCATCCCGCGAGTGAAGCTGGCGTGAGCCTGCGGACTGCAACTCGTCTGGAAATTGACCTTGCCGAGCTTTTCGAGCTGGTGCTGGTGATCGTGAGCAGCTGGTTCCGCAAGGAAGAGAGCGGAGACAAGAAGCAGAGCGTTCATGGGCTGCACCTCCCGCACAGCCCATTAGCATAGTCAGACGGCGGCGTCGTGACTGCCCAATGAGTTCAGACCTTGCTCAGCTGATCTTCTGGCCGGTCTTTTCCCAGTCGGCCAGGAAGCTCTTGATGCCGCTGTCCGTCAGCGGGTGCTTGAACAGCTGATGGATGATCTTGGGCGGCGCCGTCATCACGTCTGCGCCGATCTTCGCGGCTTCCACCACGTGCATCGGGTGCCGGACGCTCGCGACCAGGATCTGCGTCGCAAAGTCGTAATTGTCGTAGATCAGGCGGATGTCGGCGATGAGCGCCATTCCGTCGAAACCCACATCATCGTGACGGCCGACGAAAGGCGAGATGAACGTCGCGCCCGCCTTGGCCGCGAGCAAGGCCTGTGCCGCCGAGAAGCAGAGCGTCACATTGACCATCGTGCCGTCGCTGGTGAGCGCCTTGCATGTCTTGAGGCCGTCCTCGGTCAGCGGGACCTTGATCGCGATATTGTCGGCGATCTTACGAAGCACCTCGGCCTCGCGCATCATGCCGTCATGGTCGAGAGCGACCACTTCTGCCGAAACGGGCCCTTCGACGACCGAGGCGATCTCCTTGACGACGTCGACGAACTCGCGGCCGGACTTGTGGATGAGCGAAGGATTGGTCGTGACGCCGTCGAGGAGGCCAGTGGCCGCGAGCGCTCTAATCTCGGCAATCTCGGCAGTATCGGCAAAGAACTTCATGGTTTGCTTCGGTCCCGGCTTTGGTGGATTTGGGGCCGCATAGCCGGTGCAATCGGGCACGTCACCCGATTCGGGACCGCATCAGGGAGAGGCCGTTGAGCGAGCACGTAAAGCTGGACCGCGATGGCGACGTGCTGGCGATCACGCTGGCGCGCCCCGAGCGTCGCAACGCAATCACAGTGGCCATGTACGCCGCGCTTGCGGACGCATTCGAAGCGGCCGCGAAAGACGACACGCTGAGGCTGATAACGCTTCGCGGCGAAGGCCAGGACTTCACGGCCGGAAACGACCTCGGCGACTTCATGGCCGAACTGCCGCGCGACGGATCGGACATTCCGGTTTGGCGGCTTCTCCGTGCACTGGCGAAGAACCAGGTGCCCGTGGTGGCCGCCGTGCACGGGAACGCTGTCGGGATCGGCACGACCATGCTGTTCCACTGCGACTTCGTCATTGCCGAGGAAGGCACGCGCTTCCTGATGCCTTTCGTGGATTTGGGCCTCGTACCGGAGGCTGCGAGCTCGCTGTTATTGCCGCGTCTCGCCGGCCGCCGCAGGGCAGCCCGCTATCTTCTGCTGGGGGAGCCTTTCGGCGCCGAAGAGGCGCGGGAGTTCGGCTTGGTCAGCCATGTCGCCCCTGCGGGACAGCTCGATGCAACGCTCGCAAAGATCGTGGGCGCATTGCGGGCGAAGCCCGCCGAGGCTCTCCGGCTAACGCAGAGGCTATTGCGGCGCGGTCAAACGGACGAGCTGCTCGAACGGATGGAATTGGAGAACGGTCACTTCTCCGAACGGCTTACGTCGGATGAGGTGAAGCAAGCGATCACCGCTTTCTTCGCTGCGCGAAGCCAGGGGCAGAAGGCCGCCGAGTAAGCGACCCTCAATCGGCTCAGCTGGCCGGCGGCGGCGTCATGTCAACGACGTACGCCCGCTTCGCTCGGTTGAGCGTGATCGTCGGCCCCGGGAAGAAGATGAAGTTCATCCTCTTCTGATAGCGGACCGAGAGATCGCGAAAGCCGGTCCCAGGGACCGGATCGTTCACCGTGAATGCACCGTCACCCTTGCCGAACAGCTTGGAAGTCATCCGCGCCTTGATCGCGGCATTCGTCGGCGAAGTGCATTCCTTCCCGACTTTCACGCAAAGCGTGGCCATGCGAGCGCCTTCGCCAAGGGCGTGCTGCATTCCTGCATTCGCCTGGTACAGCAATCCGACCTGGAAGATGCCGTAGATCATCGTGACCAGCACTGGCAAAGCGAGGGCCATCTCGACGGCCGCAACGCCGCGCTCATCGCGACGGAGGATATTAGCCAGCCTCATTGCGTCCTCATTCCTGACTTACCATGGAGCGTGAACGTCCCGTCGCTATTCGCCCCAGGCCAACGCCGGGAGCGGAACATGGGCGAGAACGTGCCCTGAACGTCGATGGACACCCAGCGACCATAGACCTGGCCGTCCGGGCAGACCGAACCGTAACTGGCCGCGCGAACACCGTTGCACTCCAGCCAGAAGTCGACGGTTACGTCGGCATCGGTCGTGCTCGTGAAGCCAGCCGCCTTCGCTGCGGCGACGGTTTCAGCCTTCAGCAGGTCGGGAGTGCTGGAGCTCGCCTGATACTGCTGAACCTTTTCGATCGAGCGCTGCGCGGCCTGCTCCAGTAGGAGCTTGTGCGAGTAGGCGCGGCTGAGATCGACCATTCCGATCAGCAGCGAAGCGAGGATCGGAGCGACGAGCGCGAGCTCGATGATCGAGGCGCCGCGTTCGTCTTGCGCGAGGCGTGTGATGCTCATCATTCCACCAGCCTTATCCGTTGACCATCGAAGGCCCCGCCGCCTGAATCCGAGGGGCACACGTTCGTGATCGCGCTGTTGCCCGTGAACTGAACCCGCTTCGTCACGATCTGCAGGCATTTCGAGTCGATGCCCGCATTGCCGTTGAACGTGAAGTCCGCTCTCGGGAAGTAGTAGGCGCCTTCCATCTTCGACCCGTTGTTACCGTTGATCTGGATGGAATTGTCCGCCGTGGCCCGACGGTCCTGGTACATCATGATGCCCTTGTAGGTACCCGTCTTGGGAGCAACCATGTCCAGGACGCCGCCATTCACGTTCGGCGACTTGATACTGGTCGGGTCCGTCGCAGCCGTGCTGCTGGTGAAGATGATCGTGCATTCGTTGCAGCTGATCTTCGAACCGGTGTTGTTCAGATCAAGGCCAGCACCGTTCAGCACATAGGTAGCTTTTCCAAGGATGAGGGTGCCCTTCGGATCCATCGCAGTTTTGAAGCAGATCACACCCGTGTCGGCGGATCGGTCTAGGACATCGCCGTTCTTCACGTTCGGGAAGTTCGAGCAGCTGCTCGGGTCGTACGAAGGGATCGGAACGTCCTTGAACGGGTCTTCCTGGGCGAGCGTGAACGGCTGAAGCACCGTTCCAGTGCCCCAGTGCGTGCTGGCGGGGATGCCGCCGACAGCCGCGATGGGGCTTGCGGTCACTTCCGACGATCCGGTAGCGACCGCCGCGGTCAGTGACGTTGAATTGGTGATCATTCCGCAGCCTAGGTCAACGTCGGTGCTGCCCGTCGCGTTGATGCCGGTGACGGCATTCTCCTCGAGGCTGATCACGCAATATTTGCCGCTGGGAACGATCGTCGCAGTCGAGGCCGCGGTGATCGTCGGCGCGGTCGGCAGGAACAGCCCGGAGAATGCCAGGCGTTTCTGGATCGAAAGGCTGACGCGAACTGCGCGCGGGTCTGCCGTGAATCCGCCAACCGAAGGCGGATTGGTGACGGCGCAAGTCGGCGTGATCCCCACGACTTTGTAATTCTTCTTCAGGTCGTAGGCGACCGGCTTCACGTAGGTCGACCCGGCAATGTCCGAGCAATCGCCGACCGCCCTGTCCGAAGCGATTGCGTAGACGCCCGCCATCGCGGCGGAATCGGCCGCGCGCTGCAGCTGGCGCTTCCAGAGCGTCCACTGGATCGTGTCGCTGGCGAGGCCAGCGGATCCGAGGACGAGCGGGAGAGCTGCCCCTGCGATGGCCAGAGCATTGCCCCGGCGATCACGCCACAGTCGCTTGAAGGATGAGATCATTGGATGAACCCCAGGCAATCGATGCGCATTGGAACCCCTCGTACCGCCATCAGGGTGTTCGAAAGGTTCAAAGGTTCGGTTAACGGCCGCTAACTCTGTGCGCTTGCTGTCGTCGCTTGAACGGGTAGCGTGTTATTCTTATAATACACCAAATGATGAAGATGCCGCTTGCGTGGCCCGGGGCAGCCGTCCACCCTGCCCTGCCGCTTCCAGGCGCAGAACGAGGACTTTGACATGGCCACGGATCCGACCACCGAGACCAAGACCGCGACGAAGCTGAAACTCGATCCGCCGGACGCGCTCAACCCAATTGCGCCCGGCGAGGCTGCGGGCCTCGTTCCCTTGAAGACGGAAGAAACGAGCGAGCTCGACAAGCGCGTCGATCAGTTCGTCGATGAACTGGCGGCCCTTGATGCCAACAGTCCGGAATTCGGCAAGAAGGTCGACCAGCTCACCGCCATGGGCCGCAAGGAGATTGCGGAGGCGGCCGGCGCGTCGAACCGCTTCCTCGACCGGCCGGTCAAGGCGATCGACAAGGACACGGGCATCGGGGCGGACCTGACCGAGCTACGCCGTACGGTTGAATCCCTCGACCCGAAGGGAGCATCGAAGCCCCGCAAGATTCTCGGGATCATCCCTTTCGGGAATACGGTCGACCGCTATTTCGACAAGTATCGCAGCTCGCAGACCCACATTTCGAAGATCCTCGGCAGCCTCGCAAACGGCAAGGACGAGCTGCTGATGGACAATGCGGCGATCGACACCGAGCGCGCGGGCCTTTGGAAGACGATGCACAAGCTCGAGCAGATGGTGCACATCTCGAAGAGCCTGGACAAGAAGCTCGAGGACAAAGCGAACGAACTGGACGCGACGGATCCGGCCAAGGCCAAGGCGATCCGCGAGAGCGCGCTCTTCTATACCCGCCAGCGGACGACGGATCTGCTCACGCAAATGGCGGTAACGGTTCAGGGCTATCTCGCTCTCGACCTGGTCAAGAAGAACAATGTCGAGCTGGTGAAGGGCGTCGACCGCGCGTCGACAACCACGGTCTCGGCGCTACGGACGGCAGTTACGGTCGCCCAGGCGATGACGAACCAGAAGCTGGTGCTCCAACAGATCACCGCTCTCAACACGACCACCGCCGGCATGATCGATTCGACCGGCGAGATGCTGCGCACGCAGACCGGCGCGATTCACGAGCAGGCCGCGTCTTCGACCATCCCGCTCGAGACGCTGCAACGCGCTTTCCAGAATATCTATGAAACCATGGACCAGATCGACCGGTTCAAGCTCCAGGCGCTTGAGAACATGAAGCAGACCGTCACCACGCTGGGCCAGGAAGTCGAGAAATCGAAGGGCTATATCGCGAGGGCGGAAGGCGTGAACCAGGCCAAGCTGGAAGGCACTCCCTCCCCGCTGACGCCCCTTGAGAGCAAATGACGACAGAGAAGTTCGACCGGGTTATTGAGCGCGCCGACCGCATTATGCGGCAGCTGGACGAGCGCGACGGCGCCGTCCGGGAGGCCGCGCGGCGCGAGCGCCAGCGGCTCAACACGGACCTGATGCTCCGCATGACCCGCGTCGGCGTCGCGATCGGCGTCATCAGCCTCCTCACCATCATCGTCGGTCTCGTACAGCCGATCGGAATGTTCGGCTTCCTCGCTGCTATCGGCATCGCGATCGGCATCGCGGCCTTGCTGGGCTTCATGCCGAGCGGAAAGAACAACCCCGCCGCTCCAGCCGCCGATCTGTCCAACGGTCCCATGGTCCAGCGGTTCGACTCCTATCTTTACCGGCAACGAGCCGCTTTGCCCGCGCCGGCGCGCGCGGAGATCGACGCGATCAGCAGGATCCTGCCTTCGCTGAAGCAGACGCTGGAACGGGTCGACGACCTCAATCCCGATGCGCAGGATGCGCGACGGCTGATGTCAAAGCATCTGCCCGGCCTCATCGACCGCTACGTGAACGTCCCGCCCGCCTACCGGGCGCGGAAGGACGGTGAGGACGTGACGGTGGACGAGCGGCTGATCGAGGGCCTCGTGGCCGGGCGGGAAGCGCTCGCGGAAGTTACAGAGAAGCTCGCTCGGTCTGACGTGGCCGCGTTCGAGACGCAGGGCCGCTTCATCAAGAGCCGCTATGGCGAGGAAAGCATCGACGGCTAGCTGCCGTCAGGCCATTCCAAGCCGTTGTTTCGCATCGGCCAGCAGCGACTTGAAGCGAGGGTGCTCGCGGATCGGGTCCATGTCCGGATCAACCTGGAGATGCTTGATTTGCGCTGGACTGACCTCTTGCTCGAAATAAGGCTCCAGCACCTCGATGGCCCGATCCGCATCCTTGAGGCGCAGGGCCAGCGCACAAGCGAGGTTGTAGCGCGTCAGCGTATTGTCCGGATCCAATAGCAACGCTCGATCGATCCAATCCCTGGCCCGCGCCTGTTCGCCGAGAATCGCGAGCGCGTTGGCGCCGCCGGCCAGCGCCTGCGTGTTGGCGGGATCCTTGGCGACGGCCTTCTCGGCGCGCTCGATCGTCAGCCGCGCGGACCGCCGCACAGCGTCCTCGTCACCGATGCTTTGGTAGCAGGTCGTCAGCATCATGGCGCTATGCCAATCGGTCGGCATCAACGCGGCAGCCTTTTCATAGTAGGGCACAGCCTCGTGAATACTGCTCTGGCGGAACTTTATCCGCGCTGCTTCCCGGTTCACTTCCCAGGATTCCGGGTCAAGGCGCAACGCTTCATCGAGCTCTCGATTGGCTTCGGCCTGATTGCCCTGCTCGGCCATCAGTTGAGCAACGACGCAATGAGATTCGGCGAGCTGTGGGTTGATCGCGATCGCTTTCTCGGCAGCTGGAAGAGGATCCACATCTTTTCCGTGCTGGAAGCGCAATACCGCCTGGGCCAACGCAGTGAGCGCCCATGCCTGCGCGTAATCAGGGTCGAAGGACAACGCCTGCCTGCAGATTCGAACGATGCTCTCGTCGCGCCGGATGTCGCTATAGTCGCCTGTAATCCACTGCTGTCGAGCCATCAGGTAGAGGTTGTAGGCCTCGATGTTGCCAGTCCCGCGGTGCTCTATCGCCTTCTTCTCGTTCGGAAGCAGCTTCACCCGCAGCGCTGCCACGATCGCCTTGGAAATCTCGTCCTGGATGGCGAAGATGTCCGTCAGATCGCGATCGAAGCGGTCGGCCCAGACGTGGCCACCCGTCTGCCCGTCGATCAGCTGGGCAGTGATCCGGACCCGGTCGCCAGCCTTCCGAACGCTGCCTTCGAGGACATGTGTGACTTCGAGGGCCCGGGTGACTTCCTTCACGTCCATCACGCGGCCCTTGAAGGTGAAGGCCGTGTTTCGGGCGATCACGAGCAGCGCGGAGACCTTCGAAAGGTCAGTGATGATGTCCTCGGTTATCCCGTCGCTGAAATATTCCTGCTCGGGATCGCCGCTCATATTGACGAACGGCAACACGCAGACGGACATCTGCGCTTTCCCTTTCTCCTTGCCTGCTGCGGACGCGGCGCTTGCTGCTGCTCCATCGGTGGCGATTTTGGCGATTGCGGAGAGGAGATCGTCTGCTGTCGTCGGTCCACCGGAGCCATTCCAAGTGCCGAGATCGACAGTGTGGAACTGACGAAATCCGAGGGGAGGTCGGCAGGCCCCTAGCGTAACGGGAACGAGCCTTCCCGAGTCCCGCCCTTCCGCCGCTTCGTCCTGCACCCAGGCGGAATCGATGGACGTTTCGGTCCAGAGCACGACGACCGCGTCGGCACCCTTCAACTCTCGATCGATTTCGGATGCGAAGCGCGATCCGCCATGGATCTGTCGATCCCACCAGACATCGTGGCCGCCGCGCCCAATGCACTCCGCAAGCTCCTTGGCGACAGGAGCGTCTTCGCGTGCATAGCTCAGAAACACTTTCGCCAAGTCGGCCTCCATAAAGGAGGACTGCCGATATGCGGCAAAGCCTTCGATGTCACAAGGACGAGCTCGCTGGCTCAGCCCCCTCCACCATGCCGAGACGCTCCTTCGCTGCCGCCATCATCGACTTGAACCGAGGATCATCGCGCAACGAGTCCATGTCCGGGTCGATCTCCGCGTGCCTGATCTGTCCCGGGCTATCTATCCGCTCGAAATAAGGCACGAGCAGATCGAGCGCCCCTTCAAGGTCGGAATTTCGAAATGTCAGGCTGCAGGCAACGTTATAGCGAACCATCAGATTGTCGGGGTCGAGCAGCAAGGCCCTTTGCAGCCAGTCCTTGGCTCTGTCGACTTCTCCGATCATGATCAGGGAGCTGGCGCCTGCCGCAAGTGCCGCTCCGTTGGTCGGGTCCTTTGATAGGGCCACTTCGGCGCGTTCCAGGGTTCGCCGCGCAGATTCAAGCGCGGCGGTTTCGTTGCCAACGCCAAGATAACAGGTTTGCAGCATCAGACAGCTGTGGAAATCGGAATCCATCAACTGCGAAGCCTTCTCAAAATAGCGGATCGATTCATTCATCCGGTCGCGGCGAAACATCAGCCGCGCGGTCTCGCGGTTCACTTCCCAGGAATCCGGTCCCAGCCTCAACGCCTCCGATAGCTCCTTGTCGGCCTCGTCGTGGCGGTTCTGTTGCTCAAAAATCCTGACCATCACGCAATGCGGCTCCGCCAGCCTGCGATTGATCTCCAGCGCTCTCTCTGCTGCAGGCAGGGGGTCCTCTTCCTTGCCATGCCAAAAGCGCAACTCCGCCTGCGCAAGCGCCATCAGCGCCCATGCTTCGGCATAGTCGGGGTCGAACGTCGCTGCCTGCTTGCAGATGCGGACGATGGCTTCGTCGCGGCGGCTGTTACCCCAGCTTCCCCAAATCCACTGCTGCCGCGCCATGAGGTACAGATTGTAGGCCTGAGCATTGTCTGTCCCGCGGCTCTCGATCGCCTGTTCTTCTTCGGGCAGCAGCCGCAAGCGGAGCGCCCTCACGATTTCCTTCGAAATCTCGTCCTGGATGACGAAAATGTCCGTGAGGTCGCGGTCGTAGCGATCGGCCCACAGATGATCACCCTTCTTGCCGTCGATCAGCTGGGCGGTGATCCGAACCCGATTGCCGGCCTTGCGGACGCTACCTTCAAGAACGTGATCGACATCGAGGGCCTGTGCCACATCCTTCACGTCCACGGTGTGGCCCTTGTAAGTGAACGCCGTATTCCGTGCGACGACGGACAGAGCGGACACCTTGGACAAATCCGTAATGATGTCTTCAGTGATGCCGTCGCTGAAATACTCCTGCTCGGGATCCCCGCTCATGTTCATGAAGGGCAGAACACATATTGCTGCGCGGCGGGTTCGGCCTTTAACGGCCGCCTTCTCGGGCACAGGGACGGCTGGCGGTTCCGGACCCTTCTGCGCGATCGCCCGGTTCAGGGCTTCCAGCGCCTGAGAATCCCCCTCGCCATTCCAGTCTCCGAAATCGATCGACTGGAACTGGCGGAAACCTAGCGGTGGCTTATCCGTGCCTAGGATGATCGGCACCAGTCGCCCGGAATCGCGTCCCTCGGCGGCTTCGTCCTGAACCCATGGGGATTCGACAGAGGATTGAGTCCAGATGACGACGACTGCATCGGCGGCCTTGAGTTCGCGGTCGATCTCGGCGGTGAAACGCGAGCCGCCCTCGATGTCATGGTCCCACCACACCTTGTGGCCGGCGCGGCCAATGCACTCAGCCAGTTGCTTGGCCGCCGGAGCATCTTCGCGCGCATAGCTCAGAAAGACTTTGGCCAATCAGGCCTCCCGCCGATGATTCGATATGCGGCAAAGACTTCGCGTTCACAAGGAGGCGGTAAATCGCACTATAACGCGAGCTGCCCTTCGCTACTATCTTGAAGGTCTCCAAATGCTATTGAGGGCGACGAGGGACCAAGGGGGCAACAGGCTGTCATGGCGACGGATTCCGCAGTGAGCGCCAAGGCTCCAAGTGCACCTCGCCGCGCCATGCCGGACCGCATACCCGACCTCCCCCGGCGGGGGTTGATCCTCTTTCAGCTGATCTGGATTCCCGCGCTTCTGCTGGCAATCGTCGGGCCTCTTGCGGGTATCTGGTACCGTATCGATCAAGCCGGGCAGAACAGCGCGCTCATTGTCGGAAGCCGCGCCGGAATCGCACTCGACGAGGACGATCTCACGCAAGTCCGCTTTCCGATCGGTACCGACGCTAGGCATGCGGGCGTTCGTCCAGGTGACGACATCATCGCCATCGACGGGCTTGAGGTAGCGGACGCGGTCCCGATTTCGCGCAGCGGGCGGGCTCGTCCGAACGATGCGACGGAGACGGACTACGTCCTCTTCTCCCCAATCCTCGAGGGCGTCGACGAGTCCGAATATACGTTCAGACTGCGCTCGAGAGACGGCAGCGAGCGGGACTATCGCGTCAAGCTTGGAGAGCAGCATATCGGGCAAGCAGCGGGACGATTCGGCCTGCCACCCGCCCTGCTTGGAATCGTCGATCTCCTTCATCTGATCACATATCCCTTCCTGCTTTTCGCCGCCTGGATCCTGCACCGGCGCAAGCCGGAGGACCTGATCAGCTCGATCCTGTCGCTGGCGATCCTGCTCACTATCGCGGCGGAACAGCCCTCCGCCGGATTTCTGCAATTCGTCCTGGGCTTGCCCGGCTGGGCGCACCGCCTGCTCTACGACGCTGGCAACATCTGCCTTCTTGCGGGAGTCCTTCTGTTTCCATTCGGGCAGCTGCGCCCGCGCACGATCTTGATCCCCCTTGCTTTGCTGCCCGTGCTCTTCCTGCTGCAGGGCGAATGGTACCGCGCCGTTTTCGTGCTCTTCATGGCCGTTGCCGTCGCGACCCTTTTTTCCCGGCTGCGCGAAACTCCATCGGGCGACGCGCGCCAGCAGATCAAATGGGCGCTTCTGGGCTTCTCCGGATACGCAATCTTCCTCGTCGCAGCACTCTCGATGGATGCTGCAAAGCTCCAGGCGGGCTCATTTGGAAGCCAACTGGCGCTGGAGCTGCTGGGAGGATTGAGCTTCGGCCTCGCCTTCGTCAGCCTGCAAGTCGGGCTGCTGATCGCGCTCCTGCGGTACCGGCTTTACGATGCGGAAGCTGTGATCAGCCGCTCGGCGACATTCGCGCTGGTAACGATCGTCATCGGCGGAATTTTCGCAGCGAGCAATGAGGCGGTGAAGGTCTTCATCCAGGGACTCTACGGCCCGAATTCCGGCCAAACGCCCGGAATCTTCGCGGCTGCGGTCGCAACGGTGCTCGTGAGCCCGGCCCAGGAACGCATCCAGCGCTGGTCGGAGCAGCGCTTCCAGCGCAACCTCGTCAAATTGCGCGAGGACCTTCCGGACTGCCTGCGCGAGCTTCGCGAAAGCGCGCCGATGGACGAGTTGCTCGACGAAACCTTGCGGCGCATCGAAGCAGGCGTTCGAACGACGCGTCTCGCAGTGTTGCTCGACGGAAAAGCGGCGGCGACGCGCGGAATTGCGCCGGACGCGATTGCCGATTGGCTGAAGGTCTTCGATCCGAATGCCTGCCGCGATGCGGTCTGCAGCTCAACGGACGCGATCTTCCCGATCCGTGTGCCCCTCCAATCCAAGGCGGACGATGGCGGGTCGATCGGCTGGCTGCTCGTCGGGCCGAGGCCGGACGGATCGCTTCTCAGCAAGGACGAGCAACGCGCCCTGATCGACGTGGCCGGTCCCATCACTCGAGCAGTCCGCGTCGTCGCTCGCCGGGAGCAGCGCGAGCATCTCCTGGAGCGGCGCATAGAGGCTCTGGAGGCGCGTTTGAGGCCTGTTGGATCGAAGGCTGTCCGGAAACGGACGAGCCGTTAGGTGTGAATTGATTGACCCCCTTATAATCGAAGGATAATTTGCCCGCTCTTTGGGGGTTGCCGAGTCATGTTGCGCGTATCGATCATTGCGGCCTTGCTGCTGGTGGCTCCGGCTACACTCGTTTTTCCAGTCGCCGCGGCACAGGCCCAGGCCGAGGGGCAATGCGAGGACACTCCGCAGAAAAAAGCCAAGCGCTCCATGTTCGGGAGCATTATCGGCGGGCTTGCGAACCAGGTGGTTGGCCGGACCGGGATGGACACCGTCGCCGGCGGACTGATCCCAGTAGGCTCGATCGTCGCGGACGAACTTCTCAAGCTGCTCGACTGCAAGGAGCAGAAGCAGGCCGCGAACGCGACCAACGAGGCCATTCGCGGCGGGGTCGGCACGGAGGTCAAGTGGCAGAGCGAATCTCGCCAGAACGTATCCGGCGCGTCGAAGGTGACGGGTCAGGAAGCGCTTGCCGACGGCACCCACTGCATGACCGTCACGGACGTGGTGATCATCGATGGTGAGGAAACGACGGTCCCGAAACGCATGTGCCGCGGAAGGGGAGACAGCGGCTACAAGAAGGCCTGACTTGAGCGCCCTTGCCCTGATCCTCGCGGCGACACTCGCGACCGCCGATGCGGAAGCGGCAATCGCCGCCTCCGTTCCGCCCGATCCCAATAATCCCTCCTGCCCAAAGGCGCTCGACTGGTCGACCTATCGCCAGATGCGCTTCACCCTCTTCGAAACGGAGGCGCGCCGTATCCTCAAGGCCGAAGGTGTGATCGACGCAGACGCGGCCGTCCGGCTCAAGGATGCGCTGAAGCAATACAACCCGATAGACGAAATCTGGCTTCGATCGCCCGGCGGCGATGCTCGCGTCGGCAATGAGGCCGGCATGATGATCCGCAAGGAAGGAATACCGACGCGCATACCGCAGGGCTGGGCCTGCTTCTCGGCCTGCAACTTCGTTTTCATGGGCGGACCGGCCCGGTTCATCGACGACGGCGGGCATTTCGTGGTGCACATGTTCACGCACCTTGGCGACAAAGACGCAGTCCATGCCGAGGTCTCGCAGAGCGCCGACGACGCGCTCGCCCTGATCAGCGGACTCGAGCAGGATTCGGCCATGCTCGCGAGCGAGGACAATGATTTCCTCATTCGCATGGGCGTCTCGCGCAAGCTCCTGACCGAAGTCATGTACAAGCAGAAGGCGGTGGAAGGAGGCGGCGACAAGTCGACACGGCGCTGCCTCACGACCCGGGAAGCCGTGAAATACAATGTCGCCAACGCACAATGAGCTTGGAGGTCGAACGATGAATTGCCGGTTCCTGGCTCTGGCAGTCGCGACCGCAACCGCGTTCATGGCGCAATCGGAGATCGCCTTTTCCAAGGCGCTTGTCGTGCGGTCGGCGGGTCCGTCGGCAAAGGCCTATCCGCCGGGCAAGGCCCTTCCCGACAGCGCTAAGATCTCGCTTCAGCCGGGCGACAGCCTGACTATCTTGGGACCAGGCAGCAAGCGAACTCTCCGTGGGCCGGGGACCTTCACCACCGCGTCAGGGGACGCGCAGGCCATGACCGGGTCGAAGCGAGCGCGCTTCGGCGCAATGCGTACCGGTGACCTCGCGCTCAATCCGAGCCCCTGGAACCTCGACGTAACGCAGAGCGGCACGATCTGCGTCGGTGCCTCCGGTCTGCAGATGTGGCGTCCGAATTCCGAGGAGGCGGCGAAGCTTAGCATCAGCATCAGCGGCGGCCCGCCAACCACAGTGGACTGGCCCGCGGGCAAGTCTACGCTGGCATGGCCTGGAGCGATCAAGATCGCGGACGGCTCCGAGTATCAGCTGTCGCTTGCCGGCGGCTCAACGTCCGAGCGGGTGAAATTCGCGGTGCTTCCCGCAATTCCCGAGGGCGTAACCGACGCGGCTCAGACATTGATCGGACGCGGCTGCCAGAACCAGCTGGACGTCCTGGTCGACGGCATCGAGGGCGAGTGATCTAGCCTATCACCCCTGCGGAACGCAGCCGCTCGATGTCGGAAGCATCCTGCAAATATTCAGCCAGCACATCATTTGTATGCTCACCAAGGGCGGGCGGCGGCAGATCCGTATCGGCACGGTCGCCGTCGATGCGGACGGGCGAACCCATCACAGACAGGCCTGCCATAGTCCGAACCATTCCGCGATGCTGCGCCTGGACGTCGGCTAGCGCTTGGCTGATCGTGTTGATCGGACCTGCCGGAATGCCTGCGGCCTCAAGCTTCTCGAACCACTCATCCGCAGGCTTCCGGCGAATGCATTCGCTAACGAGCCAGACTATCTCCTCGCGGTTCGCGACACGCGCGGCGTTCGTTGCGAAGCGATCGTCGCCCGCCCACTCCGGATGGCCGCAAATTTCCGCGAGCCGGGCGAACTGACGGTCGTTGCCGACGGCAACGATCAGCGGCTTATCGGCCGCGGCGAACGGCTGGTACGGCACGATGTTCGGATGCGTATTGCCCTGCCTCGGCGGGTCCTTGCCCGAGACCAGGGCGTTGGAAACCTGGTTCGCAAGCACCGCCAGCTGCGTGTCGAACAAGGCCATGTCGACGTTCGCGCCCTCGCCCGTCCGCTCGCGGCGGAACAAGGCGGCGAGGATGGCCGTGGCCGTGTACATACCGGTGAAAAGGTCGACGACGGCAACACCCACGCGGAGCGGCCCGCCGCCCGGCTGATCGTCCGGCAGCCCGGTAATGCTCATCATCCCGCCCATGCCCTGGATGATGAAGTCGTAGCCCGCGCGCTCGGCATAGGGTCCGTCCTGGCCGAAGCCGGTGATCGAGGCG
>Ga0070670_100002486_pt1 | contig 15199 bp, 9 predicted proteins | sample KBSS63metaG_FD_64665 | JGI IMG/M metagenome (GOLD analysis project Ga0070670, IMG submission 64665) | Switchgrass rhizosphere microbial communities from Kellogg Biological Station, Michigan, USA - KBS S6-3 metaG | ecosystem: Host-associated > Plants > Roots > Rhizosphere > Soil ... | reverse complement strand
CGAATCGGACAATTTATCGAGGCTCGCCCTATTTCTTGCGACCCTTGCCGCCTTTGACTCTGCTTTTCCGGGCAGAGGCGCGGGTCTTTGCCTTCCGCGAAGACGATTTCGCCTTGCTGGCTTTAGATTTGGAAGGACGGGCCTTTGCCTTGGCTGACCGGGTTGTTTTCCTCGCCGTTCGCACCTTGGCGCTGCCGGCTCTCCGGGCTTTGGTCGCCTTTTTTCGCGGACGAACCGCCTTAACCGCCCGCTTCGCCAGGGGGACGGCGGCGCGAGCCGTTTTCGCGACGATTTTGGCCCCGCGCGCCGCCTGCCGCGCGGTGCGTTTGATCGCCGGCATCATCGGTTTGTCGCTCTCGGCCCGCTTGCCGATCGCGGCGCCGATCACGCCGCCCACGACGGCTCCCACTGGGCCCGCAACTGCACCGACGACGGCACCGGTGGCCGCGCCGGCCGTGGTTTTCGAGATCGGTGGAATTTCTATGTTTTCGTTGGAATCGGATTCTGCCGCGCTGGATTGCTGGTTAGTTGCCATGGGATTTTGGTGGAAAGAGCGCGGATTTATTCCGTCGCTTCAACCAATTAATCGCTCCTCGCCCCGCGCGTGGCCGGTTGCCTAACAAGAAAAGCGCTCGCCGCGGCGAGCGCTTTTCTTGAAAATTGTTGCTCTGTTTGGCTAGCGTCCGCGGCGCTGCCCGCCGCCGCCGTCGCGACGTCCACCGCCGCCACCACCGCCATAGCCGCCCCCGCCGCCGCCATAGCCGCCGCCCCCGCCGCCGTAACCGCCACCGCCGTAGCCACGACCGCCGCCACCGCCACCGCCACCTGGGCGAGCTTCGCGGGGCCGCGCTTCGTTCACGGTGAGAGGGCGTCCTTCCACCGTCTTGCCGTTGAATTCGGTGATCGCCTTCTGCGCATCAGCTTCATTGCTCATCGTGACAAAGGCAAAACCGCGCGATTTGCCGGTGAACTTGTCCTGCATGAGGGTGACTTCAGAGACCGCGCCCGCTTGCGCGAAAAGATCCTGGAGATCGGTTTCGGTAGTATTGAAGGAAAGATTTCCTACGTATAATTTGGTGCCCATCTGAGTTTATTCTTGGTTGAAACGCTGCTCGGTCACTGTTCCCGCTAATCGGATTTCAAATCGCCACTGAAGAATAAACTCAACTGACAATTCACCAACGTCCGGAACCGCTATTTCTTGGCGGCTATGTAAGGTGATTCATCCGGCAAATCAAGCAGAATAAAGGGCGGTGCGCCGCCCTGCTTTCAGACTGGAGATTGACCGCGGATCACACGGGTTGCACCGTTCGGAAAGCGGTCAGGATTGGGATTCTTCATCCGTGTCATCTGTGTAATCCGTGGTTAATCTTTGGCAGGATGCCGGCCGAACAGAATCACGAAAACAAGAAAGAGACGCGCGTAGCCGTGGTTGCCGCGGGCATCGTCAGCCCGCTCGGGGCCGGCTTTGAGGCTACCCTGGAGACGTTGCGCAGGGCGCGGGATTGTGTCTCGCCGGTGACCCGCTTTTCGGTCGAACAATGCCGCTGCACCAGCGCCGGACAGGTGGAGGACGCCTGGCTGGCGGGGGCCGTGCCTAACGACCGGCGGACGCGCCGGCTGCATCGCGCGTCACGCATGATGATTTGTGCGCTGGCGGAATTGCTGGAGCAGGCGCCCGACTTTCGCCCGGAGTTGACGATTGTCGGGACAACGAGCGGCGGGATGAGTTTCGGCGAACAATATTATCGCGCCCTGCAGCAACCGGAAGCGCGCGCGGCAAAATTCCCGGAGTGGATCGCGAATTATCCACCGCAGAAACCGGCGGTGGATGCGCTCGAGACCTGCCGCCTGGCGTCGCCCTGCCAGGTGATCGCGAACGCCTGCGCCTCAGGCACGAACGCGATTGGCCATGCTTTCGAATGCATCCGCTCCGGACGGTATGAGCGCATTCTGACCGGCGGCTACGATGCGCTTTCCGAGCTGGTTTTTGTCGGGTTTGATTCGTTGCAGGCGGCCACGCCGGAAAAATGCCGGCCCTTTGATAGCGCGCGCAGTGGGCTCGTCCTCGGTGAAGGCGCCGCTCTGCTCGCGCTTGAAAATTTCGCCGCCGCCGAAGCGCGCGGCGCGCAAATCCTGGCAGAAATTACCGGCTACGGCATCTCGACCGACAACCATCACCTGACCCAGCCGCATCCCTCGGGGATTGGCCCGCGGCAGGCGATGGAACGCGCACTCCAAAGCGCGGGATTAGCGCCGGAAGCGATCGGTTACGTCAACGCGCACGGCACGGCGACGCCGTTCAACGATGCCGCGGAAGGGCGCGCCATCGCGGAGCTGCTCGGCCGTGTTCCAGTCAGCTCGACCAAGGGGATGATGGGACATTCGTTAGGCGCAGCCGGCGCGATCGAGGCCGTGCTGACGATGCTCGCGCTGCGCCATGGCTTTCTCCCGGCCAACCTCAATTTCCGCGTCGCCGACGCGGGGCTCGATCTCGACATCGTGGCGAATCAAGTCCGCCCGGCCGCCGCACCGTTGGCGGCGCTCTCCAATTCCTTCGGCTTCGGCGGCACGAATGCCTCGATCGTGCTCGCGGCCCTGGCGGCATGAGTCTGCACCTCGCCGGCCTGGGATGGGTCACACCGCTCGGCGCCACGATCGAGGAAGTGTGGGAAAAACTGCTGGGCGGCGCGGAGGCGGAAGCGAGCACTCTGGCCGACTCGTTAGGCGAAAGAAGCTGCCAGGCTTACCAGGTTGCACCGGCGTCGACCGCGGAAGCGTCCCGCCACCCGCGGTTGCGTCGTTCCAGCGCAATCTCGCGTTTCGCGGTCGTGGCGGGTTTGCAGGCGCTGCGCGATGCGGGCCTTGAGCTGGATGAAGCAAGCGCAGCGCGAACGGCGTTGATCTTCGCCATTTCCAACGGCGGAGTAATTTATACGAAGCGCTTTTTCCACGAGATCGTGAAATCGGGCGCGGCGGCGGCGAGCCCGCTGCTTTTTCCGGAAACGGTTTTCAACGCGCCGGCCAGTCATCTCGCCGCCATCCTCGGCCTCACCGGCGCCAGTTACACCCTCGTCGGCGACGGTGCGGTTGGGATCCTGGCGCTGAAGATGGCGGAGGATTTGATGGCAAACCCGGAGCTCGATCGTTGCCTGGTGGTCGGCGCGGAGGAAGCCGATTGGCTTCTCTGTGACGCCTATCGGCATTGGCGCCTGATCCGCGCGGCGCCGCCGCTCGAGCCGTTTGCGGCGCGGCCCAGGGGAATGATCCTGAGCGAAGGCGCGGGCGCGGTAGTGCTGGCGCGCGAAGGCGCACTCACGCTCGAACAAATTCATCCGGGCGGAAATTTTGCCAGACGGAGCGAACTCGCCAGGGAACTCGCAGTGATCGCGCGCGACTTGCAAACAGGGGGCGCAACCGATCTCGTGATCGCGAGCGCCAACGGCACCTTTATCGACGCCGCCGAAAGTGCGGTGAGCGCGAATCATTTCGCGGGCGCGGCGGTCTACACTCCTAAACCGGCGCTGGGTGAAAGCGTGGCCGCAGGCGCGCTCTGGCAATTGATTTGCGCCGCACAGGCGCTCCGCAGGCAGGAGTTGCCGCCACTCCTGCACGCCGCCGCAAATCCAGGCCTAACGACTGCGCGAATTCCGGGAAAGAATCGGTGGCGGCGAGCGGTGGTCATGACTTGCGGGTTGAATCAGCAGGTGGCGGGCTTGGCGCTGCGCGGTGATTAACTCGCGCTCGTAATCGTAATCGATCCGCCATATTTTTCGATCACGATCACGAGGAGCGCGTGCGCCGGGGTTTTCACTTTGCAACCGCTTCGCCGCACCGTTACCTTCGGCGTCCGCGATGCGTAAGCCGGTCTTTCTCCTTCTTTGCCTGCTGCTCGCCGCCGGTCGCACTGCCGGGCAGGATCTGGAAGGGCCTGGCTCGCTCCCGGTCGAAATCAGTTCCACCGGCCAGACAACCTACGAAAATGGTCTCGCGACAGCGCGCGATAACGTCGCGATCCATTTCGGCGATACCGATATTTATTCCGATTTCGCGCAGTACGATTCGGCCAAACGCACCGTTTATTTGCAGGGCCACGTGCGAATTTATCGCGGCATCTCGCTCTATCTGGCCGAGAAGGCGACCTATAATCTCGACACGAAAGCGATCGACGCCGACACCATGCGTTCCGGCACCTATCCCTATCTCATCGCCGGCCAGACGGTGACGAGCACCAACGACGAGGAGTATAAAATCCAGCACGGCGGTTTCACGACACACGATGCGGCGCAGCCGGATTTCCATCTCAACGCGCAGAGCGTGCGCATCTATCAGAACGACCGGGTGATTTTGAAAGACGTCACCTTCTACGTCGGTAAGGTGCCGATTTTTTGGTGGCCTTATCTCTATCAATCGCTCGACCGTTCCTTCAGTTACCTGGTCGCGCCGGCTTATCTCAGCTCCTGGGGACCGTCGCTTCTTGGGCAGGTCACGTTCCCGATCGGCGACAACATCACGAGCACAGTGAAACTGGATTATCGCACCCGCCGCGGAGCCGCACTCGGGTTCGATTCCGAGATTCACTACGGCAAGGACGATAGAAGCTTTGCCAAATTCAGCTCCTATTATTTGCAGGATCAGAATCCGGACCTCAATCGCACTTCGCTCCCGCGACCGGGCACGCCGACCAGCCGCTATCGTTTTTCGCTCAAGGATCGCACCTATCTCACCGACGATATCGACGCGACGGTCGATATTACCAAACTGAGCGACGGTTTCCTTCTCCAGGATTTTTTCCCGGCGGAATTCCGCACCGATCCCGAGCCCGACAACGTCCTCGCCCTAACGAAAACGAGCCCGTTCTACACTCTGACCGCTTACGGGCGCTTCGCCCTGAACACATTTTTCGAAACGACGGAACGGCTCCCGGAAGTCGCGCTCGATATCAAGCGGCATGGACTTTTTGGCGGCCCGATTTTTTACGAGGGTCAGACCAGCGTCGGCGAGCTGCGTCGGAATTTTCCGGCCAATTCCATTTTCCAGGACTACAGCGCGCTGCGAATTGATTCGTTCCACCAACTGACCTACCCCAACACTTACTTCGGCTGGCTCTCGATCGTGCCGCGGGTCGGATTTCGCGAGACCTACTACAGCCGGTCGGAGAATCTCGCGAACTCAGCTTTCGTCGGCAATCCCGACCCGCTGGCGCCGGAATTTCCGCTCCCGAATCCTTCGCTCTTTCCGTCGGTGGGCCCACCGCTGGAGTACGGGAGTGCAGTCTTTCGCAGCATTTTTAATGCGGGCGTCGAAGGCTCCTTCAAGATCTCGCGTGAGTGGGAAGATGTGCAGACACGCGCCCTCGGGCTCGATGGGCTGCGCCACATCATTCAGCCCTTCGCAAATTTCTCCTACGTTTCCTCCCCTAACATTGATCCCGCGACCATCTTGCAATTCGACCGCGTGCAACCCTCGACCAAACTCAACCCGATCGATTTCCCGCAATACACCTCCATTGACTCCCTCGACAACTGGACGATCGCACGCGTCGGGGTGCGCAACCGCCTCCAAACCCGGCGCGGCGACCTGACCGTGAGCTGGCTGGAGCTGGAGACTTTCGTCGACGTCAACTTCAACAACCCTTTCGACAAGACCGATTACTCCAACGTCTTCAACAAGCTGACCATTACCCCGGTGCCGTGGGCTACGCTGGTAATCGACTCGCAGATTCCTTTGCTCGACAAGGGCTTTACCGAGGTGGATACGAGCGTCAATTTCAAGCCGACCGCGAACACTGTCGTCACAGTCGGACACCGCTATCTGAACAACAATCCCTTTTTCCTCAACAGCAGCCTTTTCACACTCGGCGGCTACTACCGGATCGACGACAATTGGGGCGTGGGCTTCCTCGAGCAGTATGAAGCCACCACTAACATCGTCGAGCAACAGCGCTACTCGGTCTATCGCGACCTCACCAGCTGGGTGGCTTCGTTAGGCGCGGTCATTCGCAACAACGGCGGGGTCAAGGAATATGGCGTTCTGCTCACTTTTACCCTCAAGGCGTTTCCGAAATTCGGCGTCGACCTGAATTTTGACCCGGCCGGGACTAACCAGGCGCAGCAGCAGTGAGAGGCACCGTGGATCGAGGTTCGTTCGGAGTTCGCGCTACTCACGATTCACAATCCAGGATTCACGATTTACGATTTACGACGTCACCTTAATCTCCCATGGATCTCTCAATCATAGGCTCCGGTTATGTCGGTCTCGTCACCGGCGCTTGTTTTGCCGACGTCGGACATAACGTCGTTTGCGTCGATAACGACGCGCGCAAAGTCGAGTCGCTGCAGCGCGGCAAGGTGCCGATCTACGAGCCGGGCCTGGAAGAAATCGTGCATCGCAATGTCTCGGCCCACCGGCTCCGGTTTACGAGCAGCATTAAGGAAGGGGTCGATCACGGACAGGTTGTTTTCATCGCCGTGCCCACCCCGCAGGACGCGGACGGCAGCGTCGATTTGAGTTTCATCGAAAAAGTTGCGCGCGAAATCGCCGGCGTCCTGACCGAGTATCGAGTCATCGTCGACAAGAGCACCGTGCCGGTGAAGACGGGCGAAAAAGTCGCGGAAACGATCAAGCGCTATAACAAGCACGGGGCCGAGTTCGACGTCGTGAGCAATCCGGAATTCCTCCGCGAAGGCTGTGCCGTGGCCGACCTGATGAAACCCGACCGAATCGTGATCGGTGCGCAAAGCGAGCGCGCGATCGACCTCATGAAAAAACTCTACGAGCCTTTCATGGCGCCCATCCTCGTCACCGATATCAGCAGTGCGGAGTTGATCAAGCACGCCGCCAATTCTTTCCTCGCCCTCAAGATTTCCTACATCAACGCCGTCTCCGCGATCTGCGAAGCGAGCGGAGCGGACGTCGAGAAAGTGGCCGACGGCATCGGGATGGATCGGCGCATCGGGCGGAATTTTCTCAATGCCGGGATCGGATATGGAGGCTCTTGTTTCCCGAAGGACATTGCGGCTTTCATCACGATCAGCGAGCAGCTCGGCGTGCCCTTCAACCTGCTCAAGGAGGTGCAACGCATCAACGCGTCGCAAAAAGAGCGTTTTCTCAAGGCGGTGCGGGATGCGCTCTGGGTCTTGCGCGACAAGAAAATCGCGGTTTGGGGCCTGACTTTCAAACCGGATACGGACGATATTCGTTCCTCGGTGGCAATCGAGCTCGTGGCTGAAATGTTGAAAGAAGGCGCGCACGTGAGCGCCTACGATCCCAAGGGAATGGAGAAAGCGCGCGAAGTGAAAGCGATCGCGGGCGCTCGCCTGACAAATTCTGCTCTCGAAGCAGTCGAGGACGCGGAGGCGCTCATCATCGCGACGGAATGGGCTGAGTTTGCCAATGTCGATCTCGACACGGTGCGGGAGAAAATGCACACCCCGATCGTCTTCGACGGCCGCAATCTTTTCCGGCCGGAAACAATGCGAGAGCTGGGCTTCCAGTACACGTCCATCGGGCGTGCGCAGGTTAAACCCGCCTAGTGGAGCGCGAGCTTCCCGCTTGCGACAGCGATCGGACCAGCTCGAGGGTTGCGCCACCAAATGAACGCCCGCGCCCTCGCCCTCGCTGCACTCACGCGCTGGCGCCAAGGGAACGAGTTTGCCGACAGGATCGTTGCGGAAATTTTTGATCTGAGCGCGCTCCGCCCGCCCGACCGCGCCTTTGCTCTCGAGCTTTTCTATGGCGTCCTGCGCAATCTCACTCTGCTCGATTTCTGGATCCGCGAACTCCGCCCGGCGCGGGTTGACCCAGCGGCGCGCGACATCCTGCGACTCGGCCTCTACCAGACTTTGCTCATCGCGACGGCCGCGCACGCCGCGGTTTACGAAACAGTGCAACTGGCCCCTCCGCGCAAGCGTGCTCTGATCAACGCGATCCTGCGCCGCGCGCTGCGGGAAAAGGCAGCCCTAACGAACCTGGCAGAAACGCTTCCACCGCCGACTCGCTTCTCCCTGCCGGAGTTTCTTTTCGCCAAATGGTCCAGGCAGTTTGGCGAGGTGGAGGCGCTCGAGCTTTGCCGTTGGAATAACCAGCCGCCGCCCGTTTATGCGCGGATCAATCGGCTGCGAACGACGGCGGCGGAATTTTTGCAGCGTCACCAGGGTAGCGTGCTCTTTCGCGGCAGCTCCAACTTCGTCTGCCTGCCCGACGCTGCCGCAGCATTACAGGAGGGCGATTGCTATGTGCAGGATCCGAGTACGGCACACGCCTGCGAACTCTTGCGCCCGCGGGCGGGCGAGAATGTTCTCGACGCCTGTGCCGCACCTGGCGGCAAGGCGGCCTATCTCGCGGAGATGATGCAAAACGGAGGGACGCTCGTGGTCGCCGACCAAAATGAGACGCGCCTGGAACGATTACACGAAAATCTCGTTAGGCTGGGAGTGCGCAACACCCGGATGGTGCGCTGCGATTGGACGGCCGATGCTTCCGCTTTCGCGGAAAAGTCTTTCGACCGGATTCTGGTCGACGCTCCCTGCACCAACACCGGCGTGATGCGCCGGCGGGTCGACCTGCGCTGGCGGCTGCAGCCGGTCGACTTTGTGCGGATGCCGCGGCAGCAGCTCGCCATTCTTCAGGCCGTGGCACCTCTTCTCAAACCGAGGGGTTCGTTAGTCTACAGCACCTGCAGCCTGGAAGCCGAAGAAAATGACGAGGTGGTGGCGGCATTCTTGCACCAACATCCGGCTTTTCGCCTAACGAATCGATTCGAAAGCCGCCCGTTTTGCGACGCGATCGACGGCGCTTTCGCCGCTCGCCTGGAGCTCGCATAGTGGCGCATTTGCAACACTCAGTGGCGGTGGAATGATAACCACCTATGCAAGATGCTCGTTTCGACAAGCTGGCCGCTCTTCTGGTCGACTATTCCACCACTCTGAAGCGCAACGAGAAAGTTCTGATCGAGTGCTTCGACGCGCCGGATGAGATGACGATCGCGCTCATTCGCGCCGCCCGCAAAGCGGGCGCGGTGCCGTTTGTGCAATTGCAACGCGCCCGGGTCAGCCGCGAGCTTGCGCTCGGCATTGATGCCCGCCAGCTCGACGTGACGGCAGCGTATGAGCTGTCCCGGATGAAAAAAATGGACGCCTACATCGCGATCCGTGGAAGCAACAACATTAGCGAGTTGGCCGATGTCCCGGTCGATCGGATGAAGCTGGTAGCGAAAAAACTGCGGCCGCTGCAGGACTGGCGGGTGCAGAAAACGAAGTGGGTCGTGCTGCGCTGGCCGACGCCCGCGATGGCGCAGCAGGCCGGGATGAGCACGGAAGCGTTTGAAGACTTTTTCTTCAGGGTGTGCACGCTCGACTACCGCAAATTGCAGCCCGGGATGAAAGCGCTCAAAGCGCTGATGGAAAAAACCGACCGAGTGCAGATCAAGGGGCCGGGCACGGATTTGAGTTTCAGCATCAAGGGCATCGCCGCCATCATCTGCGGTGGCGACCGCAACATTCCCGACGGCGAGGTCTTCAGCTGCCCGGTGAAGGATTCCGTGCAAGGGCACATCACCTTCAACGCTCCCAGCATTTACCAGAGCACGCCCTTCGATAATATCCGGCTCGAATTCCGCGACGGGAAGATTGTGGCCGCGACCAGCAACCAGACGAAGAAGCTCAACGCCATTCTCGATTCCGACCCGGGGGCGCGCTACATCGGCGAATTTTCGTTAGGCTGCAATCCCTACATCATGCATCCGATGCGAGACATTCTCTTCGATGAGAAAATCGCGGGCTCTTTCCATTTTACACCCGGTCAGGCCTACCAGGAGGCGGACAACGGCAATCGCAGCCAGGTCCACTGGGACATGGTCAGCATCCAGCGTAAGGATTACGGCGGTGGCGAGGTTTACTTTGACGGCAAACTTATCCGGAAGAATGGCGAGTTCCTGCCCAAGCCGCTGCGTTCCCTCAACTGGACGAGTTTCAAGTAAAAGTAAAAGAGCCGGGATCGCTTCCGATCCCGGCCCAAACTTGTTGGCGATCGGCCTAACGAGACGATCGCACTTCGTTAGCCGTGGAGACTAGCCACAGCCGGGACCACCTGGATCAGCCCGATATCAGTTCCATTCAGCTGCACGTTCTCCATTTTGAAAACTGGGGCGCTGTCGATCGAGGTCGGGCCGGAACCCGGCAATTGCATGAAGACATCGCGCGAGGTGGCGTTGAGTACGATCGCCGCGATCTCAAACATTGGCGTGAACTCGATCGCGGCAATCTGAAAGTGTGCGGTGAGATGCACGGATGCCTGTTCCTGATGCAACGGCGTGAGTTGCACCGGAGCGGCGCCCGCGCCGGAGACGAGCTCGAGACCGGAGATGGCGAATGAGGGCGAAGACAGAACCGCAGGTTTCTCCCGGCCGGAAGGAGAGAGACGCACGGTGCCGATGGTTCCACCCGAAAGGTCGATCTGCGCCACTTCAAAAGTGACCTGGAGGTTCATCGGCGGCTGCGGATCCTGTGAAGGCGCCAACCGCATCGAAACGACTTTGGAAGTCGGTTTCAACTGCAAGCCGCTCATCTTGAAGGTGGGCGTGAGTTGCATCGACGCAATCTCCAAGGAGAAAGTCAATTGCACGGCGGTGTGCATTCCGCCGGCCGGCTGCTGCACCGACATGGTGCTGGCGGACGGACGAGCGGCGGGAGCGACGGGAGTAATGGTGGTTTCAGGCATGTGATACGGAGTAGTTGGCTGTAGTCGGGTGGGTTCGGTGGAAAGGATCTTAGAAGCAAAAGCAGGAGTTTCAATGGAAGACTGCACGGTCTCCCGGGCCGCAATCGGGGCGGCAACAGTTTCTTCCGGCTCGATCAAAACGAGATTGGATTCTGGCTCGGGCTGAGTCAGTTCCGAGATGACAGGTTCCGCGACTAACGCGGTGGTCAGTTCGGGGACCGGCTCGCCTTGGCCGACCGGTTCCTCTTCCAATATGACGGGTTCGCTGAGCGCTTCCGTCGCCGGTTCTGGAGCGGCAGGCTGCTCAACCAAATGCGCCATCGCCGCAAATGCGGGCACCGTCCCTTGGGCTGGGAGTTCGGTCGCGGGTATTTCGATTACAGGCGTTTCCGCGGCAGGTGCTGGAGCAATGGGAGCGGCGATCAGACCAGCCTCCGGTCCAGCAGCAATTGGCGGTTCGTCCGCAGGCATTTCAACCGCAGGCGCTGCTGCGACCGGCGCCTCAAGCGCGGGGATTTCCAGGGCGGACGCGGACGCAGGCGCAGCGACGATCGGTTCCTCGGCTGTCGCCTCGATCGCGGCAGCCGGCATCGAAATTTCCTGCACGTCGCGCATCGTCGGCTCTTCGGCGACAGCCGGAATTTTCTGTTCCTGCAATGTTGCAGGCACGGCCTCCGAAACAAATTCGTCGATTTCGTTAGGCGAAGCGGCCGCCGGCTCGTCAACGCCGGGAGCAATGCCGCGTGCAGTGATCGCGCCCGAAGGCAGGACAGCCGCGCGGACCGAAGGCTCGCTCGCTTTCAAATTCAGCGAGAGTTTGGGCGGACCCGACGCGATCAGGCCGCCACTCGGAGCCGTAGATTCGTCGGCGATGGCGGATTGATCTTCCGAAAACGGCGGATCCGTCAACGGAGTAGCGGACTTGAAGAGAGGCGTGGTGAAGAAACTGCGGCGGAATTGTTGCACAACTAACGCAGCGAGAAGCAGGATTCCTGCCAGTAACAATCCGCCGACAAAAAATGTGCGAGGATTCGAAACACTTTCAACTCGCTCGGCTAAAGTAGGCTTCGCGGTGCTGCGCTTTTGCGTCGAAGCCACAATCGTTGCTGCTGGCGAACTGGCGGGGCGCGTTTCCACTGTCGGGCTCGTCTTGGCCACGACCGGAGCCGCTGGTTGCGCCGTGGGTTTCGCGGCAACGATCGGCGCCGCGGGAGTGGGCGCCTGGCTGCTCGTCGGCGTCTCGGTTGCGACCGCCTGACCTTGAGTCTCTACTTCCGGCGCCGGCAACGATTCAGCCTGCCCGAGACGCATCGTCGGAGTTGCTTCCGCCGCCGGCGAAGAGTTGGCCAACGCCAGGGCCGAGGTAGCCGGCCCGGTTCCATTTTCCGACGAACCCAACCAGCCGAGGCCAGCAAAGGCATCGGCAAAAATCACGTTGAGAGCGGGCGAATAAATCTTCCGGGCCGAAGTAACCCAGTCCTCTCCCTGCTCTTTGTGACCGTGTTTGAATTCCCAGGCTGACTGCGCGTAATAAAGCGCCGGGGTGTCGCCAGTGAACTTGAACTGATCCATCAACTGCTGTGCCTGGGCTTCCCTGCCCTCGAGCAAGAGGGTCATGAAAATCTTGAATTTAATGAGCTGGGCCGCCTGATCCTTTTCATCGCCCGGCATCGCCGAGAAAAGGTTTTCGAGTCGCTCACGCGCTTTTGCGTACTGCCCCTGACGGAACGGGATCTGGGCGAGATTGTATTGCGCCTCACGGAATTTTGGATCGGCCGCGACGGCTTTACGCAGGACCGTCTCGGCTTCATCGAATTTCTTCTGCTCCATCAGGATCTCGCCGCGGAGATTGGCGAAAGCGGGTTCGTTAGGCGAAGCCTCGTCCGCGTGATCGAGGAGCTGGAGGGCCGTGGTGAAATCGCGCTGCTGAAAAGCGCGCTCCGCCTTTTCGAAATTCGCCTTCGCATCGCCCTTCATCCGCTCCTCGCGCTCGGCCGCGGAAGTGATCTGGAGCGCAGCCCGCGATTCGCCGGCCGGTTTTTGCATCCACCCGATTTCGTAGAGCGACTCCGAGTAAAGCTTGTTGAGCGGCGCGGCGTATTTTTTCTTAGCCGCGTCGAGCCAATCGCGCGCTTCTTTCTCGTTGCCGCGCTGGAAGGCGATGGCGGCATTCGAGTAGTAGAGCGCCGGGCTATCCTTTGCCTGCTCGAACTTGTTCAGCATCCAGTCGACTGTGTTCTCCTTCCCCTGGCGGACGAAGGTCAGCAGAATTTTATATTGAATGAGCTGGTTCGTTTCCGGCTGCATACCGTCGCTCTGGCCTGACATCAGGCCCTCGAACCGGTTGCGCGCTTCCCCCCAGTCCTTCTTCATGAACGGAATCTCCGCCAGGTTGAAACTTGCGTTCCAAAAACGCGGCTCCAGCGAGACCGCCTTGCGCAAGGCTCTCTCCGCCTTGTCGAACTTGCCCTGACGCATCAACACCACTCCGCGCAGGTTGAGCGACTCCGCCAAATTGGGCTGACGCGCATCGATCTCATCCAGAGCTTTGAGGGCGTCGTCGTAGCGTTCTGCATCGAAGGCGCTGAAAGCTTTGTCGTAAATTGCTTCGAGTTCTGACTTCTCACGCGGCGCGGCTGGGACGGTGAACGAAGTCAGGGCGAGGAGAAACAGGGTCGCGAATGCTCTGTTCGTCATGACAGAGCGCATCAAACCGCGGCTGGCCCGTGAAAACAAGCTTAATTCTTCCGCCGGCGCGGCGTCGGCGAGGGCGATTTGCCCGGGACAATCACCGGATTCGGCGTCGGCTGTTCGATGGGGTGTTGGAACGGGTAGAGGAAAAACCGCGCCACCTTATCACCAAATGTCCGAGTCGGCCGTTCACTCGACGCCGTCGCCGCGGGCGTTGGCGAGTTTGTTGGCCGAGGGGCTTCCGGCGCGACGGCTCCGCCGCGCGACGACTTGGGTCTGGAGCGAGCCTCACTCGTAGCGGACCTGCGCTTCTTCTTTACTCGTTCACTCGAGTCGTCGCTCCGAGCAGATTTGCTGGCGTCCGCGAGTTTCTCCGGTTTTACCGAAACCTCGGGCGTCGGCCCGGCTTCGGCTTGTTTGCTTTCAGTTGCCTCGGTTTCTCGCGCCGGAACGGCAGGAGTAGCTGCGGGCTTAGGCGGTGGGAATGGCCTTCCGGTAGCGTTCGCGCCAAGCGGGTGAGCATCTGGCGTCTCTTCGTTTGGCGCGGCCACCACCTTGGGGCCCGGGCTCGGCTCCACTGAAGGCGGCGCCTCCCTTGCGATGGGCGGCGCGCCCGCGGGGCTCGACCAGCCGAGATCCGCGAAAGGTTCGGCAAAGGCGCGTCCCTGATCCTCCGGATAAAGATTGCGGGCGTTGGCGACCCAGGTATTTCCAAGGGCGGAATTGCCGTGCTGAAAGGCCCAGGCTGCTTGCGCATAATAAAGGGCCGGCGAGTCATCCATCATCTTGAATTCGTCCATCGCTTTCTGCGCCGGCGCGTCGCGCCCCTCCAGCAGTAGAGTGAGAAAAATCTGGTAGCGGATCAATTGCTCCGCCTGCCGTTGCTGCCGACCGCCTGAAGTCGCGCCGAGCAGCGCTTCGAGCTGTTTGCGGGCACCGTCATAGTCGCGCTTCTTGAATGGGATTCGCGTCAGGTTGTAGCGCGCTTCCAAAAACTGGGGGTCGACCGCTACCGCCTCTTGCAAAGCCGTCTCCGCAGCTTCGTCTTTTCCCTGCGCCAGCAAGACTTTCCCGCGCAAATTATGCGCGACCGCCTGGTTCGGCGCGGCCGCATCCACTTGACCGAGTAATCGCAGCGTCTCCTCGTAATCCTGCTGTTTAAAAGCCTGCTCCGCTTTGGCAAACGCTTCCTGCGCCCGCGCCACCATGTCTGCCCGCGAAGCGACTTCAAGTGCGACCGGCTCGGAACCCTCCGGCTTCTTCATCCAGCCGATTTCGTAAAAAGACTCGACGAAAAGTTTGTAGAGCCGCGGCGAAAAAGACTTCTCCGCCGCCTTCAGCGCCACTCGCGCTTCGGTCCCGTCTCGATGGCGAAACGCAAGAGCCGCCTTGCCGCAATAGTAAGCCGGGCTCAAAGTCGACGATTTCAATCGCTCCAGGATCTCGGTCGCTTTTTTCTCCTTATCTTCGAGCAGGTAGGTGAGCAGAATCTTGAATTGAACCAGGTCGCCAGTCGCTCCCTCAACCTCTTCGCTTTTCTCCTCGGCCAGGGCCTCAAAACGGCGGCGCGCTTCTGCCCAGCTACCTCGCAGGAATGGAATTTCCGCCAGATTAAAGCGCGCTTCCCAAAGTCCTGGATCTATTTCGCGCGCTCTCTGCAACGCCCTCTCGGCCAAGCCGTACTCGCTTTGCCGCATTAAAACCACGCCGCGCAGATTTTTCGCCGCCGCCATATCCGGTTGGCGTGCGTCGATCGCATCTAGTTGTTGCAACGCCTCGCGCAGATGCC
>Ga0070670_100002482_pt1 | contig 15210 bp, 12 predicted proteins | sample KBSS63metaG_FD_64665 | JGI IMG/M metagenome (GOLD analysis project Ga0070670, IMG submission 64665) | Switchgrass rhizosphere microbial communities from Kellogg Biological Station, Michigan, USA - KBS S6-3 metaG | ecosystem: Host-associated > Plants > Roots > Rhizosphere > Soil ... | reverse complement strand
AGCTGGCCAGCGACGCGGACGATGCCGTCGCCGCCGCCGTCGATGACGATCTTCCCGCCGCGCGTGCCGATCGACTTCGCCTGAACGACTCCGGCCATGTTGAGCACGGTGTCGGCGAACGCGCCGCGCGCGGCGGCGCGCATCTCGATCGAGCCGCCGTCGGCCTGGATCCGGCCGAGCTGCTCGAGCCGGTTCTTCGCCTCGGTGGCGCTGGTCTGGAAGAAGAGCAGGCCGTCGCCTTCGACGTCGACCGAGACCGCGTTCGCGGCGACGAGGCCGACCCGGCCGCCGTTGGCGACGATCGTGCCCGTGTTGCTGACGGTCGGGCCCGCCAGGACGACGGTACCGCCGGGGGCCGAGATCGTGCCTTCGTTGCGCACCTCGCCGCGCTGCGCCGGGGCGGCGGCGTCGACCGAGGTGAGGCTGTAGCGGCCGGCGAGGAAATCGCTGTTGGCGAGCGACAGGGTCGTCGCGACCAGGCCACCGACGTCGATTCGCGCGCTCGCGCCGAACACGACGCCATACGGGTTGACGAGAAAGATCTTCCCGTTCGCCGACATGTCGCCGAGGATGTACGACGGGTCGTAGCCAGTGACGCGGTTGAGCGTCACCGAGGTCGTCGAGGGCTGGTTGAAGCGGACCTTCTCGCCCGTGGCGATCGAAAAGCTCTTCCAGTCGATGATCGCCTTGTTGGTCGTCTGATTGATGACCTGACTGGTGGGCGTCGGCTGGGTGATCGTGGCCTGTCCGGCGACCACGGTGCCGCCCTGGGGGGCGGCGAGCGCCGCGCCGGAGAAGCCGAGGCAGATCGCGAAGCTGAGCGGGTGGAAGGCGAACTCGCGGCGACGGCGGTCGGCGGTGCGGGCGATCCAGGTCGGACGGTTCTTCATTCAACGCTCACTCGGTTGGCGATTCGGTGCGGTCTCGGCAGCAGCCGATGCGTTCGGCTGCGACGGGATCAGGCTCAGAACGTCTTGTTGGCGAGGAAATAGATGCGCGGGCTCTTCTTCTTCGTGTCGTTCACCGCCTCGCCGCTGACGGGCCAGGCGAGCGAGAGTCGGGCGGAGAAGTCTTTGGAACGGTCCCAGACGGCGCCGATGCCCACGCCGGTCAGCGTCGAGCGGTTGGTGAAGGTGTCCTGCTGCTCGTCCTGGTCGGTCGGCTTGTGCCGGAACTTGATCGTGCCGATATCGAAGAAGCCGGAAAAGACGAGCTCGCGCGAGATCCGCCCGAACCACTCCTCCGGCGGCAAGTAGCGCAGCTCGAGCGAGGCGACCAGACCGGTGTCGCCCGTGCCCTCGCCGGGAGCGAAGGCGCGCACGCGATCGGGACCGCCGAGCTGGAACTGCTCCGTGCTGTCGAGGTTGTCGAAAGCGTACTGGGCACGGAAGTTCGCCAGCAGGAGCAGCCGGTTGTTGAGCACGTTCTGCAGCCGCGAGCCGTAGACGCGCGCCACGGTGAAGCTCGAGGGATTGGCATTGAGACCGCCCTGCTGCTCGGCGTCCAGCTTGCCGTGCAGCGCGATCACCTCGAAGGTGTTGACGCCACCGGTGAGCAGGTCGTCGCGCGCGTCGCCGGACAACGAAAGCGTCAGGTCGGTGGTCTTCTTCTTGAAGCTCGTGCCGAACTGCTTGTCGTTGAAGTTCTTGAGGTCGATCGACGCCAGGCCGAACAGGTTGAGGTTGCGCGAGCGGATGACCGGATAGAGGCCGTAGGCCGTGATCGTGGTCGCGTCGCCGCTCAGGTTGACGCCGTCCAGCAGGTCTTCGTCGAGCTTGTAGCGAACGTACGAGCCGGACAGGCCCACCTTGAGGCCATCGGAGCCGACCGGCAGCGTGTAGCCGCCCAGCACGAACTCGATGCCGCGCGTGAACGACGACAGCACGTTGAGCACCACCCCGTCGCCGCGCCCGGCGGGGCTCGCGACCATCGCCTGCGCGTTCGCGCGCCACACGCCGGAGTAGCGCGAGCCGTACGAATCGACCTCGACCCGCGAGCTGAAGCGCTCCTCGGCCTGGGCGGTGACGACGAGCGACGCCGTGCCGGGCGTGCGCCCGGCCTTCACCTCGAATCGCGCGGTCAGCCCGCGCAAGTCGTTGACGAGGAAGACGATCCGTTCGACGTCGCGCACGCGCAGGATTTCCCCGGGCACCAGGCGCGCGAGATAGGCCTCGACGACCGCGCGGTCGACCGGCATCTTTGCCGGCCAGTTCAGGATCACCTCGTCGAGTCGGCCTTCCAGCACGGCGATCCGGATCACGCCGTTCACCGGCACCTGCTCAGGCAGGTAGGCGTAGCCGAGGTAATAGCCGAGCTCGCGCTGCAGGAACCGCGTCACGGCCGACGCGGCATTGACGAGATCCTCGTAGCTTCGTCCCGGCCCGGTGAAGCGCTGAGTGAGCCCAGGCAGTGCCGTGCGCAGTGCCACGGGCGCGCTCTCGTCGACGCTGTACGCGGTGACGTCGAGGGTGAGCTCTTCGCCCGGCTTGCCGAGCTCGCGCGGCACCGGCGGCGCCGGGACCTGGCCGTCGGTCGATCGCTCCGGCAAGGCCCGTCGCTGCAGCTCGGATGGCTGTGGAATGGCGCCTGGCGGCGGTGAAATCTGAGGCTGAGGCTGAGGGACGGGTTGAGGCGCCGGCGTCTGACCTTGACTCGCGAGCGCGCAAGTAGCCAGCGCTGCGACGAGACTGCGTCGCAGCCAGAAGGAAGGACTCAAGGGGCACCTCGCCAACGTGAACCGGTCTGGTGCCGGCGCGTGCGGAGCCTACCTCGGCGTGACTTTTTTGCCCATCCCCACTAAGACTTAGCAAGCTCGCTTGACGCTCTCAGGTGCCCGCTATACAACCTCGGGCCACAGCGGAGCCGGGGTGGCCACTGCGCGACCTCGACGAAGAGAACCACGGGATGGATCAGAGCACAGGCGGCGACAGTGGGGGTGCGGGTTCGCCTGCGCGGCTGACCATCGTCGACACCTGGATCGAGCCGCTTCCCGGCGCCGCGTGCGGCGAAAATCTCGAGTACGACGAAGAGTTCCGCGAGATGGAGAAGGCGGCGGCCGGGCGCCCTGCCACGCAGTTCGATCCGGAAGACGTGCCGCCCGACTGGCGAGCCGTCCTGGGCCATACGCAAAGCCTCTTCGAGCGGACGCGCGACCTGCGCGTCGCTGCCTACTGGACCCGGGCGAGGATGCGTCTCGAGGGCGTGGCGACCCTTCCCGAAGGGCTGCGCCTCATGCACGAGCTGCTCTCCCGTTACTGGGACGAGCTTCATCCTCTGCCCGAAGACGGCGACGCGTACGCGCGCGTCAACGCGCTCAACGAGATGTCGAGCCTGGCCGGGATGCTCGGCGACCTGCGCGACTCGCTCGTCCTCTCCGACCGCTCGGTCGGCGAGCTGCGCGGCCGCGACGTCGAGGTCGCGCTCGGCGCGCTGGAGCCGCGCTCGGGGGACACGGCGTTCAGCCGCTCGAGCGTCGAGCAGATGCTGCGCGACGTCGCGCAGTCCAAGCCCGAGCTTCGCGATTTTCCCGCCCAGGCGCTCGCCAAGGTAGCGGAGCTGCAATCGCTGATGCGCGAGCGCGTCGGCTACGCGTCGGCGCCCGACTTCCAGCCGCTGGTCACGACGCTCACGGGCATCCGCGACGTGATGCCGAGCGCCGAAGGGGCGGCATCCGAAGGAGAGGGTGGCGACGGCGCCGGCGACGCCGATGGCGACGCGCCTCGTCGCGGCGGTGGTCGTTCGTTGTCCGGCTCGATAGAGTCGCGCAACGACGCCCTGCGCGCGATCGACATGGTCTGCGAGTACCTGGAGCGCACCGAGCCGACCAATCCGGCGCAGCTTCTGCTGCGTCGCGCCCGCAAGCTGGTCAACAAGAATTTCGTCGAGCTCGTGCGCGAGCTGGCACCCGAATCGTTGAACGAAGTCGCCCGCGTCATGGGGCTTTCCGCTGAGGAACTTTCCGCTCTCCAGGGGCAGGAATGATGGCAAGATGAGCGGCTGTCGGCGGGTCGCGCCCGCCGACAGCCAAGGAATTTCACGAGGAGTCCAGCCATGGGAAGCAGTCAGAAATTCATCGCGCGCAATCGCGCTCCCCGCGTCCAGATCGAATACGACGTCGAGCTCTACGGCGCGCAGAAGAAGGTGCAGCTTCCCTTCGTCATGGGTGTCATGTCCGACCTGTCGGGCAAGCCTGAGGAGCAGCTGCCGCCGGTTGCCGATCGCAAGTTCCTCGAGGTCGACGTCGACAACTTCGACGCCCGCATGAAGTCGATGAAGCCGCGCGTCGCCTTCCAGGTCGAGAACACGCTCACCGGAGAAGGCAACCTGCCGGTCGACATCACCTTCGAGAGCATGGACGACTTCTCGCCGGCCGCGGTCGCTCGCAAGGTCGACGGCTTGAGCAAGCTGCTCGAGGCGCGCACGCAGCTCGCCAACCTCATCACCTACATGGACGGCAAGACCGGCGCCGAGGAGCTGATCGCCAAGGTGCTGGCCGATCCTGCGCTGCTGAGCTCGCTGACCGCGGAAGCCAAGCCGCAAGAGTGATCGATCCAGGAACCTCGAACCGGAGCTACCCAGATGGCTGAAATGGAAAAACAAGGCTCGGCCCTCGCCGGCGTGACGCTCGAAGGCAATGACTTCGCGTCGCTGCTGAAGAAGGAATTCAAGCCGAAGACCGACGAAGCGAAGAGCGCGGTCGAGCAGGCGGTGCAGACGCTTGCCCAGCAGGCGCTGGCCAACGTGACGCTGCGCAGCACGGATGCGGTGCGCACGATCGAGGCGATGATCGCTGCGCTCGACAAGCGGCTGACGGAGCAGGTCAACAAGATCATCCACCACGAGGACTTCCAGAAGCTGGAGTCGGCGTGGCGCGGCCTTCATTACCTCGTCAACAACACCGAGACCGACGAGCAGTTGAAGATCCGCGTCTTGAACGTCTCGAAGCAGGACCTGGGCAAGACGCTCAAGCGCTTCAAGGGCACCGCGTGGGACCAGTCGCCGCTGTTCAAGAAGCTGTACGAGGAAGAGTACGGCCAGTTCGGCGGCGAGCCGTACGGCGCGCTCGTGGGTGACTATCACTTCGACCACACGCCACCCGACGTCGAGCTGCTCGGCGAGATGTCGAAGCTGGCCGCCTCGGCGCATGCCCCGTTCATCACCGGCGCCAGCCCGAGCGTGATGCAGATGGAGTCCTGGCAGGAGCTCGCCAATCCGCGCGACCTGACCAAGATCTTCACCACGCCCGAATACGCCGCCTGGCGGTCGCTGCGCGAATCGGACGATGCGCGCTACCTCGCCATGTGCATGCCGCGCTTCCTGGCGCGTCTGCCCTACGGGGCGAAGACGAGCCCGGTCGACGAGTTCGACTTCGAGGAAGACACCGCTGGCGCGACGCACGCCAAGTACAGCTGGGCGAACGCCGCGTACGCGATGGCGGTGAACGTCAACCGGTCGTTCAAGACCTACGGCTGGTGCTCGCGCATCCGTGGCATCGAATCCGGCGGCGCCGTCGAGAACCTGCCCACGCACAGCTTCCCCTCGGACGACGGTGGCGTCGACATGAAGTGCCCGACGGAGATCGCGATCTCCGACCGGCGCGAGGCCGAGCTCTCGAAGAACGGCTTCCTGTCGATGATCCATCGCAAGAACTCGGACTTCGCGGCTTTCATCAGCGGCCAGTCGCTGCAAAAGCCCCAGGAGTACGACGATCCCGACGCGACCGCAAACGCGGCGCTGGCGGCTCGTCTGCCCTACCTGTTCGCGTGCAACCGGTTTGCGCACTACCTGAAGTGCATCGTGCGCGACAAGGTCGGCTCGTTCCGCTCGCGCGAGTCCATGCAGAACTGGCTGAACGAGTGGATCCTGAACTACGTCGATGGTGATCCCGCCAACTCGAGCGAAGACACCAAGGCCAAGCGGCCGCTCGCCGCCGCGCAGGTCGAGGTCGAGGAAGTCGAAGGCGCGCCTGGCTACTACCAGTCGAAGTTCTATCTGAAACCGCACTACCAGCTCGAAGGCCTGACGGTGTCTTTGCGTCTGGTGTCCAAGCTACCGTCGGAAAAGACGGCTTAGGCGACTCACGTCTTCACGCTAAACAGGAGCGTTCATCATGGCAGTCAATGCATTCATTTCCTTCTTCGACAAGGCCGACGGCGAGTCGATCCAGAAGGGCAAGGAAAAGTGGATCGAGATTCAAGGCTGGGACTGGGAAGTCGAGGCCGAGTCGAGCTGGACCAAGGGCGGCGGCGCGAGCGTCGGCAAGCCCAATCCCGGCAAGCTGAACTTCGAGCACTACTTCGACACGTCGTCGACGGTGATCCTCGGCTACATCTGCACCGGCAAGGCATTCCCCAAGCTGGAACTGCAGATGATGAAGACCACCGGCAAGGGCAGCCCGGAAACCTACTTCACGATGACGATGGAAGGCGCCTTCATCACCAAGGTGTCCAACAGCGGCACGGAAGAAGGCAACGTCGTGCAGAAGGTCGAGCTTGTCTTCAAGACCGTCAAGATCGAATACAAGCCGCAGGACAACAAGACCGGCGCGCTGCTCGCGACCAAGACCTACAACTGGGACATTCCGGCCGGGACGGCATCGCCTTCGGCGTGATCCGCCGGCGCGGCGAAAGCCGCCCGGTTCGTCCCTTCGCCTCCGCTGGCGCACGGCCGCGAGCCTTCGCTCGCCGTCGTCAGCCGCGTGCTGCTTGTGTGACTCGCTGGGAACGTACACATGGCTAGTGCCGGTTGGTCGAACATCTTCCTGCAGATGATGGCGGGAGATCCGATCCCGCTGCCTGTCATCGGGGAAGGCCAACTGGAATTGCCGTGGGCGACTCAGATCGAGCTGGTGAGCTTCTCCTGGGACATCAAGTACAAGCATGAATACAAGGATCGCAGCGGCGGCAGCCTGGGCGGCGCCCTAGCGGGGATGGCCGCCGGAGCCGGCGGCGGCATGGCGGCAGGTGCGGTCGGCGGGCAAGCGGGCCTTGCTGCGGCGGCCGTCGCGGCGGCGGCGGCCGCCGCCTTGGCCGCGGGTACCGAGAAGAAGGGCAAGGTCGAGCTCGGCGTCCTCAAGATCGTGAAGCGGTTCGACATCGCCTCGGCGCGACTGCAGAGCTGCGCCGACAACAACATCAAGATCTTTTCCGCCCTGATCTCGGTCTTGCACATCAAGGGCGGCGGGCACCTGATCCACGAGCCGGGTTTCACGCTGCTCGCGACCGATGGTTACATCGAAAAGGTCGACGTCGAGATGGAGAAGACCGACAAGGGGGTCGAGGTCATCGAGAAGCTGGATCTGCAGTTCAGGAACATCGTCATCGCTTATTCGAAACGGCTGCTGGAGCACAACATTCCGATGCCACCGTTCAAGTACGACTCGCCGCCGGAGCCGGCCGGTGGTCCCTCGATTCCGGGGGTGTAAATGTCGAACTCGCTCGCCGAAGCCTACCTGCTCATCGTTCGTGAATCGAACGTCCCGATCTTCGGTGAGGCCGTGCCGATGCCTTTCACCGGGCAGATCGAGCTCGATGCCTGGTCTTGGGAAATCAAGAACAGAGTGCGCGAGGCGGAAAAGGAAAAGCAAGCCGACAAGGAGCTCGAAGGAAAAGGCGGTGGCAAGGGGGCGAAGGGAGCCACAGCGTCGAAAGCGAGCGGCAAGACGTCGGGAAGCGCGGCGAAGGACAACGCCGCGTTGTTCAAGCCCGATGGCCTGATCCGCCAGGTCACCGACACGCAAAAGAACGACAACCTGACGCAGAAGGACCGGGACAAGAAGGTTCTGGAGCTGATCAAGAAGGCGGTGGCCGGCTATGCCGACGCCGCGAGCGAATCGGGCGAGAAGGACGAGGACACCACCGAATATGAAAAGGGTGCGATGACGCTGACGTTCGAGAAGGGCGTAGATCTCGCCACCACGCCGCTCCTCTCTGCGCTCGCCCGGGGCGAAATCCTGCCCAAGGCCGTGCTGACGCTTTTCCATCGAGCCAAGGGGGCACCGGTCACCCTCGCGATCACGATGGGCGACATCCGCCTCAAGAGCTGCGACATCAGCTGCGACCCGGACGACAAGATGGCCGACCTCAAGGAGAAATGGACGGCGACCTATCAGCGGATCGACTGGATGTATCAGAACCGGCCAGCCGCCGCGGGTCCGAACTTCCTCACCCAGGGAACGGTGCGCGTGTTCGTGATGAAGGAAGAAACGCTCCCCGTCTGAGGGATCGTTCAGGACGGACCATGGCTCTCAGCAACTATCGCGACATCAGCCCGCCGCTCGGCGACGTCGGGGCAGGCTTCCAGTTCGAGTTCTTCTGCGAGAGCTGCGGCGACACCTGGAAGACGCCTTTCAAGCCGTACCGGGCCGGTCAGGCGTCCGGGCTGTTCCGTCGCTTCGGCTACCTCTTCAACGAGTTCGCCAAGATCAGCGTGATCAGCGAATCGATCTATCGCATCGGGCGCGCCAGCGGCACCTCGATCGAGGCCACCAGTTCCAAGGCCAAGGCGACCGCGACCGAGGAGGCGCAGGCGCTCGGCGCCCAGCGCTACGAAAAGTGCGTCAACTGCCGCACGATGGTCTGCGCGAACTGCTACGACGAGGCGACGCAGCGCTGCCTGAAGTGCGATCGCGCTCAGGGTGTCGGTTCGCAGAGCGGCACGTCGGCGAGCGCCACGTCGACGGTCTGTCCGAATTGCCAGACGCCATCGGAAGGCGGGCGCTTCTGCCACGAGTGCGGATTCGACATGGCGAGCACGCACAAGAGCTGCCCTGCCTGCAGCGCCACCATGCCTCGCCAGGCCCGGTTCTGCACCGACTGCGGACACGGTTTCTAGCGGGCCCAGCGGCTCGGTCCCTCGCCACTCAAAGAAACGCAACCGCCATGTCCGATCCCAGAACCGACGCCGAAGCCGCGCTGCGAGCCGGCGACCCGGCTTCGGCGCTCAAGCATCTGACCGCCGCGGTCAAGGCCAAGCCTGCCGATGCCAAGCTGCGCATCTTCATGGCCCAGCTCCTGTGCGTCGTCGGTCAGTGGGAGCGGGCGCACACCCAGCTCAACGTCGTCGCCGATATCGACAGCGAGACGGTGGCCATGCGCGAGACCGTCGGCCACGCGATCCGCTGCGAGCTCATGCGGGCGAAGGTGTTCGCCGGTCAACGCACGCCGATGGTCTTCGGCCAGCCCGACGAGTGGCTTGCGCTTCTGATCGAATCGCTGCTGCAGAAGGGGCAGGGTGCCACGGCCCTCGCCGACGACCTCGCGACGCGGGCGTTCGACGCGGCTCCCGAGGTCACGGGCAAGCTCGACGGCCAGACTTTCACCTGGATCGCGGACGCCGATTCGCGTCTCGGTCCGGTGATCGAGGCGTGCGTCAACGGCCGCTACTACTGGGTTCCGTTTTCCCGGCTCTCGCGCGTCGTGTTCGACCCGCCGGAAGACCTTCGCGACTGCGTCTGGATGCCGGCACAGCTGATGTTCTCCAACGGCGGAGAGACCGTGGCGCTGGTGCCGACCCGCTATCCCGGATCCGAGTCGAGCAGCGACGGCGCGATCTGCCTCGCGCGCAAGACCGAGTGGCAGGACGCCGGGAACGAGCGATGGTTCGGCCTGGGCCAGCGCGTCCTCGCAACCGACCTGGGCGAGCATGACCTCATGAGTGTGCGCAGCATCGAGCTCGACGACGTGCCCGTCGCTGCCGAGGCGGCATAGTGGCAGGGCTCACCGCACAGGAACGACTCCAGCCGTCCCTCCTCGATCGGTTGACCGATGGGGAAGCGACGAGCGGCAAGGAGCCGCTCGAGGCGAAGGTGCTGAACAAGCAGCAGCTGCGCGCGGCCGTGCTGCGCGACCTGTCCTTCCTCTTCAACACGACGCGGGCCGAGCCCGATCCCGACCGCGGCGATCCCCGTGAGGTGGCGGCGTGGAAGGAGGCGCCGGCGGCGCGCCAGTCGGTGCTGAACTACGGCATTCCTGCGCTCTCCGGCATCACGATGTCGCGCCAGCAGTTCGCGCGCCTCGAGCTGGCCTTCAAGCAGGCCATCCTGCTGTACGAGCCGCGCATCGATCCCCGCACCTTGTCCGTCCAGATCAACCACGGCGCCGGCTTCAACTTCCAGCACAACAGCCTGCGCCTGATCATCAAGGGCCAGATGTGGAACCAGCCGGTGCCGCTCGAGTTGCTGCTGTCGGCCGATGTCGATGTCGAGACGGGCCTGGCTGCCGTTCGCGACATGCGCAACTGATCGCCGCGCTGCTCCATGGACCCCCGACTGCTTCGCTACTACAACCAGGAGCTGCGCTACCTGCGCGAGATGGGCGGCGAGTTCGCGCGCGAGTTTCCGAAGATCGCCGGTCGCCTCGGCATGGAAGGGATGGAGGTTTCCGATCCCTACGTCGAGCGCCTGATCGAAGGCTGCGCCTTCCTCGCCGCCCGCGTCCAGCTCAAGCAGGACGCCGAGTTTCCCGAGCTGGCCCAGCGGCTGATCGAGATGATCTCGCCCAACTTGGCGGCGCCGATTCCATCGATGCTGGTGGCGCGTATCCAGTGCGCGAACGATCCCAATCTCGTCAACGGCTTCAAGGTGCCGCGCGGCAGCGCGTTGGTCGGCTCGGAGACCGCGCTCAGCAGGACACGCTGCGAGTTCCGCACCGCCCAGGACGTCGTGCTGACGCCGATCAAGGTGACGAGCGCCGAGTACTTCCTGAGCGCCGCCGACCTCAACCTCTCGACGTTGCCCTTGCCCGAGCGGCCGCGCAGCGGCGTGCGGATCAAGCTCGAGCTTCCCGGCGGTCTGTCGTTCAGTCAGCTGAAGCTCGGCTCGCTACGCTTCTACATCGGCGGCCTGCCCGACGTCGCGCTTCGCCTGCACGAGCTGATGGTGGGCGCCTGCGTCGGCGTGCTTGCCGGCACGGCGGGCCGCGGCGCCGAATCGAATCGGCAGTTCATGGGCGGATCGACCGTTCGTGCCGCAGGGCTTCGCGACGAGGAGGCGATGCTGCCGGTGACCCTGCGCGGACTCGCCGGCACGCGCCTGCTGCAGGAATACTTCGCCTTCCCGCAGCGATTCCTGTTCATCGACATCGCCGACCTCGGTGGCGCTTTCGCGAAGGCCACGGGCAACAGCTTCGAGATCGCGCTCCTCTTCAATCGTTACGTCGCGTCGCTCGAGGGTGCTGTCGATGCCGGCAACTTCCAGCTGCACTGCGTTCCGGCGATCAACCTCTTCGAGCGGCGCGCCGACCGGCTGCACATCGACGACGGCGCGACCGCCTACCACGTCATCCCCGAGCGCACCGCCACGCTCGACTACGAGGTGTTCGACATCCTCAGCGTGCGGGCCTTCCGCGAAGACAGCGAAGAGGTGGTGTTCCAGCCGCTGTTCGCGGCGCCGCAGGCCGAGCCCAAGGCCGACGTCGCCTACTACAGCGTCGCCCGCGAGCCGCGGCTGCCCTCGGATCGTGGCAAGCGGGAGGGCCCGCGCTCGGGCTACGTGGGCACGGAGGTCTTCCTGTCGCTCGTGGATTCACGCGAGCTGCCCTATCGCAGCGTCGTGCGTCAGCTCGGCGTGCAGACCCGCTGCACGAATCGGGACCTGCCGCTCTTCATGCCGACCGGCCAGGCGCAGGGCGAGCTCACTCTCAACAGCAGCGCCCCGATCGAATCGATCCACATCGTCGCGGGTCCCTCGAGGCCGCAGAGCGCGATGCGTGAGGGGGCGATCGCCTGGCGCCTGCTCGGGCTGCTCTCCCTGAACTACATCTCGCTCCTCGACAGCGATCCGGAGACCGGCGCGACGGCACTGCGCGAGATTCTTTCCTTGTTCGCGATCAGCTCCGACGTCGGACTGAAGCGACAGATCGAAGGCGTCCGCTCGATCGGCGTCAAGCCGGTAGTGCGGCGCCACCCGGTGGCGGGGCCGATCGCCTTCAGCCGCGGCCTCGAGATCCGCGTCACCGTCGACGATCTTTCGTTCGAAGGTGGCAGCGCGATCCTGCTCGGTTCGGTGCTGCACCAGTACTTCGCGCGGCACGTCTCGATGAACAGCTTCGCGCAGACCGTGCTTTCCTCTCTGACACGCGGCGACGTGATGACGTGGTCGCCGCGCTTGGGCACGAGGGCGGTGCTGTGAACGCGCCGGCCGATCTGCCGCCGTCGACGACGCAGGCGCAGGCCGCCGAGGAACTGTTCGCCCGGCTCGCCGAGGAGTCGTCCGCCCTCGATCTGTTCCAGGCCATGCGTCGGATCGAGCAGACGTTCAGTGCCAAGCCGCGCCTGGGCGATGGCATGCGGCCGGTCGACGAGCCGTTCCGGTTCGCGCAGGAGGCGTCGCTGATCTTCGCTCCGTCGCCGGTCGCGGCCTTCGAGCATGCGCAACCGGGGTCGTCGCCTCGCCTCGTGCAGCGGGTGTTCGGCTTCCTGGGTCCGAACGGCGCGCTGCCGATCCACCTGACCGAGTACGCGCGCGAACGCGCGCTCTACAACGGCGACAAGACGTTCGGGCGCTTCCTGGACATGCTGTTGCACCGCTTCGGCCTGTTCTTCTACCGCGCGTGGGCGCGGACGCAGCCGGTGGTCGCGCTCGATCGTCCCGACAGCGCGCCGATCGTCCGCCACATCGGTTCCCTGTTCGGCCTGATCGAGCCGGCGACGCGCAACCGCGACGCGCTCGGCGATTTCCCGAAGCTCTTCTTTGCCGGCCGCCTCGCCCGCTCGGTGCGGGATGCCGACGGCCTGCAGGCCTGGCTGACCCTGCAGTTCGGCGGCCCGGTCCGGGTCGACCAGTTCCAGGGCCACTGGATGCCGCTCGGCCGCGAGGAGCGCAGTCGGCTCCGGCGCGACGGCCAGCCCGCGGTCGGACGTGGCGCGGTCCTCGGCCGGAGCGTCTGGGACGTGCAGCACAAGTTCCGCATCGTCATGGGCCCGCTCCATTGGGAGCGCTTCGCTTCGCTGCTGCCCGACGGCCGGCCGCTGGCGCAGCTGCGCGCCCTCGTCCGTCAATACGTCGGCTTCGAATTCGCGTGGGATCTGCGCCTGATCCTCAAACGCGACGAAGTGCCTTCGTGGTCGCTGGCGAGCAGCCGCGACCGGCGCGTCGGGCTCCTTGGACGAACCGCGTGGCTGCACGGCGGAAAGAGCTACGGCCGCGTCGTCGATGCCGACCAGCTGATCATGAATGTCGAGAGCATCCGGCTTGGTCCGGATCGCATGGCCGCCGCGGCCGCGTGAAGGAGCGGCGGGGCGATGGAAACGAAGACAGAGGGAGGAACGAGGAATGAGTGAAATCAGTCGGGTGTCCCTGTTCGGCAAGCTCAACCCGCTCGTCTACAAGACGATCGAGGGCGCGACCGTGTTCTGCAAGCTGCGCGGCAATCCCTACGTCGAGCTCGTCCACTGGATGACGCAGCTGCTCGAGAACAACGCCTCCGACGTGCATGCGATCGTCCGCCACTACGCGCTCGACGCGGCGGCTCTGGCGCGCGACGTCACCGCCGCGCTCGACCGGCTGCCGCGCGGATCGACCGCGCTCTCCGACTTCTCCGAGCAGATCCCCGACGCGATCGAGCGCGGCTGGGTCTACGGCTCATTGCAGTTCGGCGACGGTTCCGTGCGCAGCGCCTACCTGCTGCTCGGCATGCTGAAGACGCCGCACCTGCGCAATGCCCTGCTCGGCATCTCCAAGGAGTTCGGCAAGCTCAAGGTCGACGACTTCGCCGACGAGCTCGCGTCGGTCGTCGGCAAGACGGGCGAGCAGGGCCTCGGGCCGCAGGACGGCAGCGGCCTGTCGGGCGGCCAGCCCGGCGAGGTCTCCGGCGCGATGGCGCCGGCGGCGATGGGCAAGCAGGAGGCGATCAAGAAGTACACGATCGACCTCACTGCCAAGGCCGCGAAGGGCGAGATGGACCCGATCACGGGTCGCGACGACGAGATCCGCCAGATCGTCGACATCCTGATGCGCCGGCGCCAGAACAATCCGATCCTCACGGGCGAAGCCGGCGTCGGCAAGACCGCGGTCGTCGAGGGCTTCGCGCAGCGCCTCTCCCGCGGCGACGTCCCGCCGCAGCTGCAGGGCGTGTCGCTGCTCTCGCTCGACCTGGGCCTGCTCCAGGCCGGCGCGTCGATGAAAGGCGAGTTCGAGCAGCGCCTGCGCCAGCTCATCGACGAAGTGCAGGCGAGCCCGAAGCCGATCATCCTGTTCATCGACGAGGTCCATACGCTGGTCGGCGCCGGCGGCGCCGCAGGCACCGGCGACGCCGCCAACCTGCTCAAGCCCGCCCTGGCGCGCGGCACGCTTCGCACGATCGGCGCGACGACCTGGGCCGAATACAAGAAGCACATCGAGAAGGATCCGGCGCTGACCCGGCGCTTCCAAGTCGTGCAGGTTCCCGAGCCCGACGAGCTCAAGGCGATCCTCATGCTGCGCGGTGTCGCCAGCGTTCTCGAGAAGCACCATCGCGTCCAGCTGCTCGACGAGGCGATCGAGTCGGCGGTCAAGCTCTCGCATCGCTACATCCCGGCGCGCCAGCTGCCCGACAAGGCGGTGAGCCTGCTCGACACCGCGTGCGCCCGCGTCGCGGTCAGCCAGCATGCGATCCCGGCCGAGGTCGAGGATTGCCGGCGTCGGATCGAGTCGCTCGAGATCGAGTCCGGCATCATCGCCCGGGAAGCCGCGGTCGGCGTCAACGTCGGCACGCGCAGGACCGACGTCGACGAGAAACTCGGCCACGAGAAGGAGCGCCTCGTCGGTCTGGAGAAGCGCTGGCAGGACGAGAAAGGCATCGTCGACAAGGTGCTCGCACTGCGCGCCCAGCTGCGCGGCGAGGACAAGCCGGTCGATCGCCCGGCGGCGGGCGAAGGCGGCAGCGTCGATGCCCCCGCCGGCCAGGCCGCGCCACCGATCGACCGAGAGAAGGTGCTCGCCGAGCTGCACGAGGCGCAGGCCCAGCTCGAGGCGCTCCAGGGCGACTCGCCGCTGATCATGCCGTCGGTCGACGCGCAGGCGGTGGCGAGCGTCGTCGCCGACTGGACCGGCATTCCGGTCGGGCGGATGGTGAAGAACGAGCTGCAGGCGATCCTCCAGCTCGGCGAGTCCCTCGGCAAGCGGGTGATCGGCCAGCAGCACGGCCTCGACATGATCGCCAAGCGCATCCAGACCTCGCGCGCCCGCCTCGACAACCCGAACAAGCCGATCGGCGTGTTCATGCTCTGCGGCAC
>Ga0070670_100002473_pt1 | contig 15248 bp, 12 predicted proteins | sample KBSS63metaG_FD_64665 | JGI IMG/M metagenome (GOLD analysis project Ga0070670, IMG submission 64665) | Switchgrass rhizosphere microbial communities from Kellogg Biological Station, Michigan, USA - KBS S6-3 metaG | ecosystem: Host-associated > Plants > Roots > Rhizosphere > Soil ... | reverse complement strand
TTGCCGGGGGCGAGTGTGCCTTCCTCTTTGATTGGCGTGTCCGAGGGCGCGTAGACGACAGCCGATCCCGTGACGAGCACGCGGCAGGTGAGTCCAGCCCGCCGAATGGCATCGAAGAGATGAGACGTGGCAAGGACGTTTCCCGCCAGCGGCTTGGTCGTGTCGCGCCACGACTCCGCGACGTGCGGCGCACCTGCGAGATGAAAAATCGTTGACGGCCGAAGGCTGGCGATCGCGCGTCGCACCTGCTCGCGATCGAGGAGATCGACGGCCTGCGACTCCACGAGGTGCGCGATTTCCGGTCGCGGCGTGGATCGGCCCCAGCCAACGAGCCGATTCGAGCCGGCGAGCGACTCGACCAGGTGCCCGCCTGCGAAACCGGTTGCACCGGTGATCAGAACTGGGCCGCGCAGCTCCACTTAGCGCTTTTCGTACTGAGCCTGGTAGTACGCCTTGAACGCAGGGTCGCGCTCTTTGATGGGGCGCCACCACCATTCGTTCTGCTGATACCACTTCACGGCGTCGACGAGACCGGCCTCGAACGGCACCTGCGGTGTCCATCCGATCCCCCGCAGCTTGCTGGTATCGAGACAGTAGCGTCGATCGTGACCGGGACGATCGGCGACCGGCTTGATCAGCGACCTTGGCTTGCCGAGCGCATCGAGGATCCGGTGCGTGAGGTCGATGTTCATGACGTCGTTGCCGCCGCCGATGTTGTAGACCTCGCCATCCGTCGCACGATCGATCAGCAGGTCAACGGCGCGACAGTGGTCGAGCACGTGCAACCAGTCACGAACATTCTTGCCATCGCCATAGAGCGGCACGGGAATGTCGTCGATGGCATTGGTCACGAAGAGCGGAATGACCTTCTCGGGAAACTGATACGAACCGTAGTTGTTCGAGGCTCGCGTAATGATGACCGGCAGCTGATAGGTGGCCCAATAGCTGTATGCCAGTCGATCCGCTCCCGCTTTGCTTGCCGCGTACGGGTTCCTCGGCTTGAGTTCGTCGGTCTCGACGCTCGCGCCGGTAGGCACGCTGCCATAGACCTCGTCTGTCGAGATCTGCACGAACCGGCGGAGCTTCTTCGCGCGACGAGCCGCTTCGAGCAGCACGAACGTCCCTTCGACGTCCGTCCGGATGAAGTCGCCGGCGCCCATGATCGAGCGGTCGACATGCGTCTCCGCCGCGAAGTGGACGACGATCTCGGAGCGTTCGACGAGCGGACCGCTGACGACCGCGTCGGCGATATCGCCGTGCACGAACGCATGACGCGGGTTGTCCATCACGTCATGCAGATTCTCCCGTCGTCCCGCGTATGTCAGCTTGTCGAGGGTCGTGACACGCCAGTCGGGATGGGCCCCCAGCGCGTAGCGGACGAAGTTGCTTCCGATGAATCCAGCGCCGCCGGTGACGAGGACATCAACCATCTTGGCGCGTCCAGTCGTAGTCCAGCGTGTTGTGCGGGGCGAGCCGGAATTCGTCCGGGTCCGCGTAGTGGTACGGTTCGTTCGGCACGTTGATCACCATCGAGAGATCCGTGCTGATGCACTTCCACCCGTGGTAGACGAGGTTCGGGACCTGCACCAGCGTCAGGTTCTGTGTCCCGAGGAAGAACTCGTTGACGGCGCCCTTCGTGGGTGACCCATCGCGAGTGTCCACCAGCACCAGTTTCACCATCCCCGCGATGCACGCGAAGTGGTCCACCTGCACCTTGTGGTAGTGCCACGCTTTCACGACGCCCGGATACGTCGCCGAAACGTAGACCTGGCCGAACTTGGTGAACAACTCGGACTCGTCGGCTCTGAGGATTTCCATCAGCCAGCCGCGCTCGTCGGGGATGAGGCGCATCGGTTTGGTTTTCACGCCCGCAATACGCGGGTGCTTGACCGCCGCGCTCGTGTACGAAACAGGTGTGGTCATACTTCCTTACCAGCGAATGCCAACTGTCGAGTGGCTAGAAAATTCTTACTGCCCGCCGAATGCGCCGAAGAAATTCGAGAACGTCCCCAGGCCGGCGAGGACGAACCCGAAATTGAAACGCGTGTCCGAGGCGATTGGAATACCCGACCCCTCAGGGTAATTGAATCTCTGAAATTCGACCTGGAACCCGCAGCACTGCGCCAGATACGAGCCGACAATCGACTGGCTCACGACGTAGGACCGCGCGATATCCCAACTGAGAGAATACGTCCCGTTCGCCCGCCCGTCCAACCAGCGCAGGGTAGTTGACGCCGACATGAAATTGCTGTCGTTCAAATCCCGCCAGCTGTAATTGGCGGCAACCGACGCCCTTGGTGAATTGATACCGCCTCCGGCCGACAGCAACTGTAGCCCGAGGCCGTAGGTGTCGTACTCCGCGCGAAGGTTGCCGTCGTACGTGCCCGTAGGCGACACACGCGCGGTCAATGCCACTGGTGATCGATCGCGCTGGAAAGGGTACCCGAACGTGCTCTGGTACGCGCTGTCGTAGCGAATCGAGTCGGGATTGGTGTAGGTGGTCTGCTGGATGCCGACCGTGAGGAACTCCCGCGTCTGCCCGCGAGTGACGCCGACGTCCTTCCCGCGCGCGAAAAGGCGGTTCGTCAGCCCGTACGTGAGTTGCGCGGCGCTGCCGATAACGAACTCCGACACGTCACTGACGACCGGCGTCTTCGCGAAGTCGGCGATCCGGCTCGTCATGTTGACGCTGAACCCCGGTTCCACGACGTGCTTCAGGCGCTCGGCGAAGACGCTCGTCGGTCGATCCCAGATCCGTGTAAAGACCGGCCCGACGACGTCGGTGTGCATCGACATGTACTGGCGAAAGTACGGGTCGCTGACAGTTCCGCCGGTGGGGCCCGCGCTGCGCGAGTAGTAGGTGGCGCGGTAGTTGGCGCTCGTGTTGACGGAGAGAAACGTGAGACGCGAGAGCGGCGCTCGCAGGGTTGGCGTCATGTCGAAGCGGCCGTGGCTGTCGTCGTGGGTCACGACGCCGTCATTGACCGAGCGGCTCGGGAGGTACGCGTACTCGGTGTTGAGCGAAGCGTAGACCGGCGAACCAAAAATCCGCTGTGGAGCGAGGCTGGTCGTCACTCTCGGAGTACTACCGTAGATGGTGGAGCTGTTGGCGCCGCTCAAGTACTCACTTCTCTGGTAGAGGAGGCTCGTGGACGCTGGACCGAATGCCGCGGTCAGGCCCCCCTCGATCACCCGGTTGTTGCGCGTGGCCTTGTAAACGTCCTGGTAATAGAGCTGCTGCGTGGTGACATCCGAGAAGTATTCGAGCCGCGCACGTGCGCGCATGTTGCGCGAGATCGTGTGATTCATGTTGCCCGAGATCTCGTAGCTCTTGGTCGCCGGCAACGTGGACGTCTGTCCGTTGTCGGTGTACTCGTGCTCGTTCTGGTCGATCCGGTAGAAGCGCACATTCCCAAACGACTGCGCGGCTGCGACGTATCGATATTCGGCGCCCGCACCCTGGCCCGCGCGCGTGAACCAGTCATAGAAGAAAGTGGCGTCCTGGCTTCGTCCGATCGCCCAGAAGAAGGCGTTGCTGATCGCCTGACCCCGCAGCGTGGACGTCCCGTACGTCGGCAGCAGAAACCCTGTCGCGCGCTCGTCGTCCTGGATCGGGTAGTACACCCATGGCAAGTAGATAACCGGCACACCCTTCACGCGAAGGACGGTGTTCGTCGCGACTGCGTAGTCGTTGAGATTGAGAACAACTGATCCGGTGAAAAGCTCCCATCGAGGGGTGGGCTGGACGCACGTCGTGAAGCCGCCGCGCGTGACGCGGTACTTCTGATCGCCAAGCCGTTCGATGGTTTCGCCCCAGAAGTACACGTCGGCCGGCTGGCTGCCGAACTGCCGCCGATCGGCTGCCGCTCCCAGAGGCATGGTGCCGCTTGCGGTGTAGAACGTGCCGGTCTGCTTCTTGAGATCGAATTCGGCTTTCTCGGCGGCAAGACGACCTTCAGCGTTCGCGAACACGACATTGCCGCTGGCGACCAGGAGATCCTTGTCGCCGAAGAGCTCGATTTGATCGGCGAAGAACTTGCCCTGACCGCCGGGCAGCGGCAGCTCGACGTCGCCGTTGAGAATGCAGTGATTCCCCGAGCATTCGAACTTCCACGATGTCTGTTGCTCGAGCAGCGTGGAGAGTTGCGTCACGTCCTGCGGCGGCGCGGCCGCGTTTTGTGCGCGGACGATTCCTGGAGCGAGCAGGCACACGACACACGAGAAAAGAAGGGCGCGAACCATGACGGCACGGGAATCACCGGAGGATAGCACGCAGCAGATCAGCGGTGGATCGCTCGCTGCCTGAGCTCATCGCGCACGGCACCTGCCAGGAAGATGGAGCCCGCAACACAGATCGTATCCGCTGACTCGAAGGCCTTTTCGATCGCGGCGATCGGATCAGGTTCAGAACGGACATCGACGGCGCCCGCAGCTCGAAGATGACGAGCCAGGTCGGCGGCCGGGATCGCCCGCGGGGTTGGCGCAGCGGTGGCAATCACCGACGAGACCACCGGCAGCAGCGTGCGTGCGATGTCAGCGACGTTCTTGTCGCGCATCACACCGATGACGAGCGGCGGGCGCTCCGGATGCCATCGCGTCAGGTACGCCGCGAGCGCGCGAGCACCTTCCGGATTGTGTGCGGCATCAAGAAGCACTCGGCGTCCATCCGCGATCGTCAGCAGCTCGAGTCGCGCAGGCCACGCGGCGGCTTCGAGTCCATGCTCGATCGCTTCCCGCGGGATCGCGATGCCGCGGGCAGCCGCGACCTCCAGCAGTCGCACGGCCACGATCGCGTTGCCGACCTGGTGTTCGCCGCGAAGACCCAGCGTCACAGGTCCGTACGAGCCCGACGGCGTGGTCAGCGTGAGCCGGGCGCGGCCGTCCACGATGTGCGCCTCATAGTGGGTGTCATGCGCGGCTTCGACGAGTGCCGCGCCGCGCTCGGCGGCGCACTGCCGGATGACGTCGGCAGCCTCAGGGCGCAGGTCGCCCATCACCACCGTCATCCCCGGCTTGATGATGCCGGCCTTCTCGAACGCGATCGCACTGAGCGTGTCGCCGAGGTGCTGCTGATGATCGAAGTCGATCGTGGTAATCGCCCCGGCCATCGGAGAGATCACGTTGGTGGCATCGAAGCGTCCACCGAGTCCGACCTCGATGACGCCAATCTGCACACCCGAGCGGCGAAAGAGCTCGAATGCAGCGGCCGTCGTCGCCTCGAAAAACGTCGGGTGCACCGGCAATGCACCAGAGGCACGCAGACGATCGGCGCACTCGAGGACGTCCGCGACGGTCGATTCGAGCACCGCGGAATCGACTGGACGATCGTCGATGACGAATCGCTCGGCGAGATCGCTCAGGTGAGGAGACGTGTACCGACCCGACCGGATCCCGGCGGCGCGCAACGCGGCGTGGGTCATGGCCGTGACCGATCCCTTTCCATTCGTGCCGGCAACGTGCAGCGAACGAAACGCACGCTCGGGATGGCCGAGCGCCTCGCAGAGTCGCGAGATGTTCTCGAGGCCCAGCTTGATGCCGAAGTTCTCGAGCGCGAAGAGACGGTCGAAAGTGGTGTTCAAGAGGTCAAGGTCGCCTGTGACCTGTGCCCTGTGACTGGTGAGTTATGTGGATTCACGACCGACGCCGGCAAGCGCCGGTGCCGGTTCTGGTGATGGCGCGGGAGTCGCGCGCATGAACCGAAGCGCGCGAGCGATCGATGCCTTCAGGTCGCGCCGATCGACGACGAGATCGAGCATCCCGTGCTCGAGCAGGAATTCACTTCGCTGGAAGCCCTCGGGGAGTGTCTGACGGATGGTCTGCTCGATGACGCGTGGACCTGCGAAGCCGATGAGGGCCTTCGGCTCGGCAATGTTCAGATCGCCGAGCATCGCGAAGCTGGCGGTGACGCCGCCGGTCGTCGGATCGGTCAGCACAGAAATGAACGGGAGCCTCGCGCGATCCAGTCGCGCCAGGGCGGCCGATACCTTGGCCATCTGCATGAGCGACAGCGCGCCTTCCATCATGCGCGCGCCGCCGGAGCACGAGACGATGATCGCTGGCTGTTGATGCGCGAGTGCCAGTTCCAATGCGCGCGTGATCTTCTCGCCCGCGACCACGCCCAGGCTGCCCCCGATGAACGTGTACTCCATCGCCGCGACGACGACGTCGAGGCCGTCGAGGCGTCCGGTCGCGACAATCACCGAATCCTTGAGGCCGGTGGCTTCACGCGTCTTCTGCAGTCGATCGCGATAGGGCTTGGTGTCGACGAACTGCAGTGGGTCGGTGGATATCAGGTTCGGGAAGTGCTCGTCGTATTTGCCGTCGTCGAAGAGCGATGCAAGTCGTTCGGCGGCGCCGATCCGGAAGTGATGCGCGCACTTGGGACAGACGTTCAGGCTGGCTTCGAGGTCCTTGTTGTAGATCAGCTGGGTGCAGCCCGGACACTTGACCCAGAGGCCCTCGGGGACACGGCTCGGTTTTTCGGCCGTTTGGGAAGCGATTGGCTTCCGGGTCTTCTTGAACCAGGCCATTCAGCAGCTATTAACGCAATTCAAAATGCAAAAGTCAAAATGCAAACCCACAACCCCTTTGCATTCTGCATTTTGCATTTTGCGTTACACCAGCGGTTACTTACGCGGCACGTAGTACTGCGTTCCCCGCCCCATCGCGTTGATCTGACGGATCAGATCGTCAAGGGCATCGTCGCTTCCTGGCAGATCCAACTGTGAGGTTTCGACGACGAGGAGCGGTGTCGCTGAGTAGTGAAAGAAGAAATGCTGGTATGCCTCATTGAGTTCGCGGAGGTACTCGTGGCTCGGTTCGAGCGCCTCGCCATCGGTTCGCGCCGCACGATCGCGCAGCCTCCGAGCGAGGACGTCGGTCGGAGCCTGAAGATAGATGACCAGATCTGGTGCCGACACGTCCTTCATCAGAAGGTCGTACAAACGCTGGTAGATGAAGAGCTCGTTGTCGTCGAGGTTCAGATACGCGAAGATCTTGTCCTTGTCGAACAGGTAATCGCTGACCGTCGACTGCGTGAATAGATCGCCCTGTCGAATCGACAGTTGCTGTCGGTGCCTGTTCAGCAGATAGAAGAGCTGCGCCTGCAGCGCCGATCCAGGGCGGCCTGCGTAGAAGTCCGCCAGAAACGGATTCTCCGTTTCCTCGAGGATCGTGACCGCGTCCAGGCTGGTGGCGAGACGCTCCGCAAGCGACGTCTTGCCCACGCCGATCGGTCCTTCTATAGCTATGTACTGAAACGGCATTTGTGGTGGGCGCCGGCTCGACCGACAGGCTGCATGCTATCTTACTGTTTCGCTCGATGTTCAAGCCGTGGGCATTCATCATCGCCCTACTCAGCGTGTCGTGTGCGACTGCACCGCCGGTGGCAGGACCAGCGCCAAGTGCACCGGCCCCTACAGTTGCGCCTGTTGCCTGGGAAGAGAAGCTGGGATGGATCCTTCGACTGGAGGATCAGCGTCTGCTGCGCGAGCCCAATCCGCCCGCGCCAGTCATTCTGCGACCGGCGACGAGAACGGAACCGCCGCTCGTCGCGCCGCCGCAACCATCTGATCTCATTCGTCTACTGAGCGATTCGGAAGCGCGCGTCCGTCGTCGTGCTGCGCTGGCCGCCGGGCGTGTGGGACTTCCCGCGGCGGTCGAGCCGCTCACTCGTCTGTTGACGGACGAAGAGTTTGAAGTGCGGCAGATGGCGGCATTCGCGCTCGGGTTGCTGGTCGATGCCTCTGCCCGTCCCGCGCTGCTCAAGGCACTCGACGATGCAGAACCGATCGTGCAGGGACGTGCCGCCGAAGCGCTCGGCTCAATCGGCGATCGGGCCGATGCGGATGCAATTGGCGCGATGGTGCGACGTCACGTCGCCGCCGGCGCCATCGCGAAGATAGAGCCCGACGATCTGTCCTATCCGCTCGACCCGCCGGTGGAAGCCACGCGCCTTGGTCTTTACGCGCTGACGAAGTTGCGTGCCTACGACGCGCTCGCGGCGGCGGTGCTCGACCAGCAGGGGCAGCCGGTGTCGCGGTGGTGGCCTGTTGCATATGCGTTGCAGCGGGTAGGCGACCCGCGCGCGGCGCCCACACTCCTCACCCTGCTCGGTACTCCCGGACGTTACACAGCGTCTTTCGCGGCACGTGGTCTCGCGTCGACGAAAGCCACGCAAGCGTCCGGTCCGCTCCGCGAGATCGTGACCGAACGACGTCGCGACCCGGCGGTCGTCATCCAGGCCATTCGCGGGTTGGCGGCGATCGCGGATCAGGCGTCGGTGCCAGCGCTCACAAAGATGGTGGCCGATCGCGCGATCACCGGCCCGCTGAGACAGGAGGCGATGACCGCGCTGGCCACCTTGATCGACGGTCGCGGGATGGACGCGCTCCTCGAGCTCGTCTCGGATCCTGTTCCCAACGTGCGCGGCAGCGCGTTCACGGCGCTCGCGCGCATCGAACCGTCAACGTTCCTGTCCGTGCTGGCTGGCCTCGAGGCAGACGCAGACTGGACCGTGCGGGTGGCGATCGCCACCGCGCTGGGCAGTCTGCCGGACCAGCAAGGTGTTCCGCGGCTGACGGTCATGTTGCAGGACCGTGACAACCGCGTGATTCCGGCAGTGCTGAACGCGCTGGTGGCGTCGAAGGCAGGAGGGATGGACAAAGTCCTGCTCGAGCGGCTGAAGTCGGATGACTTCGTCATACGCGCGGCCGCCGCCAACGGGCTGGTCGAAATCAAAGCAGCCGGCGCCGCGCAGGCGCTCAGCGACGCCTACCGCGCATCGGCAGGCGGCGATGTGACCTACGTGGCGCGCGCGGCCGTTCTTGGCGCGCTGGCGAAGCTGGATCCGGCAGCCGCCCGTCCGTTGCTCCAGGACGCGCTGGACGATCGTGATTGGGCCGTCCGCGTTCGCGCGCGTCAGCTCCTGGCCGAGCAGGGCGTCACGGGCGTTGAGGACAAGATGCGGCCTGCGGTGGCAGGTCGCCCGGTTGATCCTGACTGGCTGGCGCTCGTCTCGCCGCGCTTCTCGCCTCGCGTGTTCCTCGATACCGACAAGGGCACCGTGGAACTCGAGCTCACTGTGCTCGATGCGCCACTGACAGTCAGCAACTTCAGCGCGCTCGCCCGCAAGGGCTTCTTCAATGGCATCGCGATCCATCGTGTGGTGTCCGACTTCGTCGTGCAGGACGGCGATCCGCGCGGCGACGGAGAGAGCGGGCCGGGCTACACGATTCGAGATGAGATCAACCAGCACCCCTACCTGCGAGGGACAGTCGGCATGGCGCTCGACTGGCAGGATACGGGCGGCAGTCAGTTCTTCATCACGCACTCACCACAGCCGCATCTGGACGGCCGCTACACGGTGTTCGGACAGGTCGTGAACGGAATGGATGTCGTGGATCGTCTGGTGCCGGGGGATACGCTGCGGCGGGTACGAGTGCGGGACGGTGTGACGCCGGACTAGAGCGCAGCAGATGTGCCAACTCCCAACCCCCAGAGTTCTGGAAGTTGGGAGTCGGGGGTTCGCGGGCAGGCTATCGCTTCTTTGCAGCCTTCTTCTTCGCGCCCTTTGCTTTCTTCGCCATGTGAATCCCCCCCTTCGCCTGGATTGGATTTGCGATCTCGCCGCAGCACCCCGAGGCACTCTGCCGCCTGGCACGTCGGCTCGGGTGCTGGCCATCTCGCCTTGCGGGCTCACCTTGACGGGTATGTCAGGAGAGCAGCAACTTGCGGCAAAAAAAATGGGGTGCTCCATCGAGCACCCCTTGAAGCTGCGGAAGAAATTACCGCTTCTTCGCGGCCTTCTTCTTCGCGCCCTTGGCAGCTTTCTTCGCCATTGTTTTCTCCTCAGGATTAGCGACCCAGCCTCAGACGAACCACTTGGCCCGTCACAACTGGTGGGCTGAGCCATCCACCCTCATACCAGATGTAGATTATGGGTGAGATTTCTATCGTGTCAAGCACAAAATCGACGTTCTTGTCAAAAGATCGTGACATCGCGATACCCGACGCCACGTCAATCGCACCCACGTAGTCAAGTGTCGGTTGATGCGAGCGATGGCTACACAGTTGATGCGCGCGATGAAATGCAAAATGCAAAAGTCACAATGCAAAGCCGACGTTTGCATCGTGCGTTTTGCATTGTGAATGCGCGCCTCACGTTCGTGATGTGCGCAGTCGCTGCTTCTGTTCGTGTCGTTCGATCGCGAGTGTGATCAGTCGGCTGAGAAGTTCGGAGTACGAGACGCCGGTGGCTTCCCACATCTTTGGGTACATCGAGATCGCGGTGAAGCCTGGGATGGTGTTGACCTCGTTCAGATAGAGCGTAGCGTCGCGGCCGTCGAGGAAGAAGTCGACACGAGCCATGCCGGACAGGTCGAGCGCCTTGAACGCGTCGATGCTCAGGCGACGCACGCGATCGATGATTTCCTGAGGCAAATCAGCAGGAATTCGGGGTGTGGCACCACTCGGGTCGAGATATTTCGCCTCGTACGAGTAGAAGCCGTCGGGGTGCGTGACGACGATCTCGCCGGGCAGCGAGGCCTCAGGTTCGTCGTTGCCGAGGACGGCGCATTCGATCTCCCGCGCGTTCGGCACGCCTGACTCGATCACGATCTTCCGGTCGTAGTCGAACGCCTCACGGATGGCCGTCGCCAGGTCGCCGTCGGAGGAGGCGCGCGAGATCCCGACGCTCGAACCGAGGTTGGCTGGCTTGACGAACACGGGATAGCGCAGGCTGCTCATCACGCGTGCGGTGACGTCCCTGGGCGTCTTCTCCCACTCGCGCGCGATGACCGTGATGTAGGGGACGATCGGGAGGCCATGCGCGGCGAAGACGGTCTTCGAGACCGCTTTGTCCATGCCGAGTGCAGAGCCGAGCACTCCGGCCCCGACGTAGGGGACGTTGGCGAGCTCGAGGAGCCCCTGCACCGTGCCGTCCTCCCCATAAGGTCCGTGAAGGACGGGGAAGATCACGTCGATGCCTCCGCCGATCGCGGCGGTCGGCTCGGTCACCTGCAGCGCGCCGACCGGTCCGGCCTCCGCGACATCACCGGCGGAGATCGCAGTCGGCTCTTTTGCGCCGAGCACCCATCGTCCATCCTTGTCGATGCGGATTGGCACCGGCTGGAAGCGGCTGCGATCGAGGTGTTTGAAGATGGATGCGGCCGAGACAACGGAGACTTCGTGTTCTCCGGAGCGGCCGCCATAGATCACGCCAACACGCAGTTTCATGCTTGAGAACCATAATACAAGGGGGTCGGGGAGTCATTTGTTGAGGACGCTCTCGCCTCCCACGTCAAGCCACCGGACTTTCCTGATCAAATGACTCCCGATCCCTTTGCGTTCAGGTTGCTGCGCACTGACGGAGGTGCCCGCCTCGGCGAGTTCGAGACGCCTCACGGCGTCGTGCGCACGCCAGCCTTCATGCCGGTCGGCACCCAGGGTGCTGTGAAGGGGACGCTTTTCAAGGATCTGGAGGATGCAGGCGCGGAGATCATCCTCGGCAACACCTATCACCTGCACCTCCGTCCCGGGGATGACCTGATCGCGCGCCGCGGCGGACTGCATCGCTTCATCGGTTGGGACCGCCCGATCCTGACTGACAGCGGCGGCTATCAGGTCTTCAGCCTGGCCGAGCGTTGCAAGATCACGGAGGACGGTGCCGAGTTCCAGTCGCACCTCGACGGCTCAAAGCGTCACCTCACGCCTGAGAGCGCGGTCGACATCCAGACGCGACTCGGGTCGGATATCGCGATGGTCCTGGACGAGTGCCTTGCTTACCCGGCAACCCGTGAAGAGGCGGCGGTGTCGATGCAGCGATCGGTTCGCTGGGCGGGGCGCTGCCGCAGTCGCCTCGAGCTCCTTCGCTCCACGCGTGTCCCGAACGTCGTCGTCAGCAACTCTGGTCAGGCACAGTTCGGCATCGTGCAGGGCGGCGTGTTCCCGGATCTTCGCCGCGAGAGCGCCGACGCCACGATGGCCATCGGGTTCGAGGGATACGCGCTCGGGGGTCTGAGCGTCGGCGAGCCGATCGACCTCATGTACGAGATCGTGGGGGAGACCGCGCGCCGGCTTCCTGTTGGGCAGCCTCGCTATCTCATGGGAGCCGGGACGCCGGAGGATCTTGTCGAGTGCGTAGCGCGAGGGATCGACATGTTCGATTGCGTGCTCCCGACTCGTAACGCGCGCAACGGGCAGCTCTTCACCAGCCAGGGACGTCTGAACATACGGAACGCGCGCTTCGCCGAGGACGACAACCCGCCGGATCCAGAGTGCGGGTGCTACACCTGCAGGCGCCACTCACGGGCGTATTTGCGGCACCTCCATCTGTCAGGTGAAATGACCGCAGCTGCTCTTAACACGTTGCATAATTTGACCTTTTACCTTGACACCATGAGGCGGATCAGAGAGGCTATTGCGTTTGGGACCTTCGATACGTTCAGGCAGGAATTCCTTCGTTCGGTGTCCCGCCCAGCTCACGACTCATGACATTTGTTGATCCCTTTCTGATAGCCCTGGGCTCGGCTCCGTCGGGGACCAATGCCAGTCCCTGGCTGCAGCTCATACCGTTCGCGCTGATTCTGGGGATCTTCTATTTCGTCATGATCATGCCGATGCGCAAGCGGCAGCAGAAGGTCCAGGAATTCCAGGGTGGGCTCAAGGTTGGTGACAAGGTCATTACCTCAGGAGGGATCTTCGGCTCGATCACGCGTGTGAGCGATCAGTCGGTCCAGCTCCAGGTCGCTAACAACGTGCGCATCGAGGTCTCTCGTCCAGCGATCGTCGGATTCCAGGGGCAGGAACCGGTCGTCCCTGAGGGCAACCAGCAATGATGAAGAACATGCAGTGGCGGTTGGGTCTGATCGCCATCGTGATCGGACTTTCCGTGTGGGCGTTCTACCCGCCCGGCTCGAAGGTCAAGCTCGGACTCGATCTGAAAGGTGGCGTGCACCTCGTCCTGCGCGTGAAGACGGACGATGCGCTGAAGGTCGAGACGGATACCACCGTGGAACGACTTCGGGACACGTTGACGCGGGCCAGCGTCACGTTTTCAAAGATCGAAGCCACCAGTCCCACCGAGTTCCGGGCGGATGGCATCACCGACGATGCCGCGTTCCGCACGCAGGCGGCGGATGTCGAAACCGTGTACGACCGATCGTCGGAGACGGGCGGCTATTCCTACCGGATAAAGCCGAACGTCGCGAACCAGCTCCGCGACGAGACCGTCACGCAGGCGCTCGAGACGATCGAGCGCCGCGTCAACGAGCTTGGTGTGGCTGAGCCGATCGTCGCCCGCTACGGCGCTCGCGATCAGATCCTCGTGCAGCTCCCCGGCGTCAGCGACGTTCGTCGCGCCAAGGAGATCATCCGCTCGACTGCCCAACTGCAGTTGCGGCTCGTCGATCAGGGGCCGTTCCCGAGCAAAGAGGCGGCGCTACAGGCGTTCAACAACGCGTTACCTGCCGACTCGGAGTTGATGCCGGGCAAGCAGGAAGGGTCCGGCGCCGCCGGGACGGCTAGCTCCGCGTACTACGTCGTCAAGAAGGTGTCGGCCGTGGCGGGTAACGACCTCCGCAACGCGCAGCAGTCGCTCGACGAGTTCAATCGCCCCGCGGTTCACTTCACGCTGAAGCAGGACGCGGCGGTGCGCTTCGGCAGCTTCACCGAAGCGAACATCGGCCGCCCGATGGCGATCATCCTCGATGGCCGGGTGATGTCGGTGGCGACTATCCAGGGGCGCATCACGGACAGCGGTCAAATCACGGGGATCACGCGTGAAGAAATGCTCGACCAGGTCATCACGCTGAAATCTGGCGCCTTGCCGGCGTCGATGGATTACCTCGAAGAGCGGACCGTCGGGCCCTCGCTTGGTCAGGACTCCATTCGTGCCGGAGTCACGGCTTCGCTCGCCGGCCTGGCGCTCGTCGTCGTGTTCATGATCTTCTACTACAAGCTGACCGGGCTCAACGCGATCGTCTCGATCGTGGTGAATCTCCTGATCCTGCTCGGGCTCATGGCAGCGATTCCGGTCACTATGACGCTTCCCGGTGTCGCCGGGTTCATCCTGACGATCGGTATGGGCGTCGATTCCAACGTGCTGATCTTCGAGCGGATCAAAGAGGAACTGGCCACCGCGCGTGGTGCTCGAGCGGCGGTGAACGCAGGCTTCGACCGCGTGTGGTGGACGATCGTCGACACACACGTCTCGTCGCTCATCGCGGCGCTGCTGCTCTTGCAGTTCGGCACCGGCCCGATCCGTGGGTTCGCCGTTACGCTCATCATCGGACTTCTGTCCAACGTGTTCACCGCCGTGTTCGTGTCGCGCACGATGTTCGAAGCGGTGCTGGCGCGCCGGCAACAGGCGCAGACACTGAGTATTTAAGATGGACATCTTTCACAACACCAATTACGACTTCATCAGGTGGCGGTGGCACGCCATCATCCTGTCGCTCATCGTGATCCTCGCCGGGGCGGGGCTCATGGTGACGCGCGGGTTGCCGCTCGGCATCGACTTCTCGGGCGGAACGTCGCTCGTCGTGCGCTTCAGTCAGCCGGTCACGCTGGATAAGGTGCGCGACGCGATTGCTCCGCTCGGCGGCGAAGCCGTGGTGCAGCAGTTCGGCGACCCCTCTGAGAATCGAATCCTGATCCGTCTCCCACAGCAGGAGGGTGTCGAAGAAGGAACCGCACTGGAACAGGGTTCTCAGCGCGCCGAGGCAGCGCTCAAGAGCGCTGGCCTCTCCCCCGAGGTGGACAGCCGGGAGATCGTCGGTCCGGTCATCGGTGCGGACCTGCAGCGTCGCGGGATCTACGCGGTGCTCACGTCGCTTGCGGCCATCACGATCTACATCGGCTTCCGCTTCCGGTTCTCGTTCGCAGTCGGCGCCATCGTTGCCACGCTCCACGATGTGCTCGTGACGCTCGCATTCCTGATGTTCTTCAAGTACGACATCACGCTGAACGTCGTCGCGGCCATCCTGACGATCACCGGCTACTCGGTGAACGACACCATCGTCATCTTCGACCGCGTCAGGGAGAACCTGCGCTCGCGACGAAGGGATCCGCTCAGCCAGGTGGTCAATCAGAGCGTCAACCAGACCCTCGGACGAACCATCATCACGGCCGGCACGACCTTCCTGTCAGTGCTCGCGTTGTACCTGTTTGGCGGTGAGGCGCTCGAGGGTTTCGCATTCACCATGCTCATCGGCGTGGTCAGCGGCACCTACTCGACGGTCTTCATCGCG
>Ga0070670_100002470_pt1 | contig 15251 bp, 13 predicted proteins | sample KBSS63metaG_FD_64665 | JGI IMG/M metagenome (GOLD analysis project Ga0070670, IMG submission 64665) | Switchgrass rhizosphere microbial communities from Kellogg Biological Station, Michigan, USA - KBS S6-3 metaG | ecosystem: Host-associated > Plants > Roots > Rhizosphere > Soil ... | reverse complement strand
AGGGGATGAGATCGGGGAGAAGACTGGCGATCAGCCGCGCTCTCTCCAGCATGACCGTGCCGGTGCGGCTCAGATGCTGACGGTAGTGCCCGAGTGCGATGAAATTTGCCAGCGCCCGCTGGTTGTTGGTCGGCGGGTGGCGTAGCATCAACCGGCGCAGGACGCGCAACTCGTCGATGACGGGTGGCGGCGCGACGATGTAGCCAACCCTCAATCCAGGCGCCAGGACTTTCGAGAAGCTACCGACATAGATGACGCGCCCTTGCGTATCGAGGCTTTTCAGCGAAGGTATGTCACCGTCGCTCTCAACCGAGAGGTCGGCCTCGTAGTCATCTTCGACGATCAGCACGTCGCTGCGCCGGGCTGTTTCCAGCAGCAGACGACGACGGTCTACAGGCATGACCGCCGTTGTCGGGCATTGATGGCTGACAGTCAGGAAGGCGACATCACGGCTTTCAAAACGTTCATCGGGGACGACGCCATGCTTGTCGAGCGTGAGGCCGAGAATGTCCGACGTTGCGAGACGCATCATGTTGCGAACGTCGGGATAGCCAGGCTCCTCGACGCCGGCAGCCGTCTTCGGTCCGACGAGCAACTGGACAAGCATCGACAGCGCCTGCTGCGATCCAATTGTGACGATGATCTCGCCTGAGCCTGCGAAAATTCCCCGGCGCGGCAGGACCTGCGCTCGCAGCTGTTCCACCAGATCCGGATCGTCGTCATCGATCATGTCGCCAGCCCAGCCCTGAATCTCCTTCACGCTGGATGCGGCCCTTACGGCCTCGCGCCAGTTGTTGGTTGGAAACAGTGCGGGATCATATTGCCCGAAGAGGAAAGGATAGGGATAATCGAGCCAATCCCGCGGCTTGGAGATATGGGCCATTGCGGATGGCTTGATGGCAAAGCGCGACTGCCAGTCGCCAAGCGCATCTGTGTGCTCCTTTCCTGTGGCCTGTCCCACGCCGCAGGCCGCCACGAAGATGCCGCTCCGCTCTTTGGCTACCAGAAACCCTTCGTCGATGAGCAATTGATAGGCAGCGGTGACTGTATTGCGTGCAATACCGAGGAGACCGGCAAGCTGCCTGGTCGAGGGCAGGCGGGTGTTTCTGTTGAGCACGCCCGTCTCGATCGCATGCACGATCATCCTGCGAATCTGAAGGTTTAGAGCCTGTCCATCCTTGTCCAGGGCACCAAACAGCCGCCGCCATGTGACATCGGTCAGCGAGTTCGGGCTGGTGGGCTTGGAGGCTTTCATGCCGTCACAGATGCAACGATCGGGCCAGTTGGCTCCCGTCGTCTTTAGCCTCAAGCCGGCGGCGGCCCCTCGGCGGCATTTCACGCCCACAAAAGCAGACAATCGGACATTGGCCACGTCTCGATCCCTTGTGGTGAAGTAGGCTTCGGGTGATACAGGCGTCTTATGACGTTGATTAGGGAGACAAAAGCAATCCTATATTGAGCCTCAAGTTCCATGGATTAGCCTTACGCTTCAATCCGTTGGTCGCTGGTTCAGCTTCCACCAAGACCTTAGGGAGAATCGCCAAAAAGACTTATGGATTTCCCGAACATGTTCTTTCCGCACTGTCGTGGTGGGGCGTTGAAGTGTGCTCGCTGACGTGGAGTGTTGTGAACCGCTCCGGGTTTGCCGGAGGCCATTTCATTTAAGTTATGCGGCCATAGCTGGTTCGTCCAGCATGGCGTAGTACCGCTCTTCGGCTTCGGCTGGCGGTATGTTTCCGATGGGCTCCAAGAGGCGTCGGTGGTTGAACCAATCGACCCATTCCAAAGTGTCGAATTCGACCGCTTCGAAGTTCCTCCATGGCCCGCGCCACAACGCTGTTTATGGTGCCTACCTTTGGATTGACTCATTGTTCCTCTGTTTGCGTCAACAGGTAGCTACGACGGTCTTGGCCTGAACGTCTGTCACAACCCTTTCAGCAGCCCAGGCCAGTTCTCGTTGTCGATAATGGAGCGCGCTCGCAGAAGCTTCCATAGGCCGTATTTGCTGAAGTCGAAGTCCAGTGCGGAGATCTTGTTTTGCAGGACTGACCAAAGGGTCCATTTAATATCCGCCAAAGCCCTGTAAATCGTCACACGGTTCATCAGTTGCTCATCGAACGAGCCGAAATAGTCTTCGATCATGGCAGCGTCCATGGAGCGATCGAAAAACATCTCCGTACTCCAGGCGCCTAGATCGTAGCAACGATCGTTGTTGGAGGAATATTCGTAGTCGATCAGGACCAGATGGTCATCCTGATTGAGGAGGAAATTTCCCGGCATGGGATCGTTAAAACACGGAACGAGATCAAGACCGGAAGCTTCCAGCGACTGGCGAGCCTGGCGATAGGCGGCAATCAGCCCGGTGGTTGCTGCCGGCATCGATGCAGAGACGGCAGCGATCTGCACGAGATGCTCCTCGATCATGTCGAAGACCGTCTTGGTTTGAGACAGCGGTTTGGAGGCATGCAGCTTGCGATAGGCGTCGATCACGACACTTCGTACGTTTCCACGTAGAAAATCCCGGTTTGAAGCGGTGCGGTAGCCTTCAACGAACTCAACGATTTCGACGCCTTCGGGTGCTTCCAATCGATGAACCCGCGGTCCAATCCCCGCAGCCTCGGCGTTCAGGCTGGCCTCGAGAGCCACCGCCCGATTGATAAACATTTCCGTTCCCCGGCCGGGAATCTTGACGAAAAAGCTCGTCGCTTCGCCCGTTATCCAAACGCGCCAGTTGGAATTGCTGATCCCGCCACCCACCGATGCGAACCGGTCGATGCGGCCTTGCCAGGCGGGAATCCGGCCAAGGACGCTCTCGATGGTCAGGGGTTCTTCACTGATCTGGCTGTGCTTACACATGGCGGACCAACTCCTGCTGGTTCATCCCAGCGGCGGCCATCTGGCAGCGTAGCCATCGCCATTGTCCGTATTTCAGAAACTCCAGACGCCGGCGTGGCGAGGATGCGTCCATGAACAGCCCCCAGAGAGCCCATTTCAAGTCATCGGCAAAGGCATAGGCGGCAATCCGGGCGCGCGATGACCTGCTGACCTGCCCTTCGACAGCCTCGAGCACTTGCAGCTGACGGGCTTCGTCCAGGGGGAAAACCTCGTTCAGCACCACGGCGAGATCAAACAACGGATCAACGTTGCCTGCCTCGTCGAAATCAATCAGTTGCAGTGCCCCGTCCTTTCTCAACATCACATTGGAGGATACCCCGTCAGCGTGGCCGGGCACGTGGTCGATGCCGGAGGCGGCCAAGGCCTGTTCCAATTGAGAGGCAAAAACGAGCATTTGTTCGGCCTCCTGCGGCCAGTGGGCAGCAATGGGCCGTGCCTTGACTGCCAGATCTCGAATGTCCGCGAAGACATTGCGATCGATGGGGAACGGGGCAAGCGTGTGAAGGGCGCGTTTGGCGGATAGCAACCGGTCGAGGCTGTCTTCTGTGCTGAGTTGATGCAGTCGCGCGGGCATCCAGCCGTCACCAATATGATCCATGACGAAGCCGCGACCGCCGCTCAGCAACAGCCGGGGAGCCGGTGTGATGCCAAGGCTCGATGCCGCTTGCGTCATGGCGAAGACCGCATGGCCATCGGTGCGCTGAGGAAGATCGTCATGCCAGACCTTGAGCACAAAGCGCTGCTCTTCATCGGTCGGGCGCAGCACGCGCGTCTCGGCATCGACGGCATGATGCAGAGGCGATGCAGTGGCCGCAAAGGGCGGAGAGGCAACCGATGGTTTCCCGAGCCACGCGGCAACCTCGGAGTGATCGGCAGAACTGTCAGAACATGCGATCATCAGGCAGGACCTCGTGTTTGATGGCCCATGGAAGCCGGCGTTTCGCCACCGCAGAGGCGGAAGGCCGCTTCCAGCAAGACGCTGGTTCCGGCATCGATATCCATATCCCCGGTTGCCTCGGCTTCGTTATGGGCAATACCGCCGATGCTGGGGACGAAAACCAATGCGGTCTGGCAAAGCCCAATCAGGCTCAGGGCATCATGTCCCGCGACGGTATCAATGGACATGGTCTGCTTGCCAAGTGCCGCACTACAGCCAGCCAGAAAGTCGACCATGGTTTCCGGCATGGCGCGGGCCAGTCTTATCGACCGCGACGGGCGGTGCAGGACAACGCCTGTGCTCTTTGCCAATTCGTCCAATTGCAACTGGATGGCGGCTTCCGCCTCCATTAGAATGTCATCGTCTGGCGAGCGTATTTCGGCTGTGAACTCAACGCGATCCGGCACGACATTGGAGGAGTTGGGCGAGACGACAAGCCGCCCGACAGACGTGTGAATGACCGCTTTTGTATTATCAGCCAAGCGCCGGACAGCATCGATGGCGCGGGATGCGGCGAGCAAGGCGTCGCGTCTTTCTGCCATTGGCGTCGGGCCCGTATGGGCCTGCTCGCCTTCACAAACGAGGTCCAGTTTGACAGCGCCCCAGTTGCGCGTCACAAGTCCGATCTGGTGACCGGCAGCCTCCAGCCGAGCGCCTTGCTCCGCGTGGAGTTCAACGTAAAATTCGGGCATTGGGGGAGCTTTATCTTTGCCGCGATAGCCGATGGCGACAAGCGCGTCCTCCAGCGTCTCGCCAGCATCATCCCGACAGGCCAGCGCAAACGCTTCCGTATAGTGTCCAGCAAACACGCCGCTGCCCAACAGGCTGGGACGAAAGCGTGCGCCTTCCTCATTGGTCCAGTTGACGACACAAAAATTCCGTTGAAACCGATGGCCAGCATGCTTCGCTGCCAGCAGCAATCGCCCGATTTCAAGCGCTGCCATCACGCCCATTGTGCCGTCAATCCGACCGCCGCGCGGCTGGCTATCGAGATGGGAGCCAATCATGATGGGCGGCGCAACAGAAAGCCGATCGTCCAGGAGCCGGAACAGGCCGAACTGATTGCCGACGGCGTCAACCGATATTTCGGCCCCCGCTCCTTGCAAAAGTTCGCCCAGCCGGTCGCGTGCTCTCCCATCGGCAAGCGAGGCGCACAGCCGCGAGACACCGCCCCCGGGTAAAGCACCAAATTGTGCAAACTCCCGAACCAGATCGGCAACGCGACCCGGGGATACGGTGAAACCCTCAGGGGTGCAGGATGTCCACTTCATGCAGGGCGAACTCCTGCTGAAAGTGCTGCGGTGGCGGCCTGTCGCACACCACAGTCAGGGGCTCTTCCAAACCGAAAGTCTTGAGATAGGCTTGCCGGTCGAATTTGCCGAAATCCGCCAGCATCACCCGCCGCCGGGCGCGGCCGCGCATCGCCTGCCGAAGGGTCGATTCGTGCTCTTCGTAATCCATCCAGCCCAGAGAAATATCGCAGCCGCCAATGCCCATGAACGCCATGTCGTAGAAGTAGCGACCGACATAGGCGATGGTCTCGTAACCCACCAAAGCGTTGTCCTTGGTGCGAAGCGCGCCCGGCGTGAGGTTGATCCTCGCAAGGCTCTGCCCCAGCAGAAGGGCAATATCGATCGAATTGGTGGTGACGGTGATGTTTTTGCCGACCAACCGCCGGGCAAAGGCCAATGTCGTCGTGCCCGTATCGAGAAAGATAGACATCCCCTCGCTCAGCAACGTTTCGGCCAGTTCGCCGACACGCGCCTTGCTGCGCATGTTGTGCTTGCCACGCTCGATCAGGGGTTGCTCCTGATCCAGCCGTGGTGGAACTGCTCCCCCATGCACCCGACGCAGCAAGCTGCGCCGTTCCAACTCTGCCAGGTCGCGCCGGATCGTCTCTTCCGAAACGCTCAATGTCGTGGCAAGTTTTGCGACGGCAACCCTGCCTTCGCTCCGCAAGGAGTGCAGAATTTCCCCCAGACGATGCTCTCCCATTTCTGTTCCTTGCCTCCCATCCAAAAAGGCGAGTATCGCCTCCGGCTCCAGGAAACACTATAGATTGCAGCGAAATCATTAGTGGTTGTCCCCGACGGAAATCAGATCGGGTGTTTTGCGATGGCGGGTGGCTTGCTCGTAGTCGGCGGCGAGCGACAAGAGCCTTGCCTCGGACCACAGAGGCCCAACGAAGACCAGATTGAAGGGCGAGCCGCCCTCATCATAACCGGCCGGAATGGTCAGGGCAGGGAGACCTGCAATGTTGATCTCGCACACGACAGTCTCGTGGATGCTTTCCTCTCCCAGACGCGGGGGTAATGGATCACGCATTTGCGGGAAGACCAGGGCATCAAGCGCATGCTTGGCCATGACCGCATCGAAAATAGCCAGGTACTGCTCGCGGACCGTCAGAAAAGCCTCCATGGACGGCGGCGTTTCCGGATCCGCAAGGCAGTCCAGCAGATCTGGCATATTGCTCATGAAAGCCAGCACCCCATCCGGGGCAAAAGGGTCTTCGGCGCTCACGGCTGCGGAAAAGTCCTCAAACGTCGCAAAGGGATTGCCAGAGCCGAGCCGTCGTAGATACAGCATCATGTCATAGGGAACGCATTCCATGCCGCGTGCATCGTAATGGTCAAGCTCTGGGACCGGTTTGCCAAGTTCGGCAAAGCCGCTGCCTGCAAAGGGATCCGGCACGCACGTCGCGCCAAGGCCTTCAATTTCACCTTGCGCGACAGCATAGAGGGCTTTTATCTCTTCGGACAGTGGACGATTTCGCCAGCCCGGACCGTAAAGTCCCAGTCGAGCGCCTTTTAGCGCCTGAGGGACGATCGAGGCTGCATAGCCACCCGGCGCACGCTTGCCGATGCCGGCAACGGTCTTGGGGTCCTCGACGCAATAGCCCGCAATGGCATCGAGAACCAATGCAGCATCTCTGACGCACCGGGCAATCGGGCCAACCACGTCGCGTGTGCTTCCCGCCAACGGCATCACGCCGGCGTTGGGCACCAGGGCAAAGGTCGGCTTAAGGCCGACAAGACCTTGCGCAGAGGCCGGGTTCTGGATGGAGCCGCCGGTTTCTTCTGCCAGGCCCAATATGGCCATGCTGGTGCCGACAGCGGTTGCCGTGCCGGCGCTGCTGCCGCCAGGCATCCGATCCGGCGCTGCGGAATTCAGTGTCGGGCCGGCCCAGCTGTCGTTGGCATGGCTGCCGGTAGCGCTGAGCACCGGCACATTGGTTTTGCCCAGAATGATGCACCCCGCGGCCCGCATCCTGGCAACCACCGGAGAATCCCGGTCCGGCATCAAATCCGTACCGCCGGTGCCGCTGTAGAGTAAGTGCCAGCCGCCGGTGGTGGGAAAGCCCGCCATATCCATGGTGTCCTTGACCACAATCGGAATCCCCGCCAGTGGCCCCATAACGTCGCCAGCAGCACGACGCCGGTCAATTTCGCGAGCGTCGTCCAACGCCTGGGAGTTCGGGAAGATGATGGCATTATAAGCCGGGTTATAGGTCTCGATGCGTTGCAGGAAGGCGCTGGTCAGCTCTTCTGCGGTAAATGCACCATTGGCGAGACCGGCTGCCGCCTGTTCAACGGTCATCTCAATCAGATCAATGGCGGTTGTGCTTACATGCTCATTCACGAGAGTTCTCCTCTTGGGCAATAGGGGTCAGGCGAGCTCGGCAAAAGCTTCCAAACGCTCAATGTCGTGCATGGCCTCCTGCGGCACCGCACGGGTGATTTCGCCGCGCTGCAGGATCAGCACCCGCTCGCTGACGGCTGCGATGAAACCGAGATTTTGCTCGACAAGCAGGATGGCAAGGCCACGGCTGAGCGCGGCGACCTTGAGCGTATCGGCAATTTCCTCGATGATCGAAGGCTGGATGCCCTCCGTCGGCTCATCCAGCAGGACGAGGTGGGGATCGCCGCACAGGCAACGCGCCAGGGCGAGCAACTGCTGCTCCCCGCCGGACAATGCGCCGCCGCGGCGATCGAGGTACGCTTTGAGCCGTGGAAACAGCTCCAGAATGTCGGCCAAAACATCGCTCTCGGGTCGCTTGGACAGGCGGCAGCCAACCCGCAAATTATCGAGTACTGTCAATGCTGAGAAAATCTCGCGGCCTTGTGGCACATAGCCGATACCGGCCCTGGCAATTGCCGTTGGGCTCGAGCCGGTGACGGACCTGCCGTCGAGTGACACATTTCCACCGGTGGTTGGCAGGTGGCCGGAAATAGTCCGCAGCAGTGTGGATTTCCCCATGCCGTTATGGCCGAGAATGCCAACCCTTTCGCCTGGAAAAACGCTGAGGCTCAAGCCTTGCAAGATCGGAATGCGCCCATAACCGGAGCGAAGATCCTTGACGTCGAGCAGGGGGGGCGTGTTGCTTGCGTTCATGCCGCCGTCCTCCCCAGATAAACGTCGCGTACCCGCTGATCGGACAAAACGGCATCGACATTGCCTTCCACCAGGACGGCGCCTTGCGCAAATACCGTGACTGTCTTGGCAATCATGCGGATAAAGGCCATGTCATGCTCGACGACGATGACGGCCTGTGTCTTGTTAATTTCCTTGATCAATTCTGCAGTGCGGCGGACTTCCTCGTTGTTCATGCCGGCGGCGGGTTCATCCAGCAAAATCAGGTCTGGTTCCTGCGACAGCACCGTGGCTATTTCGACCCATTGCCGTTGCCCGTGCGCCAGTTGGCCAACGAGCCGGCTGGCAATTCCTGTCAGGCGAACACGCTCCAGAACTTCCTCGACAATTTTGCGGGCGGTGGGGCCAGTACGTTTGCGCTGGGCGGCAACCAGCACATTATCAAACACAGTAAGACCATCGAACACGTTCGGGACTTGCGTTTTGATGCCGACGCCAAGGCGGGCGATCTCATGGGGCTCGGCGCGTGTTGTATCCGTCCCCCGAAAGGCCACGCGACCCTCGGTGGGGTGGAGTTGACCCGTGAGTATTTTGAAAAATGTGCTTTTTCCTGCCCCGTTCGGGCCAATCAGGCACCGCAATTCGGATTCGGCGAGGGTGAAATTGACGTTGCGAACCGCGGTCACGCCACCAAATCTCATGGTGATACTCTTCGCGTCAATCAGAGGAACAAGGGTCATGGCTTTACCTCCTGTGTTTCGTGACCCAACCGCTGCGGAGCCGGTTTCGGCTTCAGCTTCGACACGAGAGCCGAGATCGACGGCAGGAGACCCTGCGGCACCAGAATGACGAAGACGACAAGGATGATGCCTATGCCGAGGCTGGGGTCGATGATGGACTGCGTGCCGGACAGATTGATCAGCGCCTGAATGATTACTGCGCCCGCAATGGCCCCGACCAACGTGCCGATGCCGCCGACCAGCACCGATACGATGGCTTGCGCCGACATCGACAATGCAAAGACGGAAGGGTTCACGAAACCGCCCCATGCCGCATAGATACAGCCTCCGAGCCCGGCTATGCCGCCGCTGATGGAAAAGGCAACCAGCTTGTAAAATCGCACATCGTAGCCAACCAGCATGGCGCGCGTCTCATTTTCGCGAATGGCCACGACGACGCGGCCGAACCATGTCGAAAGCAGGCCGCGCAGCAGGATGTAGATCAGCAACAGGGCGCCCATGGCCACATACCAGGTGCCCTTTTCATCCAGCCATTGATCCGGCTGGCCCGGTAGGTTGAAGGGGGCAAGGCCTGGCATCCCGTTGAAGCCGCCCAGTTGCGCGGATCCTATGCGATACTGGTCGCCGGACGTGCTGTTGGAGAGTTCGTAGAGGATGGTCGTGACGGTCAGCGTAATCACCCCGACATAGGCATCGCTGATTCTGCCGTAGAACATAAAATAGCCAAGCAGGGCTGCCACAGCCGCCGGAATGACCATCGATAGTGCAATGGCTCCCGTTGAATCGCCGAAATTGATGACGCCGACGGCGTAGGTATATCCACCGATCCCAAAAAAGGCGGCCTGACCGAATGACAGGATACCGGCATAGCCCCAGAGGAAAGCCTGGCTGAGCGCCAGAATGGCGACGGCGACAAACAGAGTGGCCTGAAGCAGGCTGAAACTGTCGAGAAACATCGGCATGATCAGCAGCGCCGCGAGGCCGAGCGCTGTGACAACAAGAAAGCTGATGAGGCGTGGAGAAATGGGCAACGTCATAGGCTGCTCCTGAAAAATCGACCGGTAATGCCGTTTGGCAGATTGCGGATCAGCACAATGGCGGCGACCAATAGCGCCACTTCGCCGAGAACCGGCGTGGAGAGGAATGAAACGATTTCGTTGATCAGTCCAAAGAGGCCAGAAGCAAGGCCGGTCCCCATGATGACCGCCGGACCGCCGCCCAGTACAGTGATAAAGGCCCGCGCGACATAAGCCGCTCCCATGGAGGGCGAAACGCCGGAAATGGGAGAGAGAAGCCCGCCGGCAAAGCCGGCAAGGCCCGCTCCCAGCGCAAAGGTGGACATGAAAACGGTCGGCGGATGAATGCCGAGTGATGCTGCCATGCGCGGGTTCTGCATGGTTGCCCGCAGGATCAGCCCAAAATCGGTTCGCCGCATCAGGAGATATAGGCCACCGAGGGCGATGACGCTGGCGGCGACAAGCACCAGGCTGTAGCCGCTGGCCCCATAGCCACCAATGTTGAAACCTCCGACCGGGGTCGGCACGGAATGGATGACATTGCCGAAGATGCTGGTAATCAGACCCACGAGTCCAAGGCTGATGCCCCATGTCGCCAGCATGGTGTCGATCATCCGGCCATAGAGAAAGCGAATGACGCAGCGCTCCAGAACAAGCCCTATCAGGGCCACGACAATGGGCGGCAGGATGAGTAGCGCGATCCAGATGTTGACGCCATGCTCGACCGCCGTGGCGGCCGTATACGCACCCAGCATCATGAACTCGCCATGAGCAAGATTGATAATCCGCATCATGCCGTAAATCACCGCGAGCCCAATGGTAATCAGTACCAGCGTGGCGATGCCCGTAACGATATTGAAGGCGATTAGCCCCGAAATTTCCATGCGTCGGTCCTCAGGCAATTGAACGTGGTAACGCCCGGCGGACTGGGAGAAGCCCGCCGGGCAGTCCGTTAAAACTGAGGTGTGAACTGGGTCTTGGTGTTCGGATTGGCGACGAGATCGCAACGCCCACCCGTATCTGCCGGATATTGATCCGCGAACGTGGCAAGAATTTCCCACTTGCGGTTTTTCGGCTCCGCCAGATAGGTTGGTCTGATCGTGGCATGGGTTTTAGGATCCATTGTCACCTTGCCTCCAGGCGCATCGATGGAAATGCCGCTTTCCAGGGCGGAAATGACCTTTGCAGCCTCAACCGAACCTGCTTTTTCCACTGCCTTTGCCCAAAGCATGACACCATCGTAGGTAGCGGTTGCGAGCTCGGAAATGTCCTTCGCGTCCTCCCCGATGAATTTCTGAAGCCCGGAAACAAATCCCTTCGCAGCCGGGGTGTCGAGATCAGGGTAGAAGCCGTAGCATGTGACGATGCCGTCAGTGGTGGAGACATCCATTGCCTGCAATTCATCGCCGAGACCGAAAACAGTCGAGCCAACGGGGATCTTCGCCTTCATCCCGGTCGCGTCCCATTGACGATAAAAACCAAGGTGATTGGCGCCGACCAAAGCCGAGAGCACGAACTCCGGGGCTGCCTGCTGGATGCGACTGATGGTCGAGGAGAAGTTGGTCACGTCGAGAGGGAGGAAGTCAACGCCCGCAACCGTCCCGCCATTGGCCGTGACGAATTTCTTCATCCAGTCGGCAGTGATGTGGCCGTAATTGTAGTCGGCCGCGACAATGTAAGTCTTCTTGCCCCAGTTCTTAGTGGCGTAGTCCACGAGATGGTTGACTGTCTGTGCCGGGGTGGTGCCGGTGCAGAACACATTGTGGTCGCAGACACCGCCCTCGTACTGGGTGTTATAGAAGTAGAGCGTCTTGGTGCGGTCGAAAATAGGACGGATAGCCTCGCGGGACGAGGAGGTGATGCCGCCTTGGATAACATCAACCTTGTCACGCATGGCAAGCTGCTGTGCATATTGTGTGTAGAGCTTGATGTCGCTTTGGGTGTCGAAGGCTTTCAGTTCGATTTTGCGACCAAGCAGTCCGCCCTTTTCGTTCAGCTGGCTGACGGCGTACTCGGTCGCCTTGATCATTCGACGACCCTCGAGGCCCAGCGGCCCGGTGGCGTCCAGGAGGCTACCCATCTTGATGGGTGCCTCCGCAGAAAAGCCTTGGCGCACAAATGCCGGAGCGGCCAACAGGCCCACACTCAGACCGCCAAGTTTCAAAGCCTTACGTCTCGTTATCAGAAAATCAGCCTTAGTCATTGCTTTCCCCGATCATTTGCGTGCCTGTATTGACTGAAGCAGTCTTGCAATTTTAGGAAAGCACAGATCGTGCCAAATCAAATTAGTTAATTAAATCAATAATATAAAAAATATTATGATGATTGCTAATTTTGAATGCATAATTGCTAAGCGCAAAAACAACAAAATAGGCAACTTGGTCATTGCGAAATATTTCGCTGTTGGTGCTTCTTGTGCGTGCCGGAAAGAGGAAAGCATCACCAAGCGAGACAATGGGTTCGGAAGAGTTTGCGATCAACCGCATGACGGCCCGGCGTGCCCTGGCAGAGCTGGAGAAGGACGGGCTTCTTCGCATCCTTCATGGCAACGGCACCTTCGTTGCCGATGCGCCGATACCGTATGCCATTGGAACTAGGGTAAGGTTTCCTACGGTTTCGCCTCGCTAGCCAAGCCACATCAAGCCAGTTAACGGACACGGCATTGCCAATCGCCTTCGGTCGTTTCCTACGCGGACTCTTACCGTTGAAATATCAAAAGACTGATTTTCGACCCCCGGTTGGTTCAAAATCTGAAGGAGGGCAGGCATAAGAGCTTCGCAAATCCACGGATTGAAGGTTGGGGCATTTTCAGCAAAGAATTGGGAATATCTACTCTGAGGCTCAGATTATCGCCGGATTGTTATTATGCGCGGACGGTCTTAACGCAGTGAAATGCTGCGATATAGGCATAAGCTCCAGCCAGGACATGAGGAGTTCCGTCGTGGGTGATCAAAATATCGAGATTCAACTTAGTGCCTATCGGCAGTCAATTGATAATATTGATGCGGCGCTTGTGCACATGCTGGCCGAACGCTTCAGCATAACGAAAGCTGTGGGCGTGCTGAAGGCCCGTTATGACCTGCCACCTGCCGATCCTGCGCGCGAAGAATTCCAAATCGATCGTCTGCGGAAGCTTGCCAAATATGCCAATCTGGATCCCGATTTTGCAGAGAGATTTTTGAACTTCATCATCGAAGAAGTTATCCGCCGCCACGAAAGGATTGCTGCAGATCTAAAAGGGGAAATTTCGCAGCATTAAAAAGACCGGCATAAGCCACTAAGTCTCGCAAAGAGGATCGGATCTAGCGGGCACCCAAATGGGCTCACTCAATCGTCCAACTCGTTACAGGATCTAGTCCAGAGAATTGAGGAAAGCGGATGCCATCTACCGACCGAACCATCCTTGAACCCCAACACTACAACGCGTTGTTCCGTCCGCTGGTTGACAGTTACCGGCGCCTTGTCGGCAAGCCGCTGGTGCCGGATGACGCCGATGCGCATTGGCTCTATCATCACGCCCCATTCGCTGTGGTCGCTCACAACACAGATCCCGACCCGATCTTCATCTACGCTAATATGTCAGCCCAACGCTGTTTTGAATATGATTGGGAAGAATTCACGTCTTTACCATCCCGCCTTTCCGCCGAACTTCCCAATCGTGCCGACAGACAACTGCTTTTGGAGAAAGTGACACGCGACGGGTATGCATCCGGGTACAGGGGTGCTCGCATCGCAAAGTCTGGCCGCCGGTTCTGGATCGAGGATGGTTGCGTGTGGCAGTTGACGGGGCAAGATGGTCAAAGGTACGGGCAAGCCGCAACATTTCCGCTCATTGATTAGGGATTCCACAGCCTGTTCATGTTGAAAAAGCAGGAGTTTACTCTGCTATGACTGGCCCAATGTTGAGTATCTCGCTGTCAAATACTGGCTGCTTTGAATGCGATAGCGAAACTGCAGGTCATGAAAAACGAAGAAAATACCCAGTTCCCAGCAATGATTCCTGCAGCGGGTCCTCAACACAAGCTATGCGCCACCTATTATGCAGGGGGCTGGAGATAGGGTTCCCCTCTTAGCCGAAGCGAGGTGCGCAATAGGGCTGGACTGGCGACTGGGTCATCGAACAATTCTACGCCTTTCGGATCAAGTTTCTATCCGCTTTAGCGGTTTAACGGAGGAATCTACGATATGAGCCGAGCGCTGTTGCTGGATCTTGGAGGGTCCTCACTCAAGGCCGCGGTCTATGAACTCAGTGGCATACCCCTGGCGACCGCACGGATCTCCAACGCCTTTGTCGAGGATGAGCTCGACAAGGCGGAACAAGATCCGGAAGTCTGGTGGCAAGCGCTACAGGCCGCAGCTGACCGGTTGGACGAGCAAATGCCCGGCGGACTGGCCGGGGTCCAGGCCGTCGCCATTTGTGGCTTCACTCGCACTCAGGTCTTCCTGGATGGAAATGGCGAGCCGGTACGCCCGGCAATCACTTTCCGAGACTCGCGAGCCCAAGGCACTGTTGAAGATGTGCTATTACGCCCCAAAGTCAGAAACCATCCACTCGCTCGGCATCTAAATGCCTTCCATCCGCTGGCGCGCCTTCTATGGTTGAAGCATAACGAGCAGGCGGCCTGGCAAAATACTCAGACCGTAATCGAGCCCAAGGACTATCTCAACCTCAAGCTCACCGGCTCAATAGCCTCCGATCCTGTATCGCAGTACTGGCTTGTCAGCGCGATGGAGGGCGGCGTCGGCGCGCTTGCAGAACTTGCTGGCTTGGACAAAGCCGTGCTGCCTACGATCCGTAGGCCGCATGAGGTTGTCGGAAGCGTTCTGGCGAACATGCCGGGATCGCTCAGCAAGATTGCGGGTGCAGCGGTATTTTGCGGGTCCAACGACACATGGACGGCGGCGGCCGGTATTGGCGCCCTCACGTCTTCAAGGGGATACTGCATTTCTGGCTCGTCGGAAGTGTTCGGCATCATGTCCGATAAGAAGGCCGAAGCGCCTGGTTTGGTCACGATCCCGTGGGGCGACGCCATCTGGCAACTCGGCGGTCCCGGACTGAACGGCGCGAACGTCCTGACCTGGATGGTCAATAGCCTTATCCCGGACGAGCGTCCGTTCGAAGAACGGTTGGCGATCCTGCTATCTCAGCAGACCGGCTTGCCTCTTCTTTTTCATCCCTACCTTCATGGCGAACGCACGCCGCTGTGGGACCGCGATATCCGCGCGAGCTTCATGGGACTGATGGCGGCGCACCAGCCAGGCGATCTGGTACGCGGTACCATGGAAGGCATC
>Ga0070670_100002469_pt1 | contig 15251 bp, 18 predicted proteins | sample KBSS63metaG_FD_64665 | JGI IMG/M metagenome (GOLD analysis project Ga0070670, IMG submission 64665) | Switchgrass rhizosphere microbial communities from Kellogg Biological Station, Michigan, USA - KBS S6-3 metaG | ecosystem: Host-associated > Plants > Roots > Rhizosphere > Soil ... | reverse complement strand
TCTTGATGACGTTCCGCGCCGCATCGTCTGCTTCACCGCCGCGTATCGTCACGCGACCATTCACGCGCTCACGAAGCAGCGCGATCGCCGCGTCGCGTGCATCGCGCACCGCGGCCCACACCTGCACGGCGCGCGGTGACGGCTCGCCGACCGACGCCATCCACGTCTGATCCGCCCAGATGCCTCCCGGCTCGTGCGCAAAAAGATCCACGAGCAGCAGATCGCCGACGCCGATGTTGACCGGCTTGGTCGCGCTCGGCGAGTAGTGCGGATTCGCCGCGTTAGGCCCGATGGCGACGATCGGCGGGTGATCCGTCTCGAGCCCCGCCTTCGTGAACTCGGATACGATGTGCTGCTGTAGCGAGTACTCGGTCATCGGACGGCCCGCACGTGCTTCGGCGCCCGCGTGGCGCATCGCCTGCCGCGCGATCTCGGCGACGCGCTCGGCGGTACGCCGGTGCACCACGAGCTCGTCCGCCGTCCACGTCGCGTAGAACGTCGTCACCAGCTCGGCTGACGTCACGACGGTGGCTCCGGTGGCTCGCACCATCTCGAGCACTCCCGCCGGCACGCGATCGAGATACGGCACCGCGTCGCCCGGCGAGTACTCCATCGCGACGCGCTTGCCGCCCACGAGTGCCGCGAGTTGCTCCTCGAGCGACCGCCATGAGCTGTAGACCTTCCTGTTCCAGGCCGACGGCCAATGCTCCCAGGGTCCCTGCTCTATCGCATGCGTAATCGCCGTCGGAACGCCGGTCGCGGGAATGAGCGCGAAGATGCGGCGCGTCATGAGCCCACCGGTGAGACCGAGCATTGCCGGCGCGACGGGATTCAGCCCGTGAAAGTCGTAGATCAGCCAGCCGTCGAGACCAGCGTCGGCCAGGGCGCGTTGAACGCGCGGAAGCATGCGATCGTCGAGCATTCGGAGGGGATCAGGAGAGCGGGCGCCACTCGGCGCGCCAACTACAGGAACCTTCACCGCGCGCGATGCAGCGGACGTGTTCGACGGCGCCACCGCCGTTGATGAGCAATCGCAGCAGCTCCGCGAGTCCCGCCTCGTAATACGCGCACCCGATGGACTTGGGCGCCGAATCGATCGTGACGGATGCCGGAACGTCCAGTACGACCGACGAGCCGACGCGCGAGACGCTGCCGTTGAAATAGCGGGTGACGATACGGCTCGCGTGGCGCAGCGCTATGGGCCGTGCGATGAACGACGGCAGCGTGAGTATGATGCGCCGAGTCATTGGCGAGATGCTCTGATACGCCTCGTTCGCGAGGTAGCGACCGGCTGCACGAAAGACCGCCTCAGCGTCGGGACGACGCCCGATCAGACGAGCCAACGCCACTGCTTCGTCGCGAACGGTCCGCTGACTACGTTTCACCGCGTCGGAATAACGGCGGATCTGCGCGTAGACGGTGTCGCTCAATCCGAGCCGCTTGTTGCGCAGCTCGGCGACGAGTTCAGTGTCGGGGTCGTCGTCAGGCGTGTCGACGTTGCGGACGGCTTCCAGAAAACTGAGCGGGAGAAGCGAGTCGACCGTCGGTGACATGGATCACTAGAAACGTGGAAGCGAAAGTAACGGCGCGCAGAACGGCGTTCAAGCGGCTTGCGCCGGGCACGATTCGCACAGGGCACAACGAATGATGACCCGCGCGCTCGCTGGATTCATCCTGGCGAGCGCGATCGCCCTTGGCGGACACCGTGCCCGATCGCTCTCGGTGGGCGGCGCCATCACCGCGGTCGCCGTGGGCACGGCGGCGGCCATCGCTGGCTGGACTTGGGCGGTGGTTCTCATCGTCTTCTTCGTCACGTCGAGCGCCCTCTCCCGATTCCGCCGAGCTACGCGCGAGGCGCGCATAGCGGGAATCGTCGAAAAGGGTGACGAGCGGGACACCTGGCAGGTGCTCGCGAACGGAGGCGTGTTCGCCGTCGCTGCGCTATTCGCGGCAAGCGGGCGCGTACCAGGGTGGGACTGGGCCGTGGTGGCCTTCGGCGCGCTGGCCGCCGCGACGTCTGATACGTGGGCAACAGAGATCGGCACGCTAGCCGCCCGTCCTCCCCGGTCGATAGTTTCCCTGAAGGTGCTTCCGCCGGGAACGTCGGGTGGGATCACCTTTCCCGGGCTCGCGGCTTCGGTTGTCGGCGCGGGGTTCATTGCGCTCGTGAGCTCTTCGCTCGGAGCTATTGGCAATCCAGCGGCTATCGTGGCCGGCGGTGTCGCCGGGTCGCTCGCCGATTCGATCGTAGGGGCCACGGTGCAGGAGCGACGGTGGTGCGACCGTTGCTCCCAGTCCACCGAACGGCGCGTTCACAGCTGCGGGGAGCAAACCCGCATCGTCGGCGGCGTGCCGGGCGCTCGGAACGACTTCGTGAACGTGGTATGTACGATGGTGGGCGGGATCGTTGCCGCGCTCGTCGCGCGATAGGGCGACAGCCGTGCGGGAGGTGGTCGGATGATGCGTCGGTGCTGGACCGTTGTCGTGCTGGTAGCGCTTGCCGCTTGCGATAGCGGGCGATTGGGCGCGCCGCTCGGGACCATGGGCGGCACCACGGGCACGGGCGGAACTTCGATTGCGGCCGGCGTCGTAGGCACCTGGCGACGCATTCTCTACTTCCTCGCCGAGGACGGCTCCGCGAGCTCGAGCGAGACCACGTGGCGCTTCAACGCGAACGGCACCGCCAGCCGACTCTCGGTCACTCGTAATTACACCGCCGGCCTCGCGGACGCGCAGACCGTTGACGCGCGATGGGAAGCGCTCACGCAGTCGCTTCGCATCACCTACCTCCCGCCGAGCTCGGGAACCTTCGAGTTCTCCTATCGCATCAACCAGGACACGCTGTACTTGGCCTCCCAAGCGTACGTGCGTGTCGCGCCGTGAGCCCCGTGAGTGCAGTGCGTAGTCGCCGCGCGCAGGTTGTGATCGTCGGCGGGGGGCCGGCCGGCGCCGCCAGCGCGTATTTTCTGGCGCGCGCCGGCGTCGACGTGATGATCCTGGATCGCGCGCGGTTTCCGCGCGATAAGCCGTGCTCGGAGTACATGAGCCCGCAGGCATCGCGCATCCTCAACGACATGGGGCTGCTCTCGCGCGTCGAGAACGCGGGGGCCGCGCGTCTCGCGGGCATGCGTGTTCGCGCTCCCGACGGCACGACGTTCCACGGTCGCTTCGCCGACGTCGATGGCTATCACGGCTTTCGCGATCGCGGGCTCGCGCTTCGTCGCACGGTCCTCGACACCCTTCTCCTCGCACGCGCGCGCGAGGCAGGCGCGCACGTCGTCGAGGGGGCGCGCGTTACTTCCCTCGCGCGCGAGCAGAGCGGTCGCGTCATCGGCGTTGACCTCGTGGACCGCGGTGACTCGCAATCCACCGTGCTGGCTGCGATCGTCATCGGCGCCGACGGACTCCGCTCGATCGTGAGTCGCCGGCTCGGGCTCGCTGCGACGCGACGCGCGCAGCGCCGCCTCGCGCTCGTCACGCACTTCGTAGGCGTCGACGGCATCGGCGATAGCGGTGAGATGCACGTCGAGCATGATGGCTACGTCGGGTTGGCTGACGTGGGAGGCGGCGTATCGAACGTTGCCGTCGTTGTCCCGACGTCGCGCGCGCGCCGTGCGGCTGGCGACCCGGCCTCGTTCATGGACGACTGGATCCGCCGCCGACCGCACATCGCGCCGCGCTTCGCCAGAGCCATGCGTGTCTCGCCCGTGCTCGCGACGGGACCGTTCGCGTCGGCATCCCGGCGCGCGTGGGCACCGGGCGCGGCACTCGTCGGCGACGCGGCCGATTTCTTCGATCCGTTTACCGGCGAAGGGATCTACGCCGCCCTCCGAGGCGCCGAGCTCCTCGCCCCGCACGTCGCGCGTGCGCTCTCGGCGACATCCGCCATCGACGCCGACGCGGCTCTCAAAGCGTACGATCGCGAGCGTGTTCACGAGTTCAGCGGGAAGTGGGCGGTGGAGCGCCTCATCGGTGCCGCGGTTAGCTTCCCTCCCCTCATGAACATCGCCGCCCACTCTCTCGCGCTACGCCCGGCCATGGCCCACACGATGGTCGGCGTCACCGGAGACTTCGTTCCGGCGCGCGAAGTGCTTCGCCCCGGATATCTGTTGCGGCTGGTCGCGCCGTGGCTCCTGCGCGCGACTACCGCCACGCCAGCTCTCACCAACACCGATTAGTCGTGGCGATCGATCCTGACACATTCCGCAGCGTGCTCGGTCGGTTCGCGTCAGGCATCACCGTCGTCACCACGCGAGATGGCGAGGGCGGACACTGCGGCATGACCGTCAGTGCGTTCTGCTCGGTGAGCCTCGCTCCACCGCTCGTCCTCGTCTGCATCGATCTCGCGGCGTCCATGCATAACGCGATACTCGGCGCGTCGCATTTCGCCGTGAACATTCTGTCGGCCGAGCAGGAAGCGATCTCGCGCCGCTTCTCGAGGCTCGACGAGCACCACCGCTTCGACGGTCTGGGGTACGCGCCGGGCGTATCGGGAGCGGCGTTGCTCGACGACGCGCTCGCGCATATCGAGTGTCGGCGCGTCGCGCAGCATCGCGCAGGCGATCACACCATCGTCATCGGCGAAGTGGAGGCGGCGACTGCTCACGCCGAGCAGCCCCTCCTGTACTATCGCGGCGGCTACGCTCAGATCGATCGCTGAACCAGCGTGACCACACTCATCACGCCGCCACGCCGGCGCAGCTTCGAGTACCTCGACGCACCGAACGTCGATCCCAAGCTCGTTCGCCGATCGCTGGCGGATGTCGCGCTCGCGAATGCGCTGTTCGGCGGCACGCGTGCCGTGCTCCTCGAAATCGAAGACCTGCTGCCGGAATTGAATGGCAGTGCGACGCTGCTCGACGTCGGGAGTGGCGTCGGCGACATCGCGGCTCGCGCCCGCGCTCTCGCGCGTACTCGTGACATCGACCTCTCGCTCATCACGATCGACATGGCGGAGACGCTCGCCCTCGCCAGTCGCGCGCGAGCCGGTAACGCCGTGCGCGGAGACGCTACCGCGCTTCCGTTCGCCGACAAGTCCGTGGACATCGTGATGTGCTCGCAGACCTTGCACCACTTCGACGATGCGAGCGCAGCGAGCGTCCTCCGGGAGCTCGACCGCGTTGCGCGCGTGCGTGTCATCATCGCCGACCTGCGGCGAAGCTGGCTCGCTGCGGCAGGACTCTGGCTCGCGTCCTTCCCGCTCGGCTTTCATCCCGTGAGCCGGCATGACGGCATCGTCTCCATCATGCGCGGCTACACGAACGATGAGCTGCGCCGCCTCGTGACGGCGTCCATCGGACGAACGCCGGTCGTTAGGCGCCGCATCGGCTGGCGCGTGACGGCGACGTGGCGCCCCGGAACGGCCGTCGCGACGTGAGTCGGCCATCGATGCGGCCACCCTACCAGCTCGGCCCCATGCCGACCGGCCGCCGAATGGAAACAACCGACCGGCAGCTCGTACGGGCCGATGTGCGCGCGATGTTCGACGTCGCCCGGCGGGTCGAGGAATGGCCGAGGCACCTGTCGCACTACCGCTACGTGCGCGTCCGCGAGACGGCCACCGACGGTGGCGGACTCGTCGAGATGTCGGCCGACCGGCCCTTCGGGCCGCTCGCCTGGCCCACGTGGTGGTTGTCGGAGATGGAAGTCGACCACGCCACGCCGGCGATCCGATTCCGCCATATCGAGGGTATCACCAGTGGCATGGAAGTCGAATGGAGCTTCGCGCCGGCGGACGGCGGGACGCTCGTTCGCATCTTGCACGTGTGGGATGGGCCGGCCTGGCCGCTGATCGGGAATTTTTCAGCCACGACAGTGATCGGGCCTGTATTCATTCACGGAATCGCGTCCCGCACGCTCGCCGGCCTGGCTCGCGTTGCGGAGCGTCAGGGTAGTCTCACTCGTACCCCTCGACGCTGAACGCCCACTGTTCGGTCTCTCTCAGCTATGCGTCGTCGTCGAGTCGTCGTCACGGGAATAGGCGCCATCACCCCAATCGGCATCACCGCTCCGACCATGTGGGTCGGCGTGCGCGCCGAGCGCTCGGCGGTGCGATCTCTGACCCGCTTCGATCCGTCCATCTTTCGAAGCCACAATGCCGCCGAAGTCGATGACTTCGTCGCGACGGACCACCTGGAAGCGAAACGCGCCAAGCGCCTCGATCGGTTTGGGCAGTTCTCGGTCGTCGCCGCGAGGCAGGCGCTAGAGGATGCGCACCTGGATCTGGCCGTCGAAGATCGCGATCGCATCGGCTCGATGATGGGCACGGCGCTCGGTGGCGTGGGCTACGCGGAGGAACAGCTCGCGGTCTTTCTCACGCAGGGACTTCGCGGTGTAGAGCCGAATCTCGCGCTCACGGTGTTCGGCGGCGCGTCGAGCTGCAACATCGCGATCGAGTTCGGTGTTCGTGGCCCCAACTCCACGAACGCGATGAGCTGCGCGTCAGGCACCATCGCGATCGGCGAAGGGTTTCGTCAGATCCGCGATGGCTATGCAGACGTGATGATCAGCGGCGGCGCCGAAGCACCGCTCGCGCCGCTGTGTTTCGGCGCGTTCGCGCTCATCAGAGCGATGTCGACGCGCAACGATGATCCGACGTCCGCGTCGCGGCCGTTCGACCGCGATCGCGATGGGTTCGTGATGGGCGAAGGGTCGGCCGTGTTGATCCTGGAGGAGAGGACGCGCGCGATCGCGCGCGGCGCACCGATCTACGCCGAGATACTCGGCTACGGCATCACGAACGACGCGCATCACATGACGGCCCCGCTCCCCGACGGGTCGCAGGCCGCTCGCTCCATCTCGCTCGCGCTCACCGACGCCGACATTGCGCCCACTGACGTTGCCTACGTGAACGCGCACGGCAGCTCGACACCGCTGAACGACGCAACCGAAACCCTCGCCATCAAGCGTGTGTTCGGCGAGCACGCGTATCGGATGCCAGTGAGCAGCACGAAGGGCTACTACGGCCACGCGCTCGGCGCGTCGGGCGCGATCGAAGCCGCGATCTGCTCGCTCGCCCTGCGCAACCGCTGGATCCCGCCCACCGTGAATCTCCAGACGCCGGACGCCGCCTGTGATCTCGACTACGTGCCGGCTACGGGTCGTGCCGCCGACCTGGACGTCATTTTGAGCAACTCGTTCGGCTTCGGCGGGATCAACGCCGCACTCGTGATGCGCAGCGACAACTAGCGCGCTGGAGGGGTGGCGGCGGCCGAGCGGAATACCTAGCTTCGCCGCGCCAACCAACCGTCCTGGAGCCGTGTCATGAGAGATGCCATTCGGCATTTCACCGCCGAGTTCATCGGAATTTTCGCCCTGGTGTTCGTCGGGAGCGGCGCCATCATGATGGCGCGCCATACGAACTCCGCGACGCCGCTCATTCTGGCGGCCACCGCGCATGGATTGATTCTGGCAGTGATGGTGACCGCGACGATGCGGATTTCCGGCCACCTCAACCCGGCCGTCACGATCGGCTTTCTCGTCACTCGCCGCATCGAGCCCATGATGGCGGCGATCTACATCTGTGCCCAGGTGCTCGGTGCCATCACCGCCGCGTACGCACTGAAAGCGACCGTTCCCGCCGAGCTGTTCGCGGCGGCGCGCGGCGGCGGCCAATCGATCTCGCTCGATGTCACCGCAGCTCAGGGATTTTTCCTCGAGCTCATCGCGACGTTCTTCCTCACGTTCGTCGTCTTCGGCACGGCAGTCGATCCGAGCGCGCCGAAAGTCGGTGGCTTCGCGATCGGCCTGACGGTGGCGGCCGACATTCTCGCCATCGGGCCGCTCACCGGCGCGTCCATGAATCCTGCCCGCTCGTTAGGACCGGCGGTTGCCACTGGCGTGTTCGAGGGCCAGGTCGTGTACTGGACTGGCCCCTTCGTCGGCGCGATGCTCGCCGCAGCGATCTACGACGCGCTCTTCCTGCGGCGCTCGCCCGAGCTGCCGTTGCATGGTGCCGTGCGCCCCGAGGAACCGGCAACGGCAACACCGCTGCCGCCGCCGAGGGGACGCAGAAAACATTGAGCATCGGACGCACAGCGTCCAACCCTCGCCGTGTCTACGGACCGACGCGCAGGTACTCGGCGGCGTAGCGCTCCATCGACGTCGCGATAACGCGCATGGCGGAATCGCTCTTCTCCCACCCCGCGATCTCCATGCGCTTTCCCTCCAGATCCTTGTAGATCAGGAAGAAGTGCTCGACCTCCTTGAGATAGTGCGAGGGGAGGTCTGCGATGTCGAAGTACTCGTTATGCTGCGGGTCGTGGCTCGGCACCGCGAGAATTTTGTCGTCCGGCTCTCCGCGATCGAGCATCTTCAGCACGCCGATCGGCCGCACGTCGATGAGACAACCGGGGAACGTCGGCTCACCGATGCGCACGAGGATGTCGAGCGGGTCCCCATCCTCGTGCAGCGTGCGCGGGATGAAGCCGTAGTCGCCCGGGTAGTGCACGGCCGAGTACAGCACTCGATCGAGCTTGAACATCCCGTGTTCTTTATCGAGCTCGTACTTGTTCCGGCTACCACGTGGAATTTCGATCACCGCGGTGACTTCTTCAGGCGGGTGTCGACCCGGTGGAAGGTCGCGCCACGGATGAATCATGGTCGTCGGTCGGGAGGAGGACGGTAAGGTCTACTGCGCGGCGATAATTCTACTCGACACACAACGTCGGCTGCAGCGCAAGAATGCGATCGGGCGCGGCGCCAACGTTGGCGCCGCGCCCGATCGCATTCATCCAGATGTTTTCGAGCACCGCGTGATCCGCGGTGAAAAGCAACTACCTCCTGCTAGACGGCCACGCCGGACAGCGCGAGCTCGCGCCGGTTCAGCCGGCGCTCGAGCGCCCGGCGTTCCATAACGTGTGGCTGCGTACGCTCGATCTCTGCCTCGATGGCGGCCAACTCCTCCCGGGAGCCAGCACCGTCAATGCGGTCCGTCAGTCGGAAATAGATGCTTGCGTCCATGGCGTATTTGGGCTGTCGGCGAACGAAGACGTCAGCGGCGATTGCCGCTCGTGCCTGTAATCGAGGCAAAGATCGCGCCCAGTCGGGCCCCCTTCAATTGCCTTTACGGCGTATTCTCGCGGTTCACGTGTGGCGACGCCGCCGCACCCTGCAACACAATCTCAGCATGAGATCACCGCGCAACCCCCGAGTGCCCACCATTTTCACGACGACGCTCGCGGTCGCGCGCACGCCGGGTGCGGATCACGACAGAGACGATGTAGCCCCCGTAGATGACCGCTGCCGCGATGTACGCGGCGTGGTAGTAAACCGCATTGTCGGGCATCAGCGCACCGACTCGGCGCGAAGCGACGCAACTGGAGACTCCGCCATGTCCTCGTCCTCGAGTGCGTCCAGCGTTTCAGCAAGTCGGTAGCGGGCGCGGACCAGTGCCACGAACAGCAGTAACAACGATATCAGCGACATGAGGAACGTCGTCAGCATGTTCCCCGGCAACGAAGGCGTACCCGGTTTGAGAATGATCGGCATCGGGTGCAGCGTGCGAAACAGATAGACGCTCAGGTGAATGAACGGCACCAGCAACGCACCGAGAACGCCCAGCACCGCCGAGTAGCGTGCGCGCACCGCCGGATCCTCGATAGCGCCTCGAAGAATGAGATACCCGACGAACACGAACCAGATGAACAGCGTCAGCGTCAGACGCGCATCCCACGTCCACCATGTCCCCCAGATCGGCTTCCCCCACATCGGGCCGGTGACGAGCACGACGGTCATGAACACTACCCCGACTTCAGCGGCCGACGCGGCGATGCGATCGAGGCGTTCGTCGCGAAGCCACAGGTACAGACCTCCCGCGACAGCGACGATGCCGAATGCGACGTACAACCCGATGAACGCGGACGGTACGTGTACGTAGAAGATCTTCTGCGCCGCGCCCTGCTTCGCCTCCGGGGGCGTGAAGTAGATCGCACGCACGAACGTGGCAATGAGCGCGAGGATGGCGACGGGGAGCAACCAGTCAGAGCCGCGGCGCTCTCTTGCCGACGGTGATCCAGTCATTGGATGGCGGTGGGCGGGATTCAGTCTTCGAGCGTGAACGGAAACGCGAGCGCGCACGCGACGACGAACACGATGTCGAACGCGATCAGGATTCTCAACCAACTCATCGCTTCCGACACTGGTCGCCCCGCGAGCAAACGCGCGGTCGATTGCGCGGCGGGGAGAACAACCGGAACGAAGAACGGCAACGCGAGCACGGGCAACAATAACTCCGACAGTCGAGTGTTCGCGGTCATCGCGCTGAACAGCGTCCCTATGCTGACGAGGCCAATGGCCGCGAGCACCGCGATCGCGATGAGCGGCCCGAGGACGCGCGTCAGCGGAAGGTTGTAGAACAGCGCGACAGCGGGAATCGCCAGCGCCTGTACACCGAGCACGAACACGAGGTTCGCGAACGCCTTGCCGAGGAACACGGCTTCGCGCTCGATCGGTGATGCGAGGAGCGCGTCGATTGCCCGATCAGCCTCTTCGACACCGAACGATCGGTGTAGACCCAACAGGCCTGAGAACGTGAAGATGACCCACAGAACACCAGGCGCGAGATCGATCGCGCTCACCGCCGTCGCATCCCACGCGAAATAGAAAATCACGATCGCGAGGAGAGCAAACACGAGTGCGGCGAGGAACGCGCTACGCGTGCGGAACTCGATCGCGAGATCTTTTCGCGCAATGAGCGCGGCGGCCGCGAACGTGCCCGGGGGAATGCGAGCGCTCATCGCGTCACTGCCTCGCGATATGTCTCGCGATACGTCTCGAGCTCCACATCGCCGCGCGGCTCGTGGGTGAGGAATCGGCCGTCGCGCATGATGGCGGTGTGAGACGCGAGCGCGAGTCCTTCGCCGAGGTGATGGGTCACCAGCACGAGCGAAGCCCCACTGGCCTTGAGCGATCGAAGCGCGTCGCTCAGTGCCGACGCGCCGCCTTCATCGAGGCCCGTATACGGCTCATCGAGCAGCACCACCCGAGGATCGTGCACGATGGCTCGCGCGATCGACACTCGTTGCTGCATTCCTCGGCTGAGCGAGCGGACCGGCGAGTCGGCCCGATCCTGCAGCCGCATGCGCTGGAGTGCACGAAGCGCCGCGTCGCGCGGTTCGAGGACGCCATACATGCGCGCCGTGAACTCGACGTTTTCCAGCGCGGTGAGCGCCGAATACAACATGCTCTGATGGGAGATCAACCCCACGACGGATCGCGCGGCGGCGCCCCCGGGTAACGCGACGCCATCGATGCGCGCGTTTCCGCTCGTGGGACGCAGGAGGCCAGCGAGGACGCGTAGCAGCGTGGTCTTGCCGGCACCGTTAGGCCCGAAGAGCGCCAGGCATTCGCCTCGGTGCACAGCAAACGTCAGCGCTCGCACCGCGACGCGACGTCCGAAGCTTCTGGTGAGCCCGCTGGCCTCGATCGTCGGAGGCATATTCCCCGACGTACGAGCCTGCGCTAGCGAGGCCGTGTGTGAAGGTTCGGTCGGCGTGGCGGCGTGAGGCACGACCGAACGTTAGCCGCAGGAGGTAGGCGGTGGGTAGGATACGAAACGGCGACCGCGTTGCCGCGGCCGCCGTACGTGAGGGATCGAGGTGCGTGCACATCGAAGGGGGCCACGACATGCACGCCTCTCGAACCACTCAGTCGATCAACTCGAAGAGAAAATCGAGCATTGTGAGTTTGAGCAAATTGCGGACCCGCTCGGGGGCACGACGCAAGGAAGTCGACAACCCACGCTCCTTCGCGCGTTTCTGGAGCAGTACGAGGATGCCCAGCCCGCTCGCATCGAGCTCCACCGTCTGCCTCATGTCGATGGCGAGTGCCCCGTCCGCAGGCTGCAGGCGCTCGAGGTGCGCCAATGCTGCCGTGCGAAAATCGGCCCGTGTGGACGCGACGAGCCTTTCAGGGGCGACCAATACGTTCCCCGTTGTGTCGTCAATTGCGGCGCACATAAACAGAACCCTCCGATCGGCGACGAGCACACACCGCGGACCAGGAGGAGTCAGATGCCGAGCTTCCCGGCGGACACCTTCGGCAGCCGGACGATCTCACCACGTTGTGTGGGGCGAGACTCCTGGCTTTGCGGCCCCGCCTCGCGGCGGGTGTGCTCTTGTCGAGTGACGCTTGCCCTTCGATTTGCCATCGGTCAGAAGCGACTACCATGCCAGCGTGGGCATGAACCGTCACGACGTTGACGTTGAAGCACTTAACATTTTGCGCTCCGACCAAGCACCCTGTTGCGGCACCGCACTGTGCCGCAGCATCCGAACAACGCGACGGTGTCCGATTCCTCGACGGGCACCTCGACCGAGTGTCCGATCCGGATGTCTTCTTGCTCGACTACCGGCCGTTAAGCTATCAGCTATCAATTACCAGCGACCAGCGCGAGCAGCCAGCCACCAGAGCATTCCCAAGATCCGTCTCCCAAGGCCATGTCCGAAGACATCGACGTCCTTCTTCATGAGCATCGCAAGTTCGAGCCGCCCGAAGCGTTCCGGCGCGACGCGCACGTATCGTCAACGGAGCTGTATCGCGAGGCTGAGCGTGACCCGGAACGCTTCTGGGCTCACATGGCGGGCGCCCTCGAGTGGTCGCGACCATGGGACACGGTGCTCGAATGGACGCCGCCTCACGCGAAGTGGTTCGTGGGCGGAAAGCTCAATGCGTCCGTCAACTGTCTCGATCGTCACATTCGGACCGCGCGCCGCAACAAGGCTGCGCTGATCTTCGAGGGCGAGCCCGGCGATCGGCGCACGCTCACGTACTGGGACCTCTACGTCGAGGTCAACAAGTTCGCGAACGTGCTCAAACGACTTGGCGTTAGGCGCGGGGATCGCGTCGGCATCTACATGCCGCTCATCCCCGAAGTCGTGATCGCGATGCTCGCCTGTGCGCGCATCGGCGCCATCCACTCCGTGGTGTTCGGCGGCTTCTCCTCCGAGTCGCTGCGCGACCGCATGAACGACGCGAAGGCGAAGGTCGTCATCACGGCGGACGGCGGCTATCGGCGCGGGCAGATCGTCCCGCTCAAGCGCAACACCGATAAGGCGCTCGAAGGCGCACCGTCCGTGGAGCACGTGATCGTCGTCATGCGCCGCCCGGGCGCGGGAGGCGACGAGGCGTTCGCCCACATGCAGGAAGGGCGCGATCACTGGTGGCACCGACTCATGGCCGACGCACCAGCGTTCTGCGAGCCCGAAGCGATGGACGCCGAGGACGTGCTGTACATCCTCTACACGTCCGGCACGACGGGCAAGCCGAAGGGCATCGTCCACACCACTGGCGGCTACCTCACCGGCGTCACAGCGACGGCGAAGCTCGTTTTCGACCTCCGCGACGACGACGTGTTCTGGTGTACCGCCGACGTAGGCTGGGTGACCGGTCACTCGTATGTCGTGTACGGCCCGCTCGCCAATGGCGCGACGTGCGTGATGTACGAAGGCGCGCCCGATTGGCCGGACAAGGACCGATTCTGGGAGATCTGCGCGCGCCACGGGGTGACCATCCTGTATACCGCACCGACCGCCATTCGCGCATTCATGAAGTGGGGCAACCAGTATCCCGCCCGCCATGATCTCAGCCGGCTGCGCTTGTTAGGCAGCGTCGGGGAGCCGATCAATCCCGAAGCCTGGATGTGGTATCACGAGCACATAGGCGGACGACGTTGCCCCATCGTGGACACATGGTGGCAGACGGAGACCGGAGCCATTGCCATCTCCCCGCTTCCGGGTGTCACCGCCACGAAGCCCGGCAGCGCGACGACCGCGCTGCCCGGATTCTCCGCCGAGCTGCTCGACGCGCAAGCGAATCCGATTCCGGTGGGCGGCGGACTGCTCGCCATCACACGGCCGTGGCCGTCGATGCTGCGCACCATCTGGGAAGACGACGCCCGGTATGTGCAGACCTACTTCTCGAAATGGCCCGGGCGCCCAGACCTCTACTTCCCAGGCGACGGCGCCAAGCGCGACGCGGATGGCTACTTCTGGATCCTCGGCCGCGTGGACGACGTGTTGAACGTCGCCGGGCATCGCATCGGAACGATGGAGGTGGAGTCGGCGCTGGTCGAGCATCCTGCGGTTGCCGAAGCCGCCGTGGTCGGAAAGACGCACGCGATCAAGGGCCAGGCGATCGCCGCGTTCGTCACGTTGCGCGAAGGCCAGAACCCGACGTCCGAGCTGCGTGACGAGCTCCGGCAGTTCGTCGCCGACAAGATCGGCGCGCTCGCGCGGCCAGATGATATTCTTTTTTCCGCCGATCTGCCGAAGACACGCTCCGGGAAGATCATGCGTCGCCTGCTTCGCGACATCGCGGAAAATCGCATGCTCGGCGACACGACCACGCTCGCCGATCCGAATGTCGTCGCAAACCTCGCGGGGGAATGGCAGTCGGGGCAGTCGCCTATCGCGCGCGAGGGGATCGAAGAGGAGGAATGACGCGTGCGAGGCCAGACGAGGGCGAGGCCATAGGAAGGAGGCCGTAGGAAGGAGCTTGTCGTCCCGAGCGCCAGCGAGGGACCTTCTGTACGGTCCTCGTGGATCGTCCGGCCACGACGCCACCGCAAAAGGTTTCTCGCTTTGCTCCTCCTTCCTATGGCCTCCTTCCTCCTTCCTCCCAGGGCCCCCTTCCTTCGGCGCTTTCCGACCTCAGGCCAAATCTGTTTGAGATTGAGCCGATAGTGGCGTATTGTTGAGTGAGGCGTCTACGGGGCGTCACGCGTGACGCCCGACCGTTTCTCGCCGAGGCTTGAGCCCGTATGCTCGGACGGCTGTTCCCAGAATCGTTGTTTCCGCGCAAGCTCGACCCGACGGCCGAACGCCGGATTCGGTTGGCACAGGCGCGCGCCGAGGAATCGGTCATCCGCGCGCACGTGGACAACGCGCTGATGTTCGTCGACACGCTCGCCGAAGACCTCGCGTTCGATCGCGCGATCGACACGTATATCCGCGTGATGGGCATCCCCGAGCCGCTCGCGAGTACGGTTGCGACGCGCACGCTCGTTGTCCTTGGCCAGGACCTCGTTCCATTTCGCCGACGAGCGCGCGATGGCGATCCGGGTGAAGACGACTCGCGCCCGAAGCTCCGCCTGGACGACGCGTCCGACAGCCGCTCGCGAATCCGCAGAGCCTAGCTGACCCGTCGCGATCCGTCCCGCTGCCCGCTGCGCGCAGCGGGTTGTGTGCCGACCACTAATAGCAGCGACGAGCAGCGCGTGGTGTACCTGGCGCTAATAGCACCAGCGGGCAGCG
>Ga0070670_100002468_pt1 | contig 15253 bp, 12 predicted proteins | sample KBSS63metaG_FD_64665 | JGI IMG/M metagenome (GOLD analysis project Ga0070670, IMG submission 64665) | Switchgrass rhizosphere microbial communities from Kellogg Biological Station, Michigan, USA - KBS S6-3 metaG | ecosystem: Host-associated > Plants > Roots > Rhizosphere > Soil ... | reverse complement strand
CATTGAGATTGTTGTAGCTGAGCTCCTTGCCCTGCACCTGCTCGGCCTGTGCAACGCCGCGGGCGGCGGGCCCGACCGGCACATAAAGCGCAGCCTCTTGGTGAGGATTCTCACCGTAGCGCAGCGGCATCTTGAGCGTGCTCGCGCGGGTCCAGCTCTGCGGCCAGCGCTCGCCCTGATCGGCGAAAGCGAACCATTGGGAGATCGTGGAATCGTAAGCCGCCGTCAAAGCGAATGCCTTGGCGGCGAGCTTCTTGCGCAGCTTCAGCGTCGTCCCGCCGCCATTCGCGTCCAGCTCTTCCAGCAACTCCGCATAGTCCGCCGGATCGGTGAGAATCGCGACATAGGCGTGATTCTTTGCGGCCGAACGGACCATCGAAGGACCGCCGATGTCGATATTCTCGATGATCGTGTCGCGATCCGCGCCGCTCATCACCGTATTCAGGAACGGATAGAGGTTCACTACAACCAGGTCGATCGGCGCGATGTCATGTTCCGCCATCGCCGCAGCATGCTCGGGATTGTCGCGCACCGCGAGCAAGCCGCCGTGCACCTTCGGATGAAGGGTCTTCACGCGCCCATCCATCATCTCCGGGAATGCGGTCAGGTCGGATACGTCCCGCACGTTCGCACCCAGCTCGCGAAGCTTGGCGGCAGTCCCACCGGTCGAGACGATCTCGACGTTATGGCGCGCAAGGCCGGCGGCGAGCTCTTCGAGCCCGCTTTTGTCGGAAAGGGAAACGAGCGCCCGGCGGACGGCGATGAGATCGGTCATCATAATCCTTCGTGATTAACTGGTACGGCGGAAGAGCCAGCCTATTTCGCCGCCGAGCGACGAGACTTCGCCGATAATGACGAGCTGCATCGTCGGCACCGGTTGGCCGCGGCCGTCGATCCACAAGCTTTCCTCGATCGTCAACATCCCGCCGCGGCAGCGGAAGTTCCACGGAGGGGCGCCTTTCGAGCGCAGGATCGCGCCCATGCCGTCAGCGGTCGCGGTCGCTTCCACCCCCGGAGCGAGATGGAAGCGAACCGCATAGCTCGCGGCCTCTTTGATTTTCTTGCGGCCCTGCGCCACGAGCTGATCGGCGCCGCGCAGCTCCTTACCGTCATTGCCGAGCATTAGGCTGCGCTTGTGCAACAAGCCGAAGGCACGCACGTAACCGTCGTGGCTCGCCGTCAGGCGGCTCGCGTCATTGTCCTCGCTGCGTTCGATCGAAACGTCCTCAACGCCCCGGCCGAGCGAGCCATCGGCAAGAATATTTGTAGAGTTGGTGTCGTCGAGCACGAGCGTGCTGTGCGCGGCCGTCGTGCGCAGGCCCTGCACCAATTCGTCCGAAAGCTCTGTCGGGCGGGAGCCCGGGCCCCCGCAGTTGACGACCAGCCTCTGGTTACCGTCCGACAGCTCGAAAGCTAGCGTCGACGCGGACCAGCGAGCTGCCACCTTCTGGGGCGGCGGGGGCGCAGCATCCAGCACGACGATCGTCCCGAGCGCCGACAAGCGCTGATAGCCCCACCCGCGCGCCTGGCGCAGCGGGCGGGCACGAAGGCCGCAGCCTTCGATAAGCGCCGTCAGGCGCGACGCCTCGTCCGGTCCGCATCCTTGCCAGCTGGAAAGGGCGCCATCGCCCATTGTGACGCCGTGAAGAGCCGCAAGAGCGGCGGCCGCGGCGGCCTCAAGCGAATCCGGAAGGGTCTGCTTCGCCGCGAAATAACAGGATCTCAAAAGCGCGAGACGATCGACCAGCAACGCCTGCTCGAACGGCGAACGGCTGACCAACCCCCCATCGTCGAACTGTGCGGAGGCCAAGGCCCGGCCAAGACCCGCTTCGCCCCGCGCAACCCGGGAAACCCCACCCTGCAGCAGCAGGCCGGCCGCGATTACGCCGCACCAGGCCGTGATGCGCTTCAGTCCCGCCGGCGCCTTGTCGGCAGTGCCATCCAGATGACGAGCGCCGCGAGCGAGCGTGTTGAGGAGTGCGGATCTGTAGCCGCCGTCAGCGCTCGACAGGATATAAGGCGCGTAGGCCGACCAGAAGAGAATCCGCTCGCCCCAAAGATCGGGCGCCCAGGCCTCGTCGACTTTCGCGCCGTGCGCGAGCAGCCAACGCCCCACGACCGCTTCGGCGAGTGCTGCGCCTTTTTCGCGCGAGGCTGCGGCCGCAAGGTCGCGAAGCCATGAAAATCCTTCGAGAACCTCAGCCCCGTCGCCGACCGGAAGGTCGCCTTCGAAGAGTGGAAAGGCTTCGGTGCCGACAATCAATTTCCCAAGCAGAAGCGCCTCTCCACGCTGTCGGTCGCCCTGCACATGGTCTCGCGGGACGGCGGCGAGCTTCAGCGGCTGCCGCGACCCTTTGAGCCGGGAGAGGAGTGAACCGCGAGCGAGCTTGCGGACTAAGTCGCGCTCGGCCGTAGAGCCCCGAGAACCGACACGGCTGGCGTTCACCCGCCGCCCCGGAGCGCCTGGATGTTGGACGCATATGCATCGGGTCCGCCCCGGAACGCAGCAGTACCGGCCACCAGCACCGTGGCACCTGCCGCAACGGCCTGCGGAGCCGTCTGCGGATCGATGCCGCCGTCGACCTCGATGTCGACCCCGAGATTTTCCTTCGCCACGCGGTTTGCGATCGCCTCGATCTTCTTGAGCTGGCTCGAGATGAACTTCTGCCCGCCGAAGCCGGGGTTGACGCTCATTACGAGCACGAGGTCGATCTCCTCCAACACATAATCCAGCATCTTCGCGGGCGTCGCCGGATTGAGAGATACGCCGGCTTTCTTGCCGAGCGCCTTGATGCGCTGGACGGTCCGGTGAAGGTGTGGACCCGCCTCGGGGTGCACCGTGATGATGTTCGCACCGGCGTCAGCAAACGCATCCAGGAACGAGTCCACGGGCGAGATCATCAGGTGGACGTCGAACGGCTTGGCCGAATGCGGGCGCAATGCCTTCACCACACCCGGACCGATGGTGATGTTCGGGACGAAATGACCGTCCATGACGTCGACGTGGATCCAGTCGGCGCCCGCTTCATCGATCGCGCGCACCTCCTCACCGAGCTTCGCAAAGTCGGATGACAGGATTGAAGGCGAAATTAATGGAGCGGCCATGGGCCCGATTAGACGGGATTAATCCCCCCGGACAAGCCGCGCCATGAAGAAGCCGTCCAAGCCGCCTTTGTCTTCGAGGAGCCCGGGCAGGATCCGCACCTGGCCGCCGGGGGCCGGCTCGACGAAATCCGGAAGCTCGCCTGTCTTCGGAGGGTCGCTGTGCAGACCTGAAGAATCGGCGACTGCTTCGCCTTCCTCGCGCTCCAGCGAGCAGACCGAATAGACCAGGACTCCGCCCCTTTTTAGCCATTTTGTGGCGCGCTCAACAAATTGCGCCTGAAGGTCGGCATTCTCGGCAATGACGCGTGGTCGAGCCCGGTACAGGACTTCCGGATGGCGGCGAAACGTACCGGTCGCCGAGCAGGGCGCATCTAGCAGGATCGCGTCATATTCCCGGCTCGGTTCCCAATCCAACGCATCTGCGTGAACGAGGTCGACGGTCATATGCGTGCGCCCCAGATTTTCCCGCAGTCGTGCGAGACGACTTTTAGAGGAATCGAGGGCCGTCACGCGATGGCCCGCGGCCGCAAGCTGCATGGTCTTGCCCCCTGGGGCCGCGCACAGGTCAAGCACATCGGTTGCATCGGCTGGAATCAGCCGGGCCGGAAGAGATGCCGCCAGGTCCTGCACCCACCAGCGCCCCTCGCCGAAGCCAGGCAAGTCCGAGACGGACGTGCTTGCGATCCGTACATGCCGGGGCGCCAGTGAGATTCCGTTGTGGTCGGTTGCATAGGCTTGCGCTTCGCGGTCGTCGGCGAAGCTCAGGTCCAAAGACGGCCGACGAACGATCTGTCTGCGTGCGGCCTGGACGACTTCGTCCCCCCAGGCATTCCGCCACCTTTCTTCGACCGCGCGCGGCAGCTGGGCTTCATCGGTGACGGGCAAGCCGCGCCTGAGCAGGGTTCCAAGCACGCCATGCACCAGCCGCCGCGGGCCGCCATCCACCAGGGGCAGTGCCGTTGAAACCAGTGCGTGATCCGGCGTCTCGAGGCCGATTTTTTGGGCAAGCGCGAGGCGAATGACCATTCGCGCCTTGCTGTCGTCAGGTAGCTTCTGGCGGGTTGCCCCGTCGATCAGTGCATCGATACCGGGAAGGCGCCGCAAAGTCTCTCCGGCAATCGCTATGGCGAGGCCGTGATCCGCTGGCGAGAGACCCTTGAGCGATGCCGCGGCCCCGTCGATTGTCGTTCCGCGCCGAAGGACGGCATCGAGCAACTGGAGCGCGGCGCGACGCGCGCCGAGGCCTTCAACCCTTGGCATTCATGCCCATCCACATCATCTTTGCATCGTGAAGCGCCCCAAGCATCTCGACGCGCCTAAGCACCTCAGCAAGTCGCCGCCAGTCCCGCCCGCGCAGAAGGTTGGGGAAGGTGCGCCTCCGGAGGGCGAGGGAGGCCGTCTCGATCCCACTCGCTACGGCGATTGGGAGAAGAGGGGCATCGCGGTAGATTTTTAAATAGCCTCGGCTCTTGGGGGCCGCGACAAAATCTCCCCGAGGACCGTGTCGATGCTGGCGCGTCCGGCGAGCAGCGAGTCTACGGCCTGCACGATGGGCATGTCGATATCGAGATCCCGGGCCAAGCGCGCGAGAACCGGAGCGGTGAAGGCGCCTTCCGCCACCGTACGCCGGTCGCTCAGCAGGTCGTCAGGCGAGCGGCCCTCGCCAATGCCCTTGCCGAGTGAGAAATTGCGCGAACTCGTCGACGAACAGGTCAGCACGAGATCGCCCAGGCCGGAGAGCCCTGCAAGGGTTTCGCGCCGCGCGCCGCAAGCCAGCCCGAAGCGCGTCATCTCCGCGAAGCCGCGAGCGATGAGCGCTGCGCGCCCGTTCTGGCCCAAACCCCTGCCCTCGACGATGCCGCAAGCGATGGCGAGCACGTTCTTGACCGCGCCGCCTATCTCAGCGCCGGCGACATCGTCCGATACGTAGACGCGGAAATGCGGGCGCGCGATGCGCTCACGCAGCCGCTCGGCGAGCGACAAATCCTCTGCCGCGAGCGTCACGGCCGTTGGCAGTCCCGCGGCGACCTCGTGCGCGAACGTAGGTCCTGAAAGCACCGCGACAGGGGAGTGCGGCGCGGCTTCGCGGGCGACATGGTGGAGCAGCGCACCGGATTTTTCCTCGATACCCTTGGAACAGAGCACCAGCGGCCGCTCGCCCGGCTCGGCGCGCTCGAGCACGGCACGCATGTGCTGGGCTGGCGTCACCATCAGCCATGCGTCGCATGACGCCAGATCGCCGATGTCCGAAGTTGCTCGAATTGCTGCGTCGAGCGGCACTCCGGGCAGGAACACTGGATTTGCATGATGATCGTTGATTCCCGCCACGACTTCATCTTCGAGAGCCCAGAGGAGGGTCTCCCGGCCGCCGGCCGCTGCTACTTGCGCAAGCGCCGTTCCCCAAGCGCCGCCTCCGACTACGCCGAGCCTCATGCCTTGACGCCCGCCCCGCGCACTCTCTCGGCCTCCGGGTCCAATGGCCAGCGCGCCCGCGCCGGGGCGTCTAGGCCGTCGGTCAGGCCCGCGCGAAAGCGCTCGGCTCCAGCCCAGGCGATCATCGCCGCATTGTCGGTGCACAGCCACGCGGGAGGGACGGTAAATCGACGTCCGTCCCGCGCTGCGAGATCGGAGAGCGCGGACCGTATCGCCTGATTGGCGGCGACACCGCCCGCAACAACCAACGCGGGAGCATCCGTTTTGCCGAGCGCAACAGTGGTTCGGTCGACGAGGCAATCGACCACCGCCTGCTGAAAGCTAGCCGCAATGTCTTCGTGCCGATACTCGTTCGACGCGACTGCGCGCTGCACGGCGCTCTTCAAGCCGGCGAAGGAGAAATGCGGCTCGGGCGACCCGACGAGCGGACGGGGCAGCGGCACTGCAGACGCCCTTCCTGTCCTCGCGAGCTCCTCGATTGCGGGCCCGCCCGGATAGCCCAGTCCCATTAGCTTGGCGGCCTTGTCGAATGCTTCGCCTGCAGCATCGTCTATCGTCGTGGCCAAGCGGCGATATTCGCCCACGCCGCGCACCTCCAGCAACTGGCAATGGCCGCCGGAGACGAGCAGAAGCAGATAGGGGAAATCGAGGTCCGGATCGGCAAGGCGCGGAGATAATGCGTGCCCCTCCAGATGATTGACGGCGATGAGCGGCTTGCCCGCCGCCAGCGCCAGCCCCTTACCCGCGAGCAAGGCCACCATCACGCCGCCGATAAGGCCGGGGCCGGCGGTCGCCGCCACTGCGTCCACATCCGCCAACGACAGCTTGGCGTCATTCAGCACCTGCAGCACAAGGCCGGGCAAGATCTCGACATGCGCGCGCGCGGCGATCTCGGGCACGACACCGCCGTAAGGCTGGTGTGCCGCATTCTGCCCGACAACCGCCTGGGCTAGGATGCGGCGTTCGTCGGTGACCAGCGCTACGGCACTGTCGTCACACGAGGATTCAAGACCGAGGATCACAGTCATTTCGCGTCCGGCCCTTTGCCTGAAGGCGACGCAATGCACTAGGGGTGACCTCATGCCCGACACGCTGAAGCTCGGTACCCGCGGATCGCCGCTCGCGATGGCCCAGGCTCGCAAGGTCGCGGCGGCGATCGAAACGGCGCAACGCTGGCCCGACGGCTATGTGGAGATCGTGCCGGTCACCACGACCGGGGACATGGTCCAGGATCGTCCGCTGGCCGAAATCGGCGGCAAGGCGCTGTGGACGAAGGAGCTCGATCGCGCGCTGCTGGACGGCGAGATCCATTTCGCCGTGCATTCGATGAAAGACGTGGAAAGCGTCCGCCCAAATGAAATCCACATTGCGGCGGTGCGCCCCCGCGGCGACGTGCGCGACCGCATCATCGGCGCCGATTCGATCGAAGCACTGAAGCAAGGCGCAGTGGTGGGCACCTCGTCGCCGCGCCGCGCAGCGCAGCTGCTTCGCCTGAGGCCGGACCTCAAAATCGTCTCGCTGCGAGGCAATGTCGAAACGAGGCTAAAGGCCATCGAGGCCGGCAAGGTAGACGCGACGCTCCTTGCTGCTGCAGGGCTCAAGCGGCTGGATATTAGCGCCGGAACCTCCATCCCCACCGAGGTTATGCTCCCCGCTCCCGGCCAGGCCGTCATCGGCATGGAATGCCGAACGAATGATACACGGACGCAAAGCGTGCTGACCACCGTCAACAACCAGATCACCTACGATTGCGTGATGGCCGAACGGGCATTCACGCGGGCGCTTGGGGCCAGCTGCGCCTCTCCGGTCGCGGCGTTTTGCGTGCTGGAGGATGGCGATCTTCGGATGCGCGCGCAGCTTTTCAGCGAAGACGGCAAAGACATGATCGAGGATCGCGCCGTGTTCGATTGCGGGGATAGCAGAGCTCCCGTCGAGCTGGCGCGCGCATTGCTGAGCAAGGCGCCTCCATCGATTCGGAAGCTGTTCGACGCGCAATGACGCCGGTCCTGGTCCTGCGCCCGGAGCCGGGTGCGAGCGTCACTGTCGGGCGAGCACGCGATATGGGGCTCGACACCGTTTCCGTTCCATTGTTCGAGATCGAGCCCGTTGCCTGGCAGGCGCCGGAAGCAGGCCGCTTCGACGGCCTTCTCCTGACTAGCGCCAACGCTGTCCACTTCGGCGGCAAACAGTTGCGGGCGCTTCGCGGGCTGCCGGCCTATGCTGTTGGAGAAGCAACTGCGGAGGCCGCTCGCGATGCAGGCTTCGACATCAAGAGCGTGGGCGATAGCGGAGCCGACCGTTTGCTCCAGTCGATTGAGCCCGGCCTGACGCTGCTGCACCTTTGCGGCGAAGTTCGGAAAGCGCCCGTTGAAGTGCGCCAGAGGATCACTCCCGTCACTGTCTATCGGGCTAAGGAGCGGGACGTTACGCTCGATCAAGCGCCGGGCTGCGTAATTCTCGTTCATTCCCCGCGCGCCGGTCGCCGTCTCGCGGTGCTGATCGACGATCGCGATCAAAGCTCAGTCGTAGCGATCAGCCCGGCCGCGGCACAAGCGGTTGGCAATGGATGGAAGTCGGTCCAGTCCGCTGAACATCCCAATGACGACGCCATGCTGGCCCTCGCAGCAAGGCTGTGCAAAAAGCCTGTCGGGGAATGAACGCTGGCACTTCACGCACGGGCATGAGCTGGAGCGCAAGGCTGCTTATCGGCATCGTGCTCATTATCGCCGGCGCTGCGGCGGCGACTTGGGGGCTTGCGCACTATCAGCCTGCAGCTCGGCTGCTGGGAGTCGTCCCGGCGCAGCAGCGCGCGAATGAAATGCCGCAGCGACTGGCGGCCAACCAACCCGGTCAGCCTCCGCCTTCAGTGGCGGTCCCCGCGACCGATGCTGCCCGCGTCGCCGAACTCGAGGCGCGGCTCGACCGCGTCGAGAATGCTACGCAACGGGCGGCAGGCTCGGCCGGGCGGGCGGATGCGCTCGTCGTTGCCTTTGCCGCTCGCCGTGCGATCGATCGCGGCGTCGCGCTCGGCTATCTTGAGAATGCCCTGGTCGATCGCTTCGGGCCGCAGCACCAGGCAGCGGTCGCGACCATCGTCACTTCATCGCACCAACCCGTGCGGCTGACCGATCTGATCGCTGAGTATCAGTCGCTGGGACCTGATCTTCGTAGAGGCGGACCGCAGGACAGCTGGTGGAACAATTTCACACGCGAACTCGGGTCGTTGGTCGAGGTCCACCGCGCGGACCGACCGTCGACCAACCCGGACGCGCGTTACAATCAGGCGCTTCAGCGGCTTTCCGCCGGAGAAGTCGACCAGGCTCTCGCACAGACCATGCGCCTTCCAGGGGCCGCGAATGCCGGACCTTGGGTATCGAGGGCGCGTCGTTACATCGCCGTCCATCGCGCCCTCGATGAAATCGAATCCGCTGCGCTCCTGACACCCGCAAATAACATTCGCTGATCTGCGGAAACGGGGTTGGCAAGGACTCCCGTTGATGCGAATCTTGCATTGCTTGCCGCACAGGCTGGATTCAGCTGCCGTGCGCTAAGCGCTTGCCGAACGAGCGGAATTTGTGGGGGTGGTGCAGTCATGACGTCAACATGGAGGCGTTTGGGGATCGGAGCGATGATGCTTGCGGGGGCGCAGATCAGCGCATCGGCAGCTACCCAGCAGGCCAGCCCGAAAATGCATCCAGCCAAGACGCCGAAGCTGGCCCAGGCGATCTCAGCCGCGACACCGGCGCCATCCTACATCCGCAACCGCGTCGACGAGCTTGGGAGCAAGTTCAACGGCCGCGTCGGTATCGCAGTACGCGCGATCGACGGCGGCTGGACGACCGGCTGGAAGGACGACGAGCTGTACCCCCAGCAGAGCGTGAGCAAACTATGGGTCGCGATCACCGCGCTGGACGCCGTCGATCGCGGGCGCGTCCGCCTCGACGACAAGGTCACGCTCACCCGCGACGACCTTACCCTTTTCCATCAGCCGGTCGCCGCGAAGATCGTGGGCGGCGGCTACACGACAACGCTCTCGGCATTGATGTTCGATGCGATCACCAAGAGCGACAATACCTGCAACGACAAGCTTATGCGCTCGGTCGGCGGGCCGCAGGCCGTGCGCGACATGATTGGGCACAAGGGTCTTGGCGCGATCCGATTCTACAACGGCGAGCGGTCATTGCAGAGCAAGATCGCCGGACTCACCTGGAGCCAAAGCTATTCGGTGGGCGGTGCATTCTACAAGGCCCGCGATGCCCTGCCCGCGTCCATCCGAAAGGCCGCATTCGATCGCTACGTCGAGGATCCCTATGACGGCGCCGCACCGAGCGCGATCGTCAACGCACTGGCGCGGCTCAAGCGTGGCGAGTTGCTGTCGCCGGAATCGACCCGGCGCCTGCTGGGCATCATGGGCAATACGAAAACGGGGGCAAATCGCCTGAAGGGTGGGTTGCAGGCCGGCTGGTCGCTCAGTCACAAGACCGGAACGGGGCAGGTCTATGGCCCCTACCAGGCTGGATATAACGACATCGGCGTCCTGACCGCCCCGGACGGCCGCAGCTACGCGGTCGCTGTGATGATCAAGAAGACGTCGACGCCGCTTTCGACCCGCATGACGCTGATGAACAACGTCGTTCGTGCCGTGATCGCTCAGCATGAGATGAGCCGCGGAGCAGCCTACGCTTCCGGCCGCTAACCCGGCGGATCGGCTGCGCGCCATGCCGGGCGTGCAGCGGGTGCCGACCAGCCGCCTGGAGCTCTTCATCATCCGTGGCTTCCTCGATGCGTCGACCTGCGCGTTGCTGATCCGCCGCATCGACGAGCGTCGGCGTCCGTCCGAGATTGCGGACGACGTCGGGATCGCCAATTTCCGAACTAGCGAAACCTGCGACCTCGACTGGCACGACCCGGTGGTCGCTACGGTCGACACCCGCATTGCCGAACTCCTGGGACTGCCGATCGCGTCCAGCGAACCATTGCAAGGACAGCGCTATGCGCCTGGTCAGGAGTTCAAGCCGCATACCGACACGTTCGAGCCCGGCGGCTATGATTTCTTCCTCCATACCGCCGACAAGGGCCAGCGGACCTGGACGGCCATGTGCTATCTCAACGAGCCCGAAGACGGGGGCTCCACGCGGTTCAAGACGATCGGAAAAACGATCCAGCCCGAAACCGGAAAGCTGATCGCGTGGAATAACCTGCTGCCCGACGGCCGTCCGAACCCCGCGACTTTGCACCAGGGAATGAAGGTCCGGCGCGGGACCAAATATGTGCTGACCAAATGGTTTCGGGAACACCGCTGAAGGCTCCCCTTCAACTCCGCTTGATTCGTTAGAATTGCAGTCGCATGCTCTTCGACTCATCGGAGGGGCAATCATCGATGCGTACAGTGATGGCCGCGCTGCTTCTGAGCGGCGCAGCAGTTCCCGCCGCCGCGCAAGATGCGGCAAGTCTCATCGCCAGGAATCTGGAAGCGCGCGGAGGAGCCGCTGCCATCGATGCGCTGAAAAGTGTCAGTTTCCAGGGGCGGATCATCTTCCCGGGCGACTTCGAGCTCAGCTACAAGGAGGCCCGCGCGAGGTTGGCGGGAGGCTCGGAGGCTCGCACCGACCTCAGCCTGCAAGGCCTCAACGTCGTGCAGGCCTACGACGGCCACGGCGCGTGGAAGATCAACCCGTTTCAGGGACGCAAGGATGCCGAGCGCATGTCGGCCGACGAGGCCCGATCTCTAGCCGATGCGGCGCTGATCGAGGGGCCCTTGCTAGCTTCGCTGCATGACGGAAGTCGGGCGCAATATCTCGGTCGCGAGGATTTCGACGGGACGCTCGCCTACAAGCTAAAGGTCACTCAGAAGGACGGCGACGAATTCGTCTACTGGCTCGACCCCGATACCTGGCTGGAGATCAAGACTGCCGAAACCCGTAAAATCCGGGGCGCTGAGCAGACCACGGAATCCGAGCTGGGCGATTATGAGAAGATCGCCGGCGTCTATTTCCCAATGTCGGTCGAAAGCTGGAGCCAAGGGCAATCGAATCAGCGTCAGCGCGTGTTGATCGCAAGCGGTGCAGCGAACCAGCCGGTCGAGGCCAGCTTCTTCGCCGAGCCGCGCGGTCCTGGGACCCCCGCAAAGGCCACAGGCGAACCTCCCGATGCATCGAACAAGACGCAGGGTGAGCCGAAATCCGATGAACCGGCGGATCAGCCGAAGCCGTCCGATGCCGGGAAGGGAAAGTGATCATGCGTACAATGCTGCTTGCATCCGTGTCCTTCGCCTTGACCGCGCCTGCGCTCGCGCAAGGGCCTGCTCCCGCTGCGGACACCGCAGCGATTTCCGGTCTCGGCATTCGCAACGTCGGATCAGCGACCATGTCGGGACGCATTGCCGCCGTCGATGCGCGACAGGAGAAAGACGGCAAGGTCACCATCATCGTCGGGTCCGCGTCCGGCGGCGTGTGGAAGTCCGAGGACGGCGGTACGAAGTTCAAGCCGGTGTTCGACAAGCAGCCGGTCCAATCGATCGGAGCAGTTGCGCTGGATCCCACGGACCATGATGTCATTTGGGTCGGCACCGGAGAAAGCTGGACGCGAAATTCCGTTTCGATCGGCAACGGCGTCTATAAATCCACTGACGGCGGCGAGACCTGGACCAACGTCGGCCTGCCCGGCACCGAGCGCATCACGCGCATCATCGTTCATCCCAAGAACGGTAATATCGTTTACGTTTGCGCCCCCGGGCCATTGTGGGCCGATTCAGCGGATCGCGGGCTTTACAAGACGAGCGACGGCGGGCGGAGCTGGTCGTTGATCCTCAAGGGTGCGAACCTGTCGACCGGTTGCTCGTCGGTCGCGATGGACCCCGCCCATCCCGATCACCTCCTTGCGGGTACGTGGGACTTCCGGCGCAAGCCTTACGAATTTCGTTCGGGAGGCAACGGACCCGATGCGGCCTCCGGCAGCCGCTTTGCCGAAAGCAGCGACGGTGGGCGCACCTGGACCTATCTGAGTTCGGACAATCGGAAGGGCCTGCCGAAACAGCCGTGGGGGCGGCTCGAGATCGCCTACGCGCCTTCAGATTCCAAGCGCGTCTACGCGTTCATCGAGAACGTGCGCCCTGCTCTATTCGTCTCCAATGACGGCGGGCGGACGTGGGAAGAGCGCGACCGTAGCCAGGGTATGGTCTGGCGGCCGTTCTATTTTGGTCGGATCGTAGTCGATCCCAAAGACGAGGATCGATTGTTCAAGATGGGCTATTCGCTCATCGCATCGGAGGATGGCGGGAAAAGCTTCGCCAATGCAGCCGGCGGATCGCACGGCGACTGGCACGACGTGTGGATCAATCCCGCCAACACCAAGCACATCATCGGCGGTGATGACGGTGGACTGTGGACGAGCTTCGATGGCGGGAACCGCTGGGTGAAGAGCTGGAACCTGCCGGTCAGCCAATTCTATCACGTGAGCGTCGACGGCGACGATCCATACCAGGTCTACGGCGGCCTTCAGGACAATTCGTCCTGGGTCGGCGATCAGGAATATCCGGGCGGGATCACCAACAACCGGTGGGAGAATTTGTTCGGCGGCGATGGCTTCTGGGCATTCGCCGACCCGGCGGACCCCAATTATGCCTATGCCGAGGCTCAGGGCGGGTTCCTGGGCCGCGTCAACCGCAAGACGCTCGAGCAGCGGCTGATCCAGCCCAAGGGCGGTTACAAGGAAAAGCTCCGCTTCAACTGGAATACCCCCGTGGCGCTTTCGCCCAATGAGCGGGGCACCATCTACATCGGCTCGCAATTCCTGTTTCGAAGCCGCGATCATGGCGTAACCTGGGATCGCATATCCCCCGACCTGACGACCAACGATCCGGTGCGCCAGCGTCAGGAGCAATCCGGCGGAATCACCGTCGACAACTCATCCGCCGAGATGAACACGACAATCTATTCCATCTCGGAGAGCCCGCGGGCGCCGGGCCTGATCTGGGTCGGCACGGATGACGGCAAAGTCCAGGTCACGCGCGACGGCGGCGGCAAGTGGAGCGACCTCACCAGCAATCTCGGGATGCCGTCGGGCAACTGGATCAGCTGGGTCGAGGCGAGCCGGTTCAACCCTGCCGTCGCTTATGTCACGGACGACCGCCACGCCTACGGCGACATGCAGCCCTACCTCTACCGCACCGCGGATTATGGGCGCACGTGGCAGCCGCTGGTCGGGCCCGGCACTGCGGGCGTGCGCGGCTATGCACATGTCATCAAGGAGGATCGGGAGAACCCGAACATCCTTTTCATGGGCACAGAGTTCGGCCTCTTCGTCAGCATCGACGCCGGACGGACATGGGCGCAGTTCAAGCCCAACAATTTCCCGGACGGCGTCGCCGTGCGGGATCTCGCGCTCCAGGATCGCGAGGACGACCTGGCAATTGCGACTCACGGGCGCGGCATCTGGGTGATCGACGACATCAGTCCGCTCAGGAAGCTCACGCCCGCGACCTTGGCCAGCACCGCGGCTCTCATCCCAGGACGACCGGTCGAGCAGCGGATCCAGTCCAACGGAGGCTGGGCCGAAGGCGACGCCACATATTATGGCGAGAATCCTGTCTCGGGCGCCCCGATCACCTACTTCCAGAAAGCGCGCCACGTCATCGGCCGCATGAAGATCGAGATCCTCGACGCGCAAGGCAATGTGGTCGATGAGGTACCGGCATCGAAGCGCCGCGGCCTCAACCGCGTCAGTTGGTCGATGCGTACCAAGGCGCCGGTCGTTCCGCCCGCTGCCTCGCTCGCAGGCGCTTCGGCAGTCGGCGAACGCTTCCTTCCCGGCAATTACACCGTCCGGTTGACCAAGGCCGGCGAGGTCACAACCGAGCCGCTGACCGTTACCCTGGATCGGCGCGCGACGTTCACTGTGGCTGACCGTCAGGCGCAGTTCGCCGCGTCGGAGCGCGTGAAAGAGATGTTCGCACGGATGAGCAAGCTCGTCGGACAGATCAACAGCGTACGCGAGCAGGCAGGCGAAATCGCGGGCCGGACAGCAGTACCTGCAGATCTCAAGACGGCCGCGACCCAGCTGTCGGACAAGGCCGACGCGCTTCGCAAGGAGATCGTCGCGACCAAGGAGGGCGGCGCAATAACCGGGGAGGAGCGCCTGCGCGAGCATGTCGACGACATTTTCGGCGCCATCACGTCGGTCGAGGAGCGGCCTACCAACTATCAGATCGCGCGGATCGACGCGCTTGACCGCGAGCTGAAGGAGCTGGAGGCTCGCTGGGCGGCAATGCAATCGAGTGACGTGCCCGCATTCAATGCGCGGCTAAAGGCGGCCGACATGTCTCCCCTGACGATCGCCGAGATCGAGTTCGATCCCAATGAAGCCGTTCGCGGCGGCCGGGTGGAAGCGCTGGCGCGAGGGCTGGTCGGGACGCATTTCTACGGCGACCTCCACGCGCTCGAGGAAACCGGCGAGAAGGACTAAGGCGCGCTATTCAGTGCGGGAGCCGCCGCCCTCATGCTGCGGCTTCACATGCACGGTCTTGATGTTGACGAACTCGCGGATCCCGTAGCTCGCGCATTCGCGGCCATAGCCCGAATGCTTGACGCCGCCGAATGGGGCTCGTGGGTCTGATCGAACATTCTCGTTGACGAAGCTCATGCCGGCTTCGAGTTGTTCCGCGGCGATCCGCCGCCCGCGGTCCAAGTCACCGGTCAGCACGCCTGACCCAAGCCCG
>Ga0070670_100002464_pt1 | contig 15270 bp, 10 predicted proteins | sample KBSS63metaG_FD_64665 | JGI IMG/M metagenome (GOLD analysis project Ga0070670, IMG submission 64665) | Switchgrass rhizosphere microbial communities from Kellogg Biological Station, Michigan, USA - KBS S6-3 metaG | ecosystem: Host-associated > Plants > Roots > Rhizosphere > Soil ... | reverse complement strand
CCGAAGGTCTTGTTGGTGAAGCCGGCGTCGAGCGAGATCTCCTCGGCGCGCTCGGCCTCGACGCAGATCGACGCCATCATTTCGACCGTCTCGACCGGATAGCGCCCGGCCGCGGTCTCGGCCGAGAGCATCACCGCATCGGTGCCGTCGAGGACTGCGTTGGCGACGTCGCTCACCTCGGCGCGAGTCGGCACGGGGTTGACGATCATCGACTCCATCATCTGCGTCGCCGTGATGACGACGCGGTCGAGCTCGCGTGCCATCTTGATCATCCGCTTCTGCAGCGCCGGCACCGCCGCGTTGCCGACCTCGACCGCGAGGTCGCCGCGCGCGACCATGATCCCGTCGGACGCCTTCAGGATCGACTCGAGCGCCGGGATCGCCTCGCTGCGCTCGATCTTGGCGATCAGCTGCGGCTTGTGGCGCCACTTCTCGCCGGCGACGTTGCCGAGCTGGCGCGCCATCTCCATGTCGGTCGCGCTCTTCGGAAAGCTGACTGCGAGGTACTCGCACTGGAACGACATCGCGACCTTGATGTCGTCCATGTCCTTGGCCGTCAGCGCCGGCGCGGTCAGGCCGCCGCCCGCCTTGTTGATGCCCTTGTTGTTCGACAGCTCGCCGCCGACCACGACCGTCGTGTGCACTTCCTCGCCCTTGACCGAGTCGACGACCAGGCGCAGCAGGCCGTCGTTGAGCAGCAGCGTGTCCCCGGGCCGGACGTCCCGCGGCAGCTCCTTGTAGTCGAGGCCGACGCGGTCGCAGGTGCCAAGCTCGCTCCAGGCGGCGTCGAGGACCAGCGGCGTTCCGGCGATGAGCATCGTCTTGCCGCCCTCTATCTTGCCGACGCGGATCTTCGGCCCCTGCAGGTCGGCCATGATCGCGACCTCCTTGCCGACCTTCTTCGCGACCTCGCGGATCAGCGCCGCGCGGTCGATGTGGTCCTGCGCCGTGCCGTGCGAGAAGTTGAGCCGCATCACGTCGACGCCGGCGCGGATCATTCGCTCGAGCACTTCGGGCGTGCTCGACGCCGGGCCGAGCGTGGCGACGATCTTGGTGGCACGCGGAACGCTGGAATCAGTCGTCATTGAGAAACCTTCGCGCTGCGCGCTGCGACCTTCGCGCCGGGAACCGCCCGACGGCTCATTGTGCTTGCTGCGCGCGGCGCTCGAGGATCTCGATCGCCGGCAAGGTCTTGCCCTCGAGCACCTCGAGAAACGCGCCGCCGCCGGTCGAGATGTAGTCGATCTCGTTCTCGATACCGTAGGTGGCGATCGCCGCGAGCGTGTCGCCGCCGCCGGCGAGGCTGAACGCCGGGGACGCAGCGATCGCGCGGGCGACGGTCTCGGTGCCGTGGCCGAAGGCGTCGAACTCGAACACGCCGACCGGGCCGTTCCAGACGATCGTGCCGGCGCCTGCAACGATCGCGGCGAGCGCCGCAGCGCTCGCAGGGCCGACATCGAGGATCAGATCGTCGGGCGCGACATCGGCAACGCGCTTGGTCGATGCCTTGGCGGTGGCCTTGAACTCGGTCGCGGTGACGACGTCGACCGGCAGCGGCACGTCGGCGCCGCGCAACTGCATCGCCGCGATCACGGCGCGCGCTTCGTCGACCAGCGCCGGCTCGGCCAGGCTCTTGCCGATGGGGAAGCCGGCGGCGAGCAGAAAGGTGTTGGCGATGCCGCCGCCGACGATCAGCCGGTCGACCTTGGCCGCCAGGCTCTGCAGCACCAGCAGCTTGGTCGAGACCTTGCTGCCGGCGACGATTGCGACCAGCGGCCGCTTCGGGGCGGCGAGCGCCTTCGTGATCGCGTCGATCTCGGCCGCGAGCAGCGGCCCGGCGACGGCTACCGGCGCGTACTCGGCAATGCCGTAGGTCGAGGCCTCGGCGCGGTGCGCGGTGCCGAAGGCGTCATTCACGAAGACGTCGCAGAGCGCCCCCATCTTCTTGGCGAGCACCGGGTCGTTCTTCTTCTCGCCGCGGTTGAGGCGGCAGTTCTCGAGCATGACGACCTCACCGCCGCCCACCGCGACGCCGTCGACCCAGTCGGTCGCGAGCGGGACGCTGCGACCGAGCAGCTCGCCGAGGCGTGCCGCCACCGGCGCGAGCGAGTCTTCCGGGCGCGGCTCGCCTTCCTTCGGCCGGCCGAGGTGCGAGGTGACCATCACCGCGGCGCCGGCGGCCAGCGCCATCTCGATCGCCGGCAGCGACGCCCGGATGCGGGTGTCTTCGGTGATCCGGCCGGAGTCGTCCTGCGGCACGTTGAGGTCGGCGCGGATGAAGACGCGACGGCCGGCGACCTGGCCGGCGGCGACGAGATCGGCGAAGCGGAGAACGTTCATTCGGGTGGCGAAAAGCGGCGCATTTTACGTACGGCACACGGCCGCGCGGCGCATTTCACCCCGAACCGCGGCGCCGCACGTTTCACCGCGGCCACCTTCGCACCTTCGCGAAGGCGCGCTTCGGAGATCGCGCCATGTCTGCTCGCCTTGCCTTCCATCGTGTTCGTCATTGGCTGCGCGGCGGCGTCGCGATCGCGGCCTTGGCCTCGATCGCGCCGTCGGCGCCGGCCCAGCCCGCGCCGCCGGTCTCGATCGCCGCGCCGGCCTGGCGCGCCCCGGCGCTGCAGGTCGCCGGCGCCGAGCAGCCAGTGCGGATGACCGCGCTCAAGATCGACGTCGAGGTCGCTGCCGGCGTCGCCGAGACGCGGGTGCAGATGGTGTTCCTCAACCCCAACGCGCGCACGCTCGAGGGCAAGCTCCAGTTCCCGCTCGGCCCCGGCCAGATCGTCAGCGGCTTCGCACTCGACGTCGACGGTCGGATGCGCGCCGCGGTGCCGGTCGACAAGGCGCGCGCGCAGCAGGTGTTCGAGGACATCGCGCGTCGCCGCGTCGACCCCGGCCTGCTGCAGACGACGATCGGCAACAACTACGAACTGCGCGTCTATCCGCTTCTGCCCGGCAAGACACGCACCGTCGAGCTCAGGATCGTCGAGCCCGCGGCGACGCGACTGCAGGTGCCGCTCGCGTATGCCGAGCGCGTCGCGAGCTTCGAGCTGGCGCTGCGCCTTTCGGGCGCGGCAAGCGCGCCCGAGCTGGCTGGCGCACAGACGCTCGGGCTGCGCTTCGAGCGCGAGGGTGCCGGCGGCTTCATCGCGCGCACCGCGAGAAGCGACTTCGCCCTCCCCGGCGATCCGCTGGTCATCCGCGGGGCCGCAGCGGGCGCCTCCGCGGCGACGATCGCGACCGAGCAGCGCGACGGGCAGAGCTACTTCACGCTCGAGCTGCCAGTGGCGCAGCGCAGCGCGCCGCGCACGCTGCCGCATCGGGTGCAGATTGTCTGGGACGCGTCGGGGTCAGCGGCAAAGCGCAAGACCGATCGCGAGTTGGCGCTGCTCGACGCCTACTTCGCCGCGGTGCGCGACACCCGCGTCAACCTGGTCCGCGTCGCCGACACCGCGGCGCCGCCGCTTGCCTTCGAGGTTCGCGGCGGCGACTGGAGCGCACTCCGGCGCGCCCTCGAGAGCACGGTCTACGACGGCGCCAGCAACCTGGGCGCAGTGCGCCACGACGGCGTCTCGGCCGAGGCGCTCTGGTTCAGCGACGGCCTGGCGACCTATGGCGCGCCATGGCGGCTCGCGTTCCCGGTGCCGGTGTTCACGATCAACAGCGCCGCCAGCAGCGACCCGGCCGCGTTGCGGGCGCTCGCCGACGCCAGCCACGGACGCGCCATCGACTTGGTCGCCCAGACCCGTCAGGCGGCGGCCGATGCGCTGCTGCGTCACGGCAGCGAGGTCGCCGCCATCGGCGCGCTCGGCGCGAAGGAGATCGTGGTGCAGTCGCAGAGCGCGGCGTCGGGACGACTCGTCGTCGCCGGCATCCTGACGGAAGCGAGTGCCGAGCTGACGATCCGCGTCCGCGACGCCGCCGGCGCCGTCACGACCCGCGTCGTCCCGGTGCAGGCGGGCCAGAACCCGTCGCGCCTGGCCGCGGTGCAATGGGCGCGCCTGACGTTGGCGTCGCTCGAAGGCGAGGCGCGAACCAACAAGGTCCGGATCCGCGAGCTCGGCAAGCGCTTCGCCCTGGCGACGCGCGAGACCTCGCTGATCGTCCTCGAGCAGGTCGACGACTATGTTCGCCACGAGATCGAGCCGCCGGCCGAGCTGCACGCCGCGTACGACCGGATCGCGGCGAGCGTTGGGCAACGCCGGGTCGCAAGCGACGGCGCACGGCTGGCGCAGGTGGTGCGCCGCTTCGAGGCACGCGTCGCCTGGTGGAACCGCGACTTCCCCAAGGGCGAGCCGCCGGCGCCGCTGCAGATCGCCAAAGCGGAAGCGCCGGCGGCGTTCGGCGCCTTGAGCGCGCCGCGCGAGGCATCGTCGCGAAGCGAGCGCTCGGAGACGATGCGCGGCGCGGCCAAGGACGACGAGCGGCAGCTGTCGCGCAACGCCGCCGCACCGCCGGCCGCAGCCCCGGTCGTCGCCGAAGGCGACGGCGGCGCGCTCAACGGCGTCAGGAAGGCCGCGCGTGGCGATGGCCAGCCGGCGACGGCCCGGGCCCCGGCGACGATCGCCATCGCCATCACGCCGGCGGCCAACGCGAGCCCAGCACTGAAGCGCCTCGAGGCGGCGCCGCCGGACGAGCGGATCCGCGTCTATCTCGACGAGCGCCGCGCCAACGAGGCCAGCGTCGGCTTCTTCCTCGACGCCGCCGAGTTCTTCCTGGCCCGTGACGATCGCGAAAGCCGGGCGCAGGGGCTGCGTGCCCTGTCGAACCTCGCCGAGCTCGACCTGCAGAACCGCCAGGTGCTGCGCCTGCTCGGCTATCGCCTGCAGCAGGCGGGCGAGGCGGGGCTCGCGGTGCCGATCTTCGAGCGCGTCGTCGAGCTGGCGCCGAACGAGCCGCAGTCGCACCGCGACCTCGGCCTCGCGCTCGCCGAGACCGGCGAGGTGCAGGGCGCGGTCGAGCGCCTGTACGAGGTCGTCACCGGCGGGTGGGACGGCCGCTTCGCCGACATCGACCTGATCGCTCTGGCCGAGCTCAACGGCGTCGTCGACAAGGCGCGCCGCGATGGCAAGCGGGTCGACACCTCGCGCATCGACGCGCGCCTGCTGAGGAACCTGCCGCTCGACGTGCGCGTCGTCCTCGCCTGGGATGCCGACAACACCGACGTCGACCTGCACGTGATCGACCCGAATGGCGAGGAGGTCTACTTCGGCCACAACGCGTCGTACCAGGGCGGCACGATCACGCGCGATGCGACCGGCGGCTACGGCCCCGAGGAGTTTTCGCTCAGGCTCGCCAAGCCGGGAAAATATCGCATCGAGGCGAACTTCTACGGCCACCGCCAGCAGGTGCTGACGAGCGGCACCGGGCTGATGCTGTGGCTGTCGAGCGGCTTCGCCACGGCGGCGCAGCAGGATCGGCGCACGACGATTCGCGTCAAGAGCGAGCGCGGCGAGCGGATCGTGGTTGGCGAGTTCGAGGTCGGCGCCAAGGCGCTGGCCGCGCGCTGATCACGCGGGTCGTGGCGCGGCGCGGACGCCAGCGGCGCAGCCGGCGCCGGCTAGCGCGCGTCGGTGCTGCCCTTGGCCTGAGCTGCGAGCTGCGGCGCCACCGGCTCGATCTTGTTCTCGCGCATGTAGTCGTTCATGTCGCGCCAGCCGGCAAAGACGGCGGCGCGATCGGCCTTCTTGTAGATCGCGAAGCAATCCTCGATGGCGCGACCGGCGTGCCGGCAGGCCGAGCCGACCGCCTTGCCGTCGGCGTCGCGGGCAGCTGCGATCTTCTCGGGCGATTCGATGCCGAGCATGTCGCAGCCGCACAGCAGTGCGGCCGGGGCGGCGAGTGCGAAGGCGAGCAGGGTGCGGCGCATGGGGACAGCAAGGAGTGACCCCGGCTATTTCGGCGCTGCTGCCGAGAAATTGAGGGTCGCCCCGCCTCGGGGGCGCCGGCTCAGGCTTCGCGTGACGCGAACACCGCTCCGGGCGGCGGCGTCCAGCCGCGCAGGAACGCGTCGGCGGCCATGCGTCGGCCGCCGGCGCGCTGCAGCTCGGTCAGGGCGAGGCGCCCTTCGCCGCAGGCGACGATCACCGCCGCGCCGTCGGCCGCGACGATCGTTCCCGGCGTGCCGCCCCCGGGAACGACGACACCGCGCCAGCAGGTGATCGTCTCGCCGCCGACGACGCTGCGCGCGCCGGGTGCCGGATCGAACGCGCGCAGGCGGCGCTCGATCGTCGTCGCGGGCTCGCGCCAGTCGATCGTCGCCTCGGCCTTGCTGATCTTGTGGGCGTAGGTGACGCCGATCTCCGGTTGCGGCCGGCCGACCAGCGGCCCGCTGGCGAGCGTGCCGAGCGCGCGCACGACGAGCTCGCCGCCGAGCGCCGCGAGCTCGGTCTGAAGCGAGCCGGCGCTGCTGTCGGCGCCGATCGACACCGTCTCCGCGAGCAGCATCGCGCCGGTATCGAGGCCGGCGTCCATCTGCATGATGGTCACGCCGGTGACGTCGTCGCCTGCCTCGATCGCGCGCTGGATCGGCGCCGCGCCGCGCCAGCGCGGCAGCAGCGAAGCGTGGACATTGATGCAGCCGTGGCGCGGCAGCTCGAGCAGCCAGGCCGGCAGGATCAGGCCATAAGCGGCGACGACGATGACGTCGGGCGCCGCGGCGCGCAGCTGCGCTTCGGCCTCGGCGGCATCGCCGGCGTACTTGCCGTCGCGGCGCAGGCCGCGCGGCTGGGCGACCGCGAGGCCATGCTCCAGAGCGAACGACTTCACCGGCGACGCGAGCAGCTTCATGCCGCGGCCGGCCGGCCGATCGGGCTGGCTCAGCACGAGCGCGATCTCGAACCCAGCGGCGTACAGGCGCGCCAGGGCGACGCGCGCGAAATCGGGAGTGCCGGCAAACGCGAGTCGCATGCCTCGCGTCGGCGAATGACTAGGCCCGCGCCTCGTCGCGCGTCTTCTTCAGCATGCGCGTCTTGATGCGCGTGCGCTTGAGCGGGCTCAGGTACTCGACGAAGACCTTGCCGAGGAGGTGATCCATCTCGTGCTGGACGGCGATCGAGAGCAAGCCCTCGGCAGCGAACTCGCGCGGCTCGCCGGAGCGATCCAGCGCGCGCACGCGGATGCGTGCATGGCGCGGCACCTTGTCGTAGATCTCGGGTACCGACAAGCAGCCTTCGTCGACGAGCGTCATCTCGTCGCTGGTCTCGACCAGCTCCGGGTTGATGAGGACGAGCGGATCGTCGTGCGCATCGGAAACGTCGATGGTGATGACGCGCTCGTGCATGTCGACCTGCGTCGCCGCCAGGCCGACCCCCTCGGCCTCGTACATCGTCTCGAGCATGTCGTCGACGAGGCGACGAATTCGCTCGTCGACCGCAGCCACCGGCCGCGCCACCTTGTGCAGGCGCGGATCGGGGTAGCGAAGGATGTCCAGCTTGCTCATTTGTGACGAATCGATTCAGGGCTCGGCGAGTGTGGATGTCGCGCAACGAAAAGAGGTGAGAAAGGTCTCACGCATGCAATCCGCGAGGCCGTACTTTCGTTGCGATATCAATGCTTTATGGGCAGAATCTGCGAAACCAAGTGAGATTTTCGCCGAACCGCGAGCGGGCTTCGACAGCCGTTGCGGAAGACCTTTCGGATCAGGCGCACGTGCGCTGCGGTTCGCTCCTCGAGACTTCCTGCATGAGCCGACGAATTCTCCCTGCTCCCCCCGCTTTGCGGCAACTCGCCGTCATCGCCCTCGGCTCGATGCTCGCCGCGAATAGCCTCGCCGCCGAGCCCAACTATCCGATTACTCAGCAACAGCGCGCCACGGCGCAGAAGACCGCCGAGACCGGCGTGCCGCTGAGCGAGATCCTGCCCACCGCGCCTGACATCTACACCGTCAAGACCCGCGACACGCTCTGGGACATCTCGAAGATGTACCTGAAGAGCCCGTGGCGCTGGCCCGAGCTCTGGGGCATGAATCTCGAACAGGTGAAAAACCCGCACCTGATCTTCCCCGGCCAGGTGCTGTTCCTCGACAAGTCGAACGGCCGCGCCCGACTGCGCATGGGAGCGCCGGTCGGCGGTGCCGGCGACGCGGGCCTGTCGCCGCGCATTCGCTCCCGCGCCATCGCGATCGACGGCATCGCCTCGATCCCGTTCAACCTGATCGAGCCGTTCCTCAACGAAGCGGTCATCTTCGAGACCAACGAGCTCGCCGCGGCGCCGCGCATCGTCGCGACGCAGGAAGACCGCGTGCTCCTCTCGCGTGGCGACACCGCCTACGTTCGCGGCGACCTCGGCCCCGAGCGCGAATACCGGATCTTCCGCGAGCCGCGCCCGCTCAAGGACCCGACGACCAAGGAAATCCTCGGCTACGAGGCCAGCTACGTCGGCGCCTCCGAGTACACGGTGCAAGGTGAGACGCGCACCGATGCCCAGGGCAAGGTCGAGATCGTCCCCGCCACGTTCACCGTCACCAGCATCCGCAAGGAGGCCGGCGTCGGCGACCGCCTGTGGCCGGTGGCCGCGCGCGAGTACACCAACTACGCGCCGCACCCGCCGGCCGGGCCGATCTCGGGTCAGATCGTCTCGATCTACGGCGACGGGCTCACGGCCGGCCAGAACCAGATCGTCGCCCTCAACCGCGGCGCGGTCGACGGCATCGAGCGCGGCCACGTGCTGGCGCTGTTCCACGACGGCAAGGTGATCAACGATCCGACCGAAAAGACCAAGGTCAAGATCAAGCTGCCCGACGAGCGCGCGGGCGTTCTGTTCGTGTTCCGGGTCTTCAACCGGATGTCGTACGCGCTGATCCTGTCGGTGAAAGAGCCGATCTCGCCGGGCGACCGCTTCACCCAGCCGTAGACTCCCTGCGGCGACCGGCGCGCACTCGCGCCGGCGCCTGGCGAAGCTTCTCGCCGGCAAGCGCTCGCTTACTTCGGCGCGGCGCCGGGGCCCGCACATGATCGATCGCGACGAGTTCTCGGCGTGGCTGCGCCTGCTTGAGACGCCCGGTGTCGGCCGAGAGTCGGCGCGCGCGCTGCTGGCTCGCTTCGGCTCGCCGGAGGCGGCGCTCGCGGCGCCGACCGGAGCCCGCAAGGAAGTCGTCGGTTCCGCCGTTGCCGCCGCGCTCAGCCGCGTTCCGGACCAGTTCGCGGCCCGTCGAGACGCCGGCTGGCAATGGCTGGCGGACGGCGACGAGCCGCGCGACGCCATCGTCGTCGGCGATCCGCGCTACCCGCAACTCCTCCTCGATGCCGCCGATCCGCCGCTCCTGCTCTATGTGCGCGGCCGGATCGAGCTGCTCCAGGCGCCGGCGGTGGCGGTCGTCGGCAGCCGCAATCCGACGCCGCAAGGACTCGACAATGCACGCGCGTTCTCGGCGCATCTGAGCCAGGCCGGCTGGGTCGTCGTCTCGGGGCTGGCGCTCGGCGTCGACGCTGCCGCGCACGAGGCCGCCCTGGCCGGCGGCACCGGCACGATCGCCGTCGTCGGGACCGGGCTCGACGTGGTTTATCCGGGGCGCCACCGGGCGCTCACCGCGCGCATCGCCGCCGAAGGGCTCGTCGTCAGCGAGTTCGCGATCGGTACGCCGGCGCTGCCCGAGAACTTCCCGATCAGAAACCGCATCATTGCCGGGCTTGCGCGCGGAACGCTGGTGGTCGAGGCCGCGGTTCAGTCGGGCTCGCTCATCACCGCGCGTCTGGCCGAAGAGGCCGGCCGCGAAGTGTTCGCGATCCCGGGGTCGATCCATTCGCCGACCGCCCGCGGCTGCCACCTGCTGATCAAGCAGGGCGCCAAGCTGGTCGACAGTGCCGCCGACATTCTCGACGAGCTGCCGCCACTGCCCGGCAGCCGCGCCGCTGCGGCGCCGGCCTCTCGGCAGGAGCCGGACGACCGGGCACGTAAAGATCCTTTGCTCGACGTCCTCGGCTTCGATCCGATCGGCCTCGACGCGCTGATCGAGCGCACCGGGCAGAGCGCGGCTGCGCTCTCGGCGCGCCTGCTCGAACTCGAGCTCGCCGGCCGCGTCGCCCGGCTGCCGGGCCAGCGGTTCCGACGGGTCGAGCGCGCCTGACCGCGGCCGCCGCCGAGCCCGAAACCGGCAGCCGTTCATCCACGCTCGGATATCGACCGAAGGCCCTGCGGTATAGTCTTTTTCATGTTCGACGTGCTCGTGTACCTCTACGAGAACTACTGGCGGCCGGACGCGTGCCCGGGGCACGAGCAGCTGACCCGAAAGCTCACCTCGGTCGGCTTCGAATCCGAAGAGATCGCCGACGCGCTGACTTGGCTCGACGGTGTCGCCGCCGTCGCCCAGGCGCGGGTCGGCGAGCAGCACCAGGAGAGCATTCGCGTCTACGCGCCGGTCGAGCAGGAGCATCTCGGCGAGCAGTCGATCGGCTTCATCGCCTTCCTCGAGTCGGCAGGCGTCCTGCCGCCGCCGATGCGCGAGATGGTGATCGACCGCGCCAGCGCGATCCCCGGCGGCCCGCTCGACCTCGAGGATCTGAAGATCATCGTCTTGATGGTTTTCTGGAGCCTCGGCGAAGAGCCCGACGCGCTGATCCTCGACGAGCTGTTCGTCGACGAGGAAGACCGGCTGATCCACTGATCTCGGGCCGCACAGGATGCGGCCTGCCTGCCGGCTCGCGGCCTAGTTGAGCAGCCGGCTCGGATCGCCGTCGATCTTGGCCATCGCGCTGCGCGTCGCCCGCACCGTGAGCGCTTCTTCCTGCGCCGGAACGAGCAGCCCGGCCTGCAGGAATGCCGCCAGGCGATGCTGCTGGAACAGCACGCCGCGGCCCTGCGGCGAAACGAACAAGGTCAGCTGTCGGCGCATTCCCTGCCACGCGAGCTGCATCGCCTCGTTGCGGTTGCGGTAGTCGAGCATGTACCAGCTGCCGACCTGAAGCTCGCGCGCCCACGACAGCATCGCCGGCGTCGGCATCGAGCCGCCTTCGCCGACGACTTCGAGCTCCGAGCTCTCGTGACCGGAGAGATCCATCACCAGCGACTCGTCGATATCGACGTCCTCGGCCTCGGGGAGCAGCTCCTCGAGCGTCTCGAGCCGGCCCATCAGCTCCTCGAGCCGTTCGTGCGAGATCGCCGCCGCCTTGGCGGTGAACGCCGCGGCGAGCGAGTTGTTGAGGCGCTGGATGTGCTCGTCCTGCTTGGGCACCGGGATGCCGGCGTCGTCCATGCCGTCGCGCAGCGTCTTCAGGAGCGGCGGCAGGCGGCGGATGACCTCGGCGCGCTCGGCGCGCGACACCTTCGCGCTCGCTGACCAGATCAGGTCGGCGGCCGCTCGCTTCATGTCCTTGGTGGCGTCGCCGTTGTTCGACTTGACCGCGGTCGTCGCGAGCACGTCGGCCCAGACCTGGAACAGGAACTCGCGCACCCCTTCCTGAACCGGCACGTCGTTGAGCATCTTCCTCAGCTCGATCGTGTACTGGATTGCCATGGTCTCGCGCTGCTCGACCTGCGCCGCGAGCGAGACGCCCTTCTTCGACGCCTCGTTCTCGTTGCGGAAGTAGTGCTCGAGAAACTTCTCGAACTCGGTGAGCACGGTCTGGAAGACGCGCCGGCCGGTGTCGGGATAGGCCTCGACGACCTGGACGACGCGCTTGATCTCCTTCTCGAGAATGTCGCCGACGGCGCGGCTCGACGAGTCGAAGCCCATCACGCACGACCCCATGCGGTCGATCAGGCGACGCGCCGGATGCTCGACCGTGGCGAAGAAGTCGGGCTCGGAGACGGCGACGCGCAGCACCGGCATCTGCAGCCGCGCGAACCAGACGCGAACGCTCGCCGGGATCGCGTCTTCCATCAGGATGCTCTGGAACAGGAGCGCGACGATTTCGATCGTCGCCCGCTCGACCGGCGAGGTCGCGGCCTGCTTGAGAGCCTGCTTCCGCTGGTGCAGCTCCTCAAGCAGCGCCGGCGTGCCGACCGCGACGCGTGCGCCGTCGGACCCGGAGGCTCCCGCCAGGCGTCGGGCGACGCTCTCCTGCGCCTCGGCGATGGCCGCGTTCAGGCGCGGCGACGGCGGCGCCGGTGCGTGCGAGGTGTCGGCGAAGTCGGGCAACTGGCGGCCGACCAGGCGGTTCAGCCGGCCGAGCACCGCCTCGGCCTGATCGTTGCCGCGCGCCAGGCCGGCGGCGCGCGTCATCAGCCGAGTCTCCTCGCCGACTTCGCTGGCGACACCGGTCTGACTCCGCGCCGCGGCATGGAACTCGGAGCTGGCCGGCGTCATGCCGGTCGGCGTGCCGAAGCCGCCGCCGCCGCTCGGCATCGGCCGCGGGTTGCCGTGGTTGGAGCGCCGGATGAAGGGCCGCAGGTCGACTTCCGGCAGGACGTGGCGCTGCAGCAGGAAGCGATTGGTCTCGTGGTAGGCCTCTTCGGCGAACAACGACAGCTCCTCGTGGATCACCGACTGCAGCAGCCGCCAGGCATCGAAGCCGAGCGGCGCGGCAAGCCACGAGCTGGTGACGATGCGCGCCAGCACGTGCGGCCGGAGGATGTCGTTGGCGTCGAGCTCGTCGCGGCTCTCGAGCAGATTCATCCGCGAGCGCAGGTCGGTGAATTCCCAGGAGGCACGGTCCATCATCGCCAGCGCCAGGCGCGAGCTCAGGATCTCGTGCTCGATCGTGTCGTCGTCGACCAGGCTCAGATTCCGGTTGCCGGACGCGCCGTGGACCGGCAGCTCGCCGAGCCGCGTCTGCGTGACGGTGCCGGTCTTGAGCGCGGCGCGCAGAAGCGTCGCCATGCCGTCCTGCCAGATCGGGAAGGCGCCTTGCAGCACCGGCATCAGCTCGCGACGCTTGAGCGCCACCGCCGGCTCGGCGACCGCGGAGGCGAGGAGCCGCGCGCCCTGGTCGATCGCCTGGACGATGACCGGCATTCCCCCCAGCAGCCGCTCCGCATATGACCGCCTCGCCTGCTGAGCCAATGCCGTCGGGTTGGCGGGGGTGGGCATGGGCTCTTGGAGGGGCTCGATCGTCCTGAGAAAGTCGCTTTCGACTCTACACCACCGCTCCCGCGTTCGGATCGTTCGGATCGTGCTCCTTGCCCTGCGACTTGACGAGGTCTTCACGCTTGACGCCGAGCCACATGGCGATCGCCGCGGCGACGAAGACCGACGAGTAGATTCCGAACAGGATTCCGATCGTCAATGCAATGGCGAAGTAATGCAGGGTCTGGCCGCCGAAGACGAGCATCGACAGCACCATCATCTGGGTCGAGCCGTGGGTGATGATGGTGCGGCTGATGGTGCTGGTGATGGCGTGGTCGATGACTTCGTGGGTGTTGAGCTTTCGGAAGCGCCGGAAAGTCTCGCGGATCCGGTCGAAGATCACCACCGACTCGTTGACCGAGTAGCCGAGCACGGCAAGCACCGCCGCCAGCACCGAGAGCGAGAACTCCCACTGGAAGAAGGCGAAGAAGCCCAGGATGATGATGACGTCGTGCAGGTTGGCGATGATCGCGGCGACCGAGAACTTCCACTCGAAGCGAAACGCCAGGTAGATCATGATGCCGATGACGACGAAGGCGAGCGCCTTGGCGCCGTCTTCGGCGAGCTCCTTGCCGACCTGCGGGCCGACGAACTCGCTCCGCGACAGCCGCACCGGCTCCGCGCTGCCGGCGACGCACGCCTGACGCGACGCCGACTGGCCCTGCTCGGCCGCGCCCTCGCGGGCGATGACCTGTCCGCCCTCGGACTTGCACAGCTCGCCGAAGACGCGGCTGACGAGGTCTTCCTTCTTGATGTCGCCGCGCAGCGGCACCCGGATCAGGATGTCGCGCGAGCTGCCGAAGTTCTGCACCAGCACGTCGCCGAGGCCGAGTCCCTCGACCGCGGTGCGGACCTTGACGACGTCGGCTGGCTGTGCGTACTGGGTCTCGATCACCGTGCCGCCGGTGAACTCGATCGAGAAGTGCAGGCCGCGGGTGGCGAGGAAGAAGACGGCGGCCAGGAAGGTCAGCAGCGAGATGATGTTGAACACCAGCGCATGCCGCATGAACGGGATGTCGCGGTGGATGCGGAAGAACTCCATCTGGGTCGGGTCTCGTGGTCGAAGAGGTGGTCGGCGTCAGGACTTTGCCGGGGCACTGGCGCCCGGCTTCCAGACCTGGCCGATCGAGACTTCCTTCAGCCGCTTCTGCCGGCCGTACCAGAAGTTGACCAGGCCGCGCGAGAACATCACGGCCGAGAACATCGAGGTGATGATGCCCAGGCAGTGGACGATCGCGAAGGCGCGGATCGGCCCGGAGCCGAAGGCGAGCAGCGCCAGGCCGGCGATCAGCGTCGTGACGTTCGAGTCGAGGATGGTCGCGAAGGCGCGCTCGTAGCCGGTGTTGATCGCCGCCTGCGGTGACGCGCCGCCGCGCAGCTCCTCGCGGATGCGCTCGTTGATGAGCACGTTGGCGTCGATCGCCATGCCGAGCGTGAGCGCGATCGCGGCGATGCCGGGCAGGGTCAGCGTCGCCTGCAGCATCGACAGCACGGCGATCAGCAGCAGCAGGTTGAGCGCCAGCGAGAGCGTCGAGATGACGCCGAACAGCCGGTAGTAGAGGCACATGAACAGGGCGATCGCGGCAAAGCCGTAGATCACGCTGCGAAAGCCCTTGTCGATGTTCTCGGCGCCCAGGCTCGGGCCGATCGTCCGCTCCTCGATGATCTCCATCGGCGCCGCGAGCGATCCGGCGCGCAGCAGCAGGGCGGTGTCGTTGGCCTCGGCGGTGCTCATGCGGCCCGAGATCTGGAACCGGTTGCCGAGCTCGCCGCGGATCACCGGCGCCGTCACGACCTCGCCCTTGCCCTTCTCGAACAGCAGGATCGCCATCCGCTTGCCGATGTTCTCGCGCGAGGTGTCGCGCATGATGCGCGCGCCGCGCGCGTCGACGGTGAGATGGACCGCCGGCTCCTGGCTCTGGCCGTCGAAGCCGGGTTGCGCGTCGGTCAGGTTCTCGCCGGTCAGCAGCACCTGGCGCTTGACCACCAGCGGAATGCCGCCGCGCTCGGTGTAGCGCTCCGAGCCGAACGGCACCGGGCCGGCGCCGCTCATCGCCAGGCGCGCCTCGCTGCTCTCGTCGACCATCCGCATCTCGAGCGTCGCCGTGCGGCCGATGATGTCCTTGGCCTTGGCCGTGTCCTGCACGCCCGGCAGCTGCACGACGACGCGGTCGGCGCCCTGCTGCTGGATCACCGGCTCGGCGACGCCGAGCTCGTTGACGCGGTTGTGCAGCGTCGTGATGTTCTGCGTGATCGCCGCGCTC
>Ga0070670_100002461_pt1 | contig 15275 bp, 13 predicted proteins | sample KBSS63metaG_FD_64665 | JGI IMG/M metagenome (GOLD analysis project Ga0070670, IMG submission 64665) | Switchgrass rhizosphere microbial communities from Kellogg Biological Station, Michigan, USA - KBS S6-3 metaG | ecosystem: Host-associated > Plants > Roots > Rhizosphere > Soil ... | reverse complement strand
GGGGAAGAGCTGACCTACGACTACTACACGGACGGAGAAAAGGTGATCCAGTGCCGTTGCCGTCCAGGCTGCACGCGCAAGCTGTAGTGCTCGCGGCCGTGCTGGCCGCGTCGATCGTGCCGTCTTCGCGCCCGTCGGCGCGAGCCGCGCAGGCGCCGGCCGACGTCGCCGACGTGGATCTGGCGCGCGCGAGCCGGGGCGTCACCGTGAAGATCGGCTCGCCGGGACGCGGCCACGACGCGCTCGACATCCCGCTCGAGCTCTACGTCGCGCAGGTGCTGTCGGCGGAGGGGGAGCCGAACGCGCCGGAGGCGTCGGCGCAGGCGCTGGCGATTGCGATTCGCACCTACGCGCTGTTCAACGCCGGGCGTCATCAGAAAGAAGGCTTCGATCTCTGCGACACCACGCACTGCCAGGTGCTGCGTGCGAGCTCCGCGGCCTCGCGCCGCGCGGCGCAGGCGACGCTGGGGCTGGTGCTGACCTATCAGGGCGCCCCGGCCGACCTGTATTACTCGGCGTCCTGCGGCGGCCACACCGAGCGGGCCTCCGACGTCTGGCCGAAGATCTCGCTGCCGTATCTCGAGGCGGTGGAGGACGACGTCCACGGCGACGATCCGTACTGGACGCTGGAAAAGTCGCTCGACGAGATCCGTGCCGCGCTCGCCAAGGCGGGCGTGCGGGGCACCCGCCTCGAGGACGTGGTCGTGGACGCGCGGACGGCCTCGGGCCGCGTGGGGCGCGTGGGGCTGCCGGGGCTCGATCCCTCGTCGATGAACAGCAACGACTTCCGCCTCGCCGTCGGCGCGACCGAGCTGCGCAGCACCGCCTTCACGCTGGCGCGCTCGGGCGATCGCATCACGTTCACCGGCCGGGGCTACGGGCACGGCGTGGGCATGTGCGTCATCGGCGCCGGCCGCCGTGCCGCGCGCGGCGAGAGCGCACAGCGGATCCTGGGGCGCTACTATCCGGGCCTGGCGCTCGAGGACGTGTCGCGTGTCCGCACCGGCGTTGCCCCGCGTGAATCGACGCTCTTACCCGCCTCACCGATGCCGAAGGCATCGGCCTCAACCGCCTTTGTCCATGCGCTCGTGCCCGTGGGTTCCCGCACGACCGCGGCGGACCTCGAGCGAATCGCCGGAGAGGCGCAGGCGAAGATCGCGCAGCGGCTCGGCCTGACGACGCCCGCGCTCACCATCCGTCTGCACGGCTCGATCGACGCCTTCCGGCGCGCCACCGGCCAGCCGTGGTGGGTGAGCGCGTTGGTCCGGGGCCGGGAGATCGACCTGGCGCCGGCGGCCGTGCTCGAGCAGCGCGACGGTCTCGACCGGGCCGTGACCCGCGCGGTGGCCGAGGCGCTGGTCGCCCCTGAGCTGAGCGATCGCCATGTCTGGGTCCGGGTGGGCGCCGCACGCTATTTCACCGGCGGCGAGCATCCGGCCGAAGGGCGCGTCCGGTGTCCGCTCGATGCAGATTTGACCGCGGCCGTCTCGGCGGCCGTGCAGCGCGAGGCCGAGGCGCGGGCCGAGGCCTGTTTTGCGCAGGCCATGAGCCGGGCAGGCGACTGGCGCGAAATTCGCTAGATAGTCCAGGAACGCCCGTGGCCGGTTGCCGGCCCATCCGGCCGGAGGCGGCGCGCGGGCGTCGTAACCGTTAGTCCTCGCACGCATTTAAGGTTGCGAGGCAAAGAGAGGCCTATAATCCAGCCATGCTGATCAAGAAGGCACCGGATATCCGTTCTTCCGAGATCACCCCGAAGAGCGTCTACCTCAAGCGCCGCGAGTTCATTCAGGCAGGGTCCGCGGCCCTGGCAGGTGCCGGGATCGTGGCAGCCGGGTGGAACGCGTGGAGCGGCGACGCGCTCGCACAGGGCGGCGGGCTGCCCAAACTGCCCAACGTCAAGAAAAGCCCGCTCAGCACCACCGAGGCACCGAGCGCCTACGAGTACATCACCAGCTACAACAACTTCTACGAGTTCGCGCCGGGCGCCGGCGACGGTCCGAAGAAGAATTCGGGCAAGTTCAAGGCAACTCCGTGGACGGTCGAGGTGGACGGCCTCTGCAACAAGCCGGGCAAGTACAACCTCGAAGACTTCATCAAGCCGTTCGCGCTCGAGGAGCGCATCTACCGCTTCCGCTGCGTCGAAGCCTGGTCGTTCGTGATCCCGTGGGTCGGCATCCCGCTGTCGGAGTTCATCAAGCGGGCCGAGCCGCAGGGCAGCGCGAAATTCATCGAGATGACCACGCTGGTCGATCGGGCCCGCTTCCCGATGCAGAGTACCGACCTTCTCGAGTGGCCCTACAAGGAAGGGCTGCGCCTCGACGAGGCCAACCATCCCCTGACGATTCTGGCGGTCGGCCTCTACGGCGAAGTGCTCCCGGCGCAGAACGGCGCGCCGCTCCGCCTGATCGTGCCGTGGAAGTACGGGTTCAAGGGGGTCAAGTCGATCGTCAAGATGCGGTTCGTCGACAAGCAGCCGATCAACACCTGGCAGGCGATGGCGCGCAATGAATACGGCTTCTACGCCAACGTGAACCCGATGGTCGATCACCCGCGGTGGAGCCAGGCGCGCGAGCGGCGGCTGCCCAGCTTCATCGCCAACCATAAGACCGAGATGTTCAACGGCTACGCCGACCAGGTGCAGAGCCTGTACGCCGGGATGGATCTCCGGCGGAATTTCTAGGGAGCCGGAGCACCGGCTCCGCGGCGGTGCCAAAGCCAATCACCATCCTGAGGGTCGCGCTGTTCATCGCGGCCCTCATTCCCGCCGCACGGCTCGTCTGGGGCTTCTACACCAACGACCTCACCGCCAACCCCGGCGACTACATCACCGATCAGACCGGCACCTGGATTCTGGGGACGCTCTTCGCGTCGCTCTGCGTCACGCCGTTGCGCAAGCTCACCGGCTGGAACGATCTGATCAAGCTGCGGCGGATGCTCGGCCTGTTCGCGTTCTTCTACGCCACGCTCCACCTCCTGACGTGGATCGTGTTCGTCCACTACTTCGACGTGAGCTTCATGATCGAGGACGTGTTCAAGCGGCCGTTCATCACGGTGGGCATGACCGTGTTCGTGATCCTGTTCGCGCTGGCGGTCACGTCGAACCGCTGGTCGATCCGCAAGCTGGGACGGAAGTGGGGAACGCTCCACCGCCTGGTGTATCTCGCGGCCATCGGCGGCGTGATCCACTTCTGGTGGCTGGTGAAGGCGGACATCACGCTGCCGCGCCGCTGGGCCGCGGCGTTCGCGGTCCTGCTCGGCATGCGCGCCTGGTGGTGGTATCAGAAACGCGTGACTACTTCCGCAAGGCGTCCAGTCGCTGCTGCAAGCGGCCGTTAGGAAATACCTTCAGCACTGCGTCGAGCGCCGCTGCGGCGTCGGCCTTGCGCCCGGAGGCCTCGTAGGCATCGGCCAGGAGTCCACCCTTCCGGAACGCCATGAAGCGGTTGTCGGCGGGGAGCTGCAGCGCGTTCAGCCCGTCGATGGCAGCTTGCGGATCCTTGCGATCGACCAGTTTCGACTCCGCCGCCAGCATCTGCACTTCGGGATCGCCGGGGTAGCGCTCGGCCGCCTGCGCGATGAGCGTGGCGGCCTGCTCGTGCCGGCCCGCCGCGCGGTCCGCCATCGCCTGGTGGTAGTAGCCGGCCAGCAGCAGCCGTTCGACATCCTTGGGATCACCGCTCCGCAGCCCGACGCCGCCGGCGTAGGCATACACGAGCTCGCCGCCGTGCTCTCCGGTCTCGTAGACGGCATAAATTCCCGCCAGACCGACCACCGCGGCCAGCACGTGCACGGCCTTGGCCTTGGGCGACTTCCGCATGGCGAGCCCCAACAGTTCGATCGCGCCGAGCACCAGCAGTACGATCTGCGTCCGCTCGCCCCACTCCTCGTGCTCCATCACGGGCGGGCGCGCGCCGGGAGCGCGTTCCACCGGACCGTGGGCCGCGGTGCCTGATCGCACCGACACCACCGCCGCCAGCGCGGCGGCGATCAGCAGGGTCGACGCCGCGGGGCTGGCAAACGCCGGCCGGCCGAAGAGCGACACGAGACGGAAGATCACGCCGACGATGACGAGGACGATCGTGAAGTGGACGATCTGCGGGTGCAATGCAGCCATGAATGATCCTGATTTGCCTCTAGCCTTCAGCCTCTGGCCTTCCGCCGGGGCTCCTGCCAAAGGCTAGAGGCTGAAGGCAAAAGGCTCAATTGGAACTGCCGCCGGTGGACGCCATTGCTCTGGCGACGACCACCGACGAGTCTGCCGCGCCAGCCTTGTAGTAGCCGAGGAATCTCGCGGGCTCGGGCGCATCATACCGCCCCAGATTATGTGCCCATCGGTAGGCAATCGACTGATACCGGAGCTCGACGTCCACGCGGTAGGGGCCGGCCGTGGTTGCGGGCACCCGGTAGCGGACACGGTCGCCGCCGCCGGTGAAGTCGGTGTCGTCGGCAGCTCCCCCGTAGACGCCGATCTCGGTGGCGGCGGAGCGCTTGTCGAAGCCGCGCGGCAGCAGCCGGTTGTCCTTGAGGTACCGCACCGCGGTCAGGAGCCCCGTCGTCGGTGTGCCGCGGCTGTCGCCGAGGATCGGCTCGTAGATCTGCACCTGGTCCGGCCGGGTGATCTCCTCGTAGTGGGGCTCGAAGGCCGACGGCGCTTCATCCGCATCGTTGCCGCGAATGGCACCACTGTCGTCGAGGCCCCCGGAATCGAACACGACCCGCCCGCCGGCGTCGTGCACGGTCACGTGAAGCCAGGTTCGGCGTGACGGATAGCCGGTGGGGAACTTGTGGCCAGTCAGATTGGTGACGCCGACCTCGAACGTCAGGATGCCGGCGGTGACTCGCGGCTCCGAGACGGCGAGCTCCGCCGTCTCGTGCTGCAGCTGCCGGACGGTGGCGCGCGCGGTGGCGTCGAGCTCCGCCGGCGAGGCCTCGACGCCGAGCTCGCTGCGATAGCGGCCGAGGAGCCCGACCATGAACGCGTTGCCGCCGACGAACAGGTGACGCGACAGGCTGTCGCGGGCGTCGCCGAGCACCGACGAGGCGCGGATCGGCCCCTCGGCCTTCGGCATGTGACAGGACTGGCAGCTGCGCTGTTCGCGGCTGAAGGCGCTGTGCTGCCACTCCTGATAGTTCATCTGCTCGGGCAGCGAGCCGATCACCTCGCCGTCGGGGCCGAAGGCCTGCGTGATGAGCGTGTGACACGAGGCGCACAGCTCGGACTGTTTGATGTGCGGCGCTTCGGCCTGCACGAAACCAGTCACCGAGCGCATGATCGTCCGCCGTCCTGGGTCGATCGCATAGGGCCCGAAGATCGGGCGGGCGCCGTCGCGCGGCGTCGGCTGCATGACGAAATTCGAGTTGAAGCTCTCGGGTGTCCCCAACCGGTCGGGCGCGATCTGGTGGCACACCGTGCACGAGACGCTGTCGGCGGCCAGCCGCTGCAGCGGCGAGCCGCCTGCGGTCATCGGCAGGTGCGCGAACACCTGCCCCTGCCCGCCGCCGGCGCGCTCGATCCGGGCGCTCATCGGCATGTGGCAGGCCGCGCACTCGTCCTGGATGGCCGCGGCGTGTTTCGGATGGTCGATCGTCTCGCGCCGGACCCCGGCCTGCCAGTACGGATCGCGCGCCGAGTTCGCCATCATCGTGGAGCGCCACGTGGCGCCGATCGACACGTCCTCGCCCGACGGCGCCGTCAGCCCGTTGTGGCACGCCACGCAGTTGTCGGAGTGGGAGAACAGCGTCAAGTCCGCGTGCGCCTTCTTGCCGCCGGCGCGCGGCGAGGGCTGCTGGGCGGCCGTCGTCACCAGGCATGTCGTCAACAGCCACATGAGGCAACCGAGCGGCACGGCGAAACGGAGCGGGTGGCGGCGCATGCGGGTCACTTCCAGAACTGGAACAGGCCGCCGTCGAACCAGTCCCAGATGCAATAGGTGAGCAGCTCCGGCTTGCGCTCCTGCCGCTCGTTGATCGGCACACGCACGCCGACGCTCACCAGCACGTGCTGCAGCTTGCTGAGCGACACCTGCATCTGCGGCACGACGTCCCACTCGGTGGGGCCGCCGGCCGGCCGCGCGATCAGCAGCTCGGCCATCGGCGACCACGTGCGGCCGAATCCCTGGTCCTGCGCCAGCGTGTAGCCCACCGCCGTCCGGAGAAACCCTTCGTTACGCCCGGCGACGTGGTTGCTCGGCACCTCGAGACCGGTGTGCATCTGTAGAAAGCCGTTCGTCCCGAGCGTCTGGCCCCACATCGCGAACGGCTCGACGATCGTGTAGCCGTTGCCGAGCCCACGGTCCTTGCTGCCGGTCGCCAGCGTGACCGCGCCTCCCGCGGCAAAGATGCTGCCGCGCTCGTGGCTCGCAAAAAGCGTGCGCCGCACCGCCAGCTCGATGTCGCCGAGCCCGCTGGCCCAGCCGCCGGCCTCGCGCTGCTGGCGCGAGAACGGGATCGTCACTTCGTACTGGCCGCGCGCGCCGATCCGGTGTTCGTAGACCAGCGCATTCGTCATGGCCTTGCCGCCCGTGGTGGTGACGCCCGAGGTCCACACTGCTTCGTTCTCGGGAAACGCCTTTTCAGTGAAGAACGCGCGCGGAAAGTTGAGGTCGCCGCGCGGCCAGGCCCGATCGGTGCAGAACGTCCACAGATGCCTGACGGCGCGCTCGATCTGCTCGGGCGAGAGCGCGTCGCCAAACGCGGGCATGTGGCGATCGAGCCCGCGCACCGTTCCGCCGCGCGTCGCCACCGCCACCCAGTCGCCCAGCGGCTCCACGGTATTGGTGGGGCAATCGGTGAAGTCGGGGAACTCGTGGCCGTCGGGCAGCGGCAGTTCGAAGCCGACGACGCTGCGCGGCGATCCCTTGCCGTCGGGGCCGTGGCAGGCCGCACACGCGGCGCGGAAGATCTGTTCACCGGTGGCGTCGGCCGGAAGCGTCCCGCCCGGTACGCTTTGCGCCCACGCGCACGCGGTCACCGCAACGGTGATTGCCGCCGCGAAAGCAGAAATCGATGGGGCGTGTGGCACCGGCCCGACGGTACCGCAGGTGTGTCACAGCGCGTGAGCTTGCAAGCGATTCTGAGAATCAGTCTTGATGACGCGATGCGTGCCCTCGTCCACGCCGCGACCGTCGCCGACGAAATTCACCACGCGTGTTCCGTTCTGTCACAGCGACACCGCGAGGTGTGGCAGGCGCCGAGTGCAGCTACAGGTGATGGCGGCGTTTTCCACCTCGCGCGATACCCGGTGCGGGCTAACGCGGGTCACGCGGCGCCATGGCCGCGCGTTTGCTGAGGCTACTCGTGGTACACGGCACGATTTCGGGAGCCCGGGATGGACACCACGCACGTTCAGATTCGTCAACAGCTCGAAGCGCAGCTCGATCGCCTGGTGCAGCCTCGCGACCAGGTCGTGACGCCGCTCATCACGGAGCCGCCCGAGCGCTCGCGCAAGACGCTTCGCCTCGAGGTCGCGGCGATCCAGTCGGCGCTGACGCGGCTCGAAAACGGCACCTACGAAGAATGCTCGAAGTGCGGCAAGCCGATCGATCCGCGGCGCCTGGTGGCGCTGCCCACCACGACCACCTGTCTCCGCTGCTCGATCTAACCGCCGCTACGACTCGTCGTCGCCCGAGCCGTGCATCTCGAGGTGCAGCCGGTGGAGCAGCCGGTGCGCGGCTGGCGCCAGCAGCATCGCCACCATCGCCAGGAACGCCACCCCGCTGAAGAGGGCGTAGGCAATCCCGAAGACCTTGCCGGCGGGTGTTGTGAGCGGATTGACGGGCCCCATGCCGGTGAGGATCATCGCGGCGTTGAGCGTGGCGTCCAGCCACGGCAGCCCGGCGAACTCGTGGTAGCCCGCGGCACCGAGTGCCAGCGAGGCGGCGATCAGGCCGCTCACGTAGAGGAGGTTTCGCAGCAGGAGGAGCGCGAAGACTCGCCGCGGCAGCAGGGTTTTGTGGCGCATCACTTGCGGAAGATACGCCGATATCCGCCTGCGACGAGTACGGCCACGTCGGCCAGGATACGGGGAAGCTTCAGGCCGCCGCGGTAGGCAAGGTAATGGGGCTTCCATAGCGGGTGGAACTTCTCCTTGTAGGCGCGCAGGCCCTGGAACCGGTAAATCCCCTCGCCGTGCGTGTAGAGGAACCGCCCCGCGCGGGCCCACAGCGGGGCGATGGGCGAGGATTCGAAGCCGGACATCGGTGCCATGCCGAGCGCGAACCACCCGTAGCCCTCGGCCTTACCCCACGCCAGCACGTGCACGACCAGCGCCTCCATGACGCTGCGCGGCGCGCCGCGGTGATAGCGCATCAGATCGATCGAGAGCTCGCGGCGGTCGCCGCCGGTCCACAGGTTGCCGAAGGCCACGATACGGCCGGCGTGCTCGACGACGGCGACAGGAAAGCGTGCGATGTAGTCGCGGTCGAATGATCCGAGCGAGAAGCCCTTTTCCGCGCCTGACTTCGCGTCGAGCCAGTCGTTCGACACGGCCTCGAGCTGATCGAGCGCGGCGGGCACGTCTTCCGGTGGCACGATGCGGAAGGTGCCGCCGTCCTTCTCGAGGCGCCGTATCAGCTGACGGTACTTGGCGCCCTCGCCGCCGTCGAGCGAGAAGCGCGACAGGTCCACCCTCGCCTCTTCCCCGAGCTTCACGAAGGTGAGCCCGAAGTCGGCGTAGAGGTGCAAATGCTCCGGATCGATCTCGTAGAACACCGGCGTGCCGCCGAAATCGTCGCAACGCTCGAGGAACAGGCGAATGAGGTCCGGAACACGCCGGGGCGGACCGACCGGATCGCCCATCGCCACCCAGCTGCGCCCCTGCACGGCATACATCAAGAAGGCATCGCGCTCCTCGGTGAACAGCAACGCCTTGTCGCGCAGGAACACCAGGTTCGGGTAGGTGTGCGGCTGCCCGGCGATGATCGCGGCGGCCGCGGCGAGATCCGCGTCGCTCGGCGCCTCGATAGCGGGCGGCGCCTGACGCAGCAGGCGCGCCACGGCGAAGACAAGGGTCAGCGCCGCCGCGCCGACCGAGCCGCGGAGGAAGCGCGACACCTCGGCGTCGAGCGCGAACTGCCACCACAAGTCGTGGGCGTACTCGACGTGGCGGAACGCGACGAACCCCAGCCACACCGAGGCGACGATCGCGCCCGCGACCGCCGCCACCCACGCCGGCGAGAAGCGGGTCGCAAAGAAGGCGGCGTTGCGCCGGAAGGCGGGGCGGGCGCGGACGAGCACCGCCAGCAGCGCCGCGAGCAGCAGCGCTTCCTCGTAGTCGCCGCCCTTGAGCAGCGACGTGGCGATCCCGATCGACACCGCCGCGACGGCGAGCGCGTGCGCGGCGTCGAGCCGCCGGGCGAGCCCTTGCGACAGCAGCAGCAGGCCGGCGCCGGCGACGCTGCCGATGAAGTGCGACGTCTCGATCACGCCCAGGGGCAGCACGCGGTCGAGGAGCGCCAGGCGCCCCTCGGCGGCCGGCGTCGCGCCGGAAAAGAGCAGGACGAGGCCGCCGGCAAAGGTCAGCGCCGCCAGGACGCGCGGCGTGATCTGCTCGGTCAGCCGTCCTACCCGCGCGGCCAGGCGTGCCGTCCGGGTGCGATGGACACGCAGTTCGTCGGCGAGGAGCCCGATCAGCGCGATGCTCAACGGCACGAGGTAATAGACCAGGCGATAGACGATGAGCGCGGGCACCAGGGCCGACGAGTCGATGTCGTCGCGCAGGAAAATCACCATCAGCCCTTCGAACACGCCCGCGCCGCCGGGCACGTGGCTGGCGAGTCCCAGGATCTGCGCCGCGAGAAAGGCGCCGAGCACGGTGAGAAACGACGCCCGCCCGCTCGGAAGCAGCACGTACAGCACCGCGCCGGCGAGCGCCCAGTCGAGGGCCGACACCCCGAGCTGCATCAGGGCCAGGCGCGCCGTCGGGAGCGGCAGCTCGAGCGAGCGCACGCGAATCGGGGCTCGCCACACGGCGGCCGCGATGACGTATCCGACGCTCGCCGCCACCAGCGCCCAGCCGATCGGATGGACCAGGTTCGGCAGGGTACCGGGCCCCAGTGGCAGCGGGCTGAGCGCCAGGCTGAGCCCGCCGAGCGCCAGCAGCCCGAGCCAGAATGTCACCGAGTACGAGAAGACGATTCGCGACAGGTCGCTTCCTGTCAGTCCCCAACGCGAATAGAACCGGTAACGGACCGAGGCGCCGGACAGCATGGCAAAGCCGACGTTGTTGGCCACCGCGTAGGCGATGAACGAGGTCATGGCCACGCGGGCACGGGCGAGGCGCTTGCCGATGTAGGCGAACGCGATGAAGTCGTATCCGGTCAGCACCGCGTAGTTGAGCACGGTCAACGCGAGCGCCGCCGCGAGCAGCGACGGCGGCGTTTCGAGGACGTCGCTCGAGAGCGTGTTCCAGCTGACGGCGCGCAGCTCCCGGCGCAGCACTTCGAGCGCCAGCAGAAAGATCCCCAGCCCGAGCACCGCCGGAAGCGCCCGGCGCATCCGCTCGGGCAGGGGCGTTATCGCGGCTGGTGCTGCCCGATCCACGTGAAGGCCTCCATCAATCGCTGCTCGAACTCCGGCCGGTTGTCGCTGAACCGGTGATCCCGTGCCGTCACGATCCACAAGGTCGAGGGCGACCCCGCGCGCGCCAGCACTTCCCGGGCCTGGCTCACGGGCACGAACTCGTCGTTGGTGGAGTGAATGGCCGCGAGCGGCAGCGGCGCCACCGCCGCCACCACGTCGCGAGTCATGAACGTCGGCTCCTTCGGCACGCCGTGCGTGACGTAGATGAGCGAATCCTTCCAGCGCCAGCCGAGCTCGTTCACATCCGGCAGTCCGAGCGCCACGACGCCAGCGATCAGGCTCTTCGTGTCCGCGTCTCCCGCCGCGAGCACCGACAGTCCGGCGCCCTCGGAGACCCCAACCAGCAGCGGCTTGCCGGACGCCGCGCGGGTCGCGTAGGCGATGAGCGTGCGGTAGTCCGGCGGCACGTCCTGCGTGCGCAGCGTCGCGGAACTCGAGGTGAACGATTCGAGATACGCCTTGACATCGAAGCCAACGACGAAATACCCGCGCGAGGCCAGGAGGGAAGCCACCTGAGGGCCGAGGTGAACCCAGCCGCCGTCGCCGCTCGAGACGATGACCGGCGGCCCGCCTCGCATACCGTAAAGGTGCACGGTCTGCTGGTGGTCGCGGATTCGCACCGTGTCGGTCGTCTGCGCGGCCGCCGGCGCCGCGACACACGCGACCGCGGCCATGATGCATGCGGCCCGCGTGAGGGCGCGCTGGGACGTCGTCATCGTTGGGCTGCTCCGAAGCTTTGTCCTGTCCAGGCCAGGGCGTCGAGCAGCGCCTGCCGCAGCGCGCCCTTTCCGCCGCCGAACCGATGGTTGTCGGCTTCCACCGTGAAGAAGTGCCTGAAAGCCGTGTCGTCGCCGAAGAGCACGCGCGCCTGGGCGGCGGGAAGATACCGATCGCCTGAGGCCTGCACGACCGCTGAGCGCCGCGGCGCGATCCGCGCCAGCAGCGGATACATGAGGAGCGCGTGCGCGGCAGTGTGCCGGCGACTCGGCGCCGTCGCCTCGGCCCGCTCCGTGGGATCCGCGTCGTTGCCCGGTTCGAGGTCGAGCTCTTCGTCGCGCGGCAGGCCGATGGCCACGATGCCGGTGATGCCGCGATCGGTCTCCGGCTCCGCCGCGGCCAGCACGGCCAGCGACGCTCCCCGCGACCAGCCGGTCAACACCGCCGGCGCGTCGGGCGGCAGGGCCAGCGCTCGCCGGCCGGTCTCGAGGATGGCGCGATAGCTCTCGGCGATGTGGTTGCCGGAGAGCGGCGAGTGGCCGCCCTGTTCGATCTTGAGCAGCGCTCGCGAGCTGAATCCGACGACCGGATACCCTTCGGCGGCGATCATCCGGAACATCCCGACGGCGGCGCCGAACCAGCCCCCGTCGCCGCTGGCATAGAGCACGAGCGGGAGGGCGCGGGTGCCTCCGGCGCTCGGACCGGCGAGATGCAGCGTGAGCATCTCCCCGTGGAGCGCCACGTGCGCGGTGAGCTCTCGGGCGGCCGGCTCGCTTCCCGGCAGCACGGGGCGCGGCGCGCACGAGACGCCAGTGGTGACCAGAAGCGCGACCGCGCTCTGCCGTAGCCTCACATAACCATTGGACGGTGTGTCCTTGAGCACGACATGAAAGCGGCATTAAGTCTGGTTAATGCCGCGATTGCCGGTTGCAGGCCCGGAAGCCCCCCTGTAGTCTGAGTCGACGGGCTTGTGCCCGAGGTGCCGATGCGAATTCTCGTCATTGAAGACGACATCAAGCTGGCCAACTTCGTCCAGGCCGGTCTGCAGCAGGAAGGCCACGCCGTGGACGTGCTCCACGAGGGCAGCAAGGCCGGGGATCAGGCGCTGGCGGTGGATTACGACGCCGTGGTGCTCGACGTGATGCTGCCGGGCCGCTCGGGTTTTCAGGTGCTGCGCGACATCCGCGCCCGTAAGGCGTCACTCCCGGTGCTGATGCTGACCGCCAAGGACTCGGTGGAGGACCGTGTGGCGGGCCTCGACGCCGGCGCCGACGACTACGTGGCGAAGCCGTTCGCGCTCGCGGAGCTCACCGCGCGGCTGCGGGCGCTGTTGCGGCGCGGGGCGCCGCGCGAGAGCGTGCTGAAGGTGGCCGACCTGGAGATGGACACCATCAAGCGGCTCGTACGCCGAGCGGGGCGGCTGATCGACCTCAAGCCCAAAGAGTACGCGCTGCTCGAGTTCCTGATGCGGCACAGCGACCGGCCGCTCACCAAGTCGCTCATCATCGAGCACGTGTGGGACATCCACTTCGACAGCATCAGCAACGTCGTCGAGGTGCACATCAACTCGCTGCGGAACAAGGTGGACCGCGGCTTCATTCCGCCGCTCATCCACACCATCCGCGGCGTCGGCTACGTCCTCACCGACGCGCCGTCCTGACCTCCGCTCGAGGCCGGCACCGTGACGCTGCCCCTCCGCGCGCGCCTGGCCGTGAGCGCCACCGTCGTGTTCGCCGTGCTGATCGGCGCGCTGGCCATGGCGTCATACACCGTCCTGAAGCGCCAGCTCGACGCCGACGCCAGTGCCCGGCTCGCCGAGCTCACCGAGGGGCTGCACGGTTACCTGCGGTTTCACGGCGAGGCGCCCAGCGTCGAGTTCGACGCGAGCGATGGCGATCAGGTGGCGTTCGTCCAGGAGGCGACGCGCTACTACCAGATTTACGAGGCGGAATCCGGCCGGCTGCTGTTCCAGTCGAGCGCGATGGCGCCGCTCGGGCTGCGGTTCGCTCCCGGCCAGGTGCGCGCCTACATGGCCTCGCTCCGCTCCTTCGACGTCACCACCGACTACGGCCGGCTCCGGGTGTCGAACAGCCTGGCGCCCGGCAGCGGCGTCACCACCTATCTGCTGCAGGTGGGCGTGACGCTGGCGCCGAACGACGCGGCGCTGCGCCGTTATCGCGATCTGCTGCTGCTGGGCGTGCCGGCCTGTCTCATCCTGGCCGGCGCGGGGTCGTGGTGGCTCTCGGCGTTCGCGCTGGCGCCGCTCTATCGGCTGGCCGGTGCCGCGCGCGAGATCGACGTCCGGACGCTGGAGCGCCGCCTGCCGACGCGCGGCGTGGACGACGAGCTCGAGGACGTGGCCCGCGCATTCAACGGCGTGCTCGAGCGGCTCGATCATGCGGTGGGGGAGATGCGGCAGTTCAGCGCGGCGCTCGCGCACGAACTGCGCACGCCGTTGGCGGCGCTGCGCGGCGAAATCGAGCTGGCGCTCAGCCGGCTGGGGACCGGCGACGCCAACCGCGATCACCTGGCGAGCCAGATCGAGGAGATCGATCGGCTGAAGCGCCTGATCGAGCAGATCCTCACGCTGGCGCGGGCCGAAGCCGGTCAGATTCCGCTCACCTTCGCGACGCTCGACGCCGGCGAGCTGGCCGCGGGGCTCGTCGAGCAGCTCGAGCCGGTGGCCCAGGCGCGCAACATCGAGCTCACCTGCGAGCGTGTGACCGGTGCGACGGTGCGCGCCGACGGCGAATGGCTGCGCCGGCTGCTGATCAACCTGCTCGACAACGCCTTGAAGTTCACCAACGAGGGCGGGCGGGTGTGGGTGCGCGTGGCGCCGGCGGACGACCGAGTGACGATTGCCGTCAGCGACACTGGCGTGGGCATCGCGCCCGCCGACCGGCCGCACGTGTTCGAACGCTTCTTCCGCGCCGACCCGTCACGGTCGTCGTCCACCGAAGGTACCGGCCTGGGCCTGAGCCTGGTACAGTGGATCGTCGAGCGCCACGGGGGGGCGATCGGCCTCGAGAGCGAGGTCGGCGCGGGGTCGACGTTCACGGTCACGCTCCCGCGGACTGGTCCTTAGCGCTATTCGTACCGGAGCGCCTCGATCGGATTCAGCCGCGCTGCCTTGCGCGCCGGGTAGAAGCCAAAGAATACGCCCACCGCGGCCGCCACCCCGAACGACAGCGCAATCGCCTGTGGCGTCACGCTGGCCGACCAGTTGAGGAGCGCGCTGACGCCGATGGCGAGGCCGAATCCGAGCGCCACGCCGATGGCGCCGCCGGCTACGCTCAGTACCAGCGCTTCGACCATGAACTGCGTGAGCACGTCGCGGTCGCGCGCCCCGACCGACAGGCGCAGGCCGATCTCGCGCGTCCGCTCCGTCACCGACACCAGCATGATGTTCATGATGCCGATGCCGCCGACGAGCAGCGACACCGCCGCAATTCCCGCCAGCAGATAGGTCATCGTGTCGGTGGTCGAGGTCAGCACGCTGGCCATTTCCTCGAGGGTGCGCACCAGGAAGTCGTCGGTCGCCCCCGGCTGCAGCCGATGCTGTGCCCGCAGCACCTCACCAACCGCGGCCGAGAGCTGCGTCAAGTTCACGCCGTCGGCCGCCGAGATGGTGATCGCGGTGATGTGCTGCACGCCGAGCAGCCGCTTCTGCACCGTCGTGTAGGGCACGATCACCGTGTCGTCCTGGTCCTGCCCCATGGCCGCCTGCCCCTTGCTGGTGAGCACGCCGACCACCGTGAACGGCTGGTTCTTGATCCGGATGGTCGCGCCGGTCGGATCGGCGCCGGCGCCGAAGAGCTGATCGCGCGCCACCGACCCCAGCACCGCGACCTTGGCGGCGCGTGCGACGTCGGCGTCGGTGAAGAAGGCGCCGAACTGCAGCGGCCACGCCCGGATGTCCACGAGCGACGCCGCTGCCCCCTGGACCTGCGTGTTCCAGTTCGCGGCGGTGGTGACCACCT
>Ga0070670_100002459_pt1 | contig 15278 bp, 13 predicted proteins | sample KBSS63metaG_FD_64665 | JGI IMG/M metagenome (GOLD analysis project Ga0070670, IMG submission 64665) | Switchgrass rhizosphere microbial communities from Kellogg Biological Station, Michigan, USA - KBS S6-3 metaG | ecosystem: Host-associated > Plants > Roots > Rhizosphere > Soil ... | reverse complement strand
GTTGGGGGGCGGTGAGTCCTCCGCCCCTAATTGCGCACTTCCTTCACCGAAGGCAGTCGCGACGCGTCCCATCCCCCGCCGAGCGCCTCGATCAGCGACACGCTCGCGACGTTGCGGCGCGTGAGTATCTGCACGGCCGCACGCTGACTCTGCAGCGCGCTGGTCTGCGCGATGATGACTTGCAGGTAGTTGGTCAAGCCCCCGCGATACTGGATAGTGGACAGCTCCAATGTCTGCTTCGCCGCCGCGACCGCCCGGTTCGCGACATCGGTCTCTTCCGCGAGAACGCGCAATTCCGCCAGGCTATCCTCCACTTGCTGGAAAGCCGTCAGCACCGTTTGGCGGTAATCCGCGACCGTGCCGTCGTATGACGCCTGGGCCTGCGCAACCTGCGCCTTCCGTTTGCCCGCATCAAACAAAGTCTCGACGACCTGTGGTCCCAACGACCAGAATCGAGTGGGCACCGACAACAAATCATCGAACACGGAGGTTTGGGACCCGCCCGTCGCACTCAGCGTCAGCGATGGGAAGTACGCAGCCTTCGCAATGCCGATTTGTTCATTCGCTGCCGCAACTTCCCTCTCAGCTGCAGCGACGTCGGGCCTCCGTTCAAGCAGCTTTGAAGGAATTCCGGCAAGCGTCGACGGCGGAGGAAATTGGCTCGTCATCATTGAAATCGAAAGAGCGGAAGGCGGCTTTCCGGCAAGCACGGCGATGGCATGTTCCAACTCGGCTCTCTGAATCTGCAGATCGGTCAACTGCACGCGGGCCGTCTCCAGCTGAGTTTCGGCGAACGAAACATCATCCATCGATGCAACACCACCATTGAATCGATCCTTCGTGAGCTGGACGTACTGTTCGTACGATTTCACTGCCGTGTCCAGCAGTTGCTGCTCCGCATGCAGTCCCTGGATTTGAAAGTAATCGATCGCGAGTTGGGACTGATAAAGGAGGCGGGCGTTTTCCAGTTCGGCTGCCGAAGCTTGAGCGACCGCAGCGTTCGCCGCAACCGTGCGACGAATGCTTCCCCAAACATCGGCCTGCCAGACGGCGTCGATCGGTATTTCAAAGGAACGGTGCTGCACGTTCGATATGGCGTTCGTCCCGGAAGCCGTCGCAGCCGGAAGCGCCGTCACTGCGGGTAATTCGGATGCGCGGGCGCCCCGGACAGCGGCCTTTGCTTCGCGGAAGCGAGCTTCTGCGGCGATAACGTTTTGGTTTGTAATGGCGACCTGATCTTCTAGGGCGTTCAACTGGGGATCGTTGTAGATTTCCCACCATGCGCCACGCAGCGCCCCATCACCCGGCTCAGCGGAGCTCCAGCCGTCACGCAGGGCTTCCTTGAAACCAGAAGTCTCGGGAACAACCGGACGCCGATATTCTGGCCCTACCATGCACGCGCTCAGAAGCAGAAGGACTCCGGCTGTGAGGGATGCAAGCGCAGGCCGTAAGTTTCGAATGCGTTCACTCATAACGGAGAGCCTCAATGGGATTCAGGAAGGACGCTTTGCGCGCGGGATAATATCCAAAGAACACACCGACGAATCCTGAGAACACAAACGCCATCGCAATGGAGAGCGGGCTCACCTCAGTCGACCATTGTGCAAAGTGCGAGATGAGGGCGGAGGCCGTCAACCCCGCAGCAATCCCAATAGCGCCACCCAGCACCGAGAGGGTCACTGCCTCAACCAGAAACTGCAAGAGGATGTCACGCGTCTTGGCGCCGACAGCCTGACGGAGACCGATCTCACGCGTCCTTTCCGTCACCGACACCAGCATGATGTTCATGATGCCAATGCCTCCGACAATCAACGACACGGATGCGATCGCCCCGAGCAGAATCGACATCACCTGTGCCGATGTTTCCTGGGCCTCGAAAACCTCTTTGAGATTGCGAATTGTGAAGTCATCGTCGAGGCCCGGCAGGATGCGATGCCGCTCTCGAAGCAGCGCTCCTACATCCTGTATCGCCTGATCAATGGCCTGCGGACTCGTGGCCTGCACCATGATGGCGCCAACGGCTTTGGCATTGGCTTTGTTGACGCCAAGAACCTTCTGCGTCGCCGTGGAGATCGGCAACAAGACCACATCGTCCTGATCCTGCCCCGTTGGCGATTGGCCCTTGGGTGTAAGCACGCCGACCACGGTGAACGGCACATTCTTGATGATGACAACCTGGCCTGTCGGATCGCTGTCGCCAAAAAGATTTTGTGCGACCGTTTCGCCGAGCACCGCGGACTTGGCAGCGGCGTCGACATCCTGCGTCGTAAAGAACTGGCCGGACATCATGGAATAGTCACGAAGCGTCATGTAATCCGGCGTCACTCCCTGCGCGGTGGTCGCCCAGTTGTTAGGTCCGTAAACCACCTGCACTCCGCCACGCACGGTAGGTGCGGTCGCCGCGACAGAAGTGCATTCCGCGGCGATGGCCCTCGCATCGTCCTGTGTCAGTGTCGCCACGGCGCCGGAGCCGAGCCGAACCCCGTTGGCGCTAATGCTGCCAGGCAGAACGATGATCAGGTTGCTGCCGATGCTTTGAATCTGCTGTTGAATACGCTTGGTTGCTCCTGCGCCAACACCAACCATTGCGATCACGGCCCCAACCCCAATGATGATGCCCAGCATCGTGAGTGCGGAGCGCAGACGATTCACTTTCAACGCTCGGAGCGCAATCCTGTTGCTTGCAAGAATTCGATTCACGATGAAACCGGCTCCTCTTCTTCCTGCTCGGGACTCATTTCCGCCAAATCTCGAGCCGCATCTCGCGGACTGGAACGCTTCTCATCGAATCGGAGCTTGCCATCCTTGAAGTGAAGACTCCTGTTGGAGTATTCCGCGATATCCGAATCGTGAGTGACAACGATGACCGTGATTCCCTGCGTCTGATTCAGCCGCTGAAAAATGGCCATGATCTCCAGCCCGTTTCTCGAGTCCAATGCTCCGGTCGGTTCGTCTGCCAGAAGGATGCTGGGGTTGTTGACCAGAGCCCGAGCAATGGCGACCCGCTGCTGCTGTCCGCCGGAGAGTTGGCTCGGCTGATGGTCTGCTCGCTCCGCAAGACCTACAGCCAGCAATGCTGTCTTCGCTCTTTCATGACGCTCGCGGGCGGGCATATCTGTGTACATCAGAGGGAGCTCCACATTTTCTGCGGCGCTGGTTCGCGGCAACAGGTTGAATTGCTGAAAGACGAAGCCGATCTTTCGGTTACGTATTTCGGCCAGTCGATCGCGGCCGAGATGACCGATGTCGATTCCATCCAGGTTGTAGGAACCGGCGGTGGGAACGTCGAGACATCCGAGAATATTCATCAGTGTCGATTTGCCGGAACCTGACGGACCCATGATCGAAACGAAGTCGCCGCGCTCGATATCGAAGGAGATGCCTTTCAATACGTGCAAGGGCACTTCGCCAAGCCTGTAGTCCTTCACCAGGTTTCTGATTTGGATGACGGGCGCCATCGGAGTGTCCGAGTGTGGTTGTTTAGAAACCCGGCCCTCTGCCGACTCCGCCACCGGACCTGCTGGCTGAATCTGGTGTCACCTTTTCCAGGGCTGCGACGATCAGGCGGTCTCCGTCTTTCACATCACCCTGAAGAACCACTGTCGACATGCCGTCCGTTTCACCCGTAACGACGGGCACACGTCGCGGCTTGTTGTCGGGACCCAGGATCCAAACGGATTTCTCCAATGCCGTAATGTTGCGGTCGAACTTGACCACGTTGTCCTTCGCAGGCTCAGCAGGCGGGTGATAACGCAGCGCTGCGTTGGGAACTTTCAGAACGTTCCGAAGCGGATTGACCAGGATCCTGACGTTCGCGGTCATTCCGGGAAATAGCCTCAGGTCCTCGTTGGAAACACCGATGACGGCGTCGTACGTAATTACGTTTTGAACATTGATCGGCGCTTTCCGGATCGACGTGACGTTGCCCTCGAAGGTCTGACCCGGATAGGCATCAACCGTGAAGGTTGCTTCCTGGTTCACTTTCACGCGTCCAACATCCGCTTCGGACACGTTCGTATCGACCTGCATCTTCGTCAGGTCCTGGGCGATGAGAAAGAGAGTAGGCGCCGCCAGGCTCGCGGCGACGGTTTGTCCGACATCGACGTTGCGAGACACGACCACGCCGTCCACAGGCGCCTTAATGCTGGTGTGATCCAAATCGAGCTGAGCCGACTGCAGGGCAGCGGCGCTCTGCTTTACCTGAGCTTCGTTGGCAGCCACGAGCGACTTTGCTACGACCAGTTGGGCTTGGGCGGCCTTTACACCGTCTTCGACCGCATGCTCCTGTGCTACGAGGGCGTTCTGATCGGCAATCGCCGATGTGTAGCTGGTCTGCGCGGTTTCAAGGTCTTCTTGTGCATCGGCGCCCTGTCGCACCATGACTATCCGCCGATCGACTTTTACCTTGGCGTCTTCCGCAACAGCACGCGCCTTCGCGACATTCGCCTGCGCGGCAGCGAGAGAAGAGTTTGCCGATTGAATGTTGGCCATCGCCTGCTGCACGACAGCCTCGGCGTTAGCCACGGCAGCTCGCGCTGCATCCACGTTTGCCTGCGCCTGATCCACCTTCGCCTGGAAAGGGGCCGGATCAATTCGAGCGATCAACTGACCTTTCGTGACCCTGGTGTTGAAATCCGCGAATAAAGCCTGGATCGTCCCCGATACCTGCGATCCTACCTGCACGGTCACAACGGCATTCGGGTTGCCCGTTGCAGAGACGGTGACGTTCATGTCGCCGTGTTCGACGGCCTCCGTACGATAGTCGACACGCGGGTGTCCGGCCAGAGCCCATGCCCCAAATGCAGCAAAAACCAGAAGGGTCACGAAGATCAAACCTGTTCTTCTGCGCATATTGTGGAATCTCCATCTCTTAACGTCATGCGGAATGAGACGTGTGAGAAATGAGACGTGCGTGAAGTGGAGATTAAGAGGGATTAATGTAAGAAATCGGGGCCCCGATTTCTCAATGTACGAGCTTCAGCCGCTTCAGTGCATCCATGATCAAGTCATCAAATCCCTGAAAGTCGCCAGGCACGGGGTCGATTCTTCTTCCGTTGATCAGGAATGTCGGAACGCCAACAACTCCCTCACTCCTCGCCTGGGTGACTTGTTTCGAAATCTGCTGCTCGATCTCAGGGGAACGGCTTGATTCGTCGAACGAGTCCGCATTGACGTCAATGAGCTTCCCCAATTCAAAGAATCCCTTCTCGGCTTCCGGGTCATGGATCCACTTGCCCTGCGTACTCAGCAAGAGTTTGTGCATCTCCCAGAACTTTCCCTGCTTGCCTGCAGCTTCCGCAGCCATTGCCGCGCGCATCGCCTTCGGATGAATCCCGGTCAATGGAAAGTGGCGGTACTCGTACCTGAGGGTGTCGGGATATTTCTCCAGTAGTTTTTCAACAACGGGTGCTAACGCAGCACAGGGGGGGCATTCATAATCGCCATATTCGACAAGAACTACCGGCGCCTCCACTTTGCCCAACACTTGTCCACGGACTGCGTTTGAATCACTCGAAAGAGACTCGGCGCGACGGCCAAGCCATAAGCTCGCTCCTGCCGCCAAACCCGCTACCACGACAATGACTGCTGCTGCTCTTAAAGCTTCTTTCATGGTGAACCTCCGTCCAAAGAATCGCCAATTTGGAACAGTTGCGGCGTCAAGAAGGGCGCGACGCACATTCGATGCCTCCATAGGCGGCACAGAGATGGTTCCGAGACCTGCCCAGATGCGCTCCATTTCGAGCAATTCGTCGCGGCACGCGGAACATTTCGTCAGATGTTCTTTCAGTTGAGCTTCTGCGGAGGCGGCAAGCGTTCCTGCTAGCTCGTCCGCGATAGCTTCCCGGGCTTCTTCACAACGCATTTCGCTCTCTCATTGGACATTTTTGTGATGATCTCGCGTAACTCAGCCATGGCACGGTGCACGCGCACCTTTACTGTTCCAACATCCACCGCAAGCAGTGATGCAATCTGTTCGTATTTCAGTTCCTGGAACCGCGCGAGGACCAGAAGCTCGCGCTTCTCTTCCGGCAACCGCAACAGGGCACGCTGTAAGAGTTCCGCCCGTTGCATTTCCTCGATGCGAAGATCTGGAGCTGGAACGCCCGAGCCTCGAGCATTCTCAACGTGGCTTTCCAGCAGCGGTGTTTCTTCGCGCTGCGATCTGAAACGATCGATCCGCACCGTCCGGGCGATGTGATACATCCATCCTCGGAACTCGCTATCCGGGCGAAAAGTGTGGCGATATTTGAGCATTCGAAGAAAAACCTCCTGAACGAGGTCCTCGCTCAACGCCGCATTTCCGCCAAGGCGGTAGAAGAATTCGTAGACGCGCTGGTGATAGCGGTCAAAGAGAACGCCAAACCGTTCGACGTCACCCTCCTTCACCGCCAACATGAGTTCTCTGTCAGTCGGCACCATCGAGTTCGAGAATGAAGACTTGAAACCCGGCGTAAGGTTACAGGGAAAACGCCGGCAGGCTGAATACTCTAGGCGGTGACAGTTTTCGCAGCTTGTGAAGCATCCGCGGGATGAGGCCCCATGATCCCGTCATTATGAATGGTGCAGACGATTCCGCGCTCGCTCCCATCGTGCGTGCCGCGATGATCATGAACCTGAACACACGCATCGAGGCCAAGGCCTTTGATCAGGCGATCGGCGTCAAGAATGGTGTCGAAGTAGACCCAAATGTGACAGTTTGCTGACCAGGGCTGCCCTGAATAAACCACGCGTCCCCCTTGATCGCTCACGTACTTCTCGGCTGCGCGCAAATGTTCACACAAGCCGGTGCCTTGAAAAAGTTCCTTCAACCTGTCGTCATGGCCTGCGCGTTGGTAGAGGATGCTCAACCCATTCCGTACAAGCGCGACGCGTTGATCGTCACTCGGAAACCTGGTGCGAAGATGCGCCAGGGCCTTTTCGCGAAGCGCTATGGCCTCGTCAACCTTGTCGATGGAACCCAGAAGAGCCCCAAGGTTGTCCGCTGCGGCCATCGCGGGCGGAGAATCGGGCCCTGCGAGTTGCGAAAGAAGGGTATGTACTTCGCGGAAGTAACGCTCCGACATGACCGCTTGAGTCGTGTTCGAGAAGATTCCTTTGAATCCAACAAGCTCTCGAGCGATATCGGTGAATTTCTGCGGGGATTCTGACGCCGCCTTACGCAGCGTTGTATCGACGAGAGGGATTGCATCATCAAATCGGTTCTCCCGAAGCATCTGCAAAATTTCTGGAATCGTGCTCATCGCTATTCCTCCGCATCAAAAATTCCGTCGACATAGGTCCGGTATCCACCACAGTGAGAACACTGAAAAACATATGCGGTGGGCCCGTGCTTCCTGTTGAGCGTTTCAAGCAGGCGGTTCGCCGCGCTCCCGGAAACCTGAAGGTCATAGATGATATTGCCGAGAACGTTGAACTCCAACTCCCGATAGCGCGAGCGAAGTTCCCGAATTCCTGCGGGTTCAAGAAATGTCATTGCATCGTTGCAGCAGGAGAACCATTGTTCCGACTGCCAGGAGTTGTAGCCAGGCGTGCGCCAGGCAACTTCCTGAACCACAGTTTCCGGCAATCCGTCCGGCAATACAGCCTCATCAATGAAACTGGCATCGAACTTCGTGTGAACCTTTCCGTCCGCAATACACCAGGGGCAGATGGACTCGTCCAGATCGGCCTCGGCGTAGACGGGCCCCGTATAGATGTATCCACGGGCTTCACCGCAGCATCGGCAACGCGCCTTCGATTCCTCCACGCTGCCGCTTAGGACCGGATCGCGATGGTATTTGAACTCGGGCAAGTCCAATGGGTCACCCCCCCCTGCATGCAGGCAGAACGTGCATGATGTGAAGTCAGATTATTTCGCGTATGGAATACCTCTAAAGAAGAAATTTGAAATCGGACGAATCCTGCATTGGAAACTCCAAAAGTGGAAACCTTAAATTGGACTCGGGCGCTGGGGGACGCGGGCTGGTCCAATTTGAGCTTTCCACTTTTGGAGTTTCCAATGCAGGATTCGTCCGATTTCAAATTTCTTCTTATCTCCCCAGTCAGGCTTCTTGTGCTATCGTGCCCGGCTGTGCCCCCTCCCCGCTTGAATCGGATTCAAAAGATCACGGCTCTCGTCTTCCTCATTCTGCTGACGAATAGTCTCAGCAGAGCGGTTACGGGATACTTTCTCGGCCTGCGGGCAACGGCGCTTCTGGTTGTCGCTTTCATCATTCTGTTCCCGTTTGCGATGCTTCCGCTGATTCGCAAAGCGACCTGGCGCGTGCGGAACCGGCTCTTTGTGACGTACTTCCTGGTTGGGATTCTTCCGATCTTTTTGATCGTTCTGTTCGTGCAATTGGGATTCAATCTGGTGCTCGGCCAGACAACCAATTACATGCTGCACAAGGAACTGGAGCGACGGCTGGAGCAGCTCAACAGCTCCGCCGAGAGTCGAGCGCAGGCCGCGCTCGACGGGAAAGCTGTCGACAGCGTGGCAGTCGAGTCCGGATCCGGCGCAGTCATTCGAATTGGAGGAAGGACGTCGACAATTCCTGGCTCAACAATTTCCGAGTTTCCGATGTGGACCAAACCGGGTTTCAAGGGTGTCGTCAGAAACCGGGCGAGAGCTTTCTATCTCGCGACCCACACGGAACTGGAAGAAGGAAATCGACGCGTTGAAGTGTTCGCCCTGCGCCCTTTCGACGCGAGCCTGTTGGCCGACCTGCTCCCGGGAATGGCAGCTATCAGCGTCATTGAAGGACAGACGATACGATTTCGACTCGGTGCGCGCGGATCAATCCCGGACATGGGAATCGTACTCGATTCGTCGGCCAAGGCCCCGCCTCCACAGGGGCGCGGTTTTTGGGATTTATCCATCGAAACTGGAGCTCCTCTCGAAGTACGATCTCTGGAAACCGGCGACAACGAAACTGCGGCCACGATTGCCGTCACGCGGCCTTCCGCGATTGTCGGCCGGGTCTTCAGTACCCTTGGGACAACCGCCAACATCCTCGTCCTGTTCATGGCGGTCATTGCAGGAGTCTTTCTCGTAGTCGAGATCGTTGCGGTCATCGCGAGCATAGAGCTCGCTCGCACGCTGACACGCACCGTGCACGACCTCTACGTGGGAACCAAGAAAGTCGAAACCGGCGACTTCTCTCATCGCATACCAGTCCGAGCGCACGACCAGCTCAGCGAACTGGCATCGTCGTTCAATGGCATGACTCAACGCATCGAGCAACTGATCGCCGACGTTAAGGAGAAGGAGAAGCTGGAGTCGGAGCTGGAAATCGCGCGACAGGTTCAATCACAGCTTTTTCCGAAGGAAGTTCCGAAACTCAAAACACTCGAGCTTGCCGGCGTGTGTAACCCGGCTCGCGTGGTCAGTGGCGACTACTATGATTTCATTCCATTGGAGCAACGTGGCGCCGCGGTCGTCGTCGGAGATATTTCAGGAAAGGGCATATCGGCGGCGCTGCTGATGGCCAGCGTTCAGGCATCGTTGCACGCTCAGCTTTCGATGGGTACAGGCGAGGATGTCTCCACGGCGACTCTGGTCACGCGCTTGAATCGACAGCTTTACGAAAATACACCTCCAGAAAAGTACGCTACTTTTTACTGCGCCGTATATGACGACACGAAGAGTCGTCTCACATACACGAACGCGGGTCATCTGGCCCCGATCCTTATCCGAAACGGCGAGGCTTTGCGTCTGGAGTCGAATGGCACAGTCGTTGGACTCCTTCCCGAGTACCCCTTCGAGCAGGTCGACGTCGGCCTTGAATCCGGAGATCTGCTGGCTGCGTTTACGGATGGCATTACGGAATCCGAGAATGCTCAGGAAGAGCAGTTCGGAGACGATCGCCTGATCGAGCTGCTGCGGAAAAACGTGAACCGGCCGCTCGACGAGATCATCCGGTCCGTCATGGATGCCGTCGGCGCCTGGGCCCACGATCCATCTGCACGCGACGACATCACAATGCTGCTGGCGAGAAAGTTATAGCGGGCCGGGGCTACTTTTTCCAGGGATCCGAAAACCGCGGATCCGTGAGAATGCTCTCGTCCGTGAGACTCTTTAGAAACTCAATAAGATCTCGCCGCTCTTCCGGAGTTGCATTGAATCCCGGAAGAAAGATGCTCTTGTTGGAATTAGCCGCGCCCACGCCCGCGTTGGGACCGCTCAGAATCGTGCGACCGCCGTCGGCATAATGATCCAACACTTCGTCGAGTGTTCGAACGCTGCCGTCGTGCATGTACGGCGCCGTCACTGCAATGTTGCGTAGCGACGGCACACGAAACTTCCCGACATCGGTTCGACGGCGCGTGTATTCAAAGAGTCCCGTGTTCGGCGTGGGATAAGAGGTGGCGCCCCGAACGTTGTACAGACCGGTATTGTCATATTCGATTTCGGGGGCCTTCTTGCCAACAAAGTCTTCCGCATTGGCGAAGTTGAGACCAGCATGGCAATGGAAGCACTGAAACTTCTCACCGACGAAAAGCTCCGCGCCGTGTTTCGCGGAGGCGGAGATGGCATCGGGATCCGCGCCGCGGTAGTACCGATCGTGCGGAGAATCGCCGGAGAGGATTGTTCTCTGAAAGCTCGATAGGGCCCGAACGAGGAGAGTTACCGTAAAGGGATCCTTCTCACTGGGAAACGCGGCAGGGAACAAGCGTTGATACTCGGAAACCTTTTTCACACGCGCCAGCAACAAATCTTCTCTGCCCTTCATTCCGAACTCGACCGGCCGATCCCCGAACATCGGAACGAGAGCTTGTTCTTCGAGCTGTGTCAGTGTCGGATTTGCCCACGTGAGCACTGGAAGATAAGCCACATTGACAAGGCTCATCGAAGAACGCGGGTGAACTTCGCCGGTCGAGCCGATAGCCCGCGCGCGACCATCGGTGAAGGCCCGCGACTGCTGATGGCAACTCGCGCAGGACTGCTTTTGATTGAATGAAAGACGCTTATCGTAAAAGAGGTGGCGCCCGAGTTCGACCTTTGCATCGCTCATCGGATTGTCTGCGGGGACACGCGGCCGAGGGAAACCTGGAGGGAGTCGCCACTTGTAGGTTGCGGGCTCGTTGCGAAGATCCTGCACGGGCAATGCTTCGCCGGACAAGGGCAGGAAAGCTGCCGCGAGAAGGATTGAGATCATGAGTGGAGTTATCTTCATTCGAGAAACCGATGTCTTCTCATTTCAACCACGAAGAAGTCAACCAGGGACCACCTCGACACTAAAAAAGCCGCGAAGCATCCTTGCCAGCAGTCAATTCGCACCCATTTCCCGGTGCTATGATGTCGTGGTGTCGTTGACAGGACAGGGCGCGGGAAGGTTCAGTCAGTACTTTGGAAGCGTTGCCGTCGTCGTCCTGTGCACCCTTGTCGCCGTAGCACTTCGGTCCAGAATCGAAATCACCAGCCTTGCAATGATTTATATTTTTGGCGTTCTGGTCGCATCGGTGCGTTACGGCCGGAGTGCCGCCGTGCTGAATGCTGTCCTCGGCGTGACAACCTTCTTCTACTTTTGCGTTCCTCTCCACGACAGCTTTGTCATGGAAGACTCCTCGTATCTGATTACGTTGAGCGCGATGCTGGCTGTGGCTCTTGTGATTACCGGACTCCTCGACCGAGTGCGCGCTCAAAGCGATAGGGTTCGGGATGCAGAACTGCGAATCCGGAGTGAGAGCATGAAGAACTCGCTTCTGAGCGCTGTCTCACACGATATCAAGACACCTCTCGCGGCGATTTATGGGGCCGCGACAAGTCTCCTGGAAGAAGAGGATCGTCTTGACCGGTCTCAGTCCCGTGGACTCATAGGAGGGATTGCTGCAGAAGCGGAGCGGTTAAACCGCGTTGTCACCAACATCCTGGAGATGACGCGTCTGGAAAGCGGTGTTGAAGTTCGTAAGGAATGGCATCCCCTCGAAGAGATTGTCGGTGCGGCGCTTTCAAGATTCGAATCTGCGTTGAGTGGACGGCCAGTAACTGTCAACATTCCAAGAGACCTGTCCCTGGTTTGCGTCGACGACGTTCTTCTCGAGCAGGTGTTTGTCAATCTCGTTGATAACTTCGTGAAGTACACGGAGCCTGGCACGCCTCTGCTGATCGATGCCGTGCGGACGGGTGAAACTATATCCATTATCGTCCAGGACAAGGGCCAGGGTTTTCCATCCGGGTCCGAGGAACGACTGTTTGAAAAGTTCTTCAGAGGCCAGACCAGCGGCATTCGCGGAGCCGGGCTCGGACTCGCGATCTGTCGGGCGATCGTGAACGCGCATCATGGGACGATCAAAGCCAGAACGATGCCTGAAGGCGGAGCGTTAGTATCCATTAATCTACCCATCGGCGGCTCACCGCCTGATCTGACTGAACTTGCGGAAGGCTCAACAGCATGACCACTCAGACTGCAACCGAACCCCGCGCCGAGATTCTGCTCATTGAAGATGATGCCGAGATCCGTCGCGTCCTTAGAACCACTCTCGGAGCCGAATGCTACCGGATGCGTGAGGCCGCATCCGTTGCCGAAGGTCTGCAGCAGGTCCATGCGCGACAGCCGGACCTGATCGTGCTCGATCTGGGCCTGCCCGATGCGGATGGCATTGAGGTCATTCACGCCGTCCGGAAATGGAACCGGAATCTTCCGATTCTGGTTCTCTCCGTTCGTGCTAACGAGGGCGACAAGATCCTGGCTCTCGACGCGGGCGCCGATGACTTCGTGAACAAACCCTTTGCTGTTGGGGAACTGCTGGCCAGGTTGCGGGTGGCGATTCGACGGGGAGCTTCGGTCCACCGCGAGGATGCGGAAGGCATCTTCCGTCTGGGAGACATCGCCATCGATCTCTCGAAACGCTGTGTCATTGCGAAAGGCCAGGAAACTCACCTCACGCGAATCGAGTACAAGCTCCTTCAAGCGCTCCTGCGCCATGCGGATCAAGTCGTTACTCACGGCCAGTTGTTGAATGAAGCGTGGGGACCGAATCACACGGAACAGACACACTATCTGCGCGTGTACATGGTCCAGCTGCGAAGAAAGCTCGAAGCGGACCCGGCTCGCCCGCGTTATCTGCGGACCGAACCAGGCATCGGGTACCGACTCGTTACCGGACAAGCAGACTAGTACGCCAATTTAGGCTGAAGTCGACCTGTGAGACTCACCCGCGCGGATGGCGGCATCTTCGCTGACACACTGACAAGCGAGTTCCAGATGTATTTCATGCTTGAAGCCGTAGTCGCTTAGTTTCGCCCAGGCGATATATGCTGGTACGCGCAATTGCTGATCTGATCGGATTGAGTGGAGGGACGATATGCCTGACATACTTACTCTCTTTCGTCAGGCTGTGGCCTACAGCGTCGCGGAGCCGAAGGCGAAGGTCGCGGAGTCGCTCGACGAACTGCTCGGCTTTTCTTCGATCGGCGAAGAGCGTCGCCCCGAAATCGACATTCCGGATGCGAACCAGGATTCGTGGCAACGCAATCTCGCTAATTACGGGAGCATTGCAGAGTATCGACTGCAGGCATTATCACAGTCAGCGCTGGCTTACGCGCGGAAGACGTTCAGGGATGCGGCAATCCCGCCGGGAGACTCCCTATGCGTCAGAATCGTCGATAGGGAATATGGATCACCGTTTTCTCGATCTCTCGGGGGCTACTATTACGTCATTATCCCATCGGGGTTTATTAGATCGCTGGAGAACATCTGGCGCGTTCATTTCTCATTGGCCACGAAAGGAAAGAAGTTTTTCAACGTTGTCCCCCGTCTGCGCAGCAACGAGATCGGCGGCGCTTCAATTGAACGGGCACTGACCGCCGATTTCCCAGACTCGTCACAATATCTGGAGAGTATTTTCGTCGATGCCCATGGACTTCGCTGGTACGAAGGGCCCCTGGGTTTTCCGGAAGATGCGCGCATAGCCCGAGACAGGATTGGCCACAAACCACTGAAGGGTTTACCCGGCGCGGAGGAAAAACCTGAAGTTCAGGCTCGAATCCCGGCAACACAGGAATCCCGGTGGCTGACACGCCTCGTCCTCGCTTACGTTCTCACCCATGAGATCGCTCATCTGATCTTCAATGCGGAAGCAACGAACCGCAGCGAGAGCGACATCGACATCGAGACGTCCTGCGATCTATTTGCAACTCTCTACTATCCAAACTTCATCGAGCATGATTCCAGGGGTTGGGCTGCCGTGCGGGATGGTGGCACGGAAGTCCTCGTGGGTATCTTTGGATTCTTCACTGCGGTTCAGATCCGGGATACCGCAGGCCTGATCCTTGGAGTGAAATCGAAGGAGATTTCGGAAGGTAGTCGCTATGCACAGATCAAGTCGCGAATGATATTGTTCCAGCGGCGAGCGATGGAACAGTTCGGCGCGCTCTCTGATTACCTTACGGGAGAGGATCTGGCATTTGCGATCGGAGTGCTTTCGGAATTTCAAGCCCTGCTTGTCGGCATCCAGATGGCAGGCGTCCGCATGCTCTATAAGCGCACGTCGTCATTCACTTCGTTTTTCGAAAGATGGAACGATGAATTAGCCGGTCGAATGAAGGAGATGGCCCGTCGCCGCGCGGCGCAGCAGCGTCCGGGCGACGGAAGAGCGGAGCCGAAATCCGCCTGAAGCAGCGCTGCCGAAACACGCGCAGGAGCTTCGTGATCCGCAGCCGCTGGCACCGATGAGAAACGCTCGAAGCGGACCCGGCTCTGCCGCGCTCTGCGGACCAAGCCGGGCATCGGGTACGGACTCGTTGCAGGACGATCGGATCAGTGCGCCAGCTTTGACGATACGGTCGCACTCTGAGGCGCGGGTTTCGTGAACTCGACCATGCCATCCGGACGACCGGAGGCCGTGATCACATACTCTGGATAGGCCGGAATACCGTGCTCGTGCAGATCGAGCCCGTAAGCTTCGCCTTCTTTCGAAACGCGGAGCTGACCCAGCGCGTTCACGAAAAGCATCACTCCCATGGCTACCGCGAACGTGGAGACCGTAACGATCGCACTACCGATAGCCTGAGCTGCGAACACTTGAAAGCCACCGCCATAGAAGAGTCCCGTCAACGGCGCGGAGTTGTCCGCCGCGATGGATCCCGTAACTCCGTATTCGCCACTTGCAAACAGGCCCAGCGAAAGAGTTCCCCAGATCCCGCAGATGCCGTGCACTGGCACCGCACCGATCGGATCGTCGATTCGCAGATACTCCAGCACCTCTGCCGCAACGACGACAACGACTCCAGCAATAGCCCCCAGGATGATCGAGCCGGTAGGACTCACCCAGTAGCACGGGCAGGTGATGGCGAC
>Ga0070670_100002458_pt1 | contig 15281 bp, 16 predicted proteins | sample KBSS63metaG_FD_64665 | JGI IMG/M metagenome (GOLD analysis project Ga0070670, IMG submission 64665) | Switchgrass rhizosphere microbial communities from Kellogg Biological Station, Michigan, USA - KBS S6-3 metaG | ecosystem: Host-associated > Plants > Roots > Rhizosphere > Soil ... | reverse complement strand
TGTGCGAGTGAAGCCTGGATCCGGATCAGCCACAACCACAACTACGTTCAGCTTTACATCATCGACAAGGGAGCAGGGTTCAACCTCAAGTCCGGCCGGACTTCAGGCCTTGGCCTGGTCAGCATGGAGGAACGTGTCCAGATTATGCAGGGACACTTCCACATCGAGTCCGCACCGGCGGAGGGGACTGCAATTCGAATTACCATACCCGTTACCTGGAAGGAGCAAGAAAGTGCCAACGAATAGCCACTGCCGAAAGCCCAGTCTGTTGCTGGCGGACGATCACACGATTGTCATCGACGGGCTCCGGAGATTGTTGCAGAACGAGTTTGAGCTCGTGGGAGCAGTCGGAGATGGGTGGGCCATGTTGGAGGCCGCAGGAAGGCTGAAGCCGGATGTTATCGTAGCGGATGTCTCGATGCCGATGCTGAATGGGATCGACGCAGTCCGGCGTCTGAAGAAGACCGGTTCGCATTCCAAAGTAGTGTTTCTTTCAATGCATATGGATGTCGAGATCGCAACCGAATCGATTCGTGCAGGCGCCCGCGGTTACGTCTTAAAGCACTCCGCGACAGATGTGCTGAGCCATGCGATCTGGGAAGTGCTCGCTGGACGAATATATGTCAGCCCCCGGATCGCCAAGGCAGTCGCGGCGAATATTGCAGAATCGTATCCATCCCGTAACGGACATTCCATACAGCTGACTCAGCGCGAGCTGGAGGTGCTTCAACTGGTAGCGGAAGGCCGAACCATTCGAGGGATTGCGGTTATATTACAGATCGCTGTTCGAACCGTGGTCTTCCATAAATCGAACATCATGGACAAGCTGGGCGTGCGAACGACCGCGGACCTGACTCAACACGCCATCAGGAGAGGCCTGGTTCCACTCGAGTGGATTGCTGCGGGCAATATGGATTCTCAAACTCCCGTAGCCTAGTGCCGGTTGGCGGCTATTGCGGATGCTTGTTGGACTCGAGTGACTCTCTCAATCGGAATTTACAGATCGGCAGCCCTCAGACCGTGCAGTTTTCCGCAATAGAGTCTCGGTGGACGTTGATGAAACTCTAATTCATCGTCCTCACCGAAATACCCCGATGACGAGTGAGTCCTGATTCAGAATTACCGAGCCACCGGATAAGGATTTCACTTCCAGTTCGGAAACGAACCCAGTCGCGTGAATGAGGTATTCTCCCTCCGCAAGCCTGAGGACCATGGTCTTGCGGTCCGGCGAGGTCGACACCACCATCGGGCTGCCGCTGAGCCGCTCGAACGAAGGGGAGCAGACATCCACGACGCAGACCATTTCTCCGGCTGTGCGCATGACAAGAGAAGCAGGAAAGAAAACCGTATATGTTTCTGTCCTGTTCACCGTCAAAATCAGGCTTCCCGTTAAAGGCGAATTATCGTTGAACTGCAGGCTGATGAGGTGCTGCTTTGGAATGGCAAGACTCAGGAACGGAGATTCTCGCCCGATGACGATACCAGTCTGTGGCAGGACGCTGCTCATCCTGGGAACCGTCGACAGGGTATAGGTGTCCGGGGGTACTTTGGGGAATTCAAAGGACCCATTCGAAGCCGGGGTCGCTTCGATCCGAAGGCGAGTATTTTTTCCCAGAAGGATCACACGACCGCCCACTGGCATGTTGTCGAATCCTCGGACTAGTCCTTTCGCTTTTGTCCATGAAGAGTGCGGCGCAGGGGCAATCGTAATTACGAGGTCCCTTAAACGGCCACCGTCTACCTCCACGTATCCGTCAACGATTTCCGATGATCCGTATTTGACCGATTTCAAACGGTAGAGGGATTCGGGATACGGGTCAACTCGGATGCGGTGGCGCCCTTCCGGCAAACCGATTGAGAAGTGGCCATCGCTCTGAATGTTGAATGAAGTCTCGCTCTCTCGGCTGTTCCATTTATACGGATTCGAAAACGGCGGCTCCGTCACATCGACGTTCGGCCGGACCGCTATCGTCAGTACAGGAAGAGGCAATCCTCCTTCTACGACAACCTGTCCCTGTACCGTCTTCAGAACAGCGGAAAAGGGTTGCGGCACTTCATCGGCTACAGCGTCTGTCTCACGAGCGCGGTCATCCGACGTGATTGCCACTGAAACTTTGCGCTCACCGTCACCATTGGGGGTGATTCGCAAAAACTCTTTTCGCAGATCGACGTCTCCGTAAGTGAGGGATTGGATCTGGTAACGATTTTCGAGACCTCCGACAGCGACTCTGTAGGTTCCCAGTGGAATCCTTTGACTGAACGTGGTCCCGCTGAAAAAAATGGGAATCTCGCTCCCTGTGTCTGGCTTCAGCAGGAGGTAAAAACTCGGAGGTGATCCGTTTTTGACATCGAGACTTCCCCGGAGTTCCTGCGATTGCGTTGCAGTTTGAGCCTCGCCTTGTGTTGTGGATGAAAGAGTCGATAAATTCGAACTTCTACGGAACATTTCCTCGCGGCGGACAAGGATACGGCTTATACGAAACTCAAGTCCGTCCACACCTCGTTCCGGAACTGTGATTTTCCAGTTCAAGCCGGCGACGTTCAATCCATACACGCCCTGCGGTACGCCCGAAGCCTCAAAGGATCCATCTCTCGCAACGGCAAGATCGAATTGCGTCAGCAGAAGAGGGCTGGCGAGACGAACTGTGTTTATCGTGATATCTGGCGGAAGCGCAACATCGCGGATGATCCTGCCTCGAATTTTTCGCACACGGGCATCCGTCGGAGGGACAAGAGTTATGGAGAGCTGCTGGAGTTTCCCTGTAGCGTTGATCGGATTCTCGAGCAGATTCGTATTGCCGTAGGTGAAGGATTTGATCCGATAGCCGGGAGGCAGCCCTCCCAGGGCGATGCGATACACACCGATTGGCAAGCTGGCATTGAATATGACGTCGTCGTACCGATCCGCCCAGCCCGTCTGGACGACCATTGGTCCCGACCGGATCGTGTGGGTAACCCAAATCCATCCGCTGTGTGCAGAACCCAGGCTCCCCTCGAGAGCAAAAAAGAACGAGGGCGCAGGACCGGCTCCTTCGACAACGATTCGTCCCATGACGGGCAGAGTCATTCCCGGTGGTGCCAACTCAAGGCTGGTGATGTCCCGATCCTCGACGTTGACTTCCCGCGAGGTCCAGAGGAAAGGTCGGGGAGACTGCTCCGATGTCACGGAGTATGAGCCCGGAGGAACGCCTCGGAAGACGAAAGACCCGTCAAAATCCACATCGGATCGGAGGGAAACGGCGCTGGAGCTGAGAGCTATCGATTGCAGGTCTTTGTCGAGAACATCGCCCATAATTCGTCCACTGACTGTTACACCTGCGGGAGATTGGGGCAAATCGAAGTTGTAAATTCCCGGTCTTCCGGATCGGACCGCTACAACGGGTAAAGTATCCATGGCTTTCGGATCGTGGGCACGGTACCAGTCCATGTTTGCAAAGAGTTTGTATCGACCCGGGGGCATGTCCGAGAGCCGATAGCCTCCTTCGGCGTCGGTAATTCCTATGGCGACAGGATTGTCGAGATACATGCCCTTCGCATCGGGCGATTCCCATGCGATGACATAGACCTTTGACGCGGGTGTTCGATCCGCATTAAGAACACGGCCTTCGATAGTTCCGCGGACAGCCTGAGAATGAGAAGAGGACGCAGCAACGAATAAAGCCACAATCGTCGGAAGAACTCGTGCAAGTAACCGCCGTATCGATCTCATGGATGCATTAAGTGGGGGGGCGCCTTAATCTTAATTATTTCGGTGATGATGAGCAAATACGCAGGTAGCGTGTCGGAGGACGCGGGATCGCGAAGCGGATCCGCGTCACGACGGGCACAGAAGAAAAACCGCGTCAGCATGGATGGTCTATCCGCAGCAGCCAAAGAGGCGTTACCCGACGCTTTCCATGCTGCAGCAGAATATTAGCACCTGCATTTCGTCGATGGCGTCGGCGAGCACTCTCTCTCACCTGTTGGTAAACGGCCTTGCGCTGGCACTGTTCCCGGCTGGTTGCGGGCACTTCTAGTGTTCTGTCGGCACGAACAGGGTTCGTCCTCCGGAGGGTGGTGTTTGATTCGTGATCTGTGGAGATTCATTGGCGGTTCGTTGACGTTGATGAAATCGCAGGGCAATTCATCAGCGTCAACAAGATTATGAATTAACGTACAATCCCAGCCACCAATTGCAGTTTGGATTTTGGAGGTTTTATGAATCGAGCCGCCCGTTTGTCCATAAACGTCGTCGTTTTCGCAGCCGGTGCCGTTGTGACTATGGTCGCGCAACTTCCCACCAGCAACATGCAAATTAGTCCTGTGCCCACATCCCCGATGACGGCGTCACCCATGTCGGTGACGGACATGACCACACACATGAAAGGCACGATGAGCAACATGCAGGTTGTTGCCTCGTCGATGCAACGCAATAGCGAGATGCATCTGCTGATGGATCGGATGAAATCGCTGGGAGCCGATCTGACTCTGCTGTTGAATCGGTTGCAGGTCCTGATGTCGGACAAGACACTGTCGCAAGACCAACTAAAGATGCAAAGAGCGCAGAACGTCAGCAGACATGTCCAGACCATGATCCAATCCGTAGATGGCGTAGTCGCCGAATTGGAGCAGATGCAAAAGGGCAGGTAAGGCAAAATCAACTTCCGTGGACAGCGCTCCATCACTGAACTCTGATATTTCTCCAACCGATTTCCCGCCATGGCCGGCAGACTCGATAAGCGCGTTGCCTCTTTCTTTTTCTTCGCTGCCCAGGATTGGGCTTTGATTCGCAGGAAGTGCGACAGCAAATAATGAAAAGGCTTGGTTATATCGGAGAGACATCCTTCGAACCGATAGGCATGCGCCGCAGTGGCTGGCCTGCCAGTGCTTGCCCGGCGGCGACACAAAGGCCATAATCCGCGCAACACGAAACCTCGCTGAGGAACAATATGAAACATCAACGGCCTCGACATCATCGTTGGAGCGGGAAATAAGACTATGGCTATAACACGGCGAGAACTATTCCTGGCTGCTGGAAGCGTTACGATCGCTTCTGCAGCGATGAGGACTTCGGCGCAGCAGCCGAACACTGCAACGCAGTCGCTCGATTGGCGCCTTCACAATCTGGATCTGGCAGGCACGCGTTTTTCACCGGCGACTCAGATCAACACTTCCAATGTGAAATCACTTACACCCCGATGGCTGTTCCAGCACGGAGTCATTGATGGAGTCAGCAATCAGACGACGCCGATCATTGTCGGCGGCATGTTGTTTGTGACCGATTCCCGAGGCAGCGTTTATGCTGTCGACGCCGCGGATGGCCACCTGCTCTGGACTTACGATGTGACCGCTCTGCTTGGGGGTGGAAGTGCGGATGGTTATGTCTTCCGAAACCGTGGCGTCTGCTATGCAGACGGCGTCATTTATGCTGCAGGTGGCTCGTTTCTGTTTGCACTCGATGCGAAAACGGGAAAGCCAATTGAAACCTTCGGAAAAAAGGGCCAGGCGAGCGTGATCCTGGACGTGCTGAAGATGAGATACCCCGACGTCAAAAGCGCCATCAGTCTCGGGTACTGGTTCACTACCGCTCCTCAGGTTTACAACGGAGTCCTCTATATCGGAAGTACGCGAAGTGAAAGCCACATCCCTGGCGGTCACGTGCTGGCAGTTGACGCGAAATCGGGTAAGGTCCTATGGCACTTCAACACGGTTCCCCAGGACGAAAAGGACCAGGGATGGGAGGTCGCCGGTCCCACCTGGATCGGCGGGGAGCGAAATGGCGGAGGGATCTGGGAAACTCCCGCGATCGATCCCGAATTGGGGATGCTTTATGTCGCCGTTGGAAACCCATATGGTGACAGTACGAAAAGGGCGGGAACCAATCTTTTCACGTGCGCAATCCTTGCACTCACCCTGGAGTCGGGAAAGCTTCGCTGGTACTACCAGCAAACGCACCACGACGTATGGGATTACGATTCGGGCAGTCCCCCCATTCTTTTCGATATGCAGGTGCGTGGTCAGCGGGTCAAGGCCCTGGCGGAGGCGAGCAAGAACGGTTTCCTGTACATCCTGAATCGCGAGACCGGCAAGCCCGTCCATATGATCAAGGAAACAGACGTCCCGGTGAGTCCGGCGCGTCCCGGAGATCAGCCCTGGCCGACCCAGCCCATTCCTTACAAAGCGAACGGTCAGCCGATGAGTCCGGTATGTCCGGTATTTCCTATGGACATTCCTGCCGATCAACTCGCGATAAGAAAGCCGGTCCCCCAATTTTCGCCAATCGGTTCCAACCAAATTTATGCGCCCGGCACCGGAGGTGGCACCAATTACGGTCCCCTGTCGTACAGCCCCCGAACGGGGCTGCTCTATGTCAATGCCATCGACAGTCCGGCGAATTCACCTCGTCCCGCAAAGGGTTACTTCTCGGCATTCGATCCCGTCACCGGCGAACTGGCGTGGCAACAGACCTATGAAGGATATGGGCAGGCCGGATCGGTCGTGACCGCCGGCGGTCTGGTGTTTGTGGGAAGCGGCAGCAACATTGCCGGATATTTCTTTGCGTATGATGCGAAGACCGGCCGGTTGCTCTGGAAGTTCAACACTGGCGCAGGCGTCTTCGGGGCACCCGCGGTATACGTGGTCAACGGCGAGGAATTTATCGCAGTCGCATCGGGCGGCGGTGACAGAGGCCGAAGGGGCGGGGACTTGATTCTCAGTTTTGCGCTTCCGAAATAGCCGGGCTACGTTTTCGACGACGGACCACCAGTTATTTCAACGACGCGATATTTTCAATGATAGGTTTGATTGAATGACCGACGGAAATTTCGAAAAGTCAGAAACGCGATACAGAAATGCGGACCACGTTTCATATCAGTACATGTGCAGGTACCGAAATCATCTATAGATAACCGTGGCAGGCACCCACTGACACAATGTTTCAATGAATGTGCAGGCGCAATTGCCTGTATCGATCCGCGTCTCATGTGCCTCAAGCTTTTTCGTAGCCAATTCAAGATTCCAAAACATTGAGATTCATGTTTGAATTCCAGGAATAATGGCCGAAGGCGTGGAGCACTCGCAGAACGCGCAATCTGCGCCCACAGCCTGGGGAGGTGACGATGAGAGTCATCAGGAACTTTGCCCTATGCTTCTACCTGGTTGCCGGTGGAGCAGCCACCCATGTGAGTCTGGCCGCACAGTCCAGGTCGGTGGCGATTCGGACGGGAAGGATTCTAGACGTAAAAACCGGGACGTATGCCTTGCAGCAAATGATTTGGATCGAAGGAGACCGAATAAAACAAATCGGGTCCGTCGAGAGCCTTTCAAAGCAACTGCCCGCCGGAACGCCGGTGATGGATCTCTCGAATGTTACGGTGCATCCCAAACTGATTGATGCTCACACCCACCTCACTGTTTCTCCGCAGTCCATCGCGAGCACGGCTACTGGAACACGTCAGTCGCCCCCCGCGAGTAATTCAAACGTTTCGGTTCGCCAGCCAACTGAACTGGCAAAGCAGAACGCCCGAATTACCGTTGAAAGCGGTTTCACGTCAGTTCGTGACGTCAGTGGTCTTGCGATGAACCGCAGTCCGGCCAGCTGCAACGAGAATCGTCTGCGCTAGAAACAGTACAAGCCATGCGCCAACGGCGATGCCATGCACCATCATCAACGGAGTGGATGGCGCGTTCCTCCAGGACCGATCGATGATCGAGGGCCCGAACCCAGCCGCGCTGAGCAGGATCATGAACAGCGCGGCGCTGAGATAAAAGTAGGATTTGATTCGCCGGTATTTCCCGGACCGCTGCGGGTCCGTTGCTTTCTCGGCTTGAGGAGCGACCAAGTGTTTCATGTTGTTCTGCCGTTCCGCACGGAAGAAGATCACTGGTCTTCGTGGAATTCGAGGTTGTTTCCAAGTATTTGTTGGCTGGCGTGAGGTATTCTAGCAAAACAACGCGCAAGTCTTCAGGGCGAAATCAACGTAATACTGGCGCTTCGTACACTTGATCCTGACCAGTGGATTTTCAAAGCTACGAAAAAGCCTACTCTCCGCTCACTGGACAACGTCCCTGAATAACCACGACAATTCTGAAGCCGAGTAACTCTCTGTTGTAGATCTGGAGTTTCTTAGAGGGTTTTCAAAAACGCGATGAGCTGTTCTCGTTCACCGCGTTCCAGCTTCACACCGAACTCATGCCCTTGAATCGCGTGACTTTTCGCTCCCACTGGCATCCACCCTCCTGGTATGTGAGTTGGCTTTAACCGGTCGGGATCGAACATCTCTTCAAGGCTCGCCACAGAACCATCGTGGAGATAGTGGCCACGATACCAGACGCCTTTGAGGGACGGCACCTTGTAATAGCCAGTACCTTTGCGCGTTGACAATGCCAACCCCGCGTCGGTGCCAACCGAAATCGGCAGTACATCGAGCGACGCCGGCTTATCTTTCGGCGGAGTGAAACCAAGTGCGAGCGTAAGTTTGTTGTTTGTGTAAAGCGGCGGGGTGTGACATCCCGCGCATCCCTCTCGCGCGAAAACCTTCTGACCTGCCTGTGCCTTCACATCAAATGGATTCGGATTGGAAGGAGGTTGGAGTGAGTAGATGTACAGTGCGAGCGCGTAAAGTGCCTCATCCGACCATCGAGCCTGAATTCGCTTAGTATCAGGCGCGAGTACATGATACGGGCCGAAGTCGGTGATCTCGGCAAAGCTTACCTGGGCTGCATAACGCATTAGGTCGCCAATCCCCCGGTGGAGATGTGTCGCCGTATGGTCAATATACTTCCGGTCTTTCATACCGATCAGGTCGGGTATTTTGGCCGGAAAAAGTATGCTGCCATTCCAACGGGTAATAGCGCCGCCCATGCGCTCTTCCGCAACGAGCGCGGCATATTCGGTAGTCGTGAGGTTTTTCAATACAAGGTTGGGATCGTTCTTCAGCCATGGTACCCCCCATGCCTGGTATAACCACGTGCCTAGCGTCCCCCCACCCATGAAGAATGGTGGCGCACCGCGGAGAACATGGTTCGCAGATTCGAAGGCGTCCACCACGGCATTCGCGCCCCGAATATTTTCGACCTGTGATGGACGTGTACGCGCAACTTCGGCACGTGCCGACGCACCGGGGATCCGGATCCCATTGGACGCTTGCAAGACGTGACATGCACCACAATTTCCGCCTCTCGAAAGCGCAATACCCTGTTCGGTCGGCACCCACCGGAAGTCCAGCGTACCGTCCGGCCTGGGTCTGACCTGTTGCTGTTCCAGGAACTCGCGGCTCCGGAATTGAGCGATCACCTTCGGATCTGAAGTCGTAAACTGTGGTGTCGCCGCCTCTTCGAAGATTCGGCGACCGGCCTCGATCCAGTCGGCCTCCGTCTTCAGAGTTTCAGGTTCGATCATTGGCTTCGGACCGATGTGTTGCAGCATTTCCCAATACCCTTCCGGCTCGCGGCCCGGCATATAGGCGGGATACGACTGAAAGTTGAATTCCGGCATGGCGTAATACTGTTCTGCAGAGATGTGTGCAGGGCGGACATTCAGCCCCGTAATCGGTGTGACCCAATCCGCGAGAGCCGTTTCATCCCAGACCTTGGGAATTTCTGGCGGGAAGCGAGATTGAGACAAGAGCGTTAGGGACCCTAGAAGACATGCGAGCGCAACCAAGAGAAGGGGCTTCATTCACTGCACCTCCTGACTGTGGCGATAGTATAGTTCCTTCTCCCGATGTGAGGTAGCGCGGCGTTAGGGCGTTCTTGTGGCGTGCAATGCGACAAGGTCGTAGCCGGAGGCAAATCGTTTCGTTCGCTTGCCCATGATAGCCGACCGCCGCAGGAAGATCTCGGTCTGTTTGTCCACAAGCTTCATGTTGTTTGTTACTGGCGAACGAGATTCCAGCGCAAAACGCTCCCTCCGGGACGGACGTATTCCGGTTGATGATCCAACAGTGAGGAACACGCGTTCCTTCATGCAGTAATTCCGTTTGGATCCATCGATAGATCTTCAGCGACAAACTTCAACTCCACCGGCCGCGCCAGTCGTGTGTCTTCAGCCTTGTAGACCAGGCCCATGCCGCCTCGTCCGAGAGATTCCAGAATACGTTAATGAGAAACGATCTTGCCGATCACGGGAGTGATGCGGTTGTTACACACCGACCGAACAGAGTCCACGACTCGATGCTGACTGTCGTCGTGGGAATCGCTCTCGGGCCCAACCTGGTGTTGTCCAGCACAGCGCTTTGCGGCATCCTCCCTGCTGCTGGGGAGGTGTTCCCGCTGTGAGGACATCGCGATTCCCAGTCGCAATAAAACTCGCAGTCAACCACGGAGCTGATGGAGTCACTTGCATTGGAAACGACGCACATACACCGCAGTACTTCGGGTTACGGGTCAGTTGCCTGAAGGAATCACCGTCATCTCCGCGCTGGTGGTCGTCGCTGGGTTAACGGTTATCAAACGTTCATTCTCGTCATACTTTGCCAGGAACGCGGAGTCCCATATATGCAGTTTCAGTTTGGGCTTTCATTGTCACGAAGCGGCCAGTGATCCTGAAGATTTCCCATGACCGATTCGATACGGTGAATACGGCATCAGTGTTGGATCACAGTTTCAATCGGATATTTCCGCCTCGGCTTCACATCATCCAATTCGACAATGATTGCGCGCGAGGCACCTTTTATCAGTTCTTCGCTATGTGTGCGATTGCGGGCATTGAAGCGGGTCAAACCCGGCTCGAGTACATTGACGGTGCTGGTTCCATCAAGGGCCCTGGATCGAACTTCGCCGGTTTCGAGGTAAACGACGACGACGTCTTTGGAATGGAAGTGAACAGGAGTGGGCACGCCCATTCTCCAGGTGTAGTCCCAGACGGTGACGCGATTGTTGTTCAGGAGTTTCTTCGCCCCGTCTCTTGGAAATGCTTCAGGGAAAGCACTGTCGTGTACCAGCGGAGCCTGGGTCACATCCTTTAACTCGATCACGATGGCGTGGCGCGAAGAATTGCCCGTTCCTTCTTCCACCTGGGAGTCGCCTTTAGGAATGAAGGTCGCCTGTCCCACTCTGAACGACGCTGCTTTTGTTTTCCCCTTTGCATTGGTGACTTTCGCCGATGCATTCGCAAGATCGACCAACACGATGTCAAATTGGCTCTGAGCCATTGGGGCCGCCTTACCTATTGGCCAGGTCACATCCCATACCGCAACGCGTTCATTATTGATGAGCGACTTTGTGTCATCTGGCGGAAGTCCCGCCGGCACTTTCTGAAGAATCCCGGCGAGAAGGAGCAGAAACGACAAAACCGTTTTCGACATGTGCGCGATTGTACCCTAACGTTTCAGACATGACGTCGCCCTTCGATACCATTATTCGACGAAGCCTGCGATGGTCTCTCCCGTTTTGTCAGAGGATTTCTGTCGGCGACAGCAACAGGTCGAGTCTTCGGAAGCATCAAGTTTGAAGGAAATCTTCGGCCACGGCTACGGTTCCATCCAGGTGGCATCCGCTTCTGTGTCGTGGCCGCGAGACGCCTGAGAGAAGATGACATTCTGGTGACTAAGTACGGAAAAGCCTCGCAACGTGATTGTGTACGGTCACAGAAACGGAAGCGACGACGATGACGGCTCCCGAAACAGCGGTTGGAACCAGTCAAGTACATGTCGCCCGAGCAAGCGGACTTCTTGTGGACGAACGCACCGATATTTGATCGATGGGCGTCAGGTTGTTCGAAACGTCGACCCCCGTGTGTCCGCTCGATGACGGACAGCCCATGGTTTGCGAAAAATATAGGAAGTATAAAGACGCGTTATTTCAATCTCGCGTTCGGAATTTTATGTGGAAACGCAGCCAGACGCTCGGAGCGGAGAAGAGGGTGGCGATTTTGACAATGGGGAACTCGATATTGCGAATAACCCCGGGCAGAGCCATCCACCGAGGGCCATGACGATTTCTAAAATGTTGAGTCGAAGAGCGCGCGTGAATTCGAAGGAGCGCGGCCGGAGAGGCACATGCGTTCCATAATCTTTCGGCTGGTGTCGGAGATTGGATTGCAGGAAGAAATTGGAGAGACGTCCATTTCAATCGGCTCAACGGCTCCCATCAGAGCGCCGCAACGTTGCCATCCTTGTTCTGAAATGAAAAATCGTGGAACGACTTTCCTGCGAGAAGAGAAGAACGTCTGTGCTCGAACTCTATTGCAATGTAGTAAGGAAAACCGATTCCGCCATTCTGCTGTCTTTCCGGGACGGGATGGATCGATTTGCTATGGGATTCGTTGAAGTTCTTCGAATAGATATCGAAACTGCAGACCATTGCTAAATTGAATGAGATATGGAGCGCGCTCATCACGCATGCAGACTTCAACGATCCTCCCACTTTGCCCCTGCAGAGGAGCACGAATGGTGCGACGCACACGCACGTAATCGCCAACGTTGTACGGCGCATCGCGGGATATTTTCATCTCGTCAGTACCGCGACTCAGAAGTGATTGCATCATGTAAGCGGTTCGGCCTTGAGACTTCCATTGCATTTCTGTTCTCCTTCAAATCGGGTCTTCTAAATGTGAACTCACCTTCCGTCTGTTACGGGCAGACTCGGCTTAGCTCATTCAACAACCGACTGCGCTTTACCTCAGCGAGGCTCAATGAACTCGTCGAGCCGGACATTGGGGTATTCGAATTCCTGGTACAGGTGTTGGGGCGGGCCTTGAAACGTCAAAACCACATCCTCAGGGGCCGAATATTCAGGGCCCGAATATGGAAAGCCCACAGAATGGGACTCGACAGACGACAGCGAAATGGAATTCCAGTAAGTTTCCAGATCTGGCGGAATCGACGTATTCGGACCCAGACGTTTCCCTTCAGTCGTCGTGAAGCCAACGCGAAGAGCTGGCCATGAGAATGGCGCACGGCATTCCGCTCCTAAAAACGTTAGTAGTGGAAATGCCCTCGCGAACCAGTCGTCGGGTCGAACGCCGTGACACTGCAACCCATTCGGAATACTCATAAAGTCGTTTTGCAGATGGATTTGTCTGGTCGATACCGGGGGAAACAGCATCAGGTCAACCCTCACGCGGACCGTAACCCGGCTTGCTTTGGAGGCTTCAAAATAGGAATGTTCGACGGCTCCCGTAGCCCGGTGGGTGCCCTCCGCGGCAGGGGTTAGAGTGGAATCTCTATCAAACCACTGCCACCTTGTCTTCCATCCAGTTTGAAGCGTCACGAGCAAGGGTTGAAGTTCCGCTGTGTACCCTCTCGGAATGCCTTCAATAGCAACGGGGATTTGCCATAACACGACATCGCTCGGCTGAGATGCCTGAGACTTTGTCTGTTTTCCGAGGAGAACGTGAGGGAATGATGTCTCCGTCATCGACCTGGAGAACCCAAGCCATGCACTCATGGTGTATGCGATCGACCAGGGAACGTATCCGATGGCGACGATGACTACCACGAGTGCGCACGAAGCGAAACCACGAGTGAAGTCCGTCTTCCGAGTCCTGTATTGTGACTGGAGCACCCACACTGCGATTCCAAACAAGGCAAACGCAGATAGGGCACTCCTCATCCAATGCGTATTCTCCGGCCAGCGATTCAACCAGGCGGTATCTCCATAGACGATCGAGCCAAGCGGAATCAGGATCAGGGCGAATATGACAAACTGGACCGCACCGGACGAAAGCGCAGCCAGAGCCGCTATTGGCAGGACAATGACCCCAGTCATGACCAGCTGCGACCACAAGAGATGCCAGATTCCCGGAAGGAAGGGGAACCCCTGAATGCGGAATACGACAAGGCGAGCGACCATCATCGGCAGGCTGATACCCATGAACATCAACGTGATCTTCGCGCCGAGCAAATTCCATGAGGAGTACGGCCTCGTCAACCAGAACTGATTTTCTCCGGGTATGGCCTCAGAATGGATCAGTCGCACTATCAGATAGATTGCGAAGATGGTTACCAGCAAAGGTGAGAGAACGGATCTTACGCCTATCAGGAGGGCATGTGTGGAAAAGTTCCAGACACGTGTTTCAAGCCAGGCATACCAGCCGAGCAGCAGCAGATAGAGTCCGAACTCATATCGGAGGTGGCGAACGTCTTTCTTCAGAATGTGCAGGAGCTGAGTCATTGTCGCCTCTCGGTTGCCGGCAGAAGTGTCACATGAACCTCATCAAGATCGACCTCACGATGAAAGTGCCGGGGTGGCCCCAGGATGGACACGGTGAACTCCGGCGATACCGGTTCCGCCCATCCCACAGACCGCTCTTCCACGGAACTCAGGGTAAAGTTGTTCGAGGGAACCAGCGGGTACTGACTCTCGTCTTCGTACGTTTTCGTTTCTGCCGGCTCACCGCGAGTCATGGAAACCCTCATCATGAATGGCCATCCGACCGCCGAACGGCAACGTGTCGACCGGAAACCACCGCCGGCGAGAAGATTGAAATAACACTGAAAACCGCCGCCGACATTCGCGGGAGTATTTCCAAGTCGGACTTTTTTCGTAATCGCGGGGGGAAAGAGGTAGAGATCGACGGATGCCTGTGCATGGAGGGACCTGCCTCGAGAATTGGCAACTTGTACTGAAACGAAAGAAGGGTCTGTTGTAAATGCTTTCGATTGATAGTTCACAACTGCGGGCTGCGGCCTGTACAGAGACGACCAGCCGCTGAACCACGCTTGTGCTCTTCCGCCGTCTCCCTTGAAAGTTACTGGAAATCTCGGAACATAGATGAGGTGTCCCTCGGGAACCCCGCTGATCGAGACAGGCATTCTGGAACTGACAAAACTTCCATCCTTGAACGGCTGCATTTCCATTTCCGGAGTCAGTCGAAGCTGAATACCGGTATTTTCAGGAAGTGGCTCTGCGATCCAGGCATTCAGCCCGGCTGACATTGCTTGAGGAACATGCAAACAAATCATCGAACCCGCTACAAGCGTCACCAGCGCGACAACGCGAGACAGCCAGTTCCTTCGGCTCTTGTATTGCCCGTAAAGCAGCCCTCCCACGACGAGCACCATCATCACGGATGCATAGAATCCCGGAATCCAGTTGTCGGTCTCGACAGGTCCGAAAAATGTCGCTCGCTGAAAGTAAGGGTACTGGAACAGAACCAGCACGCCCGCCGGAACCAGAATCCCGACGATCAGCGCTGAAATGAACGATGCAAGTCCGGCTGTCAATGCAGCAATCGCTGCAAGAGGAAGGAAAATGACTGCCGTCATTTCGAGCTGCGACCACGCCAGGTTCAGCAGGCCCGGCGACAATGGAAAATCCTGCAGGAGTAGCAGGGTCGCCCTTGCTGCAAACATCGGCAG
>Ga0070670_100002455_pt1 | contig 15284 bp, 15 predicted proteins | sample KBSS63metaG_FD_64665 | JGI IMG/M metagenome (GOLD analysis project Ga0070670, IMG submission 64665) | Switchgrass rhizosphere microbial communities from Kellogg Biological Station, Michigan, USA - KBS S6-3 metaG | ecosystem: Host-associated > Plants > Roots > Rhizosphere > Soil ... | reverse complement strand
TTCATCGACGCGATGCTGGCAATTGCGAAGGAAGCAGAAGCGAACCCTGAACTGGTGAGGTCGGCTCCGCACACAACGAGGATCAATCGCGTGAATGAAGCGGCCGCTGCGCGCAAGCCCGTGCTGCGGTGGACACAGACGTAGCGACCGCCTGATTTTCGCTTGAATCAGACCGATGGCGTTATCATGCCGACGGTCCTTTCAAGATCGATGCCCGTAGGAAACATCTGGAGAAATTCCAATGAGAATGCTGGGGGCAGTTCTAATCTCTGCACTAATCGTGCAGTCACCGGCTCCTCCGCCCCAAACCGGCTCTGCCTCCGTCTCCGGACACGTATTCAATAGTGCAACGAACGCTCCATTGTCTGATGTGACTGTCGATCTTGTTCCAGTGTTGGCTCCACAGTCTGGTTCCGGAATCGCGGGTGTGCCAGTGCAGCAGCGCAGTCCGGCCTCACCACGGTTCTCTGCGATGACGGGCACCGACGGCAGCTTCTCTATCGGCAACGTACCGGCTGGTGAATACCGGTTGTATGGGACCCACGATAATGCATATGTGCCTGCCGAGTACGGTCAGCACACCGCCACTGGGATTGGAATATCTCTGAACCTTGCCGACGGACAAAAGACGAACGGTGTCACATTGAACCTGACGCCGGCTGCCTCGATAAGCGGACGTATTACGGATCCATATGGCGAACCTTCCGTCTTCACAAGCATTCTGGCATTCCGGATTGTCTACAAGCCAGGAGGAGCGCGGAAAGTTGAAATTGCGCAAAGCGTTTTAACCGACGACCGCGGAGACTACCGTCTCTTCTGGCTTGCGCCCGGCCAGTACTACATCAGCGCATTGCCGATCGAAACGCGTTCCTATGGCTTGCCCCTGAGCTTTGCAAGCCGATTCGGTGGATCCTCATACCTCGCCACTCCGATGCTCGGATACCGGATGACCGACGATGGTGAAATTTACGAAGAGACCTGGTTGCCAATCTATTTTCCAGGCACAACCGATATCCAGGTCGCAAAACCGATCACGCTCCACGCCGGTGAGGACATCAACGCCAGCCTCAGCGTTGCAGCGAGCCCGACCCGGACTTATCAGATTCGTGGCGTGGTGCTTGACGATAGGGGTCAGTCGATGGCCAACGCGAATCTCACGCTCGTGCCGCGAAAGCCGGACGGCCATAGCGTGGTTCTTCCCGCAGCGAATTCCGATGTGATGGGTGCGTATACCATTCACGGAGTCCTTCCGGGCTCTTACTACCTGTTCGCCACCGGTGGAGACTCTTCACCGGGATTATCTTCCCAGGTCCGAATCGTTACGGCTAACCAGCCTTCGAGGCCTGCTCTTGCTGCGACTCTTCCGCTCGACGTGGGAAAGTCGAACATCGATGGACTCCGGATACAGATGGCACCGGCCGCGAATCTTTCAGGACGTGTCCTGTTCGACGGGGCGGCGGCTTCCACCGGAACACCGCCGCGTCTCAGCATTGTTCTGGTCCGGGACCCGGAACTTCAGGGGGCGCCATCACCAGTGACTTCCATTGTCGGAAACGACAATGCATTCACGTTGAATGGAATTGGAATCGGGGACTACCGCGTGAACATTCCGCAGCTGCCGCGGAGCAACTATTTGAAATCGATTCGACTGGGCGCGATGAATGTCCTACAGGACGGATTGCATTTCACCGGTTCTTCATCGGAGAGTCTCGAAATCGTTATCGGTCAAAACGCGGGCGTACTAAATGGAGTGCTTCTCGACGACAAGCGAAATCCCTTTTCCAATGGGACTATCGCGCTTCTCCCGGAATTCACTCAAAGGTCCCGCCGATTGGATCTCTACAAGTCCACGGCGAGCGGCAGCGATGGCAGGTTCCACTTCGATGGAATCACTCCCGGGAACTACTCCGTATTCGCATGGGAAGATGTTCAATCCGGCAACTGGTACGATCCGGATTTCATCAAAAACTTTGAATATCGGGGCATTTCCGTGCAAGTCGATGAGGGCGCCTCTTCAAAAACCCTCGAGGTTCAGGTTATTCCGGCAGATCGGAGTACCCCGTGAAAGTACGGACCATCTCACTGCTGATCCTGTTATCCGTCGCCGCGGGCAGGGTCGCAGGTCAGCAACCGACAACAACGTTGCAGGGTAATGTTATGGAAGCGGGCACGAACACGCCGTTGACGGGGGCGTCGCTGGAACTACGTGCACTGCTGGAAAATCCGGGGCCCGCCGTCAGTCTTCCGAACAGCCCGATCCCCTATTTTCAGGCGAGCAGCACCCCTGTATATCCGGGCCTGAGCGGAGATGCGGGTCAGTTTGTGTTTCGGAATATTCCTCCCGGCAGGTATACGCTGACAGCATCCCACAACGGACACATGCATGCCGAATACGGGCAGCATGGCCCCAACGGAAAAGGAATGATTCTCACCGTCGCAGGCGGCCAGCCGATAACGGGTATCCGGCTCGCGATGACTCGAAGTGGTGCGATCTCCGGCCACGTCTACGACAACAAAGCAGCACCGCTTGCGTACGTGCAGGTGCAGATGCGCCGACTGACCTACCCCGACGGCCAGCGCACGCTTACGACAACCAGCTCTACCGTCACGGACGATCGGGGAGCATACCGGCTTTATGGTCTTCCACCAGGTGCATACGTCATGAGCGCTGAAACCAACACCAATTCTGTCGGCATTATCCCAGTGGGAGCCAGCAGAACTCCGCCAGTCCCGGGAGTGGTCGTGTTTCAGAGTGCGAGCGGGCCGATGACAACTGATCCGGATCCTGCAAATCAGAACCGCAGAAGAGATCCGGGTCTCCTGATTTTTTATCCGAATGCGACAGATTCGCGTTTGGCTAAGACGATCGACATCCGAGCTGGAGATGACATTGCCGGAATCAACGTCACGCTGAACGCCGTGCGGTCAACGCCAGTTGCAGTCACCTGGAACATAACCGGAACCTCCAACCCATCCAACAGCATCATCGAACTTGTCGTCAGCTCTGTTTCAAACGGAGGTGAAGTCCGGAATCGATTTGGCATTCCACCTGGTCTATCCGGGCCGCCAGTGTTGTCGCTTCCATCAGGATCGTACCTTGCGCTTGCGATGGAGCGCGGCAGCGCTCCGGAACCCTCGACCGTCGGCTATGCCGGATTTGACGTGGGAAGTTCGACGGCAACCCGGATCAACATCGGCATGACTCCAACCCGAAGAGTCGCCGGCCATCTCGTTGGAGACGGTCCGCAGAACGCCGTTGATCCAGCCGACATTGCCGGTCTCCGAATCAATTTTCGAAGGAATCCGCCAATACCACTCCTGCCTGGTCCACCGACGGTTACTCCCGGCAGGGATGGGACATTTTCAGTCAATGGATTCACAGATGGGGACTGGGAGGTATTGGTCACCGGTTTCCCGGAATCTCCCCGCAATGCATATGTAAAATCCATTCGCGTATCCAATACGGAGGTTTTGGGGAATCGTATCCACGTCGCGGTTGAATCGGATGGTCCCATGGCACTGGAAATCGTGATCGGCGCGAACGGAGGACAACTTTCTGGAACTGCGATCGGTTCAAAAGGAGAACCTTTGCCGAATGTAACGGTCCTGCTGGCCCCGGATGTCCCGGATCGGCGTGAGTTGTACCGAGCTATCGTTACCGATGCGGCCGGACACTATCACTTTGGAAATCTCTCCCCGGGCAGCTACCAGCTATTCTCATGGGAAGACGTTGAGCCAGATGCCTGGTACAATCCCGCGTTCATGGCGACTTTACAGGACGTGGGTAAAAAGGTCCGCATCAGTGAAGGCAGTCGTGAATCTGTTGACGTGAACGCGATTCCAATTCAATAAAGAAAGAGTTGATGTTGATTTCCGCTGAGGGGGCGGACTCGTCAGGACTGTCCCTCAACCCAGACTTCCCCGTCTTCAAAGAATTCCTTCTTCCAGATAGGAACGACTTTCTTGAGTTTGTCGATGGCGTATTCACAGGCATCGAACGATGCTCGACGGTGGGCGGAAGTCACAATGATCGCGACGCTGGTCTCTCCGATTTCGAGGCGCCCAAGGCGGTGCACGATTCCAACTGCATCGATCTCCCAGGCCTGGCGCACAAACACGCCGATCTCTTCCATCTTGGCCAGCGCCATGGTCTCGTATCCTTCGTATTCGAGATATCGAGTCGTTTTCCCCTTGGAATTGTTCCGCACGATTCCTTCGAATATGCAGATCGCGCCGGCCTCGGGCCGCTGCAGTTGGGTGGCAACCGCTCGCGCATCGATCACATCGTGAGTGACGCGATAGAATTCGGACTGTACAGCGCCCCCGCTGACAGGTGGGAACACCCCTACTTCGTCCCCTTCGGCGATGGTCGTTTCGGGGGTTGCATATTCTTCGTTCACGGACGTCAATAATATCGAACGATAGCCGGCAAGGCGCGGATACTTTTTTTCCAGCATTTCCAGCAATGCACGGACTGTGGTTCCGGCGGGTATTTCAACGTCGATCTGACGCGCTCCAACAATATCCTTAATTGATGCGAAGAATAGAAGTCTGACCTGCACTTTGTTGGATGATATCACAGCGTGCTAGACTCCACTTTCTCATGAAAGGTTCGTCACGACTCGCTTCCTACACTTTCCTGCGTGTTGTCCTTGCGTGTTCCATGATCGCAGGAATTTCCGCGGGCTGCTCCAGTTCGCGTCTGTCTCATGACGAGGCCCGCAAGCAGATTGCTGAAATTGGAAACGCTTCGCTCGTCCCGGACTCGATACACATTCAGCGTATTGTTTCCCAAACCGATAAGGATGTTATTGCCGAAACCTCCGTTGCGATGGCATTTGAATTCCAGCGAACGAAGTCTTCCGAACCCTGGCACATCGCCGCAGTTCGCCTGGGGGATCGCGACTGGGTCGGAGTCGCTGAAATTATCGCCGCCGTCAATGAGAGCCGGAGGCGGACGACATTGGAATCGTTCCAAAAACTTGCTGTCGGGATAGAAGCATATCGACAGCGAAACGGCGCTTCACCGAACGCCACGGATATTGTGGGCCTCACCAATACCCTTCATCCGACCTACATGACCGATCTGGTTCGGCTGGATGCCTGGGGTCGGCCAATCCGGTACGAAGTCGTCGGGGCCGGTTTTCGCCTGCTTTCCGATGGAGCGGACGGCGTTCGAGGTACGCCCGACGATCTGCAGCTGGCACCGTGACCCTCAAACCTGCGTGATATACTTCACGCCCATGAACGTCAGTAGTCTTGGCGAAGCGACTTTCCCCACAAAATATGGAGCGTTCCGAATTTTTTTCGGATTTGAATCCGAAGATCATTCCGATGAAGTACTGGCGCTGGTGATGGGAAGCCCGGCAGGCAGCGACGCGCCGCTGGTTCGTATTCATTCTCAGTGCCTGACTGGAGACGTTTTCAAATCCAGCCGTTGCGATTGCGGCGAACAGCTTGAACTCTCCCTTAAATCCATCGCCGGGGAAGGGCAAGGAGTACTGATTTATCAGCTGCAGGAAGGCCGCGGAATCGGACTGGTCAACAAGCTGAGGGCCTATCAACTCCAGGACGGAGGCATGGATACCGTGCAGGCCAATCACCACCTGGGATTCGAAGCCGATCTTCGAAACTACACCCTCTGTATCGAAGTGCTGCGGCACTTTGGAGTGAAGCGTCTCCGCCTGATGACAAATAACCCGCGAAAGGTGGATGCCGTGCAGGAGGCAGGCATCGAAGTCGTTAAGCGCATCAGTATTGAGATTCCCTCCACAGGCGATACCCAGAAGTATCTCCTCGCCAAAAAGAACAAGCTCGGACATCTTCTCTCGACGGTCTGATTCGTGACGGATCGACGAGTCCTGACACTCACCGCGGCGACCGTTACCGTTATCGCCAACATGATCGGGACCGGCGCATTTACAACCACGGGATTCATGGCAAAAAGTGGCGCGGGTGGAGGCGACATCCTCCTGGCATGGATTCTGGGTGGCGTTATCGCGCTGTGCGGCGCGCTTTGTTACGGCGAAGTAGGCGCAAACCTGCCGCATTCCGGCGGCGAGTACTATTACCTCAGCCGGCTGATTCATCCCTCACTGGGATTCATGTCGGGAACGGTTTCGGTCGTCGTTGGATTTGCGGGGCCGGTTGCCGCCGCGGCAATGCTCATGAACAGCTACGTCGCTACCGTTATTCCCGGCTGGCCGGTGCGAGCCATGGCGGCCGCGCTGATTTTGGGGCTGGCGTTGTTACACTCCCGGGATGTGCATATCGGCAGCAGGTTTCAAACGGTCATTACCGTCATGAAAGTTCTTCTGATTGTCGGATTTATCGGAGCTGTAATGCTGGCGTATCCGAAGGGCGATCATGGAGACCTTTTTAAGGTGAACGGCGGTTTTATCCTGTCGTCACAATTTGCAGTTGTCCTTGTGCTTGTAGCATTCGCCTATGCCGGCTGGAACGCTGCGGCATACATTGGAACAGAGCTGAAGGACCCGAAGCGTACGCTGCCTCGCTCGCTGCTGATTGGCACGACCCTCGTCACGATCCTGTATTGCCTGCTGAATTTTTCGTATCTCCTGGCTGTGCCGGCACAGAACCTCTCGGGAATCGAAGAAGTCGGCTATACCGTGGCTTCGACATTGTGGGGATCGAACACGGGCGGCGTCGTTTCGATGCTGATCGCGCTGACTCTCCTCTGCCCGATCAGTTCCATGTTGATGGTCGGTCCTAGAATCGCAGAAGCAATGGCACGTGACGGGTTTCTACCGACGTGGCTGTCCACGCTGAATCAGCGCAATGTACCGGCACGCGCCATAGGACTTCAGGCGGGAATCGCTACACTTATTGCCATTACGCTGGATTTCAACACTCTTCTGATCTACATCGGTTTTACCCTGAACATCTTTGCCGCGTTGACGGTGCTTAGTTTGTTCCGACTCCGTCGAGAAGGACGATCTCGAATCAAAATCTGCGTGGGGTATCCGATCCCCCCGCTCATCTTTCTTGGTTTCACGATCTGGATGACGGTCTGGAGCATTCAGGAACAACCCGTCGCGGCATTCTATGGCGTGTTGACACTGGCCTCCGGCTACATTCTTTATCTCTTCAGAGCAAAACAGGCCCGCCTTGTCGTCGACGTGGTGGAATAGCAGGACATGCGGCATCGAATGAAATAATTTTTCAAGTCGTACCCTTCACTCGTGCTTCGCACCGCTGCTCCCTTCCGCAGTGGGACGGCAACACCAGAGTCCGTCTCGTCTAGCCCTGACCGCTTAGCTTTCGTACGATGCGGCTGCATTCCTTCAATACTTCCGAATCATCCAGCGACACTTCCCTGCCTCCGCTAAACACACAGCGTACGTCGGCGCGCGATGCCGAATAAACCATCGATTCGAGAGGGTCGTAGACAGGTTGAATGGCCGGCGAACTGAGATCGATAACGGCAAAGTCCGCACGTTTGCCCGGGTCCAGGCTGCCGAGCTGGTCTTCCAGGCCCAGACAATGTGCTCCTTCGATCGTCGCCATCTTAAAGGCTTGTGAGGCCGTCATGGAATCGATTCGCCCAGTGTGTGTCCTCTGCTGGAAAATGGCGGCCCGCATTTCCTCAAACATGTCGATCACGTTATTGCTGGCCACGCTATCGGTCCCGAGTGAAACCCGCACGCCTTGCTCGAGCATGTCATGAATTCTGGCGGTGCCATTCGCAAGCTTCGCATTCGATTTCGGACAATGAACCACAAACGTCCCCGTATCGCGAATACGATCCAGGTCCCGCTCACTGGCCTCCACGCAATGGACCAGCAACATATCCGGCCCCAGAATTCCCAGCGAATCCAGGTATGCCACCGGCGTGCAACGACGCGCGGTCACTTCAATTCCGCGCTTCGCATGTGCGGCGGCGAACGGACCCGCACCGTCGCGCACAAACCCGGTTTCGTCGCGCGACTCTGCGACGTGGGCCGTCATCCGCAGGCATTCCTTTCGGGCGTAATCACGCACCGATTCGTATAAGGAACGGGAAACACTGTACGGCGCATGTGGCGACACACCAATCTTCAATACTGCAGACTCTGCGGTGCGATATCGATTGACCTTATCGACCAGCCCCTTCATCGAGTCCGCAACGACGGAGTCGGCAGGGCCAAAAACTTCCTGGTACGCAATACCTTGAAGGCCAAATTCCCGCATCGCCGCCCACCCGGTGCCCACGTCCATGACCTCCGCAACGGTTGTAACTCCCGCACGAAGCATTTCAATCGCGCCCAGTTGCGCGGAGAGTTTCAAATCGTCCGGAGTCAGAATCTGATACTTGATATGTGTGAGCCGCTGTACCCACTGTAGAAATGGAATGTTCTCCAACAATCCGCGAAGAATCGTCAGTTCCAGATGGGTATGGGCATTCACGAAACCCGGGATTATCGCGCAACCGGCAAACTGCACCCGGTGTGTTCCATCGACTTCGCTTGCAGTGCCGACATGGATAATGCGACCGCCTTCAACCGCGATGGCCCCATCATGTATCGGGGCGCGGCTGATGGGACAAACCCAATCCGCTTCGTAAACCGTCATGCGTTAAACACCTGAGATCGGACCGTAAATTCCGCCAGCCGATGCTCGTTTATTTGATAGCCGAAACCGGAACGGCTGCTTTGCGCGATGCGCCCATCACAGTCGACAACCACTTCCGGATCGATGATGTCATGCTGCCAATAGCGTTTACTCGCGGTCACGTCGCCCGGCAATGTGAAATTGTTGAGGCTCGACATGGCGATGTTGTGGGCTCGCCCGATTCCCGATTCGAGCATGCCTCCGCACCAGACTGGAATCCCATTGTCCAGGCAAACATCATGTACTGCGCGAGCCGCGCGATGGCCTCCAACGCGTCCGAGCTTGACGTTGATGATTCGACACGCACCGATCTCAATCGCCTTGCGGGCGTCCTCTGCCGAATGGATCGATTCATCGAGACAGATCGGGGTTTGAATGGCTCGCTGCAACGTGGCGTGGTCGATGATGTCCTCATCATGCAGCGGCTGTTCAATCATCAGCAGGTTATATTGGTCCAGCTTCCGGAATAGTTCCATGTCCGTGAGCGTATAGGCGGAATTGGCATCTGCCATCAATAGAATCTTAGGGAAAGCCCGCCGAACCTCCTGGATCACCTGAAGATCCCAACCCGGCTTGATCTTGATCTTGATACGCCGGTATCCTGCATCGAGCTCCGTCTGGATTTTGGAAAGAAGCGCATCAATGGAGGGTTGAATTCCAATCGAAACACCGCAATCGATCCATGTTCGGCTTCCGCCCAATAGTTTCCAGAGAGGAACATTTGCGATCCTGGCCTGAAGATCCCAAAGGGCAGTCTCCAGACCGGCCTGGGCCATGCGATGTCCACGGATTCCGCGGACAACCGAAGCGAAGTCAGAGGCGCTCGCGAATTCCCTGCCAACGGTACGCGGAATAATGAAGTCGCTCAAAATGTGCCAGGCGGTTTGGTACGTTTCATGGGAATAATACGGCCCTTCGCCCGCGGTGACTTCACCGTAGCCCGTGTATTCTCCCTGGGACGACCGTGTCAGAACCTTCACGATAACAATGCGCCGCTCCCGGGTAACTCCGAAGCTGGTTTCAAACGGGTGCACCAGGCGCATGCGCAGCTCGCGCAGTTCAACCTCGTGAATAAACACCGGATGTTCCCTGGATAAACACGTATTCACTCGATTCCGGTGTGTGCACGAACGACACCGCATAGTAGCGATCTTCCAGGTTCTTCTGAAATTCCTCGGCCACACGCAGCTGAATTCTTCTCGCAGATTGAATATCCAGTTTCTTCAGCATTTGAATGTCCGGATGGATCTTCAACCGGCGAATCTCGCCGGCGATCGGCTCGCGTGTTCGGTCCAGCCACCATTCGGCGACGATGCGATCCGTGGGCAGCCCTCCCTGCAGTCCGGTTGTTTCACCATAAAGGTTGGGGTAGTAGCGCCGAACGACGACACCCAGCTTCTGAAAATTGAAGTACGCGTTGCGTGCTTCGAGTGGATCGAAAGTCCATTCGATGAGCCGAACGCCGCGCTTGATGGCGAATTCGCGTTGAGCAAATTTGAGGCGAGTGCCCACGCCCCTGTTTCGAAAAATCTGAGAAACAACCAGCATGTGCGAATGCCAGTATGGAAGGTCGTTTCGAAGACCTGGGATCGTACTCAAAAAGCCGATCATTTTGTCGCCCTCGTAAGCACCAAGTACGAGTCCACCAACGTGGTGAGTGACGACGAAGAACCGCACCGGCATCAAGTCGACATCGGACCATCCAAAACCCTCGCGCTGGAGCGCCATGCACTGTTCGAATTCCGGAATCGTCGTGAGGGGACGAATAATCATCTAGAGTCTGTTTCCTTCTTGGCGATTTTCCAAAGATGTTCCATTTCGTCCAAAGGCGTCTGATCGAGCTGTCTGCCGGAGCGTACCAGTTCGGATTCCATATGCTGAAATCTCGCCTTGAATTTTCGATTGGCGCGCTTCAAGGCAGATTCGGAATCCACTTTCATGAACCGCGCGATATTGACGAGCACGAACAACAGGTCTCCCACTTCGTCTTCGATATCGGCCTGCTTCTTTTCGGAAATGGCTTCACGCAACTCGTGGACTTCTTCGTGAAGCTTTTCAAAGACGCCTTCGATATTCGGCCAGTCGAAACCGACGCGAGCAACGCGTGATGAGATCTGGTGGGCTTCGTGAAGTGCGGGCAACTTGCTCGGAATTCCATCGAGCAGGGATTTGCGAACCGGACCAGCATTGGGCGTTTTCGCAGCTTTCTCCGCGGCTTCCGCGGCTTTGATCACTTCCCAGTTCTTCAGCACATCATCGGCGGTGCCTCCGTTCTCACCCGCGAAAACGTGGGGGTGCCGCCGGATCAGCTTGGTGCAGATTCCGTCGATCACTGTGTCGATGTCGAAGCGGGACTCTTCCTTGCCCATCTGGGCCTGGAAAACGATATGAAGCAGAACATCGCCGAGTTCTTCGGACAGATGGTCGTAGTCCTGATTATCGATGGCCTCCAGCACTTCATATACTTCCTCAACCATCATGGGTTTGAGTGTATTAAAGGTCTGCTCTTTGTCCCATGGGCATCCGTTGGGACCTCGCAGAGTCGCCATGATCTCAACCAGTCTTTCGAATTTTGCTCCTGTCATCGTCTGGCATTATATCGGCTATGACTTCAGGAGGGAGAATTCCTCTGGCGAAGGAAGAGTGCGGCCCGCAGCAGCGGGCTCAGGAGTCAAGGGTCTTCTTCATTCCGGCGGACCTGGAGACCATCGTCAAACGGATGGGCTTCCAGGAACCCAGGAAAGTGTCACATCCTGGCAAATCTGAGGCGTTGGATCTCTCGATGGCGCGGCTTCTCGCCTCGCCCAAGAGATAAAGCTTAGCCAACATGAGGTTGTCTTCCTCGAAATTACAGCTCACAACAAGGTTGCTGTCGCTAAGCGTCGCGCCCCATTTGCGTTCTGCATCTTCCTTCCAGAGTTGAAGGTCGAATCCATATGCCTTTGATGAAATGGCGACTTTGGGTACTGCCAGCGTTGTCATTCAGGGATCCCTCCGTGGTTCGTCTGAATTAGTCTGATGAACGTTGTCGGGCGATCCTAACAGGGTGTCAAAAAGCGATCAAAAGAACTCCTGCAGGACGCGGTTATCTCCCAAAGTTGCTTTCGTGCCCCGTGCCGGCGCAGTCACTGATGAAGGCATCGCCGGAGTTGCCGGCTTTCCCGTGGGGGCGTGCCGAACCACGATCCCCCTGACCTTTGTTAAAGACATCAGGTGTGCAGTCGGGAATGAATTTGGAGTACCGATATAGCGAGGTATATCGGCTATGCTACATTCAACACCTGATGAAAACCGTCTCCTCATTGTCTGCAGCTGCGGACGTACTTGCAGGCAGACACTCTGTTCTGAGCATCGGAAACTTCGACGGACTTCACCTGGGTCATCAGGCAATTCTCGACACGGTCGTTCGGAAAGCGCGGGACTTGGCTCTTCCCGCCGTTGCCATGACGTTTGAACCGCACCCCATACAGGTGCTTTACCCGGATAAGGCGCCGAAGAGAATCAGCACTCCGGAACGAAAGATCGAACAGATCGAAAAGTGCGGAATCGACTTGCTGTTCACGGTCCGATTCAATCGCGACTTTGCCGCACTGTCCGCAGACAAGTTCGTTCGACAGTATCTGATCGAAGGGCTTCAGGTCCGTGCGATATGTGTCGGCTCCAATTTCAATTTTGGGCATCGACAGGAAGGTACCGTCAATACGCTTCGTCAATGGGTGGGCGATTTCGAATTGATCGAAGTGCCGCCAGTAGTATTTCGAACTTTTCCCGCCAGCAGCACACAGGTACGGAAGAATGTATTGAAGGGTGAAGTTTCCCGGGCGTCGCGGCTTCTCGGACGCTGGTACGAAATTGAGGGCCAGATCGTCAGTGGCGCGGGGCGGGGGCGAAACGTGACCGTGCCGACATTGAATCTTGATCCCGCAAACGAATTGCTTCCTGCGTTTGGAGTCTATGTGACCAGAATCTCGCTCGACGGAGGGCCGTATCTGGACGCCGTTTCGAACATCGGCGTGCGGCCAACTTTCGGCGAGACCACACCCACCATCGAAACCTTCGTGTTGAGAAGCCCCGTTCCTTCTGCCCGAATCGCACGATTGCAGTTTTTGCATCGCATCCGGGAAGAAAGGCGATTTGATTCCCCGGAATTGCTTGCCCGACAAATTGGACTCGATGTCCAGGCCGCGTTGAAATTCTTCCGCCGCCTGGCAAACCTGGACGAACATGCCCGAACCCATTCGTATTGATATCTATTCGCGGCCCGGCTGCCACTTGTGCGATGAAGCCAAAGCTGTGGTCGAACCGCTTTGTGAACGGTATGCCGTGGTGCTCCAAACGATTGATGTAGAGTCCAGCGCGAATCTCGAGAATCGTTATGGGTCGGATATCCCTGTCGTTCTGATAAACGGGGAAGAAGCGTTTCGGCACCGCGTAGACCGAACCGAACTCGAAAGGAAACTGAAAGCACTGTGGAACAAGTAGACGTCCTCACCATCGCGGCGCACCCTGACGATGTTGAACTGACATGCTCCGGCACGCTCTGCCGAATGGTGCATCAGGGCTATTCCGTAGGAATCCTGGACCTGACTCAAGGCGAAATGGGTACCCGGGGGACCCCCGAGATACGGGCCAACGAGGCTGAAGCCGCAAGCAAGGCCATTGGTGCCCGATTCCGGGAGCGCATGAACCTGGGGGATTCGCAACTTACCGCCTCCATCGCAAACCGGATGGCTGTCGCCCGAATGATACGAATTGCCCGGCCTCGGACTGTAATTCTGCCCTATTGGAAGGGACGCCATCCCGACCACTACACGGCATCTACTCTGGGATATGAAGCCTGTTATGCGGCGGGCCTCAAAAGACTGCCGGTGGATGGCGAGCCCCATCGACCGAAAAAGATACTCTATGCTTCAATGTACTATTGGGATGTAAATCCTTCTTTTGTGGTTGATATCAGCCCCTTTTTTTCAAAGAAGCTTGAAGCGATCAACTGTTTCGCATCTCAATTTACCGGCGACATGAGACCCATCACCGAGCTCTACCCCGCCTGGGGCCGCGTGATTGACCGTGTGACAACCCAATGCAAGTATTACGGCCACGTCATTGGAACGGAATACGGCGAGCCTTTTGTCGTCAAGGAACCCATGGCGGTCGACGACATTGTCAACATGCCTGTCGATTCCATTTAAACCTAATCCAAGCTCCGCACGTCAAAGCACTTGACAGAGAATTAGGCGACTCATAGGATGGATTCAATTCGTTCCGGAGACCCCCATATGATTACCTCTAAAACGATGGTTGCGCGCGTACTTTTGATGATGCTGACCCTGGCGCTTATTGTGGCCCCCACTTTCGCCGGTTCACAGGCTTCACAGGAACCTTTGACGCTGGATCAGCAGAAAGCGGAGGCTGCCCGGAAGAAAGCAGAAACAAAAAAGGCTGCCGACGAAAAGAAGGCCGCTGATGCTGCAGCGAAAAAAGAGGCGGCCCAGAAGAAGAAGGCCGATGCCGGCAAGCCCAAGAACTCCGACATCGAAAACGTTGGAAACCGCAATATTAACAAGCACTCTATCAACTTCAGCTCCATTGAAAGTGATGTTCGGCTTGGAAAACAGGCTGCCGCGGAAGTTGAACGCGATGTTCAACTCATCAACGATCCGATCGTCACGGAATATGTGAACCGGGTGGGCCAGAACCTTGTGAAGAATTCTGATGCCACACAGTTTACGTTCACCATCAAGGTGGTCGATTCGGACGAGGTCAATGCCTTTGCCCTCCCCGGTGGATTCTTCTACGTGAATAGCGGACTGATCCTTGCGGCGGACGACGAAGCTGAACTCGCCGGCGTGATGGCTCACGAGATTGCGCATGTCGCGGCCCGGCATGCTTCGGAAAATAATTCCAAAGGGACTCTGTTCCAGATTGGAATGATCCCCGCCATTATTCTTACCGGAGGAGTGCTTGGCACGGCGATTCAGGAAGTGTCCCAGATCGCTCTTCCGGCCACGATGTTCAAGTTTTCCCGCGGCGCCGAAAAGGAAGCCGACTTCCTTGGGCTGGAGTACATGTACCTGACCGGCTACGATCCGGCAGCGACCATCAGCTTCTTTGAGAAGCTTCAGGCCAAGGAATCCACGCGCAAAGTCAACTCCCTGTTTGCGTCACATCCTCCAACGCCGGATCGCGTGGAACTGGAAAAGAAACACATTGAACTGGTATTGCCCGACCGCGAGCAGTACATCGTGACGACATCGGAGTTCGACAAAGTCAAAGCCCGCCTGGCTCAGTTGGATTCACGCAAGCCGGCCGATCGGCAGCAGGGACCCAGCCTGCAACGCGGACGCCAGGGCGGTGGGCGCTCCAACCCAAACCCTGATGACAACAGCAGGCCCGAATCGCGACCTGATGATCGTGCGCCGTCGCAGGACGATCGTCCCACACTGAAACGAACCGACGGAACAACGGATCCCGCCACGACTCCGTAACTGCGAACGCAATTCCAAAAAAAGGCGACCCGACGGTCGCCTTTTTTTGTGTTCATTCGCACACGCAGAACACGTATTAGCTGTTGTAAGCCTTGGAAACGCTGTGTACAATTTTTTGATTGTCTGCACGGGGTCGTAGTTCAGTTGGTTAGAACGCCTGCCTGTCACGCAGGAGGTCGCCGGTTCGAG
>Ga0070670_100002453_pt1 | contig 15287 bp, 13 predicted proteins | sample KBSS63metaG_FD_64665 | JGI IMG/M metagenome (GOLD analysis project Ga0070670, IMG submission 64665) | Switchgrass rhizosphere microbial communities from Kellogg Biological Station, Michigan, USA - KBS S6-3 metaG | ecosystem: Host-associated > Plants > Roots > Rhizosphere > Soil ... | reverse complement strand
CGACCCGTTGCCGTCGATCAGAGCTCGCGGGAACGGACGGTCGCGATCTCAGTGATCGCCAACACCAGTCATTCAGACCGCAAACGTACAGAGCGTTCAGCGACCGTTACTGGATCACCTCGTCCGCCCGCATCACGAGCGACGACGGCAGGTTGAGGCCAAGAGCTCCGGCGGCGCGCAGGTTGACGATCAGCCGGTACTGAGTTGGTTGCTCGACAGGGAGATCCGCGGCTTTCGCACCCTTGAGGATTCTGTCTACATAGACAGCTGCGCGGCGTACCTGAGCCCCGATGCTGGGACCGTAGGCGGCCAAGGCCCTCCCTTCGACGTACTCAGGGGTCGGAACGAACGTTGGCGTACGGTGAAGAGCCGCAAGTTCGTGGATTTGCATCCGATGGCGGAACGTCAGCGGGTCACCGACTACGAACACAGCATCGAGGCCCCGCAGGTTGATGGCGGTCATCGTGCGCTCGATGTCCTCTGCGCTCCGGATCTCCAAGTCACGAAGTTCAACGTTCAATGCCTGGGCGGCGGCTGCCAACTGCTTCGCACTCGCCATTCGATAGTTCAGCGGGTTCGATGCATTGAACAACAAACCCACGCGCGTAGCTCTTGGAAGAGCCTCCTTGATCAACTGAAGCTGCTTCGCCAGGAACCCTTCGGGAATGCCACTCGTTACGCCGGTGATGTTGCCCCCGGGGCGTGCCAGGCTCGCGACAAAGCCCATCCCGACCGGATCAGAGACCGCCGTCAGAACGATCGGGATTGAGGATGTAGCCCTCATCGCGGCTCGAACGTTGGGCGGAGAAGCCGCTACGATGACATCGACATTGAGGCCGACAAGTTCCGCTGCCAGTCTCGGAGCCCGTTCGATGTCGCCCTCTAGATACCGCCGCTCGATGACGAGGTTACGACCCTCGATCCAGCCCAGTGCGCGCAGCCCTTCGACAAGATGTTCGGGACTCGACCCCCGCTCGTCGCTGTTGCCGAGAACTCCGATACGGGCGACTCTAGCAACGGGTTGAGCTAAGACTGGAAGCACTGCGAGGCAGACGCCGAGCGTCACGACGAACGCAACGGCGAAACGTGATGGGACCATTGCGCATCTCCCGTTGGGATGCGTCAGGTTGATGCCCAAACTTGTCATGCTGCTCCGAGTAAGGCGACCCTCCGCTTCCACTGCCGACGCTGGATGGTGGAGCTCAGAATTGTCGGCGTCAAGAGCCGGCGATGTCCGCTTAGGCTCGATCGCGACGACGAGCGGCTGCTTTCGGCGGCTTCCCTGAACGTCTCTTGATGGCCGGCCAGTGCCAACCCGCGAACGGGTTCGACGGGCAGGTGAGCGCCAGGGAGCAGCCGCTCGAGCGACAAGGACGGCTGTCAGGCTACGAAGCTGCCGCCGGTGCGGGCGCACCACCGGTCGTGGACGACCCCTCAGCTGCCGGTCGATCTCGAGACAGCGGGTGTTCAGTGCGGCTCTACGCCATAGTTGCAAGACCGCTGCGCTCGTGCGATCACAGAATGTCTGGGACAGACATCACCGGCTTCGCCGGAGGGCAATAGCCGGATGATTTGTTGGATCAATGCCGCGCCGGCTCAGATGCTCGGCCCGCGACCTGCTGAAGAGCCTCAGCTGATCGCCTTCGGGCTGCGGGGCTTTGAGTAAGGCGAGGAGACCGCGACACCGAGCGAGGGCTTGCGAGGGCGAGCCTTGCACCTCGCTAACTCGGTAAACCCGTGTCCTCGATAATCGGGCCGAACAGCTCCCAGCGCTCTCCGTTAAAGCGCTGCATCTGCAACTGCCTGTTGACGCGATAGTCGGTAGGCGACGTGTTGTTACTCATGCCCGGAAGGGCTAGGTCGCCCGTGACGTTCTTTAGACTCGCGGCCTGCTTCATGACATTCTCGCGCGTCAGGTTGTCGCCGCACTGCTGGAGTACGTGCACCACGAGCTGCGCGGCCGAGTAGCCATAGGTATTGAAGTTCGATTCCTTGTCGCCATCGGCATAGTACTTGGTCATGAAGGCGAAATACTTTTTCATGCCGGCGTCGTCCTTCCAGGTCGGATCCAGCGGGTCTTTGCCGTAGAGTACCGAGGCTCACCACGTCACTGCTTGCCCCGTGTTGCAAAGACGGCAACGTGTGTCGATCAGTCGATGAGAATCGTCACGCGCGGGTTGTCTTTTTCCTCAGGCGCATAGACGGTTTTCACGATCGCTCGGCGCTCCTCGCCAGGGCCCATTTTCGTCAACATGGTTTCGGTCTTCGGATCGAGAAGCCCGATCTGCGCTTGGCGCGCCCCAAACAATCCGAAGAAGCGCGATACCTGCAGGAACACCGCAATTGAAGGGGCGCCAACCTGGTCGGAAGTCCTGCGTATCAAGACCTCGCCCCCGATCGAACAATGCCGACGGATGACGCTAGCGCGACTAGACCCATCAGTGTTGCGGAGGCCGGTATCGACGACTGCAGCGACAATTGCCATGAGATTTGCAGAGGTCAGGTTGACGAGAATGCAGCACGAGCGCCGCAGTTCAATTGTCCACGCTGAGCGACAGCACAATCAACTTCAGAGACGATCGTCCTTCGCTGTTCCCGCATCGCGTTGCGGATGCGCGCGACCTACCTGCGTACAGACTTTCGGTAGCGGGCCGCCCAATCATCGGGTGCTAGGCGCCTCGCTATTGACGCACTTTGGCAATGCCGGTCGGTGGTACACCACTCGGCTGTGGCTCGACTCAGACCTGGACTTCATGCCGCCAGAGGGCCAGAGGAAGCGGCCGTCGCATGGCTTTGCCGCGGAATTCGAACTTGTCGCTCCGACTGTCATGAAGGATCCCGCTGCGGCTCCATTGGCGGCGAGATGGCGCTGCATGGATCCTCCTACGAAGACCCGCGGTCTGTTCTCGCTGGCCGCAAGGCGGCGTAGCGCAAGTTGCGCTGTCTCATCCACTTAGGAAACATTTCAATAGCGATTCAATAGCCGGCCGTTGCTGCCATGCGCGGGGTGCGCGCGCCAAGGCCGTCTGACGTCTAACGTGAAGTGCAGGCCGACCAGGTCATTTCGCTTGAGCAACGTGCTTGAAGCAACGCGCGCAACGTTATGAGCATCTCCTGAAATCGACCCGCATTGGTCAGCGGAGAGCCAGCCGCCCTTTCCCCGGTCAGCCTTCATCCTCGTCGTCATTACTCACAGGACGCTGTTCTTCTTCGGTTTGCGCGGCGCCGATATTCGCCTGTCTATCCGACGAGGTGGATCCTGGGCTCTGAGATTGCTGTCCGAGGGTGCCCGAAGACCCCTGCTGCATCCCACGACCATAGTTGCCGCTAGAGCCTACGCTTGAGGTGCTGCTGCCGGTGGATGGCGGTTGCCCGCTCTCGGCAAGCGAGCCAGACTGCTGACCCTGGCCTTGCTGCTGACCTTGCGGACCTTGCTGCTGGCTTTGTTGCTGGCTTTGCTGATCTTGCTGCTGGCTTATCTGATCCTGCTGTCTTCCTGCCGCTGTTGAACTGCGATCACCGGACTGGCCGGTTGAAGACCCTGGGTTGCTGTTCCCTGATGTCGAATCCATGGCGTTCTCCTCGATGTGGATGGACCGCGCTCTGCAGCGCTCGAGGAATCGGCAACTTGCATGCCCGAGCAATGGCTCGGTGTAGGCGCGTTTGTCATCGATTCGACCGGCCGTCCGTGGGGGTGGGGGGTGGTGTGCGCTGGGTGGTGTGCGTACGCCTGTCGCAGTGGAACTGGCGGCCAATATCGAACGCTCACGAGTTCACGAGTGGCCGCTTCGGCGTACTCCTAACCAGCAGATCGCTATGTCCACTCTGCTTTCGACCGATCGAATCGGTTGCGCAAGGCGGCGTCAGCGCTCTCGACCTTGATCGCTTCTGCGAGGAACGGCGAATTCAAGGCCGTGCGGGACCATTCTTCCGCCAACTCCCGCACCACCTGCAAGCGCTCGAACAGCGATGAGGCGGCCTTGACCTGACCGGTTCGCATCTTGCCCGCCTCTAGGATGGCCGTCGCATCGTCGAGCGGCCCCGTGATGGCCTTCAGGCCTTCCCAGGCCTCTTTCAGGTCCTGCAAGTCTTCCTGACGAATCGGAGTCAGTTTAAGAGCCCACTTCGCAGCCGTGCTTACGGACTTGAGACCCAGGGTCTTGATCGCTTCGGCATCCCGAGCTCGCGAGACCTGTTCCGCCGCACGGTACAACTTGCTTGCTGTCAGCAACACGCCCGCCACTCTGACGTCCGACATGTCAGGTACGTCAACGCTGTGCTCGTAGGTTTGAGCCGTCGTCTTGAGGAATTCGGCGTGGACCTGATCCTCCTCGGTCTCCGCGTCGGCACGCAACTGACGTGCTCTCTCCTTGTCGCGCACCTTCTGCTCTTCGCGCAGCGATTGCATGCGTTGTTCATTGTCTATCGCATCCACCAGCAGACGAGACATTGCCGGCGCCATCTCGCCGAGGATTCCAGCCATCGCCCCCAGAGCAGCATGAGCATCACGTACTTGATCAATCACGAGCGGATGGGAGTCTTGCGTCACCCATGAGCGCAGTCGCTGACGCCGCCTTTCCAACTGGTTGATGATTTCCTTGACGGTACTCGTCATGACTTCGGTCCTCCTAAGTGACACGTAAATGCCGTCTGTGAACCCCACAAGTTGTACAGGGCCTGCAACGCGGGCATCTGTGATCGCTTCCAGATCAACGCCAACAGAGCCAATCGCTAATGTCCGGTGCCAACAGTCATCGGATTTCGAAGCGCGGGCAAGCGGACTCTCCCAGCCGACGACTTCTGCGGGGACGCTATCGAAGGCGGCTTCAAAGTTCGAAGGTGGTGCAGACATGCCGACCGCAGGAGCGTGCCTATCCCTGATCGCGGTGGCGCGGCTCGAGGGCTATCACGCAACGGCGGAGGCCGGAGGATTGCTGGAGGGGTCACTAAGGTACCAGGTTGGTCGAATCGAGCAAAAACTGCGCCAACGCTCTTGGGCAGCGTCTCCTTCAGACGGCACCGCCAGCGCGCCGGTTCCGAATCTCGTTGGCCCGAGTCGCCGTCGCTCTTTGGAGAATTGCCGCCGCACTCGGCAGCAGATGAAGGCTCTCGAGTTCGAAGAGGAACTCGGAGGTGGAGGTCACAAGAAATTCGGCGGGCATCCGAACGAGGAAGTTCTGCTCGCGGACATCGCTGTCTTCGAACAACAAGACAGCGCCTTGTTCCTTTTGGGCAAGCACTTTGCACAGCACTTCTGCCGCAGCTTGTGTGCCGCGGCCGGCCGTCTTGGTGCCCGGCCTCGCGGCCGAGAGAGCCAGATACTCCTCGCAGACCTCGGTGCTTGCCACTCGAAGGGCCTCGCCTTCGGTTTCTCGAATCCAGTCGGCCACCTCCTGGGCTCCTGACTTAGCTACGTCTCGAATGACCTCGAAGCGCACCATGTCCGGGATGATGATGGGGAGCTTGGGCGCTAGCAATGCGTCGAGAGCCTTCGCGACACCCAGCGTGATGAGTGGCGCGGAGTCCGTGACGACAAGGTAAAAGGGTTTCACCACCTTGCCGCCTGTCGCAGCATCGAGCAGCGCAACTTGCTCAGGGCTCTTTGCCGGCGTCACGCGCGGCAACCGAAGGTTCTGTTTGGCGAGCGCATCGAGCAGGTCACCGAAGGCCACACCCGTCTCGGCGGCTATTTCTTTCCAGGTGATTCTGCCGGCTGCATACAACTCTGCGAGCTCTGCCACTCGAGATCGCTCGAGAGCGCTCTGACGATGGCCCGACGCAGATAGGACAGCAACCTGGCGGCCGTTGCGTGTGATGTCGACCGGGCCGTTAGTTGCTAGCGTAGTCAAGAGCTCGCCAAGGCTGGCTTTGGCTTGCGAAGAGGTGAGGGAGCGCGGGGGCTGCATCGCTCCAATATAGTCACCTTGGTCAATTTGGTCACCTCGGCCGGATTGAACGGCTTGGATCTCGTAGCTCCCACCAGGGAGCAGCTTCGCAAGTGTGAGGGTCGGCGGGCTGCACCAGAGCGGGCTTCGACAGGCCTCAGTGTAGGACCGGATACAGCGCCCGCCGGCCTCCGCTAAATTTCCCTTTCCCTAGGGGAGTCAAGGCGCTTTTGAGTCCGCATCGTTGATGGCCTTAAAGGAGGTTGCGGTGGTGCTGTACTTCGTCGGGACGCCCGAATCGGCGTTGATGATTGAGCGGGTCGGATTTGCTGGCGACAAATTGATTCGTGTAGAGGAGCATCCGCCCGACGCGAACCACTGTCAGCTTGGGACTGTGTGTGTCGCCGTGCCAGACGACGACGTTGACCTGTACCAACACGGCGTGGTCAACGCAACAAGCGAGAGTGGCAATGAATGGCTGCTCTCCCCGAACTTCCTAAATCGATTTCCACGCGCGCGTTGGTCCTAGCGATCTAGTCATACGCGCGAAGCGGCGGGGCGCTGCCCTGCGGGCATGCAGCCGATGCTCTCTCGCCGAGGGTGTATGCGCGCGAGCCGCGGCACGCCGCTTGCTGAATCGCTCTATAGCACTCACCGTCCCGTTATCCGAAGACTATCGTGACCGAAACGCGGCCGCTCTCAGGACCGCGCCAAGGTAGCCGGCGCTCAGAGGTACGAGACGAGCTACGAGGCCAAGAAACCCGGCGCGTCCCCGGCCGAAGTCCGAACCGCCGTCAAAGGGGTCGGCAATTCGCGAACGAAGGTCGAGAGGAAACTCGAGGGGCGAAAAGGTCCGAAGCGGGCTGGCGCCAGCGTCGCAGGACCGACACGCCCCCGCCACATCCCGAATGGGGCCCGGGGGCCGTCCGAGGATGGCTCGCATTGACATAGACAATCCTCAGGATGTCCGGGCTTCGAGCGTTGCGCATGACCGCAGCGGCATCCGGAGCGACACCGGGATAGCTCGCATCCCTCTCTGTGTCGACACCCCTCCTTGAGAGGGGGGGCGTGCGGCGCGACTAGCTGCACCATTTGGCTGTCCGCACAAGCTCATTCCGCTGGCGCTCGTCTCTCGTCAGCAGTCTTTGAGCGAAGCGAAAGACCTCGGGAGAAGGCGAGTTAGCTCGCCTGCCGGTTCCCCGCGGCAATTCATCTCATTTCTAAGTCACCAATGGAGCTAGAAGGTGGTGCTGTACCACTGTTGTCTGTCGCTCGCGACTGCGCAAGTGATCGAGCGCGTCGGTTTTCATCCCAGTGAACTAGTCCGCGTGACGGACAAAGTGCCCGTTGAACGCTTGGACGAGACCCGTGGGAATCTCATGTGATCGTTGCCATCGGCTTGCCGTTCGGTTTCGATCTCGACAATTACCCTCTGTTTAAGGGCAAGTCCGGTACGGTCGAGCGGCTCATCCCGCGGTCGGTTCTTAACAGGTTTTCGCGCGCCGTTTGGCCAGACTAGATCAGGGCTTTGCCTTTTCATCTCGGCGACAAACGGTGACTCGGACAACCCTACCTGCGGCAATTCCTATCGTTTTTTCGAGTCACAAAAGGGGAGCCAGGTGACTTAGTGCTGTACTACTGTTGCGTGTCGCTCTCGACTGCGCAAGCGATCGAGGGGACGCGCGTTTTTGCGCGCGCCATCGGTGAACAAGGCCAGCCGCAAGGCTTTCAAGTTGGCAACGTGTCCTCATCTATTCTTGCCTCACTGTGAATCTCAGGCACCTGCCTAGCCTCCGAAGCGAGACGCCCTCGCATGACATGAAGAATCCATGACCCACAACAAAGCCCTTCGTTTGCCCCTCACAGGCGACAACATATCTGCCATTCGAAAGAGAGTCGCCCCACTCGGTGCAAAGGAGAAGACTGCAGATAACGCCATGCAGTCGCAACGACCAAGCAAGCGCAAACCGGGAGTGAATGGGGCGAACACAGCAGCCAGGTCACCAAGCGAAGCTGGATTGAGCGCGACCGCTAACAGAGATCTCCCACCAGCGTCCACGAATCTGCTCGACGGTTCGAAGCCCTCAAGGCCCTTGCGCGTCAAGGTTCCGAAGTCCAAAGAGCGCGCCCTGATCCGAGAGTTCGGCTTGGACGTGACCGCCCTCACAGCACAAGAGGTTGAAAGACGTCGCGACGATCTGAAGGCGCTTCTGAAAATGGGCAAGTCGAGGGGCTTCCTGACGCACCAGGAGATCAGCGACCATCTCCCCGAAAAGCTGGTGGACGCCGAAGTGCTCGAGGCGACGGTCCGGATGCTCAACGACATGGGGATTGCCGTCTACGAACAGGCGCCCGATGCGGCGACTCTACTGGTCAACGGCGCCGCTGGTACTGCCGCGACTGAAGACGAGGCCGAAGAGGCAGCCGAAGCCGCCGTCGCCACGGTTGATTCCGAGTTCGGGCGCACCACCGATCCGGTGCGGATGTACATGCGCGAAATGAGCTCATTCGAGCTGCTGACGCGAGAAGGCGAGATCGAGATCGCCAAGCGCATCGAAAGCGGGTTGCAGGCCATGATGGCTGCGGTCTCGGCGTTTCCGCCGGTCATGCTCGACCTCCTCTCTTCGGAGGCCAGGATCGCTTCGCGCGAGCTCGCCATCTCGCAGGTCGTCGACGGGTTCGTCGTCGCGGGCGAGGCTGACGACTACGTCGCCGAGGAAGATGTCGATTCCTTCAACGAGGAGGATGACGACGATGGCAAGGGCGGCAGCCGAGCGATGACCCGCCGGCTCGAAGAGATGCGGACGGCTGCACTCGAGAAGTTCGCGGTCCTGCGCGCCAGCTTCGAGACGGTCCGGAGGACACTGGCGACAGCTGGGCACGGGTCGGTCGCATATCGCAAGGCACAGCAATCGCTCTGCGACCAGATGATGGGCATGCGCCTCACCGTCAAGACGATCGATCGGCTGTGCGGCCTGGTGCGATCCCACATCAACGAAGTACGCGGGTTGGAACGCGAGATTCGCAGGATTGCCGTCGACAGATGCTCGATGCCGCAAGAACGCTTCATCGAGCAGTTCCCGCCCAACGCGCTGAACCTCGACTGGATTGGGGTCGAAGCGACCGCTGGTTACCGTTGGAGCGCAGCCCTGAGCCGAAATGTTCCTGCCATTCAGGAATTGCAGAGCCGGCTCGTCGCCCTGCAGGCCGAGGCCGAGATCCCGCTCGACGAAGTCAGGGCCGTCAACAAGCGAATGGTCGAAGGGCAGCGCCTTTCATCCGTCGCCAAGCGGGAAATGATCGAGGCGAACCTGCGCCTGGTCATCTCGGTCGCCAAGAAGTACACCAATCGAGGCCTGCAGTTCCTCGACCTCATTCAGGAGGGCAATGTCGGACTGATGAAGGCGGTCGAGAAGTTCGAGTTCCGACGTGGCTTCAAGTTCTCGACGTATGCGACGTGGTGGATTCGCCAGTCGATCACGCGGGCGATCGCCGATCAGGCCCGCACCATCCGTGTCCCGGTGCACATGATCGAATCGATCAACAAGATCAACCGCGTGAGCCGTGTCCATCTGCAGGAGTTCGGATGCGAACCGGATGCCGCGACCATTGCGCACAAGTTGGAGCTGCCCGAAGCGAAGGTGCGGCAGATCATGAAGATCGCCAAGGAGCCGGTCTCGATGGAAGTGCCGGTCGGTGACGAAGGTGACACGACGCTCGGTGACTTCATCGAGGACACCCACAACGTCGCACCGATGGAGGCCGCCATGCAGGCGGACCTGCAAGCCGTCGTCAGCGAGATTCTAGAGGGCCTGACGCCCCAGGAGGCGAAGGTTCTGCGTATGCGCTACGGAATCGGCATGAACAACGAGCACACGCTGGATGAGGTGGGCAAGCAGTTCGACGTGACGCGCGAGCGCATCCGCCAGATCGAGGCCAAGGCGATCCGCAAGCTCAAACATGAAAGCTGCGCAGAACGGCTTCGTGCATATGCATAGACGATATGCGTGTGTGCAGACATCGGCAAGCTTGCCCGCGTCCTGATCCGATTTAAGCGATGTCTCTGACACGTTGCCCGTGTCAGGTCATCCCTAGACCCGAGGCTTCGAATCCTCTAATCGGCTCCCCGCTAGTGTGGTGAGTTAGAAGTTCGCAGACAAAATCTTTCGATGCTGGCGAGGATGTCATCTGCGGACTTGGACCACGTGAACGCTGGCGATGACATCCTTGTAGACCGCCATCGAGTCGTCGAGCGCAGCGGGGAAGTACGCCTCGGGCGGCATGCAGTAGTCGACCGCGATGACCTTGTAGCCGCCGATCGCGGCGATGAGCCTTGCCTCGGGCAGCGCTGCCTCGGCCGGATTGAGCACGTAGCAGCCGCCGTGGATCTGCACCAGGATGCGATCCCTGTTCTCCGGTCGGATGTTTTCTGGCGTGACGGTATAGATCTTGACGCCGGCCATCGTCCCGGGCTCGACCTTCACCTTCAACCGCTGACGCATCGACTCGACATTGGGTGCCGCCGCCGCGCGCAGTGACTCCGCCAGTTGCTTCCAGCCTTCGGGCGTCGTCGGAGCGGTGTTCCAGGCCGTTCGCAGACCTGACGATCCGCCTCTATCTCGAGGACCCGATTCCCGGCCCGCCGCTCAACGAGGCGGTGACCAGCTTCAGCGTGCTCCTGCCGGCTGGCGGGGCCTGGACCCACGCCATCTTTCCGATAACGCCCAGTGATCTCACCGTGTTGCAGGGAAGTGCGCCGACCTTGCTATCAAAAACGACGGTGCTCCGCATCTTCAACGGCATCGTCCCCGACTTCCCGCCAGAGCGCGTTTCGGGGCTGCTGGGCGTCGACAACATTCAGGCCATCCCCGAGCCCGAGACGTTCATCCTGATGGCCGGAGGCTTCTTGTTGATCGCTGCTCGGGCGCGTCGGCGCGGAGTTCGCAGCCGATAGGCCCATTCCTTGCGCTTGAAGGGCCGGTACGCCTCGGCCTAGCAGCAGTTCGCCGTTTGGATGACCTGCGATTTCTTCGCAGGGCGAGCCAAGTCCTCGAGGATGATGCAGTCGACCGCGGCACCTCCGGCACACGCCGTGTCGCACCTGCAAACGAAGGCGTCGAGGCTGGCCTCCAGTCCTCTCAGGTCATCCAGCTTGCGGCGAATCTCGATCAAGTGAAGAGCTGCAACCTCATGAACTTCAAGGCACGGTCTGTCCGGCTCGTCGACCAAGCCGACAAGTCCACGCACCTGCTCGATCGAGAAGCCCAAATCACGACATCGGCGAATGAAGGTAAGGCGACCCAACGTTGCTTCATCGTAGTTGCGCTGGCCCGACTCGGTCCGGGCAGCCGGTGGAAGCAACCCCATTTCTTCGTAGTACCGGATGGTCGGCACCGTGCAGCCGGTCTGCGACGGGTCCGCCGGTTAATACCACGGACGGTGGCGGCGAGGGGACTTGTCCGAACGGGCCACCCCCGGCGAACCAGCCCTCGATGCCAGTGCTGAACGTATCCAGCTCGCCGGTGCTCACTCGAAGCAAAGGCAGCAAGGCCAGGCCCAGACCCATGAGGGCCCATTCCGCCGGTTCGGGAATGGCTGCGATCTGAAAGACGATGCCACCCGTTCCGTTGGCCGGCGTGTTCGTCACGAGCGCGTACAGCTCGCCGAACGCGTCCTCTCCAAACCCGGGTACCGTGAGCCCGAACGGCAGGTCGCCGTTCTCGAACTGGGGCAGCAGGAACTCGCGGATCTCGCCGGTCACGATGTCGGCGTAGAACAAACGCCCGTCGACGCGCGTCGGCTGGCTGCGCAGCGCGAGGTCGCCGAACACGTACTTGCCGAATAGCTCGGGAATCGCGCTGCCCCGATAGATGAAGCCGCCGGTGATAGAGATGCCGTCGCCGTGGTCGTACTCGAGGGTCCCGAGGACGCCGCTGATCGGATCGATGAGTCCGGCCGGGTTGCACGGGCTGCGTGCTCCGATCGTCCCGTTGCTGCGGTTGAAGACGAAGTCGCCCTCCTTGAAGGGCCACTCCACCGAGCGGTCTTCCGCCAAATCGAGATGGCGACTGTTCATGCGCGCCGGCTGCCTATGGCCCGCTTGCGCTGTCCGACAAACGCCTGAGGTACGCGCGCACCCGTTTGGCATTGGTGCCGAAATCGCTGCCGCCCACACGGGACAGCGAGCGCACGTCGACCACGCTGCCCTGGGCCTGTGGCGTGATGCGCACAACCACATCGTCTTTGAAGCCGAACAGCAGCGTGGTGTCTGTGGCTTCGATGCGCAGTGCCTCGGGCTCGGCGGCCACGACGTCCCAGGCCATCGCCCGTGCGGCCTGCAGCGCACGCTCGAAGGCCACCTGCGGCGCCAGCGGCAACGTCAGCGGTCCGATGTCGGGATAGCCCTTGCGCTGTTCAGCGGCTGTACTGGCTGGATAGGCAACCGCATTGCGTGCACCCTTGCGCAACGGCAGCACGGCCTCGAAGCTGGGCGGATTGTCGCTGTCAGTGCTGATGTCGTGGATTTTGGGCAGGTGCTGCGCTTGCCAGTACATGTACAGCGGTGGCGCCGCCACCAGCACGTTGATGAGCAACGCCAACGCCGCGACGCCACGCGCGCGCACAGGGACCGACGGCGCGACCGACAACAGCACCGCCAGCAATGCAGCCACGGTGCCGCCGATAGCGACGGTCGCTGCCCAGCGCATGGTCTGCAACGACGCGCCAAGCGGCAGCACTTCAGTGCGGTAGGCCGGCCCAGCCAGCAACGCGGCTGCGGCGCACAAAATCCCGACGACCAGCGCAATGCGGCCCAAGGCGCGGCCTACGCGGCTGGGCCCGCTGGCGGCAGAAAACGTCGGTTCGTGCATGGTGATCCTGGCTGGTGACGCGCGTGGCGCAGCATGCTGCTAGAACAGGCTGAACTCGCTGGCAGTGCAGATGTCTCTTAGCCGCGATCATGGTCACAAGGGAGACTCGCTCGATGAAACCAAGCCGCCGCTGCCGCCTTTCACACCGGACGCAGCGCGCCACAAAGTGCGTTTGGCCGAAGCCGCGTGGAACACCCGGGACCCGACCGCGTGGTGCTCGTCTACACAGAGGTGCCGATAGCCAAGAGTGATCGCCAGTTCCGTTGGCCCGCTGGGCAGGCGGCCGTCCGTTGCACGATCGGGAAAACGCGAATGCGGTTCGCCGCATTTCTTGACCACGGTCAAGAGTCGCGGAGCGGCGGCGGAATACGCTACTTCTACACACCGACTCAACGCTTAGCGCGAGACGTGTGAGATCGGGTCATGGTTGCCCGAAGCGAGCCAACGATATTTGGAGACAAGCATGCCTTCGCTTTTGAGCCTGGGGCGCAGCTTCGCCGTCGTGGCTGCCGCCTTGATAGCCGTGGCCTGCGGAGGTGGAGACGACGAACCTGCCGCACCGTCCGGCATCGTTCGCATCGACGTAACGTCTAGGACCACCGCCTTCGAAGGCAAGACGTTCGGCAGCGTTGGAGCCTACGAGAAGTTGCGAGGCAAAGCATACGGCGAGCTCGATCCGAACGACCCGCGCAATGCCGTCATCGTCGATCTCGCTCTCGCTCCTCGGAACGCCCGGGGTCGCGTCGAGTATTCGATGGACTTCTACATCCTGAAGCCCGTCGACCTGACGCAGGGGAATCACAAACTGTTCGTCGAGGTCAACAACCGCGGCGGCAAGCTCTTCGGGGCGCTCAACCAATCGTCGGGCGGCAATGATCCAACGACTGCCGCGGATGCCGGTCAGGGTTTCCTGATGAACCAGGGCTACACCATGGCCTGGAATGGTTGGGATCCATCCGCGCCGGTCGGTAACAACAATCTCAACATCACGTTGCCGATCGCCAAGAACGCCGACGGCTCGTCGATCACGGGGCCGAGCTACGAGTACATCGTCTTCGACAACGCGACGACGATGAGCTACACCCTGTCGTACAACGCTGCAACACCGGACAAGACGAAGGCCACCCTGACGGTGCGTGATCACCTGACCGATGCGCCAACGACAGTCCCAGCGAGCGGATGGGAATACGCCAGCACCAACTCGATCCGTCTGCTCCCCGCAGGAACAGCGTTCATGCAGAGCGCGGTCTACGAATTCACCTACACCGCGATCGACCCGACGGTCTCAGGGATCGGTTTCGCGGCGACGCGGGACTTCGTGTCGTTCCTGAGGCGGGCAACCGTCGACACGGTCAATACACCCAACCCGCTTGCCAACGATGTGACGCGGGTTCTGGGGTACACGGTGTCGCAGCCCGGCCGCTACATGAACGACTTCGTGTGGCTGGGATTCAATCAGAACGAGGTCGGCGGCAAGGTCTTCGACGGCGTCGAGAACTGGATCGCGGCCGGTACCGGTATTGGCCTGAACTACCGCTTCTCGCAGTCGGGCCGCACGGAGCGAAATCGTCAGAACCACCTGTACCCCGAGGCACCGTTCCCGTTCGCCTATGCCTCGCTCACCGACTCTCTGACCGGCAAGACCGACGGCCGCAATAGCCGCTGTCAGCAGAGCAACACCTGTCCGAAGGTCATGTCGGTCAACTCGGCCAACGAATACTGGGTCAAGACCGGATCGCTCGTGCACACGGATACCGCCGGCAACGACATTGCGGATCCGGACAATGTTCGGTTCTACCTCCTGTCCGGCGTTGAGCACACGGTTTCGGGCAATCCGCCCAATTCACCCGGGGTATGTGCCCAACCACGGAACACGATCGACCCAAGCCCGGCACTGCGTGCCATCCTGGTTGCGATGGATCAATGGGTCGACGGCACGGCGCCGCCCCCCAGTGCGGTGCCCCTGCGTTCCGACGGTACCGCCGTCTTCTCGGCCACCACCGCGAATTCCCCCCTCGGCATCGGCCAAGTGCCACAGGCGAATCTGGGCTGGCCGTCCATCCCCGGGGTGACCTATACCGGTCTCATCACGGTCCGCAATGTGTTTGACTTCGGCCCCGATTTCGACAAAGGCATTCTGTCAATCGAACCGCCGCAGGCAACAGGCAAGGTCTATCCATCCTTCGTCTCGAGGGTTGATGCCGACGGCAACGAGGTGGCCGGGGTCCGACTGCCCCAGGTTGCTGCGCCGATCGCTACCTACAGCGGCTGGGCATTGCGAGCAGCCGCATTCGGTGGCCCGGACGGGTGCGAGAGCGCCGGGCAGACGATCAACTTTCCGACCACGGCGGCGCAGCGGACGGCCACCGGCGATCCTCGCCGATCGGTTGCAGAGCGCTACACCGACCATGCGGGCTATGTGGCAGCAGTGACTGCGGCAGCCAATGCACTGCGCGATCGGCGACTGCTGTTGCCGGCTGACGCGACGGCTTATGTCAATGCAGCTCAAACGAGCACGGTTCTAGCCCCTTAG
>Ga0070670_100002451_pt1 | contig 15294 bp, 16 predicted proteins | sample KBSS63metaG_FD_64665 | JGI IMG/M metagenome (GOLD analysis project Ga0070670, IMG submission 64665) | Switchgrass rhizosphere microbial communities from Kellogg Biological Station, Michigan, USA - KBS S6-3 metaG | ecosystem: Host-associated > Plants > Roots > Rhizosphere > Soil ... | reverse complement strand
TCGGGGCCTCCACGTAGCGCACCGTCAAGACCGGGCATGGAGCTGTCCTGACCAGCTGTTCAGCGACGCTGCCGAGCAGGAGGTGCGCCAACCCGGTTCGCCCGTGCGTCCCCATCACTACCAGGTCGACGCCGCGTTCTGCCGCGTATTCGACGATGGTGCGCGCCCCGTGGCCAAAGAGCACCTCGGTCTTGATGGCCGGAAGTCCTCCGCGCGTGGACGCGCGGTGGCGCAGCCGTTCCTGCGCCTCCTGCAGCATCGCCGTGCGTAAGGTTGGCGCTTCGGAGATATACGTCTCTGCCGCCATACCGTCGGCCACGAAGGGATCGTCCAGCACATGCAGCAGTTCGAGCGAGGCGTTGAACCGTTCGGCCAGCACGTACGCATAGTCCAGCGCCGCATCAGCAGTGGCACTGAAGTCGGTGGGCACGAGAATGCGTGTAATCCGAGTCATGGCTGATCTCCTCGATCACCAGACGGCAACAGATGTACCTTCCTCACCTCGTAAAAACGCGAGCGATCGGACGCGTTCAGCAGCAGTCCGCCAACGAGGCCGCGAACTTTCTCCGGGCGCCCCGGGAAATTTCGACGACTCCACTCATCGTGCTAGGCTGAACCGTTGGTCTTCGACAATTTACAAGTCATCCTGATCGAGTTCGTCGTGCTGCTGGTCTCGCTGACCGTGCACGAAGCGGCGCACGCCTGGTCGGCAGACATCCTCGGCGACCCGACCGCACGGAGCCTGGGCCGCGTCTCGCTCAATCCGGTGGTGCATGTCGATCCGGTCGGCACGCTGCTGTTTCCGCTGATCGCGTTGATGACGAATATTCCGGTGCTCGGATGGGCGAAGCCGGTGCCGGTCAACACCGCGAACCTGCACGGTCACTGGAAGCGGAAGTACATGATGATTGCGGCCGCGGGCCCGGCGAGTAACCTCGCCTTGGCGGTCCTGAGTGCGATTGGCATTCGTCTGATCGGTTTTCAGGGTGGCTCGACGCCGGCGGTCTCGGAGATCTTTCAGTTTCTGTACGCGCTGCTGGGCATCAACGTGCTTCTTGCCGTCTTCAACATGATCCCGGTGCCGCCGCTCGATGGGGGCAATGTCTTGTCCGGGCTGCTGCACGGACAAGCGGCGCGGTGGTACGCGCGCCTTCGCCCGTACGGGATGTTCGTTTTGTACGGGCTGCTTCTGAGCGGCCTGTTGTGGCGAATCATCGATCCCGTGCAGTACGGGATCCGCCGGGTGCTCCTGTCTTCATGACCGTCGACCTCTTCGTGGCCTTCGTGCTGATCTGATGTCACAGCTCCGCGTCGTCTCGGGAATGCGTCCGACAGGACGGCTCCACATCGGCCACCTCGTCGGGGCACTCAAGAACTGGGCGGCGCTGCAGGAGCAGTACGACTGTCTGTATTTCGTGGCCGACTGGCACGCGTTGACGAGCGAATACGCCAACACCTCAGAGCTGGCCGCCAACGCCATCGACAACGCGGCGGACTGGATTGCGGCCGGCGTCGACCCGGAGCGGAGCACGCTGTTCATACAGTCGCTCGTGCCGGAGCACGCCGAGCTGTACCTGTTGCTGCAGATGGTGGTGCCGATTCCCTGGCTCGAGCGTGTGCCCACCTACAAGGAACAGCGCGAACAGCTGGCAGAAAAGGATCTCTCCACCGTCGGCTTTCTCGGCTACCCGCTGCTGCAGACCGCCGACGTCGCGCTCTATGACACCCGATTCGTCCCGGTGGGCGAGGATCAGGTGGCGCATCTCGAGCTGTCGCGCGAAGCGATCCGCCGTTTTCATCAGTTCTATGGCGAGGTGCTCGTCGAGCCGCAGCCGCTGTTGACGTCGGTGCCGCGTCTGCCCGGACTCGATAACCGCAAGATGAGCAAGAGCTACGGCAACACGATCGACCTCAGCGATGACGACGAGGCGGTGACGAAGAAAGTGCGCCAGATGTACACGGACCCCAAGCGCGTCCGCGCCGACATTCCGGGCACGGTCGAGGGTAATCCGGTGTTCATGTACCATGACGTGTTCAACACCGACGTCGCCGAAGTCGACGATCTGAAAGCCCGCTACCGCGCAGGCAAAGTCGGCGATGTCGAGGTCAAGACGAAGCTGGCGCGTGCGATGAACACCGCGCTGGCGCCGATGCGTGCGCGGCGGCGCGAGGTGATGGCGCGGCCGGAACGGATTCGCGAAATCCTGATTGAGGGGTCGCGGAAGGCGCGCGGCATTGCTCACGAGACGATGGAACGGGTTCGAGGGGCCGTGAAGCTCCGCTACTGATCGTGAACACAGAACATCCCGACTTCGAATCCTCACCGGACGCCTACAAGGTCAAGCTCGAGACGTTCGAGGGGCCGCTGGATCTCCTGCTGTACCTCATTCGCAAGAACGAGGTGAACATCTACGACATCCCGATCTCCCTCATTACCGAGCAATATCTCGGCTACCTCGGGCTGATGCAGGAGTTGAACCTGGATGTCGCGGGGGAATTCCTGGTGATGGCGGCGACACTGATCCACATGAAGTCGCGGACGCTGCTGCCGCGACCGGATCCGGCCCAGGACGATGGCATCGAGGAGGATCCCCGCGAGGCACTGGTGCGACGTCTGTTAGAGCACCAGAAATACAAAGCCGCGGCCGAACTGCTGCACGAGCGCGAGACGCTCCGGAGCGCCCAGTTCATGCGCCCCGATGCCAGCGTGGCAGAGGCCGCAGGCGAGGACTACGAGCCCGAGCTGGAAGTCGATCTGTTCAGTCTGCTCGCCGCGTTCCGGGGTGTGCTCGAGCGGGCGAACCGCCGGCCGCACATGGTGCTGCCGCCTGAGCAGATCTCGATCGAAGATCGCATTCAGCAGTTGCTGTCCCGGCTGTCCGAGACCGAAGCCTGCGGCTTCGAGGAGCTGTTCGAGGACGGTGACGGCTCACGGGCGTTCATGATCGTCACGTTCCTTTCCGTCCTCGAGATGATCCGGCTGAAGCTGATTCGCGTGTTCCAGTCGGGATCGTTCGGTGCGATTCGTGTATATAAAAGGGCGCGCCCCGCGGACGCGCCGCATCCGATTGGCGACCCGGAGCAACTTGAAAGTAAGAAGTAAGAAGTAACAAGTAGCAAGTAAGCTGAAAGTTGCCAACCCGGTGGAACGAAACGATGTCTGAAGAAGCCCAGAACGTGAATGAATCAACGGCCGTCGCCGAGCGGACGGTGTCGGCCGAAGTGAAGGCGATCGTCGAGGCGCTGATCTTCGCGTCGCCGGAGCCGGTCACGCCGAAGATGCTCTACAAGCTGCTGGCCGACGAGCCGAAGGAAGACGTCGTGGCGGCGGTCGAGGCATTGAAGGCCGACTACGAGGGACGTCCCGGTCTGCAGTTCGTCGAAGTGGCTGGTGGGTATCAGATCGTCACGCGGCCGCAGCTGCACGAGTGGGTGCGCCGCCTGTTCCACGAGCGTTCGTCGCAGAAGCTCACGGTCCAGGGACTCGAGTCGCTGGCGGTCATCGCCTACAAGCAGCCGATTACGGCACTCGAGATCAGCGAGATCCGCGGCGTCAACACGTCGGGGGTACTCTCAACGCTGCTCGAACGCCACTTGATCAAGATCGTCGGCCGGAAGAACGTCGTCGGCCGGCCGTTCCTCTATGCGACGACCAAGGAGTTCCTCATCCGGTTCGGGTTGAAGGATCTGAACGACCTGCCGCGGATCGAGGACATGGCGGAAGCGCTCGGGTTCGATCCTCCAGCCGGTCTCATCGAGCAGACACCGGCCGACGACGTGTTACCGCTGGAGGAGGAGCCTCCGCAAGATTCTTCAGAAGCCTGACCTCCTGCGCGCTGAGATCGCGCCATTCGCCGGTGCGAAGGCGGCGATCGCTGATCGGGCCGATGCGGACACGACGCAGCTTGCGGACCGGATGTCCGACGGCTTCACACATCCGTCGCACCTGTCGATTGCGCCCTTCACGGATGGTGATGAGCAGGACACCGTTCACGCGCCTGCCCGAGGGCGCTCCGGTCCGCGGTGTCACGTCCTTGCGAGGCAACGCAGTTCGGCTCATTAACTTCACATCCGCCGGCATCGTCCGCCGTCCATCCAGCGGCATTCCGCGCCGCAGCTTGTCGAGCGCCTCATCGTCCGGCGTGCCGGCGACGTGAGCCTCGTAGGTGCGTTCGACCTCGTGTCGGGGGTGCGTCAGCTTCGCAGCAAGCTCTCCGTCGTTCGTCAGGAGCAGCAGCCCTTCGGTGTCGTAATCGAGACGCCCGACCGGATAGACATACTCGCGGACACCGACGAGATCGATCACCGTCCGACGCCGTTGCGGGTCGGAACGTGTCGTGACGACGCCGGCCGGCTTGTTCAGCAGGATGTAGCGATGACGCTCCGGCTGGCGGAGCCGCCTGCCGTCGACCTTGATGTCGTCGGCCGCAGGATCGGCCTTGACGCCCATTTCCCGGATCGTGTGGCCGTTCACCGAGACGCGCCCTTCCTCGATCAGCTTCTCAGCGGCGCGGCGCGATGCGATTCCAGCCTGCGACAGGATTTTCTGGAGGCGGATACCTTCGGAACTGTTCACGCTTCCATGTTCTCACTTCTCGGTTCGTGTTCACGTGCGGTTCCGGTTCCGGTTCCGAGAAGTGAGAACCCGGACGGGTGAACTACTGCTTGATAACTGCTGCCCAGAAGTTCATCAGCTTGAGGGCGTCCATTGCCGTCGCGTGTTCGTTCACGCTGGCATGTGTGATGAGCCCACTCAGCAGCACCCTGGTCCGGACGCCCTTCATCCTGAGATGGTTCGCCAGAAGCACGCTCTCCGCAGGCGGAATGATGTTGTCGTCATGGCCGTGGAGCAGGAATATCGACGCCGTGGGCGGTGGCGCGAGCTCGGGGGAGAGTGCGGGATCGTCCACGCCAGCCTGGTTGAGATGCTGCACGAGCATGGCGCCCAGCTTGCTGACGTCCCGATCGTTCACATACTGCATGTAGGTGCGCGACGGCTCGGGCAGCGAAGCGGCCATCGTCTTCGCCTGGGCAAAGATCGGGGCGGCCGCCGCGTCGCTGATGACCGTAGCCTGTGAGGCCTTGAGATACGTTTCGATGGCGCTCCGCAGCGGTACCGCCTGTTCGAGGGGAACGACGCCGCGGTCGGCGAGGCTGTTCAGAATGACGGCCACGCCGTAGTCGTGAGGCGCATGATTTTCGAGCCCGTCGACCTTCGGCGCAACCCCGGTCGCGAGATAGCGCATCACCCGACGCATGTCGCCGTGCCCGCCCAGCGAGACCACGAACTTTACGTGATCCCGGATGTGGTCCCGACCAGCCGCGACGACCGACAGGCCTCCTGAAAAGCTCACCGCGATGATGCCGATCCTGCCGTCTGGCGCCAGGCTCTTCTGGTTGACCATCCACATCACCGCGTCCTCGATAACGTCGGTGGAGTGTGGGGTCAGGCGGAACTGCTGGAGGTCCGGCAATGCGAGCGCCATGACCGGATATCCGCTGGCCGCGATGTCCGCTGCCAGCGCCGCGAGTCGAGGCTCATCGATGCCGTTTGAATTGAAGCCGGGCATCACCAGCACGGCGTGCTCGGAGACGGCGGCTGGCATGTAAATCTGCGCCGGCACGTCGCCGTGGCGCGTCGGCACCATGTGCCTGGGCTTCTTCTCGACCCGTGTCTCCTGCAGACTCGCGATTGTCTGCGCGGGTCCGCCGATGCCGGCGACGCGCACGATCAGCGACGTCGCGCGCGCGTAGGGCGCGGCGAAATACACAATCGCGACGAGGAGGAGTACGACAATCAGAATCATGCGCACGCGTCGGCTCATTTCGAGGGCCACATTGTAAGCACGAACCCCGAACCCCGAACCGAACGTCGAACACGAACCGGGCACCGAGAACCTGGAAGTGTGAACGGTAGAATGTCGTTCAGGCATGAAACGACTGGTCATTGCGATCGACGGGCCTTCGGGTGCCGGCAAGGGCACGATCTCGCGCACGCTTGCGGAAACGCTCGGCTATCGTCACGTTGACACCGGCGCGATGTATCGAGCCGTTGGCTGGAAAGCCGCGCACGAGGGCGTTCCGCTGGACGACGAGGCGGCCGTATCGGCCCTGGCGCAGCGTGCAAACCTCGTGGTCGAAGGCGGTGTCGTCACGATCGACGGCCACGATGTCACCCGTGCGATTCGCACCCCGGAAATCGACAGGGCGGCCACTGCAGTCGCGCGGCTACCGAAGGTCCGCGAGGTACTGGTGGCCCGTCAGCGCGCGCTCGGCGCGGAAGGTGGCGTCGTGATGGAAGGCCGCGACATCGGCACGGTCGTCTTTCCGAACGCGGATGTGAAGATCTACCTTGATGCGTCAGCAGAGGAGCGAGCGCGGCGTCGTGCCTCCGACACTGCCCATTCCGGGAGTCAGGCGGGCCAGGCTGCCGTCGCGGCAGCGATTGACGCCAGGGACAAGGCCGACACCACGCGCACGATCTCGCCGCTCGCGATCGCACCCGACGCCGTCCACATCGACACGACCGGAATGCCGATTAGCAGCGTCGTTGACCAGGTGATGGCGCTGGTTCGGTCAAGATTCTGAGCCGATCAGGCGATGCCGACTTCCTGGTTCAGGAATCCGACAAGATACTTCCACGCCAGGTAATACACCGTCATTCCAACAGGCACCATCGGCAGCACCAATTCCCAATTCAGCTCGAAGACGTCGAGCGATCTGGCGAGCGCCACGCCGAGCGGCATCAGTACGAGCGGCAGCACCGCGCCGTGCACGCCAAGCGACCAGCGCAGACGCGAGCGAAGCGCCAGGTAGAGGATGTTCCATGCGCCCCAGAGGTTCGGGACAACTGCCATGGGAAAGACGATCGCGCGATCGAGCGGCGCGCCCGGCAGCGGGATGACGAACTGGCTCGAGACCTCGAAGTAGAACCGGTTGTACGCGTAGACGGTGAGGATGATGATGAGCATGCACGTCGGAACGGCGATGCCAGCCATGTAGGCGCGAACGAATGGATGCGTTTTCATAGGTGATACGCGAGCAGCCACAGCCACTCGGGGAATACGGCCAGCGCGACGGCTGCCGCGGCGGCGAGGCCGAGGTCGATGTACGACCAGCGCGGACGCTCTTCAAGCCGTGCCGCCATCTGCGGCCACAGATCGCGTCGGCGTTCCTCGGCATCAGGCGGGGAGATTGCGCCGCGAAGCAGTTCCTTCAATCGTTCGTCGGTCATGTATGCAGTCCCACGCGCGTCAGTTGTGTCCGTAGATCGCGCGTTGCACGAAACAGTCGCGACTTCACCGTGCCCGGCGGGATGTCGAGTGCGTCGGCGATCTCTGCGAGCGGCAGTTCCTCGATGAGCGCCAGCGTTGCCACGACCTGCAGCTTCGGTGGCAGTGATACAAACGCGCGATGGATCTGATCCGCTAACTCGAAGCTGTCGGGGCCCTGGCCTGCACGTCCGCCTCGCCTGGTCATTGAGCCCGCCGGGATCTGCGCCTCATCGTCTAATGGCGACCATTTATGCCGACGATGGGCCTTGAGCTGATCGATGGCGACGTTGGTGGCAATCCTCCGCATCCAGGCGCCGAAGCTGCGCGACGAATCGAATCGCGCGCGGCCGCGATATGCGCGCCAGAACGCCTCGATCAGCGCGTCTTCGGCTGCCGCCGACTCGCGCACGATTCGCAGAATCCAGCGATACACCTCGCGCTCGAACTGGCGGAAGAGCGCCTCGAACGCATCGCGGTCGCCGTGCGTGAAGCGCCGCAGCAGCTCGCGGTCGGGCTCGTCCTGCACGTGTATCTGGTCTTACCTGGGTGATTCGGGGAAGGTTCCGTGAAGAAAGGGCGCCCCATAAAGGGGCGCCCTACGAACTACCAACTAACCAACTAGCTAACTATCCAACTACTAACTAGCGGTCGTCCCAGTCATCAGACGACGCCGGGTCGAGCTCCCAGCGATTTCGATCCCGCTTCGTGATCTTTTCCTCGCCCTTGAGCTCTTCGTTGTCCTGATACTCGACGCCGACCGCACGGCCGATGTCATCCACGATGTCCTGATCCGGAGTGGGATTGTCGCCGCCGGGCGCCTCGTCGCCCACGCTGTAGGCCGACTCCCAGTCCGCGTCGACGTCGCCCGCGGTAAGCGCCGGGCTGGTCTCCGTATGCTCGTCGAATTTGTCCTTGAGGATGCGGCGGCCGGTTCGGACCGCGGAGGCCGAGCGATCCAAATCGAGCGAAGACGGAGGCGTCTGCTGGATGAGGTCATCCTCGTCACGCACGACGCGCCGTTCGCGATCGAGACTCGGTGGCTTGCGCAGTACGGGTATGGAGGGGCGCTTGGAAGCCGGCGGTGCCGCGGTCGACCGGACCACAACCTTCCGGGTCGCCTTGACAGTCTTCCGGGTCACATTGACGGTTTTGGCTTTCGCCCTGGTGCGCGGTCGTGCCTGCTTCGACGTCTTGACGGCCGGGCGCTTGCGGGCGGTCGCGCGGCGTCCAGCCTGCGCGCGCGCGGATTTCTTAGCTTTTCTGACCGTCTTCGCGGCAACTCTGCTTTTCGTTGCAGTTCGCTTGCGGGCTGCGGTCTTTCTCGGTGCGGTCCGGCTTCGACCCGAGGTCTTCCGCCGGCTCGTCTTCCTGGCGCCCGCTGCCGGGCGTCGGCGAGTCGCGCGCGCCGCCTTCCGTTTGGCCATGAGACGTCCTTTCGAGTCGCGTCCCGGAGGGCGTGACTTACCTTGACAGTTTCCGGTAAGTGACGTATCCTCTATGTCTTATCGGCGACGAACAACCGTTCGCAGAGTGCGTTCCGCGGCCTGTCGGTCACCCCAGTATCCCCATCGCGGCGTGCTCAGGCGCGTCGTATTTACAGGCCGCCTGGACGAACCTCACTGTACGCGCGTTGATCATCGCCGTTATAGCCGCGGGGGGCCGGTCCCCGCAAGCTTTTGACATCACGCTGCCTGAGCATAGTAGTCGAAAGGCATGCTCGAGAAGCACTGTCAAAAGGCACCGAGCCGGTCGCCCAGAACGAACCCTGACACGAGGGCCACGTTGAATGGGCGTTGCCGCGAGTGAGGTCTTACGGGACCACTCGAGGCTTAGGAGGAAGCGCAGTTAATGGCGAACGCAGATAACGGGTTGGCAACGCCCGAGACGACACAGGGCGCACAGCCCGCACCTGGACGGACCCGATCAGGGAAGCCGGCCGGGCCCGCATTCAAACCGATGCAGCACGAGGACATGGACCCGAAGGATTTCGCGTCCATGCTCGAGGCCTACGACGAGAGCTTCCGCAACATGGCGGAAGGCGAAGTGGTCAAAGGCACCGTCCTCAAGGTCACCGACACCCACGTCGTCGTCGACGTCGGCTACAAGTCGGAAGGCCTCATCGCCGTTCACGAGTTCCTCGATGAGAGTGGCATCGTGACGGTACAGGGAGGCGATACCGTCGACGTGCTGCTCGAACGCACCGAGGATCGCGAAGGCCACATCGTGCTGTCGCGCGAGAAGGCCGAGAAGATGAAGATCTGGGACGAGGTCGAGAAGGCCTACGCCGAGAAGAAGGTCGTCATCGGCCGCGTCATCGAGCGCATCAAAGGCGGCCTTGCCGTGGACATTGGCGTCCGTGCGTTCCTGCCGGGTTCACAGATCGACGTGCGTCCGGTTCGCAATCTCGACGCGCTGCGCGGGCAGGAGCTCCGCATGCGTGTCATCAAGGTCAACAAGAAGCGCGGCAACATCGTCCTGTCGCGGAAGGCGCTGCTCGAGGAAGAGAACGCCGAGAAGAAGAAGAGCACCCTGGAGACCCTGGCCGAAGGGAAGGTGCTGCGCGGGACGGTGAAGAACATCACCGACTACGGCGCGTTCATCGACCTCGGCGGCATCGACGGCCTGCTGCACATCACCGACATGTCGTGGGGCCGCGTCGGCCACCCGTCCGAGCTGTTCAAGGTGAACGACGAGGTCGACGTGATCGTACTGAAGTACGACCCTGCGACCGAGCGTGTGTCGCTGGGCCACAAGCAGCTGGTGCAGGATCCGTGGGCCACGGTGCAGGACCGGTATCCGGTTGGCGCGCGTATGAGCGGCAAGGCGGTGAGCCTGACCGACTACGGCGCATTCGTCGAACTCGAGCCTGGCGTCGAGGGGCTGATTCACGTCTCGGAGATGTCGTGGAGCAAGCGCGTCAAGCACCCGTCGAAGATCCTGAACGTCGGCGACACCGTCGAAGCGATGGTGCTCGGCGTCGATCCGGCGGCGCGGCGCATCTCGCTCGGCCTGAAGCAGGTCGAGAGCAACCCGTGGAACGAGCTGGCGGAGAAGTATCCAGTCGGCACGAAGATCAAAGGTAAGGTCCGCAACCTCACCGAGTTCGGCGCGTTCGTCGAAGTCGAAGAGGACATCGACGGCCTGATTCACATTTCCGACATGTCCTGGAGCAAGCGCGTCAAGCATCCGTCCGAGGTGCTGAAGAAGGGCGATGTCGTCGAGGCCATGGTGCTCAGCATCGACGCCGACAACCAGCGCCTGTCGCTGGGGCTCAAGCAGCTGGCGACCGATATCTGGGACGACTTCTTCTCACGGCATCAGGTCGGCAGCGTGGTCGAGGGGAAGGTCACCCGGATGACCAACTTCGGCGCGTTCGTTGAGCTCGATGAAGGGATCGAGGGCCTGATTCACGTGTCCGAGTTCGATGACTCGCACGGCGCACCTCCAGGCGGCGAGAAGATCGATCTGCAGGTGAACAACACCTACCAGATGAAGATCATCAAGCTGAGCCCGCAGGAGCGGAAGATCGGTTTGAGCATCCGTGCAATGAAGGACGACCAGTTTCGCGGCGACTGGGAGACGTACCAGGAGAGCGAAGGCACGGGAACGGCGACGCTGGGCGATCACTTCCGCAATCGGTAACGAGCAACCGAGGAGCCTGCAGTGACCATTGGCAACGGCAACGGCAGCGGTAACGGCGCCGGCAGCATGACGAAGGCGGAGCTCGTCGAGGAGGTCTCGCGCGTATCGGACCTCACGAAGAAGCACTCCGAAGTCATCGTCGACACGGTGTTCAAGAGCATCATCGATGCCTTGCACCGTGGCGAGAAGATCGAGCTGCGCGGCTTCGGTAGCTTCCGTCTCCGGAAACGCGAGCCACGGAAGGGTCGCAATCCGAAGACCGGCGACAAGGTGGACGTGCCGCCGAAGAAGGTGCCGTACTTCAAGCCGGGCAAGGAACTGAAGGATCTGATCAACCGTGAGGCGGAGGCCGAAGAGGCCGCCGCCGGCGGGCTTCCTTCCATTCCCGGCGCCGCCGCCGTCTAGACATTGGACCACCTCTGGTCGCCATGGCGACTTGAGTACGTGATTTCGAAGAAACCGGACGGGTGCGTGTTTTGTCACGCACCCAACCCCGCCAACCCGGATCCGCTCGTCGTTCATCAGGGCCAGCTCGCCTACGTCATCCTTAATCTCTATCCCTATAACAACGGTCACCTGATGGTCGTCCCGTATCGTCACGAGTCCTCACTCGCCAGGCTGACACGTGATGAGATGAACGAGGTGGGGGTGTTGACGCAGCGATGCGAGCTCGTGCTGCGTGAAGCCTACAAGCTGGAAGGGATTAACGTCGGCGTGAATCTCGGCTCGCCGGCGGGCGCCGGCATCGAGGAGCACGTGCACCTGCATCTCGTCCCGCGGTGGAATGGCGACACGAACTTCATGACGGTCGTCGGAGAGACGCGAGTACTGGCCGAGGACATCCGCTCAACCGCCGCTCGTCTGCGGCCTATCTTTGAGCGGCTGGCGCGGTAAACGCCACTAACTCGCCGCTATAACTCCCACCGCTGATCGCGACGACCAGATACTGGCGTCCATTCAACATGTAGGTCATCGGCGATCCAGTCTGCGGCGCCGGCATGTACACAGCTCCTGCGTCGGCCCCGGTGCGTTTATCGTAGGCGCGAAGCATCGACCCGCGCTCTCCCGACGGCGTTGGTCCGAATCCCGGCTCGCCAGCAATGACCAGCGTCTTCGTCACGAGTGTGCCCACGTTGCCCGGTCTTCCCGTCCGCGGGATGTTCAATCCCTTCAGCAGCGGGTGATTGCGAATCGCGTCGGGCGTCTCGCCGTGCGGCACCTGCCAGAGAATGTTTCCCGCGTCGAGATTGATGGCGCTGATGCTTCCGTAGGGAGGCTTGATCAGCGGCAGCCCCTGCACGGTCGGAGACGTCGCGGCTCCACCCGCCTGTCCCGTTGCGGATCCCGATCCGCCGGAACGGCGTGCACCAGCCAGCACCGTGCCCTGGTGATAGCGGACACCGTCCGCCGCTCCTTCGGCTGGCGGCACGAGGCCGAGCGTTGCCACCGCGCTCTGCGAGTGCACATAGAGGATGTGCGTTTCCGGATCGTAGGAGCCGCCCGGCCAGTTCGTCGCGGCCGCCTGATTGGCCATCGCCAGCGTGGCAATCGGACCGTCGGCGCGGCTGACGACCGGGGGCGTGAAGATCGGCCCGAGCCTGTACGGCGCGACCGTCTTCAACGCTTCGGCGCGGAGCTCGGGCGTGAAGTCGATCAGATCGTCAACGGACAACCCCTGGCGAGCGTAGGCTGCGGGGCGCGTGGGGAACGGTTGCGTCGCCGAGTACTTCTCGCCCGGCGTGTCGCCTTGCGGGACGGGGCGCTCCTCGATCGGCCACACGGGTTGTCCCGTGACACGATCGAACACGTAGAGAAATGCCTGCTTCGTTGGTTGCGCGACGGCTTTGATCGTGCGTCCGTTGACCCTGATGTCGGCCAGGATCGGCGCGCATGGAATGTCCATGTCCCAGATGCCGTGGTGCACCAGCTGGAAGTGCCACTTGCGCTCGCCGGTGCGATAGTCGATAGCCACCAGCGATTCGCCGAACAACCCGTTTCCCGGCCGCGCGCCGCCGTAATAGTCGTGCGTCGGCAATTCGACGGGGAGATAGGCCATGCCGAGCTCCTCGTCGACCGACATCTGCGCCCAGACGCCGGTGTTGCCGGTATACGCCCAGGAGTCGTTCTCCCACGTCTCGTGTCCAACCTCGCCAGGCTCGGGAATCGTCTTGAAGATCCACAACCGTCTGCCGGTGCGCACATCGAAGCCGCGGACAGCGCCCTTCACGTTGCGCCGGCTCTTCGGATTCGCGCCGGTCTCGAACGCCGCGCCGACGATGACGACGTTGCTGGCGACGATGGGCGTGGCGTGGAGACCGATCGGCGCGGTGGTGAGATCCATCGACGGATCCAGATCGGCCTTCAGATCGACGGCGCCGTTTCTGCCGAACGCGGGAATCACGTTGCCGGTGTGGGCGTCGAGCGCGACGAGGCGATAACCAGGCGTGACGTAGAGGATCCGCTCCTCCTTGCCGTCGCTCCAGTAGGCGAGACCGCGTCCTGACAGCTGTCGCGGCGCGGCAGCACCACGGGCACCCTCGTCCTCGCTGTGCACCCACAACAGCTCGCCTGTCGCCGCATCGAGCGCGACGACGCTGCGTCGGGTGCCGCCGGTGGAATAGAGGCGACCACGGACCATGAGCGGCGTCGACTGGAGATTGAACTCCGGGCGCGGACCCAGGTTATCGGTCTTGAAGCGCCATGCGACTTCGAGATTGTTGAAATTGGCGGCGGTGATCTGATCGAGCGGCGCGTAGCGCGTGTGACCGAGATCCCCGCCATAGGTCGGCCACTCACCGCGGAGCGCGCCCTGCTGTCCGCGCGGCACCGCTGTCAACGCAGCCAGTAGCGTGGTCGCAAGCCATACCAGACGCCGCGTGCGTGTCATTTCTGCTCCGGACGATACATCAGGACTTTGATGCGTGTCAGGGCGCCGCCTTGTGAATCCAGTGTGAGCTTGCCATCGGGATAGCTGCCAGAGCGCAGCAGGTAGGCAAGGATGTCCGTGTTTTCGGCGCGCGTCAGCGACCCGGGCCGATCCTGCGGCATCGAGGTCCGCATCCGTTCAAACAGCGCATTGAGCGTTTCGCCGTCCCAGTTGGCATAGAACGCCGGGCCGGTGAGCGCCGGCGCCGCCTCGATGCCCTGAAGCGCGTCACCGTGGCAGCGGGCGCAGCGTTCGGTATAGAGCTTTTCACCCCGGTCGGACTGTTCGCGCGTATAGATGCCATCCCAGACAGTCACTTGTTGGAAGGCGTCGAAGCTGCGGGCGAAGACCGCCACTCCAAGCAGCGCGAACGCGATGGCTGGAACCCGGGAACGCATGGTCTCGAACGGCATTCTACGGCACCGGATAGAATGCCGGCGTGAGATCTTCCCGCACGTCCGTGCTGGCGGTGGCCACGATCGCGATGTGGCTGTCGATGCCCGGAAACGCGCAGCGCGGGCAGATTTCGCAAGCCGACTTGAAGGAGTGGCTGACGTACATCGCCTCAGACGAGCTCCAGGGACGACAGCTGTTCACCGAAGGCCTCGGCCTCGCCGGCGCATACATTGCCGGGCATCTGAAGGAATGGGGAGTCGTTCCGGCTGGCGACGCCGGAACGTACTTTCAGACCGTGAAGATCCTGGGGATGCGCGTCCGCAGCAACTCGAGCATCACGGTCACCGTCAACGGCCAGAGTCGTACCTTCAAGGACGGCGACGGTGTGACGTTTCCGCGCAACCAGGGCGGCAAGCAGACGATCGTGGCGCCGGTCGAATTCGTCGGCTATGGCATCACGTTCAAGCCGCTCAATCACGACGACTACGCCGGGCGCGACATGAAGGGGAAGATCGCGCTCTTCATCGGTCGCGGTGTCAGCGGCATGACGGCGGTACACAACCGCATCATCAATGCGCGTGGGCGGGACGCGACCGAAATCGAACGCGCGATAGCGTCGATCGGGCCGGTCACGGTGAACGCCGGCCGCGGGCGCGGTCCCGCCCCGAACGCCGCGGCAGACGAGGCCGGGCGCGGCGGCGCCCCTCCCAGGGCAACGCCCGCACCCCCGGTCGCGCCGACGACGAATCCGGCGCAGCGAGTCGATTTCCAGACGGCCCGGAATGTCGCACTCCTGACTCCGCCGCAGATCACCGCGAGTGACACATTCTTCGAATTCGTCTTCTCCGGGTCCGGTCAGTCCTATGAAACGTTGAAGGCGCTTGCCGCGAAGCAGGAGCCGCTGCCGGAGATCTCGCTGAAAGACGTCAGCATCACCATCAACGTCGATGCGGAGTACGAAACCGTTCAGACGCGGCTGACCCGAAACGTCGTCGGCCTCGTGCGGGGAACCGACGCGAAGCTGCGCGATACGTACGTGGGGCTCGGCGCTCACCT